>Ga0302322_100001854_pt1 | contig 17623 bp, 14 predicted proteins | sample Fen_T0_2_FD_203757 | JGI IMG/M metagenome (GOLD analysis project Ga0302322, IMG submission 203757) | Peat permafrost microbial communities from Stordalen Mire near Abisko, Sweden - Fen_T0_2 | ecosystem: Environmental > Terrestrial > Soil > Wetlands > Permafrost | place: Sweden: Abisko... | reverse complement strand
TGTCCGAAAGCGAGCGGAGCGACCCAGCGTTGGGAGCGCAGCGAGCGCCCCGCCGAATGAAGCGTCGGTGTGATGGGCGACGTGTCCGAAAGCGAGCGGAGCGACCCAGCGTTGGGAGCGTCGGTAGGCTTCGTGCATCACACACCACGCGCTGCTCGACGATCTCCGTGACGCGCTCGGCCCCGACCGCGCACGCGCGGAGCCGCTGGAGCTGACGCTGTACGGACGCGACGCGGGAGTGGAGCGCGGAAGTGCGAGCGCGGTGTGCTTCCCCCAGTCGACCGAGCAGCTCGCCGCCGCGGTGCGCGTCGCGGCGCGCCACGACGTCCCGTTCGTCGCGCGGGGGAGCGGTACGGGCCTCGCCGGAGGCGCGACCCCGCTCGACGACGCGCTCGTCATCGTGACCACGCAGATGAACCGCGTGCTCGAGGTCGACCCCGTCGAACGCATGGCGTGGGTGGAGCCCGGCGTGCTCAACCTCGACCTGTCCCGGGCCGTCGCCCACCTGGGCCTCCATTACGCGCCCGACCCGTCGTCCCAGCAGGCCTGCACGATCGGCGGCAACGTGGGCACCAATGCGGGTGGCCCGCACTGCCTCGCTTCCGGTGTGACCTCGGCCCACGTGCTCGCGGTCGACGCCGTGCTCGGCGACGGCTCCGTTGCGCGCCTCGGCGGCACCGAGCCCGACCTGCCCGGCTACGACCTGCGCGGCTGCTTCGTGGGCAGCGAGGGGACGATGGGGATCGCGGCACGCGTCGCGGTGCGTCTGCTGCCCAACCCGCCCGTGGTGCGCACGCTGCTGCTCGACTTCACCGCCCTCGACGACGCCGCGGCGACGGTGAGCGGGATCATCGCCGCGGGGATCGTCCCCGCTGCGCTCGAGATGATGGACGCCGAGATCACGCGCGCGGTCGAGGACTACGTGGGCGCCGGGTACCCACGCGACGCGGCGGCGGTGCTGCTCGTGGAGGTCGACGGCCTCGAGGACGGCGTCGCCGCGCAGGTCGCCGCGATCACCGAGGTGGGAAAGGCCAACGGAGCGCGGAACGTTCGCGTCGCCCAGGACGAAGCCGAGCGCGCGCTGCTCTGGAAGGGTCGCAAGTCCGCGTTCGGCGCGATCGCCCGCATCGCACCCGATTACTACCTGCATGACGCCGTGGTGCCCCGGACCAAGCTCGTCGACGTGCTCCGTCAGGTCTACCGCATCGCGGACGAGCAGCAGCTCACGATGATGAACGTCTTCCACGCGGGCGACGGCAACCTCCACCCGCTCATCGTGTTCGACGCTCGGGAGCCGGGGGTCTGGCAACGCGTGCACGACGCCGGCGACGAGATCCTCCGTACCTGTGTGGCCGCCGGGGGTGTGCTCTCGGGCGAGCACGGCATCGGCATGGAGAAGCGCGACGCGATGGGCCTGATCTTCTCGCCCGACGACCTCGACCTCCAGGCCCGTCTGCGCGACGCGTTCGATCCGTCAGGTCGGGCCAACCCGGGCAAGGTCCTGCCCCGGGGGAGCCGCTGCGGCGAGCTCCCTCGGGTGCCCGAAGGGACGTGGGTGTGACCGCCCCGACGAGGGACGACCCGCTCCACGACGGTCCGCTCGACGACGCCATCGAGGCCGTGTGCGCCGCTGTCCGCGCCGCCACCGCGGTGGTGCCGGTCGGTGGCCGGACCCACTGGGAGGTGGGCGGCCCCGCCCCGGCGGGGACCGAGGTCGTCGCACCCGCGGGGATCGTCGAATACGACCCGGCCGAGCTCACCGTCACGCTCGGCGCGGGCACGCGCGTGGGCGACCTCGACGCCGTGCTCGCCGCCTCCGGGCAGCAGTGCCCCCTCGACCCACGCCACCCGACCGCCACGGTGGGTGGCGTCCTCGCCACCGGCCTCTCCGGGACCCGCCGCCTGCGCTACGGACCGGTGCGCAACCGGCTCCTCGAGGTGCACCTCGTGACCGGCGACGGCCGCCGGGTCAAGGGCGGCGGACGCACCGTGAAGAACGTCAGCGGGTACGACGTCGCGAGGCTCGTGGTCGGATCGCTGGGCACGCTCGGGGTGATCGTGCAGGTGACGCTGCGCTGCGAGCCCCGGCCACCGGCGTCGGCCTGGCTGACCACCGAGCGGCCCGGCGCCGAGGCCGCGGCCGCCGCCTTCCGGCCCGCCACGATCCTCGTGCAGCCGGGCACGACGACGGTGCTGGTCGAGGGCCACCCCGACGACATCGCGGCCGAGACCACGCGCCTCGACGCGCGTCCCGCCGCGGGCCCCCCGCGGCTGCCCCAGGGGCCGTTCCGGGGCCGCATCTCCGTGAGCCCGGCCCGGGTCGACACCGTGGTCGCCGAGGCCACCCGGATCGGGATCGGGGCCGTCGGGGAGGGCGGGGTCGGGACCGTGCACGTCGCCGCGCCGACCGCCGAGAGTCTGAGGGCCGCTCGGGCGATCGCCCACGGCGCCGGCGGGTGGCTCCTCCGGGAGACCGGCGGAGTCGGCGAGGTCGACGGCTTCGGGGTCGCCCTCCCCAACCGCGCCGTGATGGCCCGCATCAAGGACGCGCTCGACCCTGCCGGGGTGTGCAACCCGGGTCGGTTGCCGCTCCATGATCGACCGCTCACCTCCGTGGACCCCGCTGCGGGTCGAGGCTTCGACGCATGATCGACGACGCTGCAGTGAACGGTCAGCGTGCGACGGCACCTCGGCCCGCCCACACCCCCGGCCGCACGCCGGTGCTCGGGCTCGACCCCGACGAGCTGGTCGCGTGCGTCGCCTGCGGTCTGTGCCTCCCGCACTGCCCCACCTACCGCGTCACGGGGCTGGAGATCGCGTCGCCGCGCGGCCGGATCGCGGCCATGCGCGCGGTGGACCTCGACGGCGCGCCGCTCGACGCCGCGTTCGTGCAGGCGATGGATGAGTGCATCCAGTGCCGGGGCTGCGAGGCGGCGTGCCCGTCGTCGGTCCCGTTCGGGCGGCTCATGGAGGGCACCCGGGCCGCGCTCGAGACACAGCACATCGGCCGGGGCTCGGGGATCCGCCGGCTCGCCGAGTGGGTCGCGTACCGCCAGCTCCTCGTGCGCCACTCCTGGCTGCTCGCCCTCACCTGGGTGCTGCTGGTGGCCCAGCGTCTGCGTCTCGTGCCGACGCGGTTCGGCCTGCCCCGGCTCGACGCCACGAGCCTGCGCACGCCGCTCGACGCCGCCGGTCCCGGGACGGGGGACGCGTACGTCCTGCCGGGCTGTGTCATGGACGCGTGGCAGCGCGACGTGCACCGGGCGGCGCTCCGGGTGATGCGCGCCGCCGGCGCGACCCCGATGCTTCCGGGGCCCGGCTCCGACTGCTGCGGCGCGCTCCACGTGCACGCGGGCCGGGTCGACGAGGCCCGCGCGCTCGCCCGCCGCCTGATCGCGTCGATGCCGGGTGACGCGCCGATCGTGGTCGACAGCGCGGGGTGCGGTGCGGCGATGCAGGACTACGGGCACCTGCTCGGCACGGACGAGGCCCACGCGTTCGCGGCGCGGGTCGTCGACTTCTCGGAGTGGCTGGCCACCCAGCCGCCCCTGCGGCTGCGCGAGTCGCGCCGGGTCGTGGTGGTCCAGGACCCGTGCCACCTCCGGCACGTGCAGAAGGCTCACGGGTCCGTGCGCACCGTGCTCACACCGGCGTTCACGCTGCGGGAGCCCGACGACGACGGGCTGTGCTGCGGCGCGGGCGGCGCGTACGGCGCGCTCCAGCCCGAGCTGTCCGGTGAGGTCCGCGACCGCAAGGTCGCCGCGATCCGCGCGGTGGGCGGCGACGATCCGCTGGTCGCGTCGGCCAACCCCGGGTGTCTACTGCACCTGCGGGCCGCGGGGCTCGACGTCCGCCATCCCGCCGAGCTCCTCGCCGACGCCCTGCTCCCGGAGGACACGTGATCGACGCCGACGACCTGGTCACCGCGCTGCGCTCCATCGAGGAGCGCCTGCGCGACCTCGCCTACGACCGGCTCCGGGAGGCCGCCGCGGGAGACGCCGAAGCCGCGGCCGACGAGAAGAAGCTGCTCCAGGCCCGGCGGGCGATCGAGAAGGCGATCCGCGCCCTCGGCGGCGCGCCCGAGGAGTTCTGACCAGCCCTGAGCAGCCCGGATCGGGGTCGACGTGCCTACCGGTGCGAGGGCCGACCGTTGATGCGGTCGATGAGCTCGCGCAGGCGCGCGTAGCTCCGCCGGTCGAAGGGCACGAGCAGCCGGGGCAGGCCGAGCTCGTCGCCGTCGGCAACCTCTGCGGGCGACGGCTCGGTCGGCTCGATCCGGCCGCGCGCCAGGATGTCGGCGAAGTCGGCGTTGACCGCGTCGAGCTCGGCGTCGGACGGCGCGGTGTGCATGCGCAGCACCAGACGCCCTCCCACGAACCGCATCGAGTGGTAGTTGGAGAAGAAGCCGACGAGCTCGTCGACCGCCTCGTCGACGTCATCGGTCACCCGCACGAAGCAGAGGTCGTGCTCGGAGAGGTAGCCACCCTCGAGCAGCTCGAGCTGCACGAAGTCGTGCCAGGTCTTCCAGTACGTCCCGCCGGGGACGTCGAGCAGGACGATCGGGGCGGGGGGCGCCTTGCCCGTCTGCACCAGGGTGAGGAGCTCGAACGCCTCGTCCATCGTGCCGAAGCCACCGGGCAGCAGCACGAACCCGTCGGACTCCTTCACGAACGTGACCTTGCGCGTGAAGAAGTAGCGGAACTTCATGAGCTTCGGGTCGTCGGCGACGAACTGGCTCGTGGGCGACTCGAACGGCAGGCGGATGGCCACGCCGAACGCGTTCTCGGCGCCCGCGCCCTCGATGCCCGCTTCCATGATCCCGGGGCCTGCTCCGGTGATCACCATCCAGTCGCGTTCTGCCATCGCGTTCGCGAAGCGCACGGTCTGCGTGTAGAGCGGGTCGTCGGGGCTCGTGCGCGCCGAGCCGAAGATGCCGACCTTGCGCGACGCGCGGTACGGGGCGAACGTCTGGAACGCGTGGCGCAGCTCCTGGAGCGACGCGTTCGCGATCTTGAGGTCGCCGCGGTCGACCTTGTCCTTCGCGAGCAGCAGCGCGGACGCGATCAGCTCGAAGATGAGGTCGGCGTGGGTCGTGCCGTCGACCTGGTCGACGAGCGCCGCGATCTCGGCGTCGAGGTGGGTGTCTCCGGTGCGGAAGCGGGGCAGCTTCATGCCGCGGCTACGCCAGCAGGTCGGCAGCGAGGTCGGCGAGCAGAGTCTCGGGCCGGGCGCCGAGGTGGCTGATGACCTCGGCCGCGGCCAGTGCGCCGAGCCGGCCACTGGTCCCGAGGTCGTACCCGTGGGTGAACCCGAAGAGGAACCCCGCCGCGAACAGGTCGCCGGCGCCGGTGGTGTCGACCACGCCGGTGGGGACGGGCACGGCGTCGATCACGTGCACCTCGTCGCCGCTCACGATCACGGCACCCTTGGCCGACCGCGTGAGCGCGGCGACCTCGCAGTGGTGGTTCACACGCTGGAGCGCGTGGTCGAACTCGGCCACCTCGTAGAGCGCGCAGATCTCCTGCTCGTTCGCGATGAGGATGTCGACGTCGTCCTCCACGAGCCGGAGGAAGTCGGCCCGGTGACGGTCGACGCAGAACCCGTCGGAGAGCGTGAGCGCGACGCGACGCCCGGCAGCGTGGGCCAGGCGGGCCGCGTGTCGGAACGCCTCCTTCGCCTCGGGCTGGTCCCAGAGGTACCCCTCGAGGTACGTCACCTGCGCGGTCTCCACCAGCGCGGGGTCCACGTTCTCGGGGCCGAACTCGGCGGCCGCCCCGAGGAACGTGTTCATCGTCCGCTCGGAGTCGGGCGTGACGAGGATGAGGCAGCGGCCGGTCGGGGACCCCGACTGCGACGGCGGGTTCACGAAGTCGACGCCGGCGGCCCGGATGTCGTGCGCGAACACGGTGCCGAGCTGGTCGTCGGCCACCCTTCCGAGGAACGCGGCGCTCCCGCCCAACGACGCGATGCCCACCATCGTGTTGGCCGCGGAGCCACCCGAGACCTCGACGCCGGGGCCCATCGCCGCGTACAGCCGCGTCGCCATGTCGGCGTCGGTGAGGGCCATCGACCCCTTCACCAGGGCGTGCTCCGCGAGCAGCGCGTCGGGCGCGTGCGCGAGGACGTCGACGAGCGCGTTGCCGAGCGCGACGACATCGAGGGTGGGGGTGGCCGCGGCGTCGGCCGCGCTCACGACACCCGCTCGCGGGTCCGGATGCTCACCGGCACGACGTCGACCACAGGCTCGTGAAGGGTCTCCGGCGTCGGCCGCAGGCGCTTGCCCTCGGTCCGGATCCGGCCGTAGAGGGTGCTGCGCTGCGCGAGCGGGCGCCCGATCGGGTCGACGATCTCGGCGAAGTCGGCGTCGTCGAGCTCCTGGCCGTGCGCGGCACCGGCGGCGCGGGAGATGTTCTCGTCCATCAGGGTGCCGCCGAGGTCGTTGCAGCCGGCCTGGAGCGCCTGCCGGGCGCCGTCGAGCCCGACCTTGACCCACGAGATCTGCACGTTGTCGATCCAGCCCCGGTAGGCGATGCGGCCGACCGCGTGGAGCAGGAGCACCTCGCGGAACGTGGGACCGCGCCGGGCCCGGCCCTGCAGGTAGATGGGGGTGGCCATGTGCACGAACGGGAGCCCGACGAACTCGGTGAACCCGCCCGTCTCCTTCTGGAGCTCCCGCGTGCGCAGCATGTGGCGGGCAACGTGCTGGGGCCGCTCCACTGTGCCGAACATGATCGTGACGTTCGACCGCAGACCGACGGAGTGGGCGAGGCGGTGGGCTTCGAGCCACTCCTCGGTGTTGATCTTGTCGGGGCAGATGACCGCACGGACCTCGTCGTCGAGGACCTCGGCCGCGGTGCCCGGCAGTGTGGCCAGCCCGGCGTCCTTCAGCACCGCGAGGTAGTCGCGCAGCGGCATGGCGAGCCGGCGGGCGCCCTCGGTGACCTCCAGCGCGGTGAAGCCGTGCACGTGGATGTCGGGGGCGACCTCCTTCACCGCGCGCACGACGCCCAGGTAGTAGTCGCCGTCGAAGTCGGGGTGGATGCCACCCTGGAGGCACACCTCCGTGGCGCCGCACTCGACGGCCTCCACCACGCGGCGCTGGATCTCCTCGTGGTCGAGCAGGTAGGGCGCGCCCCGGAGGTTCAGCGAGAGCGGGCCCTTGGAGAACGCGCAGAACTTGCACTTGAACGTGCAGACGTTCGTGTAGTTGATGTTGCGGTTGCGGACGAAGGTGACCTCGTCGCCCACGATGTCGCGCCGGAGCTGGTCGGCGATCTCGGCGATGCGGGAGACCTCGGGGCCGCGGGCCGACAGCAGCGTGACGATCTCGGCCTCGCCGACCTCCTCACCCGCGAGCACCCCGGCGAGCACCTCGCCGACGGCGCCCCCGGCGCGCGCCGGGACCGGCGGCGGCAGGAGCGTGGGCGGGTGGACGTCGCCGCCCGACGCCCACGCGTCGTCGCGGGCGAGGCCCTCGAGGTCGGACGCGTGCCACACCGCGGTGTGCACGTCGGGGTGGAGCCAGGTCCCGGCGTCGCGGACGAACTCGGGGTACACCGTGAGACGCGGGGCGAGCACCTTGCCCGCGGCCTCCGTGGCCGCCCGCAGGCGCTCGAGGTCGGGCCAGGGACGCTCGGGGTTCACGTGGTCCGGCGTGACCGGGGAGACGCCGCCCCAGTCGTCGATGCCGGCGGCGACGAGCGCGCCGAGGTCGTCGGAGAGGTTCGGCGGCGCCTGCAGGTGGATGTCGGGACAGAGCACGAGCCGGGCCGCGGCGATCGACCAGAGGAACTCGTCGGGATCGCAGGCGGGGGCCTTGTGCATCGCGGTTCCGAGCTTGGGCAAGAAGTTCTGGACGATCACCTCCTGCACGTGGCCGTGGCGCAGGTGGGCGTCGCGGATCGCGAGCAGCGCGTCGATCCGCTCGGTGCGGGTCTCGCCGATCCCCACCAGGATCCCGGTGGTGAAGGGCACCCGGGCTCGGCCCGCGGCCTCGAGGGTGGCCAGGCGGCGGACGGGCGTCTTGTCGGGCGCACCGTGGTGCGGACCCCCGGGTTCGCCGAGGCGGGCCGCGAGCGTCTCGATCATCATCCCCTGCGACGGGCTGACCGACCGCAGCCGCTCGAGCTCGGCCTCGGTGAGCGCGCCGGCGTTGGCGTGGGGGAGCAGACCGGTCTCGTCCAGGACGGTCCGGGCGGCGTCGGCGAGGTAGGCGACGGTCGACACGTACCCGTGGGACGCGAGCCAGTCGGCCGCGGCGGGATAGCGCTCCTCGGGGGCCTCACCCAGGGTGAACAGCGCCTCGTGGCAGCCCATCGCGGCGCCGTGGCGCGCGATCGCGACGACGGCGTCGAGGTCGAGGAACGGGGAGTCGAGCCGGGCGGGAGGCTTCGCGAACGTGCAGTAGCCGCAGCGGTCGCGGCAGAGCATCGTCAGCGGGATGAAGACCTTGGGCGAGAAGGTGATCCGGTCGCCGTGGGCCAGGTCGCGGACCCGTCCGGCTTCGGGCACCAGCTCGTGGGCCGGGAGTTCGACGAGGGCGTGGGCTTCCTGCTCCGTGAGCACACCGACACGCTAGACGACGGTCTCGCGCGATCGTGCCGGCGATCAGGTGTGCGTCAGCCGGTCGTCAGCCGTCCGGACGCGCCGGGTCAGCCCATCGCTTCGGTATCGACGAGCCAGATGATCCGCTCGGCCTCGACGTGTGCCGCCGGCACGTCGTCGCCCGCGCGGACCCGGCCGAACGCCTCGCGCTTGCCCGCGCCGGCGACCGTGAACACCACCAGGCGCGAGCGCGCGAGCGCGGGGTAGGTGAACGTGAGCCGGGGGTGGGGATGGGCGTCGTCGCCATTGGGGACGACGAGGCGGTCCTGCACCTGGAGCGCCGCGGATCCGGGGAACAGCGATGCGGTGTGCCCGTCGGGACCGAGGCCGAGGTGCACGAGGTCGATCGGGGCCGAGTCGCGCAGCAGCTGGTCGTACGCGGCCGCGGCGGTCTCGGGCGTTTCGCCCGCGCCGTACAGCGAGTGGACCCACGCGGGGTCCAGCTCGTCGAGGAACGCGAGCCGGGCCATGCCTTCGTTCGAGTCGGGGTCGTGCACCGGGACCCAGCGCTCGTCGCCGAAGAACACCTCCACGCCCGGCCAGTCGACGTTGGCCGCGGTGGCGAACAACCCGTAGCACGCCCGGGCCGTGTCACCCCCCGAGAGGGCGATCGACCGCGGCGCCTCGAGGGTCACGAGCTCGGCGAACGCAGCGGGGACGTGCGGGACGATGCGGACCTCTCCGTTCATTCCGCCAGCCTAGAGAACCGAGCAGGATGGGGCGGTGGACGCCCGGACGATCGCGAGCCTGCTGCGGGTAGCCCCCGAGGCGCTGCCGCTCGCACTGGCCGAGGTGCACGCCGCGATGACGGTGGACGCGCCGCTGCGGGCGTCGTTCACCGGCTGGGACGCCGACGCGCTGCGGGCCGTGGTCGAGGGGGGTGGCTTCACGGTGGCGTCGATCGCCGCGGCGAGCGGTGGCCTCCGGGTGCACGCGGTGCGGGTGCGCACCCTGCCGGACTACGTGGCGCCCGGGCTCCGGCTCTTCGCCGTCGGCCTCAATCCCTCGCTCTACTCGGCCGACGTCGGCGTGGGCTTCGCCCGACCGGGGAATCGCTTCTGGCCCGCGGCCCTGGCCGCCGGTCTCGTGACGCGCGACCGGGACCCGTGGCACACCGTCCGCGTCGACCGCGTCGGCATGACGGATCTCGTCAAGCGGGCGTCCGCGGGCGCGGCCGAGCTCACTCCCGACGAGTACCGGGCCGGCCTCGATCGGGTCGAGCAGCTCGCGGCGTGGCTGCGGCCAGGCGCGGTGTGCTTCCTGGGGCTCGCCGGCTGGCGCGCCGCGGCCGACCGGAAGGCGGTGGCAGGGGAGCAGGTCCGCGACGTCGGCGGCGTACCCGTCTACGTGATGCCCAACCCGAGTGGCCTCAACGCGCACGACACGGTGGCCTCGCTCACCGACCACCTGCGCGCCGCGATGGCGCTGGCCGACCGACGACCCCGATGACCCGGACGCGCGCCGCTCGACGGGGCGGTCAGCCGACCGCGGAGTCGAGCACGCCCGCGGGGGTGGCGCCGGTGAGGACGCCGTCCTCCTGGGTGACCCCGCCGTTCGCCACGGTGTAGCGGTACCCGCCCGCCGGTCGCCGGAGCCGACGGGCGCCGCCGGGGAGGTCGTTGACGAACACGTCCTCGTCCCAGTGCAGCTCGTCGAGCGCGAACACGGTGAGGTCGGCGGCGAGCCCGGGCACGATGCGACCGCGGTCGGAGAAGCCGAACACGTCGGCCTGCTTCCCGGTCAGCTCGTGCACCGCCTGCTCGACCGAGAGGTCGCCCCGGTCGCGTACGTGCCGGGTGAGCAGCAACGTGGTGTCGCCTGCCGCGCACATCATCTGCACGTGCGCGCCGGCGTCGCTCGACGCGATGAGGGTGTCGGGCTGGACGAGGTACCTCGCGACTTCGTCGACGTTGCTGTTGGCCACCCCGGTGACGAGCACACCGGGACGCAGGTCGTTCTCGAGCACCCAGTCGGCGAACACGTCGGACGGGTGGCCGCCGCGCGCCGCGATCAGGTCGGCGAGCGTCTTGCCGAGCCAGGGCTCGAGCTCGGGCCGGGTGACCTCGATGAAGCGCACGCGGTACGGACGGCCGGCCGGGAACATGCCGCGCTCGTACGCGTCCCACTGCACGCGGGCCGCGGCGCGCCACGCAGGGTCGCGCAGGAGCGCTTCGCGCGCGGCGTCGTCGGGGGCGTTGGGGATCTTGTGCCACTCCGACAGGTTCATGAACACCATCGACGTCTCCCAGTTGATCCGGAAGTCGATGGTGCGGGGCGACATCTGCGGCCACAGCGGGCTGCCCCCTGCGCGGATCTCGCGGCAGAGCGCGAGCACGTGGTCGCCGTACTCGGGGCGGGACTCGTTGTGGACCAGCACGTTGGTGGTGCTGACCACACCGTGCTCACCGCACAGTCCGGTCAGCTCGACCATCAGCGCGTCCCCCTCGGGCGTGCCGAGGTCGGGGATGAACTCCACGAAGCCACGGCCGTGACGACCGAGCACCTCGATGAGCGCGGCGCGCTCCGCACGGTCGGCAAGGCGGCTCGGAACCGGACGGCTCCGCGCGTCGGCGTCGAAGAACGACGTGGAGAAGCCGTACGCGCCACTGGCCACCGCGTCGTCGAGGATCTGGGCGATCGCGGCACGCTCGGAGTCGGTGGCCGCGCGGTCCCAGGCGTCCGCGCCCATCACGTAGAGGCGGATCGCCGAGTGACCGAGGAGCACCGCCGCGTGCACGCCGAGCCCGCCGTCGGCGAGCGCGTCGCGGTATTCGGGGTACCGCTCCCAGCTCCAGGGGATGCCCTGCGCGAACGACTCGCGGGGCATGTCCTCGATGTAGCAGAACAGCGTCGACAGCTCGTCGACGCCCTCGGGGTGCACCGGCACGAGGCCGAGCGAGCAGTTTCCGATCAGCACGGTGGTCACCCCGTGCTGGGGCATCGGGTCGCACGCCCGGTCCCAGAACAGGGACGGGTCGAGATGCGTGTGGGTGTCGATGAACCCGGGTGCGACGTACGCACCGCCGGCGTCGAGCTCGCGCGCGCCGGTGGCGTCGATGCCGGTGCCGACCTCGGCGATGCGGCCGTCGACCACGAGCACGTCGGCGGCGACCGGCGCGGCCCCGGTTCCGTCGAGCACCGTGCCGCCGCGCACGACCAGGCGGCTCACGATCCGACCCCGATTCCGAGGAGATCACGGGCCCGGGCGGCCACGTTCTCGGGCGTGAACCCGAACTCGCAAAAGACCGTCCCGCCGGGCGCGGACGCGCCGTAGTGGTCGATCGCGACGACGTCGTCGGCGTAGCGCTCCCAGCCGAGGCTCACCCCGGCTTCGACCGCGAGCGTGGGCACGCCCGGGGGAAGTACGTCGTCGCGGTACTCGTCGGGCTGGAGGCCGAAGCGGTCCCACGACGGCATCGACACGACCCGGACCCCGAAGCCCTCCGCCGCGAGCACGTCGCGCGCGGCGACGCACAACGACACCTCGGAGCCCGTGCCGATGAGCACGAGGTCGAGGTCGCCGTGGGGCTCGTCGGCGAGCACGTACGCGCCGCGGGGCAGGCCCACGGCACCGCGGTCGGCGGTGCCCTCGAGCACCGGCACGTTCTGACGCGTGAGGATGAGCGCCATCGGACCCTCGCCGTCGATGTGGAGCCGCCACGCGTGTGCGGTCTCGTTGGCATCGGCGGGACGCACGACGCACAGCCCCGGAATCGCGCGGGCGGCCACGAGCTGCTCGACGGGCTGGTGCGTCGGGCCATCCTCGCCCACGCCGATCGAGTCGTGCGACCACACGAACGCGGTGCGGTAGCCGGAGAGCGCGGCCAGGCGCGCCGCGGGCCTCATGTAGTCGCTGAACACGAAGAACGTGCCGCCGGCCGGGAGCAGGCCCGACACGGCCATGCCGTTCATGATCGAGCCCATGCCGTGCTCGCGGATGCCCCAGTGGATCTGGCGACCGCCGAAGTCGTGGACGCCCACCACCGGCGCGCCCGTGAGCTCGGTGCCGGTGTTGCCGGTGAGGTCGGCGCCGCCGGCCACGAGGCCGGGCACGACGTCGGCGATCGCGGACAGCACCTTCGTGCATGCCGTGCGCGTGGCGAGCGTCTCACCCGGCTCCCAGGACGGCAGCGACTCCGCCCAGCCGGGGAGGCCACGGCCCTCGAGGCAGGCGTCGACCCCGGCGGTGCGGTCGGGGTCGTCGATGCGGATCGCGTCGCGACGGTGCTGCCAGGCGTCGCGCTCGCCCCGGCCCCGTACCCCGGCGGCCCGGTAGAACGCGAGCACGTCCTCGGGCACGAAGAAGTCTTCGGCCGGGAGGTCGAGGATCTGCTTCACCGCGGCGATCTCGTCGGAACCCAGCGGATTTCCGTGCGCGTGCGCGGTGTCGGTGTATTTCGGCGACGGCCAGCCGATGTGGCTGCGGAGCACGATCAGGCTCGGCCGGTCGTCGACCGCCATGCCCTCGCGGAGTCCGGCCTCGAGCGCGTCGCAGTCGTTGGCGGCCTCGCCGACCTCGACCACGTGCCAGCCGTACGCGGCGAAGCGCTTCGGCACGTCGTCGGAGTACGACAGCTCGGTGGGGCCGTCGATGGAGATGTGGTTGTCGTCGTAGACGTAGACGAGCTTGCCCAGCCCCAGGTGGCCGGCGAACGACGCGGCCTCGTGGCTGATGCCCTCCTCGAAGTCGCCGTCGGAGCAGATCGCGAACACGTGGTGATCGAACAGCTCCGACCCGAAGCGCGCCCGCAGGTTGGCCTCCGCGAGCGCGATGCCCACGCCGTTGGCGACGCCCTGGCCGAGCGGGCCGGTGGTCACCTCGACGCCCGCGGTGTGGTGGTACTCCGGGTGACCCGGCGTTGCCGAGCCCCACTGCCGGAAGCTCTCGATGTCGTCGAGGCTGAGCCCGAACCCGCACAGGTAGAGGTACGAGTACAGGAGCATCGACGCGTGCCCGGCCGACAGCACGAAGCGGTCGCGGTCGGCCCAGTCGGGCGCGCCCGCGTCGTACTTCATGATGCGCGTGAACAGCACGTGCGCGAGCGGCGCGAGCGCCATCGGAGTGCCGGGGTGCCCGGAGTTCGCCTTCTGCACGGCGTCCATCGCCAGGCCACGCGCCACATTGATGGCGCGGATCTCGAGGTCAGTCGTTGCCACTCGGGCTCCTCTCGCGTTGCGTGTCCGCAGACTAGGCCTCAGCCTCAGTCGAACAGCGCGAGACTCGCGGTGTACGAGTGCAGCGCGTTCCGGGAGCCGACGGGCCCGAGCTCGCCGGCGCAGAACATCCCGGCCGCCGGGATCGCCCCCAGCTGCTCGGCGATGACCCCGGCGTCGTGGTCGGGGACCCCGAAGAACCCCCGCCCCCGCCCGTTGCAGGTGAACACCAGCGCGCCGCGCGCCGTCTCGGGGGCCAGGAGCGCGCGCAGGTCGTCGTCGGCCGCCGCGGCGTCGCGGACGTGGAACTGGACGGTGCGCCCGACCTCCACCTGCTCGCCCACGGCGATCGCGCCGTTGTCGCGGTCGGCCCCGAGGATGTTGCGCACCAGGAAGTCGCCCCGGCCGAAGTCGGCCCGGTGCTCGTCGACGACGAACCCCATGTGCAGGCCGCGCTGGAGCAGCTCACGCTCCTCGTCGTCGACGGCGTCGGCCAGCTCGCGGAGCCGTTCGAGCGCCGGGCGGCCGCCGAGCTCCTCGACGAAGTTCCGCCGGCCCCGGGTGACCACGAACGGTTCCCCCACCGGGCGGCAGCCCTGGGAGACGACCGTGCGCACACCCGTGCCGGCCACGAGCACGCCGGCCGCGCCGTCGGCGGTGATCCGGCCGTCGAGCAGCAGGCGGTTGCCCCCGGGGCGGACCGCGGCCGACGCGAGCCCGCCGAGCACCGCCAGCCCGGGGCGGTCGTCGTCGAGGCGACGCAGGAAGGCCTCGGTCGGGAACGAGAACGGGTCGGCCGCGAGGAGCAGCAGGTCGGCCTCGATCTCCCGCTCGGGCCACCCGACCACCGTGGGCCCGTCGGGGGTGTCCTCCTGGCGGAGCTCGATCGGCTCGAGGCCGGCGTCGGGGATGCACGCGGCGAACACGGCGAAGCCCACGCCGTCCTCGGCCTCGTGGCTGCCCCCGAGCACGCCGCTGGCGGTCGTGCCCAGCAGCACCCGCGGGGTCAGGAGCGCGTGGAGGGCGTGCACGGCGTCGTCGAGGGCGCCCACGAAGTGGGGGGACGCGAAGCACAGGAGGAGGTCGGGGTCGTCCCCGTCGAGCTGGTCGAGGACCTGGCCGGCCACCTCGCCGACGGCATGGGCGGGGAGCGGGTGCTGGGAGAGCCCGGCGGCGAACCGGTTCACGGCCGTGGCCTCAGCGTTCGCGCCACAGGAGGACCCGGAGTCGCAGCAGGCCCCACACCGTACGGGGCACCCGCCGCGAGATGGGCGAGCGCGACGGCCGGCGCTCGACCACGACCACGGGGAGCTCGACCGTGAGGAGCCCGGCTCGCTCGGCCCGGAGGATCAGCTCGGTGTCGAAGAGGTCGGTCCCGAAGTGGCACGACCGTGCGAGCGGCTCCACCGCCTCGCGGCGCATGGCCTTCATGCCGTGGGTGTCGGAGACCCGCAGCCCGAAGCCGTACCGGAGGATGCCGGTGAACACCCCGGTGACGAGCCGGCGCAGCGCGGTCCGCTCGTCGCGCGCGCCGACGGCCCGCTTCGAGCCCACGACGATGGCGGGCCGGTCCCCGGCCGCGAGGCGGGCGCCCGCGTCGACCACGAAGCCCAGGTCGTAGTAGTCGACGTCGAAGTTGACGACGATGTCGCCGCGGGCCGCGAGCAACCCCGCCCGCAGGGCGGCGCCGTAGTCGGCGTCGGCAAGGTGGAGCACCACGACCTCGGGGATCGTCGCCGCGAGGTGGTCGGCGATCGCTGCGGTCCCGTCCCGGGACCCGTTCTCCACCACGATCACCTCGAACGACGCGCCGACCGCGCGCCCACCGTCGACCACGTCGGCCACGGAGCCCTCGAGCAGCTCGGATTCGTTGAATGCGGGCATGACGACGCTCGACGCCAGGGGTCCGCGCCCGTCGGGGGTGGTCGGCACGGGGGTAGGCTACCGACGCTCCTGCGGGGCCCAGGCTCGCGCCGCGCCGACCGTTCGTCCCACTGCGTCCCACTGCCGTCTCTCCCGTACGAGGACACCGCGCCCCGATGACCGACACCCTCACGAACCAGGCGGAGCTCAACGGCCACGCACCCGCAGTGGTCGTCGACCCATCGGGTGGCGGCCACCCGTCCGCGACCTCCTACGGCGAGCTCAACCTCCTCGCCAACCGTCTCGCCCACGGCCTCGCCGCCGTGGGGGCCGAACCCGGTGAGCGCGTCGTCTGGTGCGGCCCGAACTCGCTCGAGGTGATCACCACGGTCCATGCGGCCCGCAAGGCCGCCCTCGTCGCCGTGCCGCTCTCGTATCGGTTCACCGCGGAGGAGATGCAGTACGTCGTCGACAACTCCGACGCCACGACGGTCGTCATCGACGCCGAGCAGGCGCCGCTGCTCGCCTCGGTGCGCGACCGCTTGCCCAAGGTGCGCGCGGTCGTGGTGTACGGCGGCGACGTGCCCGACGGCTGCGTCGGCTGGGACGACCTGCTCGCGGCAAGCGCCGAGACCGAGCCCACGCCCGGGATCGACCCCGGCAAGGTCGGCGGCTCGATGATCTACACGTCCGGCACCACCGGGCACCCCAAGGGCGCGCTGCGCACCTCGTCCGATCCCGAGACCGTGGTCGCGTTGCTCCAGGCGCTGCGGTTCCAGCCGGGCGAGGAGATCTACCTCACCACCGGCCCGCTCTACCACTCGGGCCCACTGATGTTCGCCACGCTCGCGCACTCCCTCGGCGGCTCGATCGTCACGATGCGCAAGTTCGAGCCGAGCGCGTGGCTCGAGGCCGTGGCCGAGCACCGCGCGACCAACACCTTCACGGCACCCACGCAGCTCAAGCGCATCGTGAGCCTGCCGCCGGGCGAGCTCGAGCGCGCCGACATGTCCTCGATGCGGATCCTGGTCGCGAACGCGGCGCCGGTCCCGTACGCACTGAAGCAAGAGGTCGTCGAGAAGCTGGGCGACGGCTTCCTCTACGAGATCTACGGCTCCACCGAGCTCGGCGTGGTGAGCGTGCTGCCGCCCGAGGACCAGCTGCGCAAGCCCGGCTCGTGCGGCAAGACGTACGGGCCGATCGAGGTGCGGATCGTCACCGACGCCGGCGACGAAGCCCCCGTGGGCGAGCCGGGGGAGCTGTTCATCCGCACCCGCCTCGCGATGGACGGCTACTACCGAACCGAGGAGCGGCTCTCGGAGCTGACGGACGCGCAGTGGAAGTCGGTCGGCGACGTCGCGTACCTCGACGACGAGGGCTACCTCTTCATCTGCGACCGCAAGAAGGACATGATCATCTCGGGCGGGGTCAACATCTACCCCGCCGAGATCGAGGCGGTGCTGCACCACCACCCCCAGATCATGGACGTCGCCGTGTTCGGCATCCCCGACGACGAGTGGGGCGAGTCGGTCTACGCGATCCTCCAGCCCCGGCCCGGGCAGACGCTCGACCTCGACGAGGTGCGGGCCTTCGTGGCCGAGCGGCTCGCGTCGTTCAAGCGCCCGCGCGAGTACGAGATCCGCGACGAGCTGCCCCGCACCGAGGCGGGCAAGCTGCTCAAGCGCGTCCTGCGTGACAAGTTCTGGGCCGACCGCGACCAGAAGGTGTGAGTCAGCCGCCCGTGAGCCGCACGCTGGCCGAGGATGAGTCGAGCGCCCTGCTCGCCGCGTACGGCATCCCCGTCGCGCCCGCGGTCCGGGCCGCCGATGCCGACGCTGCGGTCGGGGCGGCACGCGCGATCGGCTACCCCGTGGTTGCCAAGCTGGTGGGCGACGCCATCGCCCACAAGACCGAGCGTGGCCTCGTCCGGCTCGGGCTCGCCGACGACGCCGCGGTCCACCACGCCGCCACCAGCCTGTTCGACGCGGCCCGGCCCGAGGAC
>Ga0302322_100001853_pt1 | contig 17625 bp, 16 predicted proteins | sample Fen_T0_2_FD_203757 | JGI IMG/M metagenome (GOLD analysis project Ga0302322, IMG submission 203757) | Peat permafrost microbial communities from Stordalen Mire near Abisko, Sweden - Fen_T0_2 | ecosystem: Environmental > Terrestrial > Soil > Wetlands > Permafrost | place: Sweden: Abisko... | reverse complement strand
GCCGTCACTCCGTGGTGGCGACGAGGATCTCCTCGCCGCCGGGCCGCAGCCCGTCGGGACGCCCGGCGAAGTAGCGCCCGGCCAGCTCGTCGTGGGACACGTGCCGGGCCTGCCGGAAGCCCACGTCGAGGGCCAGCTCCACCAGGTCCGCCGGGTGGTAGGAGCTGAGGAAGGGCGTCCCGGCGGCGGCTGCCCCACGACGGGCGGCGCGCAGCCCTTCCCGGTCGGCGGGGCCGAGCAGGTCGTCCGGCGGCAGGAAGGTCAGGACGAGCGTCGAGCCGGGCGCGAGGCCGGCCACCCGGCGCAGCAGGTCCTGGTTCGCCGCCGGCGTCAGGTACATGGACACCCCGGCCGATCCCACGACCGCCGGCCGCCCGGGCGCGAACCCGGCCTCGGCGAGCCGGCGCAGCCAGTCGTCGCCGTCCTCGAAGTCCACCGGCACGAACCGCAGCCGCTCGGGGACGGCGAGGCCCAGCGCATCGAGGCGCCGCCGCTTCCAGTCCTGGGGCCCGGGACGGTCCACTTCGAACACGTCGAGCTGCGCGGCGACGTCGGGACGCCGGACGGCGAACGTGTCCACCCCGGCCCCGAGGATCACGTACTGCGTCACGCCGTGCGCCAGCTCGCCCGTCACGACGTCCTCGACGAACCGGCCCCGACCCACCATGGAGGCCCTGGTGCTCCGCATCCGCTCCGGGTGCATGTCGCCCCGCCGTCGCCAGTCGGCCGGGGGGTCGAGCAGGGCCAGCCCGACGGTGTCCGTCAGGACGTGCGGGGGTGCGTCCAGCTCCACGTGCAGGGCGCGCCACAGCGCCACGCGGGCCGCGGTCGGCTCGGGTCCGGGGGCCGCGTCGAGAGCCGGGTCGACGGCGACGGCGTCACTCATGGTCGGACCCGACGGCGCCGTCCCGCAGCGGGGCCTGCAGGCTGAGCCGCCGCCCGTCGGGATCGAGGAGCAGCGCCTCCTCCACGCCCCAGTGCTGCGGCTCGAAGGGGCGCTCCACGTCGGCGCCGTCGGGGAAGCGGAACCCCGCGGCGTCGCCCACGCCCAGCACGGGGTACAGCTCCACGGGCTGCTCCGGGGGCACCTCGACGACGAAGAGGTAGGGGCCGCCGTCCGGATGCCGCAGCTGCCCGGACCCGTGACCCGTGTCGAACTCCACCCGGTAGCCGAGCCGCTGCCAGAAGGCGACGCTGCGTCCCCAGTTGTGCGTGGACAGGGTCAGGCCCTGGATGCCGGACGTGGTCATCGGTGCTCCTCGGGGTGGTGGCGTGCGAGGTACTCGGTCAGGGCGGCGGCGACGATCGCCGAGAGCGACTGCTCCGTGTCGACGGCGTGGTGCTTCACCTGCCGGATGAGGTCCTCGGGCAGGTAGACGTTGAACTGCTTCGATGCCGCCACGGCTAGGATGCTAGCAAGCTAAATCCCACGCCGTCGACCGGCGGCCCACCGCGGTCCGCCGGTCCGTGGCACGATCCACGGGGGAGCGGCTGGGTGCGGACGGGGGGGACCGATGGGCCGGGGTGTCGTCGTCCGGGATCTCGCCGAGGGCGACCTCGTCGCCTGGCGCGGGTTGTGGGACCGCTACAACGCCTTCTACGGGCGGTCGGGGGCGGGAGCCCTGCCGGAGGACGTCGTGGGGACGACGTGGCGGCGCCTGCACGACGTCGCGGTCCCCGTGCACGGGCTGGCGGCCGAGGCCGAGGACGGCGGCACCCCGGGCGGCGCGCTCGTCGGCATCGCGCACTACCTGTTCCACCACTCCACCAACGGGATCGGTCCCGCCTGCTACCTGCAGGACCTGTTCACCGCCGAGGACGCGCGGGGGCGGGGCGTCGGCCGGGCGCTCGTCGACGAGGTGGCGGCCCGGGCCCGCGCGGCCGGGGCGAGCCGCTTCTACTGGCAGACGCACGAGACGAACGCCACCGCCCGCCGCCTCTACGACCGGATCGCCGAGCGCAGCGGCTTCATCGTGTACCGCTACCCGCTCTGATCCCCGGGGCCGCAGGGGGCCGCAGGGGCCGCGTCAGAGGTCGGGCAGGGGTGGGTCGATGCTGTTCAGGGGGTCGACCCGCACCACGTACCGGCCGCGGCCGGCCCGCTTCGCCTCGTACATCGCGGCGTCGGCGTCGGCGAGGATCGCCTCCGGGTTCGTGCTGACGGCGAAGGGCGGCACCTCGACGATGCCGATGCTCGCGCTCGGCGCCACCGGCACCCCCTCGACGACGAACGGCTCGGCGAGCACGTCGAGGAGCTTGCGCGCGATGACGTCCGGCTGGCCGCCGTCCTCGATGAGGACGGCGAACTCGTCACCGCCCAGCCGCGCGGCCGTGTCGCCCGCCCGCAGGCTCCCGGCCAGGCGCCGTCCCACCTCGGCGAGCACCTGGTCGCCCGCCGAGTGGCCGAGCCGGTCGTTGACGTCCTTGAACCCGTCCAGGTCGACGAGCAGGACGCTGAGCGTGCGCAGGTCGCGCCGCTGCAGGTCGGTCGCGTGGTTGAGCCGGTCCCGGAAGAGGGCCCGGTTGGCCAGCCCGGTCAGCGGGTCGTGGAACGCGCGCCAGCGCAGCTTCGCCTCCCGCTCGGTCGCCTCGGCCCGCAGCCGGGCGGAGAGCAGGATCTGCCCGAGCAGGACGGCGAGCAGGTTCAGCAGGTCGGCACTGCCGGTCAGCTCGTCCGTCCGCGGCTCGGGGTCGAGCCCGCAGATGGTGCCGAACAGCCGCCCCTCGCCGTCCAGGATCGGGATGCCGACGTACGAGCCGATCTGCAGCACCTGGGCCACCCCGGCGTTCGCGTACTGCGGCACGTCCATGGCGTGGGGGGCGATGCGCGGCGCCTCGCCGCTCACCATGAACTGGCAGAAGGAGTCCGACCACGCGTGGCTCTCCCCGGGCTGCTTCCCGTACGCCTCGTCGACGACGTGCACGTACACCTGGCGCCCGTCCAGCTTGCGGCTCACCGACCAGAACCCCATGGGGAGCTTCTCCCGGAGGAAGTCGATGACGAGGATCGACGCGTCGTCGAAGGAGAGCAGTCCCGGGTCCGCGGGCAGGTCCGACATGGTGCACCGGTTCCTCTCGTCGACTCGTCGACGGCGGGACACGTCGACCTCGTGGTCCGACTGATGCATCGGCGGCCGTCCCCGCCCGGTGCAGGCCGCCGACCGGGTGACACGGCCGGGCCGGTGGCCGGGCCGGGTGACACGGCCGGGCCGGTGGCCGGGCCGGGGGGCCGGGGGGCCGGGGGTCGGGCCGGGGGTCGGTGGGCGGGTCGAGCCCCCGGGGCACGGCGCGGTGACCCGCCGCGTTGTACGTCGCGTCGCGTCGCGCCGTCCCGCCGGGACACGCGACCATGGGCGCGGACGGCGTCCGGGCTACCGGCCGGCGTACCGCGACGACGGAGGAGGACGGGCGTGAGCACTCCGCTGGAGGGCGGCCGGGGGCTTCGGGTGGGCCTGTTCGGCTTCCCGGTGCACGTCGACCTCTCGTTCGTGCTGATCATGGGCCTGATCGGGTGGATGAGCCAGGTCCGCGGGCCGCGCGACCTCACCGTGTGGATCGTGGTCGCCACCGCGTCGATCCTCGTCCACGAGCTGGGGCACGCCGTCGTCGCCCGGACGACGGGCGCCCGCCCGGCCATCGCCCTGTCCGGGTTCGGCGGCCTGACGACGTACGTCCCGCCACGCCCGCTCAGCCGGGCCCGCTCGCTGTCCATCTCCCTCGCCGGGCCTGCCAGCGGCCTCGCGGCCGGGGGCGCCGTCTGGTGGCTGCGGCAGGCGCTGGGCGAGCAGCTGGAGGGCGGCAGCCTGCTGGAGCGCGCCACCGCGTACGGCGTCTTCACGACGATCGCGTGGAGCGTGCTCAACCTGGTCCCGGTGCTGCCGCTGGACGGCGGCCAGGCCATGCGGGAGCTGCTGCCCGGCGACGCCGCGACCCGCACCCGGCGCGCCGCGATGGTGTCTCTGGGTGTGCTGGTGCCGCTGCTCGGCCTGTCCGTGTGGGCGAACCAGGTGTGGACGGCGACGTTCCTGGTCCTCTTCGGGTTCAGCAACGTCCAGATCCTGCGCGCCGGGTCGCCGCAGCGCGCCGCCGCGGGCCCGGGCTCCGGCCCCGCGGCCGTCGGCCCGCAGGTGACGCCGGAACAGGCCGTCGTCGGGCTGCTGTGGCAGGGCTCGCCCGCCGCCGCCCGCGAGCTGCTCGGGACGCTCCCCCCGGGCACCGTGACCGACCTGGCCGTGCACGGCGCCGTCCTGGTGGCGACCGGGGACACCGGCCAGGGCGAGGCACTCCTGGCGCAGGAGGCGGCGCGGCGTCCGGGCGACGCGAACGTCGCCGCCCTCGTCGTCCTGGCGCACGCCCTGCACCGTGACTGGCCGGCCCTGGAGGCCGACCTGACCGGTCCGCTCGGGCCCCGGGTGCCGCTCGGGGTGGTGGACCGGGTCGTCCAGGAGGCCCGTACGGCCGGCCGGCCGGACGTCGCCGACCGGATCCTCGCGCTGCCCCTGCGGGGGCCGGAGCCCCGCTAGAGCAGGGCGCCCTCGGCCCCGATCGGGGTCAGCTGCGGGTTCGCGATGAGGCACCGGTCGCGCCCGTCGCGCTTGGCGGCGAGCAGTGCGGCGTCGGCGAGGGCCAGCTGCCCGGCGAGGTCGCGGGCCATCGTCGAGTCGGACGCGCCGATGCTCACGGTGAACGGCGGCCCGCTGCCGATCACGGCGACCGACAGCGACAGGCGGAGCCGGTCGGCGACCTCGGCGGCCCCCTGCGCGTCGACGTCGGGGATGACGACGGCGAACTCCTCGCCGCCGAACCGGCACGGCACGTCCTCCTCGCGCAGCGCCGAGCGCAGCACGTCGGAGAACAGCTGCAGGGCCCGGTCGCCGGCCGCGTGGCCGTAGGTGTCGTTGACGGCCTTGAACCGGTCCAGGTCGGCGAGCAGCACCCCGTAGGAGGTGCCCTTGACGCTGAGCTTGTGGACGGCGTCCTCGAAGGACCGCCGGTTCGGCAGGCCGGTGAGGCTGTCGACGGCCGCCTGCCGCTGGATCCGGTCGAAGGCCCGCAGGTTGCCCAGCCGGGCACCGGTCTGCTCGGCGAGGGACTGCAGCTGGTAGCGGGTCTCGCTGTCGGGCAGGTCGCCCGGCTCGGCGGCGGAGTGCAGCACTCCCAGCACCCGGCCCATGAAGCTGATCGGGATGCAGACGCCGGACCGGTCGCCCTCCGGCCGGCCGCGCAGCTGCGGGCACGCGTCCAGCTCGTCCGCGGAGAGGAACTCGGCGATCCGCCCGCCGCGCACCGCGGGGCACGCCCACGGCGTCGTGACCCGGCAGCCCGGGGCCGGGGCGGCCGGGTTCGCCGCGAACGTCGTCAGGTGCGCCTCGCTGGAGTCGGCGACGAGCAGTTCCGTCGGCCGCCCGCGCCCGACCTGCTCCAGGGCCCGGCTGATGGTCTCGGACAGTCCCTCGTCGTCGTCCACCTGGGCGAGCGCCCGGTCGAGCCGGCCCCGGAACGCCTGCCTGCGGGCGTCGGCCTCGCGCTCGGCGAACGACTGCTGCAGGGTGTCGCTCGTCTCGTCCAGCACCTGGGCGAGGCGGCCCACCTCGTCGGTGCCCGCGCGTCCCGTCCGGGCGGACAGGTCGCCGCCCGCCACGGCCTGCGCCGTCGAGGCCAGCGAGCGCAGGGCCACGAGCAGGTGTCGCCGGATGATCCACGACACCAGGGCGAGCAGCACGGCCACGGCGGCGGCGACCCCGCCGAGCTGCGCGACGGTGCTGCGCGTGGACGCGTCCCGCTCGGCCGTGCGGGCCGCGCGTCGGGCCGCGACGTCGGTGCGGACGGCGTCCACCCGCTCGGTGAGCCGGGCCGACGCCGTGCGGAACCGGGAGACGTCGTCCCCGGTCGGCATCGTGCCGGTCAGCAGGCGCTGCGCCGTGGAGGCGTAGATGAACTCCTCGTCGGCGAGATCCTTGAGCCGCGGCTCCGGACGGTCGCCCATCCGGACGGCCGCCGCCTCCAGCTTCTGCAGGTCGGCGATCATCTGCCCGTCGACGGTCAGCGTCGCGTAGCGGGCGAAGACGTCGGCCCGCAGCGACTCGTTGAGCTCGTCGAGGGTGCCCGCCTCACCGGCGAGGATGTCGAGCGCGGCGTCCTGGACGGCGCGCGCGCGCAGCTGCTCCACGGTGTACGCCGCGTACCCGCCCGCCAGCAGCGTGGCGGTGAACACGAGCAGGGACAGGAGCGCCAGCTGGGCCCCCAGGCCCAGGCCGGGCCGCCGCGCGGGGACCGCCTCCGTGTTCACCCGTTCACGATCGGCAGCTCGACCCCCGGACCTGAACCGCAGGCCGGAGCCGTGTGACCGCCGTCCGGCCGCCGGGACTTACCTCCGGGGCGAAAGGACCTTAGTCTATCGATGTGACCGTGCGGTGACGCATAGCGTCGTATGAGGTCCTTGTCTGGCGTCGGGCGGGCGCAGCGGGGCGGCCCCAGGGCTCGCTCCGGGGCAACCCCTTCAGGGGCCGACACGCGTGGAGAGGGGCGACGATGCATCCTCGCCGACATGAGCGATCGGGACGATCCCGGCTGGCCGCGGTCACCGGAGCCCCCGAGCGCCATCCGCGGCTGACCCTGAACTGGTCCGACCCGCTCGAGCGAACCCTCGTGAGCGTGTCCGCGGTCTCGGGGATCCCGATCGTGGTGGTGGAGGGCGCGCTCGTCGCGTCGACCGCCAAGCCCTGCCGGGACGCGCTCGACGCGGTCCTGCGGATGCGACCCACGCGCATGGTCGTCGACCTGGGCGGCGTCCGTGAGACGGACGGGACGACCGTCAGCCTGCTCGAGGCCGTCCGCCGCTTCGCGCACTGGCACGGCGTGGCCATGAGCCTCGCCGCGGTGCCCGGGGTGGTCCAGATGCGGTTCGAGGCGGCCTGGATCGACCCGCCCTTCGACGTCCATTCGACGGCGGAGCGGGCCCTCGCCGCCGCGCTCGCCATGCCCCGCGCCCGGCGCTCGGTGGTGCCCCGCGACAACACCGGGGGATAGCCCGGCACGAACCGGTTCATCACCCCGGGGTGCTGCCAGGACGCAGGTCCTGAATAGTTGCCACGAGCGTCATGAGAATGTGATCGTATGAATACCTTCGATCACCGGGTGGCGGACGGATCGAGCCGTGCCGGGGTTCTGAAGGTGTTGCGCGAGCGGGGCGACCTGGTCCGGGTCGAGGAGCTGGCGGAGGCGGTCAACCTCTCGTTGAGCGCCGTGCGCTTCCACCTGGAGCGGCTCATCACCGACGGGCTGGTGCGCACGTCGAAGGAGCCCCGGCTCACCCCCGGGCGCCCCCGGGTGGTGTACCAGGCCGTGCCGGAGGAGGCCGTCGACGAGGCGGCGGCCTACCGGCGGCTGGCCGCGCTGCTGGCCGCCGAGCTGGCCCACCACGGCGGCGTCGTCGCCGCGGAGGACGCGGGCCGCAGCTGGGCCCGCAGCCTGCCCCCGCCCACCCCGCACCCGGCGCGGCCGGCGGCGCACGTGGGCGGGCCGGCCGGTCGCCAGGGTCCCGCGGGGCCCGACGCCTCGCGTGCCGGGACGCCGGACAGCCTCGTCGACGTCCTGACGGTGCTCGACGACGGGGGTTTCGCCCCCCGGGTCCGGGACGACGGCTGGACCGTCGAGCTGCACCGCTGCCCGTTCGCCGAGCTGATGGCGACCCAGTCCGAGATGGTGTGCTCCGTCCACCGCGGGCTGGTGGGCGCCATCCCGCAGGTCCGCGGGGCCCTCGACGCCGCGGTGCTCCAGCCCGTGCCGGAGGCCGGCTCGCCCTGCGTCATCCACTTCCGCCGGGTCTGACCCGACCCTGCCCTCGCCGCCGTCCCGCCCGCCTGGCACCCTCCCTGCTGTGACCCGCGTCCTGCCCCGCGTCCTCGTCGCCCTGCTGGTGCTGCTGGTCCTGCTGGTCGTGATCGACCGGGTGGGGGCGGTGCTGGCCGCCCGGTCGGTGGCGCAGGGGCTGACGACGTCCCAGCGGCTGGGCGGGCCGGCGTCGGTGAACTTCCCCTCGATCCCCTTCCTCACCCAGGCGGCGCAGGGCCGGTACGACACGGTCGAGGTCTCCCTGCCGCGCGTGCCGACGCGGACGGACCTGGTCATCGACCGCGTCGACGCGACCCTCCACGGCGTGGAGGCGCCCACCGGGGCCCTGCTGCGCGGCGAGCTGCGGGAGCTGCCGGTCGAGCGGGCGGAGGCGGACGCGTTCGTCTCCTACGCGTCGCTGGAGTCGGCCGCCGCCCGGACCGTGGGCGGCGTCGTCCAGTCGTTGCACCTCACCGGCGCCGGGGGCGACCGGGTGGCCGTCTCCGGCCGGGTGACGACGCCGCTCGGCGCGTTCACGGTGCGGGGCCAGGGGCAGGTGCGCGTCGTCTCGGGCGCGCTGAGCGTGCGGATCGTGCCCGAGTCGTTGACCGGCGTCCCGGCCGTCCTGCGGGCCCGGGTGTCGCAGCTGGTCGATCTGAGCGCTCTCGTCCCGCCGCTGCCGTTCGGGTTCCGTCCCACCGCCGTCACCGTGGCCGACGACGGGTTGCACCTACGGGCGACCGCCAGCAAGCTGACGTTCCCGGTCTGACCACCGCCGGACGTCCCTCGTTCACCGGGACGCCGGGCGCGGGTCGCGGCTCTCATCGGCGAGATCCACAGGGTGGACGCGTCCGCTGTACGACCCTCGATCGGGGTCGTACCGTGGGACCAAGGCCGATGGGGGAGTGCCGATGCTGCAGGATGTGCCCACCGACCTCGGGGGCCGTTACCGGGTCGCCGAGCGGCTGGGTCGCGGCGGCATGGCCGACGTCCATCGCGCCGAGGACCTGGTCCTGCACCGCACGGTGGCCGTCAAGATCTTCCGCGGCGGCATGGAGCGGGAGTCGGACCTGGCGCGGTTCCGCGCCGAGGTGCGCACGCTGGCCGGCCTGACCCACCCGCACCTCGTCGCCCTGTACGACGCCGGCGGCGACGTCGCCCAGCCGTGGTGCGCGATGGAGTACGTGGACGGCGGGTCGCTCGTCGACCGCGCCGAGACCGTCCCGCGGGAGGCGGTGGCCCGGCTCGGCCAGCAGGTGGCGTCCGCGCTCGCGCACGTGCACGGCCGGGGGATCGTGCACCGCGACGTCAAGCCCAGCAACGTGCTGCTGAGCAGCCGTGGCAGCGCGTTCCTCTCCGACTTCGGGGTCGCCCGGCTCGTGGACGGCACCCGGATGACCCAGTCCGGCCTGATGATCGGGACGGCCGCCTACCTGTCCCCCGAACAGGTCCGGGGGGAGACCGCCGGGCCTGCCGCCGACGTCTACGCCCTCGGGCTGGTCCTGCTGGAGATCCTCACCGGACGGCGCGAGTACCCGGGCTCCGCGGTCGAGTCCGCGGTCGCCCGGTTGAGCCGCCGGCCCGCCGTCCCCGACGACCTCGATCCCGGCTGGCGCGCGCTGCTGACGGCGATGACGGCGCTCGACGCGGACGACCGGCCGGCCGCCGCCGACGTCGCGACCCGGCTCGACGGGCTCGCGTTCCAGGTGGAGACGGGACTGCCCCCGGCCCCGCTCGCGGGGGACCCGCCGCCGACCGAGCCCACCCCGGCACCGGTCCCGACGCCGACGGGCCTGCCGCTCCCGGCGGAGCGGACGGCCCCGCCCGAGCGCACGCCCGCACCCGCCCCCGAGCAGGCGCTCGTCCTGGACCCGGCGCTCGTCCTGGACCCGGTGCTGGCGGCCGTCCCGGTGCAGGCCGTCCGGGTCCCGGGCGTCCCGGGCGTCCCGGCGGCACCGCGCTCCCGCCGCGGGCTCATGCTCTTCGCCGGGGCCGGGGTGGCGGCCGCCCTGGCGATCGTGCCGCTCACCCGGTTCGCGGTCGGCTCCACCGGCCTGGACCTCACCACCGGCGATCCCGGCGCCACCTCGTCGGCGCGGCCGTCGCCCACCGGCGACGACCTGCAGCGCCGCTACCTCGCGCCCCTCCCCGAGGCGGTCAGTTCCGAGGCCGACGCCCCGGTGCGCGCGGTGACCGCACCGACGGGCGCCCCGCGCCTCGTCCGGGCGACGACGCCGCCCGCGGTCCCCGTCCCGGCGTCCGTCACGGCCGCCGTCACCACGACCTCCGGGACCTCGGCGAGTACCCCGGCGAGCTCCGCCACGACGCCGTCCGGCACGCCGTCCGTGGTGGTGTCGCCCCCGACGACGTCACCCGCCGCGACGGGGACGCCGTCCGGCTCGCCCACCGTGACGGGCGGGACCACGGCGCCGCCCACCACGTCGACGGCGGCCGGCTGAGCCCGCCAGGCGGCGTCAGGCGGCGCGCGTCAGGTCAGCCCCTCGGCGGTGCGCTCCTCCCGCAGGATGTGGTCGAAGTCCTCGGCGAACTGCTCGGCGAGGCGCTCCAGCGCCCGCACCCGGGCCCGCCGGGCGCGCACCTCGGTGTCGCCCCGGCCGCGCAGGCCGGGCATGCCGCCCGGCTGCTGCGGCTGCGGCGGCGCCACCACGCGCGTCGTCACCGTCGACGTCCCGCGGGTCGTCGGGGGCTTGGCGGTCGCCTTGACGAGATCGGCCCGGCAGGTGTCGCTCCCCTCGTCGAAATCCTCCGCCGCCAGGATCTGGCGGCACTTCTGGCACCGACGCCACTTCGCGGACATCACACCCCCGCATCGTTGGAACTGCTCGTCAGCCTAGGCCGCCCGGAGCCCCGGGCACACACGGGGTCCCCGGGGGCGGCTCCAGCGCGACCTCGAACCACACGGCCTTCCCGCCGCCGCGCGCCTCCACCCCCCAGGAACGGGACAGGGCCTCGATGATCAGGAGCCCCCGCCCGCCGGTCGCCTCGTCGTCCGGTGCCTGCACCTCGGGCAACCGCTCGCTGCGGTCGACCACCTCGACCCGCAGCAGGTCGACGTCCAGGTACAGGCCCAGCTCCAGCTCCCCGGTCGTGTGCAGCACCGAGTTCGTGACCAGCTCGCTGGCCATGAGCGACACCTGGTGGGACAGGTCGTCGTGCCGCCACTGCCGCAGGACGTCGGTGACGAACCGCCGGGCGGCCGACGGGCTCGTCGGGTCCAGCGGCAGGGTCCGCCGGACGGCGCGCAGCCGGGTCGGCGGGCGCCGGTCGACGGGCAGGTGGCGCAGGGCGAGGACGGCGATGTCGTCGGCCACCGGCAGGCCCTCCCGGGCGCGCCGGACGAGCAGCTCGACCAGCTCGTCGCAGCCCTCCTCGCTGTTCACCGCCCACTCCCGGCCCCAGCCGCGCAGCACCGCCAGGCCCTCGGGCAGGGACCGGCTCAGCGCCTCGACCAGCCCGTCGGTGTAGAGCAGCAGGCAGGCCCCGGGGTCGAGCAGGACGGTCGTCTCCACGAACGTGGCCGACTCGCCGACGCCCAGCAGGACGTTGGGCGGCGCGTCGACGTAGTCCGCCGGGCCCTCGGGCAGCAGCAGCAACGGCGGCGGGTGCCCGGCGAGCACCACGGTGGCCGTCCCCTCGCGGGCGGCGAACTCCAGGTAGCAGCAGGTCACGAGCTGGCTCACCTCGAGCCGGACGAGCAGCCGGTTCAGCCGCTGCATGACGATGGCGGGCGTCGAGCCCTCCATCGCGTAGGCCCGCAGGGCGTTGCGCACCTGGCCCATGACGCCCGCGGCCTCGGCGCTGTGCCCCTCGACGTCGCCGATGACCAGCCCGGTCCGGCCGCCGGGCAGTGAGATGACGTCGTACCAGTCGCCGCCGACGTCGACGCCCGGGCCGCCCGGGTGGTAGCGCGCGGCGACCTCGGCCCCGGCGACGCCCGGCAGGACGGTCGGCAGCAGGGTGCGCTGCAGGACCGTCGCGATGTCCCGCTGGTGCTCGTAGAGCTCCGCCCGGTCGAGCGCCTCGGCGCACTCCGTGGCCAGCGTGCGCAGCAGGTCGCTGCCGTCGTCCCCGCTCCAGTCGCGGCGGGCCGGGCCCGGGGAGCCGTCGTGCCGCCAGACCACCGTCCACCGGCCGCGCAGCCGCCCACGGCTCGCGAGCGGGATCGTGGCGCGGGCGGCGTCCGGGGTGTCGTCCAGCCGCAGCGGCTCCCCGCCCGACAGCTCGGCGGGGACGCCCAGCAGGGCGGCCGACCCGGCCGTCCGGACGACGGGGCGTGCCGGGGCCGGGCCGCTCGGCTCCTGGGGCCCCAGCTCGATCCGGGCGGCGTCCGCCCCCAGCCAGCGCACGCTCTCCTCGACCATGACGGCGGCCACCTGCTCGCGCGTCGCCGCCTCCGACAGCGCGGCGGCCACCCGCTGCAGCGCCGTCGCACGCCGTCGCGCCCGCCGCTCGGTGTGCAGCAACCGCACGTGCTCGTCGCGGGACAGCGCATGGTCGGTGATGTCGAGCAGGACGCCGCTCAGCGTGACGACGCGCCCGGACCCGTCGCGCCGGGCGCGCCCCCGGGTGAGCAGCCAGCGCTCGTCCGGGACGGCGGCGCTGCGGAACTCCAGGTCGAGGACGCCGCCCTCGGCCACGGCCGTGCGGACGGCCGCGATCACGCGCTCGTGGTGGTCGGGGTGCACGATCCGGGTGAGGGCCTCCGCCCGCGGGCCGCGGTGCAGCGCGGGAGCGGACTCGCCCGTCGTCCACACGAGCTCCCCGGTGCGGGCGTCCCAGCTCCACAGCGCGGCCTCGGCGGCGTCGAGCACGCGCCGCAGCACCTGCTCCACGCGGCCGTCCTGCACGCGGTCGTCGCCGTCGACATCCCCGAGTTCGCTCATCGGCGGTGACCCTACGCGATCGCCCGCCCACCGGGCCCTCCTCGCCGCCAACCCCCACCGAACGGCGGGGGCGCGCACATGATCAGCGCAGATCGGGGGCGGGGAAGGGTGGGCGGTCGTCGAGGCGCACCGAGAGGCGCCCGGCCGTCCGCCAGGCCCGGGCGACCAGGTCGCGGTCCTGGGGGTCGACGAGGTTGCCCATGACCCGCAGCGCCACCTTCATGAGCGAGCGCGAGCGCATGCCCACCGGGCCCGCCGCGGGCAGCAGGCCCGGCACGGTGAGCAGGCCCGCCAGGCGCCGGGCCACGGAGAACGCCTCCCCGTAGTGGCGGCGCAACGTCGCCGGCCAGGCCTGGGTGAGGTCGAGCCCGCGGTGCCGGTCACCGGCGAGGACGGCGGCGACGAGCCGGCCGGTCTCCAGGCCGTAGTCGATCCCCTCGCCGTTGAGCGGGTTCACGCACCCGGCGGCGTCGCCGACGAGTGCCCAGTTGCGCCCCGCCACGCCCGACACCGCGCCGCCCATGGGCAGCAGCGCCGACTGCGCGGAGCGCACCTCGCCGTCCAGCTCCCAGTCGTCGTGCCGCTCGTGCGCGTAGCGGGCGAGCAGCTGGCGCAGGTTGACGTCGGCGGGGTGCCGGGCGGTGGCGAGCGTGCCCACCCCCAGGTTGACCTGGCCCCCGGACAGCGGGAACACCCAGCCGTACCCGGAGAGGACCTCCCCGGAGGCGCCGCGCAGCTCCAGGTGGGAGGAGATCCACGGGTCGTCCGAGCGGCCCGACGTCACGTACCCGCGGGCGGCCACGCCGTAGGCGGTGTCACGGTGCCAGACGCGTCCCAGCACCCGGCCGAGCTGGGACCGGGCGCCGTCCGCGACCACGAGCCGCCGGCAGCCGATCACCCGGCGCGACCCGCCCGGGCCCTCGAACACGACGCCCGTCACCCGGTCGCCGTCCCGCTCGACGTCCACCGCGCGGGCCCCCTCGACGCCGACGGCGCCGTCGGCCAGGGCGACGTCGCGCAGGGTCGCGTCGAGCTCGGTGCGCGGCGCGGCGCCGCCGTGGTCCGGCAGGCGCCCGCCGGGCCAGGGCAGGTACAGCTCCTGGCCGAAGCCGCTCGCCCGCAGCCCGCGGTTGACCGCCCGCCCCCGCAGCCAGCCGGCCAGGCCCAGCCGGTGCAGCTCCTCGATCGCCCGGGGGGTGAGTCCGTCGCCGCAGGTCTTGTCGCGGGGGAACGTCTGCGCGTCGGCGAGGACGACGTCCAGGCCCGCCCGGGCCGCCCACGCCGCGGCCGACGACCCGGCCGGCCCCGCACCCACCACGAGGACGTCGGTACGTTCCGGAAGGTCGTGCGGAAGCTCGTGCGGGGGGCCGACGGTCACGGGACGAGTGTCCCCGGTGCGGCGCGGCTGCGGCGACCCGGGGTCCGGGTGGGGGCGCGTTGGGGGCGCGCGGGACGTCCGATGGTGGTGTGCTGATGGCCGTGCCCAACGACGTCACGTCACCCCTGCGCAGCTGCCTCTTCGACCTGGACGGCGTGATCACCCGGACCGCCGTGCTGCACGAGGTCGCCTGGAAGGAGATGTTCGACACCTTCCTCGCCGGTCACGGGCAGCCTCCGTTCACCCACGAGGACTACGAGCGCCACGTCGACGGCCTGCCCCGGCTGGACGGCGTCCGGGCCCTGCTCGCCGCGCGCGGCCTCCACGTGCCCGAGGGCGGCGACGGCGACCCGCCGGACGCCCAGACCGTCCACGGCCTCGGGCGGCGCAAGAACGAGCTGGTCCTGGCCCGGATCGCGGCGGGCGGCGTCGAGGTGTACCCGGGGTCGGTGCGGTTCCTGCATGCGGTCCGTGAGGCCGGGCTGCGGACGGCGGTCGTGTCCTCGAGCGCCAACGCCGCCGACGTCGTCGCCGCCGTCGGGCTGGCCGCCCTCTTCGACGCCCGCGTCGACGGCGTCACGGCCGCCGAGCGGCACCTGCCCGGCAAGCCGGCGCCGGACGCGTTCCTCGCCGGGGCCGCGGCCCTGGACACCGAGCCGGCGCAGGCCGCGGTCTTCGAGGACGCGCTCGCCGGGGTGGAGGCGGGCCGGGCGGGCGGGTTCGGGCTCGTCGTCGGCGTGGACCGCAGCGAGGGCGACGACCCGCACGGCCGGGAGCTGGCGGCGCACGGCGCGGACGTCGTCGTCCGCGACCTCGCCGACCTGCCGCTCACCGCGCTGACGTCGCGCCGTCCGGTCGGCGCGCCCGGGGGGAGGGGCCGGTGAGCACGGGACCGATGAGCCTGCCGTGGCTGGTGGGCGGCACCACCCGTGCCGTCGAGGGGCACGCCCGCGGGCAGGAGGCCGAGGGTCCGGGCCTGACGGGGGCGGCGGGCGCGCCGCCGCCGGAGAACCCGTTCCTGGTGGAGCCCTGGGTGGTGCGCGAGTGCGGGCTCCACCTCAACCTGCTGGCCCGCACCGAGTCGGTCTTCGCCCTGTCCAACGGGCACGTCGGGCTGCGCGGCAACCTCGACGAAGGCGAACCCCACGCCCTGCCGGGCACGTACCTCAACTCGGTGTACGAGCGGCGCCCGCTGCCGTACGCGGAGGCCGGGTACGGGTACCCGGAGTCGGGCCAGACGGTCATCGACGTCACGAACGGCAAGATCATTCGACTGCTGGTGGACGACGAGCCCTTCGACGTCCGGTACGGCACCCTCGACCGGCACGACCGCACCCTGGACCTGCGCGCCGGCACCCTGCGCCGCGACGTCCGCTGGCGCACGCCCGCCGACCGCGTCGTGGAGGTGACGACGACGCGGCTCGTGTCGCTCACCCACCGGTCGATCGCGGCGATCTGCTACGAGGTGACGCCGGTCGACGGGCCCGCCCGGGTGGTGCTGCAGTCGGAGCTCGTCGCGAACGAGGACCTGCCGCGGGCCGGCGGCGACCCGCGCGTCGCGGCCGTGCTGGAGGCGCCGCTGGAGCCGATCGAGCACGACGCCGGCGGCACCCGGATCCAGCTCCTGCACCGCACGCGGCGCAGCGGGGTGGGCGTCGCCGCCGCCGCCGACCACGTGGTGGAGGTGCCGGACGGCGTGCACGTGGTGACGGCGTCCGAGGCCCGGCCGGACTGGGCCCGGGTCACGGTCTCGGCGGCGTTGCAGCAGGGCGAGACGCTGCGGCTCGTCAAGTTCATCAGCTACGGGTGGTCGTCGCTGCGCTCGACGCCGGCCCTGCGCGACCAGGCGCCGGCGGGCCTCACCGGCGCCCTGCTGACCGGCTGGCAGGGGCTGGTCGACGGCCAGCGGGCCTACCTCGACGAGTTCTGGGCGGGCGCCGACGTCCAGGTGGACGGCGACGAGCAGCTGCAGCAGGCGGTGCGGTTCGCCCTGTTCCACGTGCTGCAGGCCGGGGTGCGGGCCGAGGAGCGGCCGATCGCGGCGAAGGGGCTGACCGGTCCCGGGTACGACGGGCACTGCTTCTGGGACACCGAGACGTTCGTGCTGCCCGTGCTCGTGCACACCTGGCCCGCGGCGGCGGCGGACGCCCTGCGCTGGCGGCACCGCACCCTCGACGCCGCCCGGCGCCGCGCGGCGCAGCTCGGCCTCGCCGGGGCGGCGTTCCCGTGGCGGACGATCACGGGGGAGGAGTGCTCCGGGTACTGGCCCGCGGGCACGGCGGCGTTCCACATCAACGCGGACATCGCCGACGCCGTCGTCCGGTACCTGGACGCCACCCGCGACGAGGTCTTCGAGCGCGAGGTCGGGCTGGAGCTGCTCGTCGAGACGGCCCGGCTGTGGATGAGCCTCGGCCACCTCGACCTGTTCGGCCGGTGGCGGATCGACGGCGTCACCGGGCCGGACGAGTACTCGGCGGTCGCGGACTGCAACGTGTACACGAGCCTGATGGCCCAGCGGAACCTGCGCGCCGCGGCCAAGGCCGCGCAGGACTGGCCGATCGAGGCCGAGGGGTTCGGGGTCACGGCGACGGAGACGGCGTCCTGGCGGGCCGCGGCGGCCGCCGTCCACCTCCCGTACGACGACGTGCTGCGTGTCCACGAGCAGTCCGAGGGGTTCACCCGGCACGCCCGGTGGGACTTCGAGAACACCCCGGCCCGGCACTACCCGCTGCTGCTGCACTACCCCTACTTCGACCTCTACCGGCGCCAGGTGGTCAAGCAGGCCGACCTGGTGCTCGCCATGCAGCTGCGCGGCGACGCGTTCACCGCCGACGAGAAGGCGCGCAACTTCGCCTACTACGAGCAGTTCACGGTCCGTGACTCGTCCCTGTCGGCGTGCACCCAGGCGGTCATCGCGGCGGAGGTCGGGTGCCTCGACCTCGCCTACGCCTACACGGCCGAGGCCGCCTTCATGGACCTGCACGACCTGGAGCACAACACCGGCGACGGCCTGCACATCGCCTCCCTCGGCGGGGCCTGGACGGCGCTCGTCGCGGGTTTCGGGGGCATGCGTGACCACGACGGCGTCCTGCTGTTCGCGCCGCGCCTGCCCGCGGGCATCACCCGGCTGGCGTTCACGATCCGCCACCTCGGCCTGCGGCTGGGCGTGGAGACGGACGGCGCCTGGGCCACGTACACCCTGAAGGACGACGGCGACGGCCTGGACGTCGTCCACCACGGCACGCGGCTCACCCTCCGCCCGGGGCGGCCCGAGCGCCGACCGATCCCGCCGCCGCCCCCTGCCCCGGTGGTGCACCAGCCCCCCGGCCGGGCCCCGGCCCCCCGCCTCCCCTCCCCGGTGACCCAACCCCTCCCCGGTGACCCAGCCCCTTCGGTGATCATGCAATCCGGGACGATCATGCAATCCGGCAACAAGGGCCCCTCTTGATCGAACTGTCGGTGCGACCGTATCCGTGCACGTCACGGGCCGGTTGTTCCGGATTGCCTGAT
>Ga0302322_100001852_pt1 | contig 17628 bp, 14 predicted proteins | sample Fen_T0_2_FD_203757 | JGI IMG/M metagenome (GOLD analysis project Ga0302322, IMG submission 203757) | Peat permafrost microbial communities from Stordalen Mire near Abisko, Sweden - Fen_T0_2 | ecosystem: Environmental > Terrestrial > Soil > Wetlands > Permafrost | place: Sweden: Abisko... | reverse complement strand
TCAGCCCTTAGCTCTCGTTCCAGGGCGTCGAGTCGGCGCGACCAGACTTCCCGGGTTTTTTCCAGCCAGATCCCGAGATCGTCGAGGCCGGCCGGGTTGAGGGTTTGGATGCGAGATTGTCCAACTGCGCGGGTGGTGACGATCCGGGCCTCGCGGAGAACATTCAGGTGCTGAGAGATCGCGGGGGCGCTCAGGTTAAATTCATCGACCAACTCCCCGGCGGTTCGGTCGCGCACCGCGAGAAGTTCAACAATGCGCCGGCGAGTCGGATCGGCGATGGCGGCGAGGCTTTGCATACCGTGTACAATTAAGGCGTGACTTAATTAAGCAAGAGCTAAATTGGGGCGCGCGGCAGATTTTTCGCCCCTTCGAGCCTAGGCTGATGAACTTGGGCCGAGGTCGCTGTTCGGAATGGCGGATTTGACTCGCCGATCGGGTCAATGCCCCAGACTTCACCTTTAGAGGGCTGCAATAATTGCAATGCAATCGCTTCAGTCCCGCGCCAGGATTCCCTTCAAATCGGCAAAGCCGATCGGGACGGACGTGTGCTCGTGGATGATCAACCAGGCTTCGCCTCGGGGTTTGAGCACCCAAGTTAGCCGGTTCTGCATCCCGCGCAGTTCCTGGCCCGTCGCGGCGAGCGCGACGTACGTCGCGCGCGCGCTGAGGGTCGCCAGATCCGCCCCGACTTCGATCTGACGGCGATCGAAGGTCACACGCACCCGCTCCTCGCCGAGCGAAGAAAACCAGTCCTCAACCACTTTTCGCCGCGACAAGACGCCTTCATAGGACCAGACGCCCCACGTGTCGAACACCCGCGCCTCCGCTTCGTAGAGTCCGAGGAATGTCGTCACGTCCTGGTCAAACACGGCTTGCGCGTAATCGTCACAAACCCGGCCGATTCGAGAATTGATGTCGCTCATGGGAAAGTCGTCTTCGTCGCCGGCTCAGTGGAGGATTTGAGGAATTAGCCGGTTTTTTCTCAGCTGCAACTCGATTGCGCTGAAATTCGCGTTCCGGGGGCTGCTGGGATAAATCTTCGATGCAACAGCGTCGGATCGGCGGGTCGCCCGCGATTCCGCAAATGACGCCCGCGCGGGAGTTGCCGGTTGTTTTGTTTTGGTACGAGGCAATGCCCACAATAGGATTGTCCAGTTGGGCCGAAGAACGTAACTCTTCATCGAGTTCGCGGTTATCACCAATACATGTCGTCCTCCCTTGATTTTGAATCCGGCCGGTCTGGTGTGCTCTCTGGTGTCACCGGCGACCTGCGGCATGCATTCCGCCTGCTGTGGAAGGGCAGGGGATTGTCGGCGACCACCCTGCTGACGCTGGCACTCTGCATCGGAGCCACCACGGCGATTTTCTCCAGTGTGTATTCGCTGCTGCTCAAGCCGCTGCCGTTTCGCGAGCCGGCCGGGATTGTGGAACTCTATACCTCCGCCGCGAAGGCCGGTCTTAACCAGATGCCGGCTAACGTCCCGTTCTATCTCGATTATTCGAAGAACGCCTCCTCCTACGAGGCGATCGCCCTGTGGGCCTATGAGGATCAAATGTTCGGCGAGGAGGAAGCGCCGGTACGGCTGGCGATGGCCAGGGCGACGGCGGAAATTTTCCCCATCCTGCGCGTGCAGCCGCTGCTCGGCAAATTCTTTACCGCGGAGCAGAACCGGCCCGGCGCCGACAAGGTCGTGGTGCTGACTCAAACTTTCTGGCATACCCAGTATGCGGAGGATCCCGGCATCGTGGGCAAGACCATCCGGATCGCCGGGGAACCGTACACCGTGATTGGCGTGGCCCCGCGGGTCCTCGAGGCTTGGGATGCGCGGGTGAAATACCTGGTGCCGTTATCCTGGCAGCCGGAACAGGAGAATCCGCAGGGTCGTTACGGGGTCGGCATCAATTTGTTTGGCCGGCTCAAGCCGGGAGTATCGGCCGGCCAGGCCGACGCCGAGGCCAAGACGCTGGAGAAACGCTACGTGGACGCCGGCCCGCCGCCACTGAAAAGCTTCGTGGAGCGCTCGGGCATGACCATGAATGTCGGCGGCGTGCAGGAGCAACGCGTCCGCCCGGTTCGGTCGACGTTGATGCTGCTGCAGGGCGGAGTCGCCTTTGTGCTCCTGATCGGCTGCATGAACGTGGCCAACCTGCAGTTGGTGCGCGCCAACGCCCGTCAGTCGGAGTTGGCCATTCGTGCGGCGTTGGGCGCCGGCCGCGGGCTCATCGCCCGTCAGCTCATTCTGGAAAGCCTTTTGCTCACCGCGTTGGGCGCAGCGCTGGGCTTGGGCCTCGCGTGGGGTGCATTGCGGACGAGCAATTACTATCTGGCCAAGATGCTGCCCCAGTCGCTTCCGGCGACGCTCGATTTGCGCGTGCTCGGCTTTGCCGTCGGGCTCACCGTCGTCATTGGGGTGCTGATCGGTCTGATCCCGGTATTTCACATCCTGCGTACCAATCTTGCCGAGGTCATCCAGAGCAGTTCCCGCAGCGCCTCGTCCGGCCGCGGGGTGCGGACGCTCAGCAGCGTGCTCGTCGTGGTTCAGGTGGCGGTCGCGCTGATGTTGCTCACCGGCGCCGGCCTGCTGATGCACAGCTTTGCCAAGGCCCTCGCCGTCGATCCGGGATTGAACCCAAAAGGCGTGGTGACCGCCCGCATCGTCATCCCGGCCGCGCATCGGTCCAGCGCGGAGGCATCGACCAAGTTCGAGGAGCGGTTGGTCCAAGCCCTGCGCGAACTGCCCGGGGTGACCTCCACGGCGATGGCCTTCTCCACCCCTTTTCAAGGCGGCCTGCCGATCAACGCGTTCACCCTGGAGGAGGACACGCTCCCGCCTGGCTCACCCCAGCCCGGGGCTTTTCGAGTGATGGTCACGCCCGGCTATGCGGAAACCCTCGGCCTGAAACTGCTCGAAGGGCGATTCTACGAGGACGCCGACCGCGATCCCAAGCGCCAGACCTTCGTCGTGGACGAAAGCTTTGCGCGGAAGTTTTTTCCGCACGGGTCCGCAGTCGGTGGACGCTTCAGTTTCAGCGGACGACCACAGAAGCCCGAGGACTGGCCCACCATCGTTGGCGTGGTGCGCGATGTGCCGCATAACGGCGTCGAAGAGAAGAGCGGGAATCCGTTTGTCTACCAGGTGATGCAGAAAGGTTGGCGACCCGGCGGGTTGACGCTTTTTCTTCGCTCGGAGCGGCCCGCCGCGGAATTAGTGCCGGCGCTCCGGGCGAAAGTGCGGGCTCTCGATCCCACCATTTTTCTTTATGATGTGGGAACGCTGGACCAAGCGGTCGGTTCCTCCTTTGACAACCGGCGGGCGGTGATGCTGCTGCTGGCGGCTTTCGCCGGACTCGCGTTGTTCCTGTCTTCACTCGGCATCTACGGCGTGCTGGCCTACGACGTATCACAACGCACGCGTGAGATCGGCGTGCGCGGAGCGATCGGCGCGTCGCACGGTCAGATCGTCGGCCTGATCCTTCGCCAGGGGCTGTGGAAGACCGGGGTGGGCATCGCGATTGGCCTCGCCGGGGCGTTTTTGCTCAGCCACTCCATGACTAGCCTGCTGTTCGGCGTGACGCCGACGGATCCCTTGGTTTACGTTTTGGTCTCGGTCGTGCTCATCGCCGTCGCCGTCGTGGCCAGCTATTTGCCCGCCCGTCGCGCCGCCAGGATCGATCCGCTCGACGCCCTGCGCGACGAGTGAACGGCTGGAGAGAATTCCCGACCCGGATGCCTGTCCCGCCGAGCTTTGTTCGTTGTTTAAATGAGCAGAATTTAAGGTATCGCATTAAATTGATCTGACGACCCCCCCGCTTCTTCCGCCCCATGAACCAGGCAAACTCCGGCAAACTTCGCGTCAATTGTTTCAGCGTGTCGCTCGATGGCTACGGAGCCGGGCCGAACCAGAGTTTGGAGAATCCACTCGGCGAGGGCGGTCGGAAATTGCCCGAATGGTTTTTCCCGACCCGTACCTTCCAGGCGATGATCGGAAGCGGCCAACCGGGCACCATTGGGATCGACGAGGATTTCGCCGTCCGCGGGCTGGCCAATCTTGGGGCCTGGATTCTGGGTCGCAATATGTTCGGGCCGATTCGCGGAGACTGGCAGGATGACAAATGGAAGGGTTGGTGGGGTGACACGCCACCGTATCATGTGCCGGTATTTGTCCTCACGCATTTCCCGCGTGCTTCGATTGAAATGGCGGGTGGTACGACGTTTCATTTCGTCACCGAAGGTATCCACACCGCGCTGGCCCGCGCCCGTGAAGTCGCCGGCGGCCGGGACGTTCGGCTCGGTGGTGGCGTCGCGACGATTCGGCAGTACCTCCAGGCGGGCCTGATTGACGAACTCCACGTGGCCCTGGCGCCCACGCTGCTCGGGTCTGGGGAAAACCTGCTGACCGGCATCGACCTGCCCAAATTAGGTTATCAGGTGAGCGATCGCGTTGGATCGCCCGCCGCCACGCATATCGTTATCACCAAATCCAAGTAGCGTGGCGCCACTTCGCGTCGCAGGTAAGGCGGGCGAGCAGGTAGGCGGCAACAAAGGCGTTTCAAGTCACGGATGCTTCGCTTCGCAATCCTCGCAAGACCTCATTCAGTTCGGATCTGCTTTATAGGACTGACGGTCGGTCAAAACGAAACAACTCGGCGTCCCGGCTCGTACCTTCGCAGATGAGATCGCGAATGATCTCCGCGGCAATGACGCTAAAAGTGATGCCGTTCCCTCCGTAACCGAGGGCGAAATAGGTGTTGGGCCGGCTGGGGTGCAACCCAATGTAGGGTAGGCCGTCGGGCGTCTCGGCGAAGGTTCCGGCCCAGGAGTAGGCCGTTTCGCAACGAACTTTCGGCAGGAGTTGATGGAATCGCCGCGCGAGTTGCGCCGTCTTGCGCGGGAGCATCTCCGTGCGCCGACTCGGGTCGCAGTTAGGCTCGTCATAGCCGCCGATCATCGCCCGGCCGTCCTCGGTCTGACGCAGATATACGTAAGGCCGGGCTGTTTCCCAAATCAGCCGTTCGCCTGGCCAGCCGGGAAACTTGTCGCGCGGCTCGGTCACGAGCGCGAAGGTCGACACCAGCGTGGTGAGGGAATCGGCTAGATAGGGGGCGGTTTCATAGCCAGTGGCCACTACCAAGTGACGGGCGCGGATTATTCGCCCACGTTCGGTCCGCAGGGTGATACCGCGCGCGGTGGACGTACGGCCGGTAATGCGCGTCCGGTCATAGATGCGGCTACCTCGGGCGCGGGCCGCGTGGAGTAGCGAATGGGTGAAGCGGTGGGCGTCGATCTGGGCGGCATCGTGCACCAGCAGAGCGGCCGAATACGGCAGGGTGCTGCATCGAGTGACCTGCGTGCGCGACCACCAATCCACCGCGAAGCCGTATCGGCGCTGCAATTCGAGTTCGCGCCGAAGGCCGGGCAAATGGCGGTCACGGCTGGCCCCCTGCAGGCTTTCGGTCCGCTTGAAACCGTGATTGCCACCCAGCTTCCGATCGACCGCGGCAATTCGATTCAACGCGGCATGGCACGCGCGGTACGCGCGGACGGCGTGACTTTCGCCCACGAGCTTAACCAGTCGGTGCAAAGGTGTGTCCACCTCATACTGTAGCAGGCAAGTGCTCGCGGCGGTGCTGCCGGTGACCACATCGCGCTGGTCCACGACGACCACGTCGCTGCCGGCTTCGGCCAAATGCCAGGCCACCAGCGCTCCGGAAATGCCGGCACCCAACACGGCCACCTCGCATTCCTCACCAGTATCCAACGCGGGATAGCTCGCGATGAGGCCGTTGGTGAGCGGCCAAAATGGGGTGCCGGAAATGAGATCCACTTTGGCGGCAGATTTGGCCCGCGAACCAACGGGCCGGGGCCAGGTTACTTTCCAAGCATTTTAGCGATGATAAAAATCACCACCGCTCCGACGAGACCGCCGCCGAAGAGAAGGTAGATGAGGGAATAGCCGGCAGCGGCGACGACGGGTACAGCGATTAGCGCGAGACTCATGGCAGGGTTGGGTTATTTGGTTTTCCGGGTCGTTGGGACTTGAATGACTTTGGCGAGGGCGTCGGCGTTCACCGAAACGGAAATTTCCGTCAGCGCCTTGTTGGTCTCGCCTTCTTCCGTCAGAGTCAGCTGGAGCAGCTCCGCCACCTGGTCTTCGCCAAGTTCCTCGGCGAACGATCGCGCCGTGCCGTAGCCAGCCATCTCATAATGCTCCACTCGTTGCGCCGCTCCGATCAGCGCCGCGTCGCGCACGGCGGATGGACCCTTGAGGGTGATCGCTTCGGCGCCTTCCTTGACCAAGCCGAGCATGGCATGGCAGGTTTTCCCCTGGGCCGGACAGCCGAGGGATTTCAACGCCTTGGCCAAGCGGGTCACGTGAACCCTGGTTTGGGCAAGGTGATGGGTAAAGCCGCGCTTCAGCTTGGCGTTCGTGGCGGCCTTGGCCATCTTCGGCAGAGCTTTCAATAACTGGTTCTCGGCGAAATAGAGGTCTTTGATTTCATCAATGAGCAAAGCGTTTAACGTGGGAATAGGTGACATGGGTCGGAGGGGGTTGGAAGTTGTGGATTAGTTGGTGACCCGGAAATCAAGATGCGGTTACGCGCAAATTCGCCAAAACGTCCAGACTCCCAGGACGGAAATGTTTTGGGCGTTCGCGGCGACTGCACCAATTTGCTATTACATTCAGGACGGGGCTTAGCGAAGTTGCGCATTTTGGTTTTGCCGCGATGCCATTGCATGCGGCCAAAAATCAGCGGATCGCAAGGGACCTAAGGCCATTTTATCTGTCATCCATCAGAAGACCTATTCGTCGCCGGACCGATCGTCGCGCCCGCGGCGTCCTTTTGCATGAAGTTTTCCGCCAACCATCTCAAACGCTATCGCCAAATTGCCGCTCTCCTTTGGAAATACGGGCGGTCCGACCTAGCCCAGCATCTGAGCGCGGAGGAGGGATTCGGCCTCGAGCAGAATTCCCCGAACTCCGATCCGGTGCAAAACGAGTGTGCGCCCTCCGCTGATCAAGCATCGCCCGAGCAGTTGGCCGACGATCTCGAGGCCATGGGTCCCACCTACGTCAAACTTGGACAGGTGCTCGCCGGACGGCCGGACTTGTTGCCGGAGGCGTATCGGAAAGGGCTCGAGCGACTGCAGGACAAGGTGAAGCCTTTCTCATTTGAAGAGGTCGAGCAGATCGTGATGACTGAGCTGGGTGTCAGGATCTCCAAGGCGTTTTCGCGCTTCGATCGCGAACCCGTGGCCGCGGCCTCTTTGGGACAGGTGCATCGGGCGGCGCTTCGCGACGGCCGGGCGGTGGTCGTAAAGGTGCAACGGCCAAACATCCGTCAGCAAATCGCCGAGGATTTCGAGGTGTTGGAGCAGATTGCCGGATTTCTGGACGACCACACCGCGGTGGGCCGGCGTCACCGGTTTCTCGTCGTCCTGCAGGAGTTCCGACTGACGATCCAGCAGGAGCTCAATTACGAGCGCGAAGCACACAACCTCGTCGCCTTGGGGAAGAACCTGAAGGAATTCAAACTGATTCAGATTCCGCAACCGGTGCCGAACTATTTCACCCGGTCGGTCCTCACGATGGAAGAGGTGACAGGGCAAAAGGTCACCACCCTCGGGCCGGTGGCGCGACTGGAACTGAAGGGAGCTCCTTTGGCCGAGGAATTGTTCAAGGCTTACCTTCAGCAGGTGCTCGTCGACGGATTGTTCCACGCCGATCCCCATCCCGGAAATGTATTCATCACCAAGGACCATCGGGTCGCGCTCATCGATCTCGGCATGGTGGGCCACACCGACCCTATCATGCAGGAGAACCTGCTGAAAATTCTCCTGGCGATCAGCGAGGGCAACGGCGAGGCCGCGGCCGAGGTGGCCATTCGAATGAGTGAAAAACTGGAGGAATTTGCGGCGAACGATTTTCGGCGCCGGATCTCACAGCTTGTCGCGCTGCAACGGGACCAGGGGTTGGAACAACTCAACGTCGGCCGCTCCCTTCTCGAGGTGAGTGACATCGCGCAACAGAACGGGTTGATCGTGCCCGGGGAACTGGTGCTGCTGGGGAAAACCATGCTGCAATTGGATGAGGTGGGACGCATCCTCGATCCGGAATTTGATACCGACGCGTCGATCCGGCGGAATGTCGCGAATCTGATGTCACGGAGACTGCGGAAGGATCTGACGCAGGGGAATATTTACAGCTCCCTCCTTGAGGTGAAGGATTTCACGACGGGGCTGCCTCTCCGGCTCAATCGGATCATGGATGCGGTCGCCAATTCCGAATTGGAAGTGAAGGTGAAGGCCACCGACGCCAAGTTGGTGATGGATGGGATGCAGAAAATCGCGAACCGCATCACCATGGGGATTGTGTTGGCTGGCCTGATTGTCGGCGCGTCGCTGCTGGCGCGGGTCGCCAGCTCTTTCCAGATCTTCGGCTATCCTGGATTTGCGATTCTCTGCTTCACCGCGGCCATGATCGGGAGTTTTTGGCTGCTGATCAGCATCTTTGTCACCGATTACCGCACGCGGAAGAAATACCTGCACTGATCGGAATAGGCGCTGCGGGGAGCAGGTGCGCGCTGCGGTGTTGCCACTACCGAGTGTCTTGGGCCGGTTTTGTCGGCTCTTCGTTCGCGCTCAGGTCGTGGTCGGTGGGGCAAAAGCCAAGCTACCGTGTTCTCTTTCCGATCTGCTCGCAGTGCCCCGCGCGAACGGCTGCGTCCACTTGGAAAGTTTCCGCAGGATTCGCGGTGGATCGAGATCGATTAAAAATCCCGAGGTTCACCGCGAATTCTGCGATTAAATTTGGGCTAGGCGGCGGACCGTCCAGCGGGATGGTGGGGCAGGGACACCAGCGGGACCGGAGAGGCGGGCGTTTGGGCGGACGGTTTCCGGGCCTGGCGCGTGTCGAGAATCTGGGTCACCAGCGCGGGCACGGTCAGGAGCACAATTTTCAGATCCATCCCGAGTGAAAACTCGTGGGAGTATTGGATATCGAACCGAATCATCTGCTCAAAGGTTGTCCGATTCTTTCCCGACACCTGCCAGAGTCCGGTCAGCCCGGGGACGGCATTGCACCGGTCGCGCTGCCAAGGAAGGAATTCTTCATACTCGCTGGGAATGCAGGGGCGTGGCCCCACGAGGCTCATCTCTCCCCGCAACACGTTGATGATTTGAGGCAGTTCGTCCAAGCCGGAGGCGCGCAGGAGCCAGGCCCCTGGCAGGAGGCGAGAATCGCCGCGGGCATCCAATTTTACCATGGGGGCGTTCGTCCCGATAAGGTCCTTGAAGTATTTCTGGTGCACCTTGGTGTCGGATCCCAATTTCATGGTGCGGAATTTGAAAATCTTGAACCGGCGACCTTGATAGCCCACGCGTTCCTGAGTAAACAGAACCGGGCCAGGTGAAACGCATTTGGTGACAATGGCCATCACCAGAGAACAGAGTCCGAGCACCGGCAGGGCCATCAGGCAGCAGGTCAGGTCGACGGCGCGCTTCCAAAAAGGAAGGGCGTCCCGGACCGGGTACGGAGCGGAAACGGTCAGTAGACGATGGCGAAAAACCAGGGGATCACTGTGATTCATGAGCGTGGGTTCGCCGTGAGTGCGGCGAAGGTTGGTCGACTCCTTGCGCGCGGTGGCGGTTGAGCCACTCGCCTCGACCTTGAGGTCTAGGGCGCGGGTGAAGGTGTCAGAGGAGGGGAGCGGGTTCACGGGAGATGAAAACGGCCCGAAGTCAGCCGGTTCATCATTCAAAGCGGAATTTACCGCCTGAAACCGATCACTCCTTTACACTATTTTCCTGCCCACCGCTTCGGAGGCGCTTAATCTCGGTAAATAGCCAGGCGCGGGCGTAGGACCAGTCGCGACGGGCCGTGGGTTCGGAAATCCCGAGCACGGCCGCCGCCTCGACGAGCGTGAGGCCGACAAAGTAGCATTGTTTGACCAATTCCGCCTTGCGCGCGTCGTGGCGCGCGAGGGCGTCGAGCGCCTCGTGGACGTCGAGGAGTTCGGCATCGTTCTCCCATGGCGACGCCGATTCGCGGTCCAAGGCGTCTGAGCTCGTGCGCACGAATTCACCTCCGTGCCGCTGCGCCTGGCGCCGGCGGGCCCGGTCGATCAGGATGCGCCGCATGGCCTCGGCCGCCGAGGCAAAGAAGTGCGCGCGGTTTTTCCAGTCAGGTTGCTCGTCTCCACCCAGGCGCAACCACGCCTCATGGACGAGCGCGGTTGGCTGGAGCGTCTGGGCGGCGGACTCGCCGGCCATCTTGGCCGCGGCAAGTTTTCTCAATTCTCCGTAAACGAGCGGCAAAAGCTGATCGGCCGCCTGCGCGTCGCCTTGTTCAATCTTTTCCAGAATAACGGTGATGTCGTTCACAGGAAGGAGGGACGGGAAACAAAAAGGAGTGGGTCGGCAGAGTTCGAATGGCGCGACGGAGGGTGACTGTTTCCGGCGACGGAGGTTCCCCTTATGACAAGGCGGCTCGCCCCCCAGACCCACAAATCAACGCCGCGCAAACGGACTGGCGAGGTAACCGGCGAGGGCGCCTCGACTCAGCGCTAGTCCGAGTTGTCATGTTCGATGGCGGGATCGATCAGGCCGATCCTGCCGTCGGAACCGCGCTGGACGACCAAGGAAAACTTATAACGGATATCTCGTTCATCGTTCTTGTACCGGTAGGTAGTCGAGAGCGTGCGCCCCTCGGGGCGGGTCTGGCTCTGCGCAAAATTCAGGAAGCCGAGGCGCTGCTCGTCGCTGTCGTTGCATTTGCTCTGGCGCACAAATGTAATCCCGACCGGAAAATAGGTTTCCTTGTCCCGGCCGGTCGAGGCCAGCGTGAAGCGGAGGGTGGCTCCGGGGGACTTGATGTAGATGACGTCGCCCTTGATCGAGACGAGCGGATGCCTCCCGGTCAGTTTCATCAGGTAGGTGGTGCCTCGACCGGCGCCGGTCGACTCAGAAGCGAGAACGTCGATGAACCGGGTGACGGTCAATTTGACCTCGGCCGGGTACGGACGGTTTGCGGGTGCCTTTTTTTGCTTCGTTGCCATGGGTGAGTTAACCTGGAGTTGGTTTCGGTGGTGGGAGGAAAGTTTGGGCCGGATCAGGCCAGGGGTCGAGCGGAACATAACCCAGTTTGGTGAGTTGCTCGACCATCGCTTGAGCCTCGGAGGCACGGCCGAGCCGGAGGTTGGCACGGGCGGCCGGGTCTAGCAAGCGCCAGTCTTGGGTGCCGGGCAGCAGCGGCGCCACGACCTGGAGGGCACGTTCCCAGTGGTGACGCGCGTCGCTGGCCGAACCCGATTGGGCCGCGACCTCTCCGGCCACCACGATCGCGCGGGCCAGTTCGCCGGCGACGACGTTTTTCGCGCGGGTATCACGCTGCAGTTTTTCGCCCAGTTCGATCGCATGGGTCGCCGCCACGGTCGCGGCGGGAAGGTCGTTCGAAAGGGCGCGAATTTGCGCGGTCTGGCGCCAGGCCCTTGCGAGCCAGAGTGTAAAAGAGCGGTCGGAAAGTTCGGCGGCGGCCAGCTTCTCAAGTTGCCGCAGGATTTCCTCCACCAGTTGGGCGGCGGCGGGCAAATCTCCCTGTTGGCGCGCGAGCATGGCTTCCTTAAGGCGGGCATTCAGTCCGGCAATGCCCCAACGGCGGTTGGCCGGGTCCAGGATGACCAGGTCGTCCAGCAGCAGGCGGGATTCCTTCAAGGCATCCCGGGCGGCCGAGTAGCGTCCGGTCGCCATGGCCAGATCGGTCTGATAAAGCAGGGCGTCGGCGAGTTTGAAACGCCACCGCGCAGTTCCGGGCGCCTCGGCCACGAGTTGGCGCAGGAGGGCGGTCTGGGTTTCGTACTGCTTGGTCGCTTCATCGAACTGGCCTTGCTGCTCCGCCACGCCGCCAAGCCACGAGCGCGCGTCGGAAACCCGGAACCGCAATTCGAGGTCGGTTGGACTCCCGGCGGAGAGTTTTTCCAGCGTCGCGAGTTCGGCCAGAAATTCGGTCTTGGCGGAGTCGAGTTCGCCGCGTTCCAGATGAAGGGTTGCGAGGTTCTGCTGGCTGTCCGCGAGTTCGCGCTGCCATGGGGGCCGGCCGGGATCGATGGCGATGAGAGCCAGGCAGGTGTCGCGATAGCGCCCCAGCCAATCGCTGGCCTCAGGCAACTCGCCGCGCTTCCAATGGACCAGCCCGGTCCAGTACTCCGCCTGGCCGCGCTCGAAAAGCATGTCTCCGTCGCGCGGGTGCCGGGTGACGAGGGCGGCGGCCCGGTTGTAGGCTTCGCCAAAGGCGGCAGCGGCTTCGGCGTACCGCGCCTGTTCGATCCTGATTTCCCCGATCTGGGTCAGGGCCTTGGCGTGGCGCGCCAGAGTGGGATCGTCGAGCCCGCGGGCTTCCCGCGAGGAGAAATACGCCATGGCCTTTTCGCCGACCGACTCCAGGACGTCGAGGCGGCCGACCTTCGTCAGTTGCGCGCGCAAGTCGCCGAGCATGAATCCGAGCAGATCCTCGGCGCGGGCTCTTTCCTCCACGGCCTTGCTGCGTTCCACCTCGGCGGCTTGCTCGGCGCGTTTGGCCCGTGTGGCTTGCGCGGTGCTGACCACGGTGCCGGCCACGAGCGCGAGGGCGACGGCGCCGACGGCGGAAAAAGTAAATCGATTGCGTCGGATCAGGCGGCTGATGCGGTAGCCGGTGGTTGGCGGCCGCGCGATGACGGGCTCGTCCTGCAGGTGGCGCTGGATATCCATGGCCAGGCCGTTGGCCGTTTCGTAGCGACGGTTGCGGTTTTTCTCCAGGGCCTTCATCACGATCCAGTCGAGATCGCCGCGCAGGAGCAGGGAGAGCTGGGCCGGGGCGATTCCTCGCTGCCGGGCGATGGAGTCGCGGTCGGCATCCGCCAGGGTGTTGAGCCGGGTCGAGGGTTTCACCGGTTCGACCTCGCGAATGATCCGGCGAATTTCATCCAGACCGGCCTGGAGCAGCGACTTTGGATCAAAGGGCTGGCGTCCGGTCAGCAGTTCGTAAAGCAGCACGCCCAGCGAGTAGATATCGCTGCGGGTGTCGACATCGATGCCGCTCATCTCGGCCTGTTCGGGGCTCATGTAGGCCGGTGTGCCGATAAATTGCTCAAAGGCGGTGAACAGCGTGTGGTCGGTGAGCCGGCCCTGCGTGGCCTTGGCGATGCCGAAGTCGATCACCTTGGGCGTGGGCTCGCCGTCGTGAAGGGTGACGAGCACGTTGGAAGGCTTCAGGTCGCGATGGATGATGCCTTTTTGATGGGCATGCTGGACCGCTTGGCAGACGTGGCTGAACAAGGCCAGACGCGCGTCAGTGGAAAGATTGTGCTGGTCGCAGTACTTCGTGATGGGAATACCCGGCACCAGTTCCATGACGAAAAACGGCCGGCCCGTGTCGGTTGCGCCGGCGTCGAGGACCCGCGCAATGTTCGGATGGTCCATCAAGGCCAGCGCCTGGCGCTCGGCCTCGAAGCGCGCGATGACGTTCTTGGTGTCCATCCCCAGTTTGATGACCTTGAGCGCGACGCGGCGGCGGACGGGCTCCAATTGCTCGGCCATCCAGACGACGCCGCAGCCACCTTCGCCCAGTTTCTGCAGAAGTTTGTAGCGGCCAACCCGGGTGCCCTCGTGATCGACCGGCCCGCGTGACGTAGCCGGGGTCACACGATCGGCGGGTGTCCCATCGCGCGTGGCCATGAATCCTCCGGCCGACTCGTGCGCCAGGATCAGCGCCTCAATGCGCTGGCGCAGGGCGACATCGCCCCGGCAGGCGGATTCGAGGTAACGCCCGCGTTCCCCCGGAGGCACGATCAGAGCCTCGGCGAAAATGTGTTCTTCCTGGTCGGAGGGTTCTTTCATGATGACGCGTTCACAAATCCAGGCATGCGTTTACGACAGCAAAAACGGTGACGGGTCGCGGCGCAACGCGCGAGCGGCCCGCGCAGCAAGAGCCGCGGGCAGGGGAGATTCTTCATGAAAAACTAGGCGGATTTTCGACAATGTGATGCGATCACTCCTCAATGCGAAATATCCGGTGCGAACCGATCACGGACCGAAGAAAAAGTGCGAATTGGAGCAGTTGACTGGCGCCTGCCTTCGCGCGGTGCCGGACCAAGGGAAGGCGGGAATAGCCCGTTCGAAGGTAAATGCGCCCTAACCGAACGGGGGTCAGGACCAAAGGCGCGACGCCCGTCGTCGCAAATCAATCCAGTGGCGCAGGCGGGAGCGAACGATTCGCTTGGTGTCGATGAGCGTAAGGTTGTCGCAGCCGGAAAACGTGTGCAGGCCGTCGCGATGAGAGGCGGACACGAGATCGCCGGTCAGGCGCGACGGGAGATGCTCAACCTCGATCCGATCCGGCGTTAGGGTTAGGAAATTAAGAAAACGAATGGCGCCGCCATAGGTGGCGCTGCAGTCCTGCACGGGCAAGATCACGGTGCCGTCGGGATGAACGAATGGAGTGCCGCCTGGACGCCCCCCAGCCCGGTTGTCGAGGACCGGATTCGCGGGGTGCAGTTTCCACGGTCCGGTCAGGTGGTTGGCGTACGCCAAGTGGAGTTCCCGCTGGTCCCGGGCCTTCGGGCCGACGATGGTGAAAAACATCCACCAAATCCCGTCGCGGCGCAGGAGTGAGGCTTCGGCGCCCGGTAGGTCGGGCAGCAAGGCGGTTTCACGCTCCCATCGGTCGGGAAAAGACCGGGCCCGATAAAGCGCGATCTCCCCATTGCGCTGGCTCTCCGGGACCATGAAAAACTCGCCGCCCTCCTCAAACACAAACGGGTAGGAGAGATGAAACTCCCGGGCGAGAACCGTTCGCTTGGCGCGCCAGACGAATCCGGCTCCGTATTCGTGGTGTTCGATGACCGCGCGTTTGGTCCGGTAGTCGAATGCCTCGACGAATACATGCGTGGCCTCGCCGCGGCGGATCGCAAAAGGATCGGCGAGGTAACGCCACGGCCCGGGATCGGGCAACCAAACGATGCGATCACGCTGCGCGGCCAAGGCACCAGGCTCGATCAGCGTGGCGATCGGTGCCGGTACCAAACCCACTTGCCAGAAATCGGATGCCGGCGCGCGAATCACGTGGCGAGGGCCACCCTTTGGTTTTCCGTACGGGCTGGACTCCATTCCCCGGCGGCGATGACCTGGCCATAGAATTCCATGACGTTGGCGAGGCGGGCGGACGGATCAAACAGACTTAGATCGTAGTCGATTCGCGCGAGAGTACCCGGTCGAAAAGTCTGGTGAGCGCGGCGAATTTCGGCCGACAACGCGGCGATCGACCCCGGCGGCACCAGCGGAATCGGCTGATCGATCAAAAATTCCCCTGGTCCTTCGGCGGCTGTGGCGACGATCGGAACACCGGCGCTCATCGCCTCCACGATCGCAAGACCAAAGGACTCCTCGCGCGAGGGCGAAACGAACAAATCGAGATCCCTCAGGCAATCGTGGACTGCCGATCGATAGCCGACGAAATGGATGCGCGGATCGCCTCCCCGCAGGCGATCCAGCTGCCGGCGCTGCGGGCCGTCGCCCAGAATAACCAAGGCGGCGCGTTCGGGCGCGCTTTCCCGGAATGCGGAGACGAGGACGTCCATGCCCTTGCTCGGGTGGAGCCGGCCGATGGCTCCGACCAGGAAAACATCTTCGCCCAAGCCGAGTTCCTGCCGAATGCCGGTAGCCGCGCGATCCTCCGTGATCTGGGGGATCCAATTGGGTATGGTGTGGGCCAGGCCGCGATAGCCGGTGAGGCGACGTGCTTGGGTGTGGTTGACGCAAATCAAACCGTCGAGCCACGCGTGCTGGTGCGCTTTATATCCCACGTGAAGGGTCGCGACCGTCCGTTGGTGAGCCGCGACACCCTTGAGTGCCTTGCACGCCGGACTCAAATGACCGTGGCAAATGTCGGGCGCCAGCCGGCCGATAAAATGGCGCAGGCGAAGTCCGCGCAGAAACCGATTGAAGGAATGATAGGCGACTTTTGGGGAAAGTGCCTCCCTGAGCGGCGAGTGGCTTGAACCCGCTACATGAACCTCATGGCCCGCCTCTGCCTGACGATTGGCCAGGTCCACACAGTAGCGTTCAGAGCCTGCGAGACGGGGAGAAAAGAGGACATGGAGAATACTTTGGCGAGGCATGGTGGGGTGGGGAACCAAAGAACGCAGCCAGGGGTGGTGAGCTAAACGAGCAAGAGGAACGGCGTTCTGGGTAATTCCCCTCACCATAACCGATCGCTCTTGTCGCGTCTGTCGGCTTCAACGGAATTTCCGTGTAGGTGATCAGCCTACAAAACCGCTTTCGGGATTGTTTTTAGGTGATTTCGAGCGCGATTCCTCCCCTTTAGACCGCCGAAACGACGTGAATAGGTTGCCCCGTGCCAGAGATTCTCCAATAAATCACCCTAATGGCTCCCTTGGTTGCCACCCCCTTACCCCACCAACAAGTGCGCGCCCAAAAATGGTCGTGGCTTGGGATTTTGATTGGTCGCTCGTGACAAGAGACGCTCTATTGAAACCGTCCCGTCGGAGGGTTTTCTTGGTGGACGACCATCCCTTGGTTCGGGAATGGCTTGCGGGCATGGTGGCCCTTGAGCCGGACCTGGAGGTCTGCGGCCAGGCGGGCGATGCCAGCGCAGCCTTGGCCTCCGTGCCGAAGGCCCGCCCCGACCTGATCGTAGTCGATCTCTCCCTGCCCCGAAGTTCCGGACTGGATCTGATCAAGGAAATGAAGGTGCACTATCCCGAGGTGCGCTTGCTGGTCCTGTCGATGCATGACGAGGCCACGGTGGCGGAGCGCGCTTTTCGGGCTGGGGCGCATGGCTACGCGGTGAAAAGTGAACCGGGCCCCCGCATCATCGACGGGATTCGTTGTGTGCTCGATGGAAAATTCTACGCCAGTTCCACGCTCGCCGCGCAGCTCGCCGGCCGCATTTTCGGCGGCGCCGCCCATGGCGGAAAAACACCGGAGGAATTGCTCAGTGACCGCGAGATGGAGGTGTTCCGCCTTCGCGGGCAGGGGCGCAGTCTCAAGGAAATCGCCGACCGGCTCGGAGTCAGCGTTAAGACCGTCGGCTCCTATGATGCCCGCATCAAAGAGAAGCTCGGGTTGGAAGCGGCGGGCGACTTGGTGCGCGAGGCGGTGCTCTGGCACGATCGCCAGCGCGGGCTTTAGGTCATGGACATGACACGACAGGCCGACGCGCCATCGACTGGAATCCATCGCCCGCCTCCATTCGTTCGGCGAAGGCTAACTGCCGTTCTCTGGCCGATTGTATTTCTATTTTTGGCGGCCAGCCTGCCCGGCCAGGTTCCGCTCCCGCTTCCGCCGCCCAGCGCGTTGAAGAAGATGAGTCTCGACGAGTTGATGGACATCCAGGTGATGTCGGTCTCGAAGCGTCCGGAAAAACTCTCCGAGGCCGCCTCGGCGATCCAGGTGATCACCTCCGATGATGTCCGACGGTCCGGCGCCACCAGTTTGCCCGAGGCCCTCAGACTGGCTTCGAACCTCGAGGTCGCGCAGGTTGATTCACGGCAGTGGGCGATTTCCGCGCGTGGATTCAACAATGTCTTTGCGGACAAAATGCTCGTGCTCATCGATGGTCGCACGGTCTACAC
>Ga0302322_100001851_pt1 | contig 17642 bp, 17 predicted proteins | sample Fen_T0_2_FD_203757 | JGI IMG/M metagenome (GOLD analysis project Ga0302322, IMG submission 203757) | Peat permafrost microbial communities from Stordalen Mire near Abisko, Sweden - Fen_T0_2 | ecosystem: Environmental > Terrestrial > Soil > Wetlands > Permafrost | place: Sweden: Abisko... | reverse complement strand
GGCCCCGTGGTAGAAGACCCGCATCATGTGCAGGAACACGAAGAACACCATCAGGTGGGCAGCCCAGCGATGGATGTTCCGGGTCAGCAACCCGAACGTGACCTGGCTCTGGATCTCGAGGATGTTCGTGTACGCCTGCGTCGCCGATGGCACGTAGAAGAACATCAGGTAGACGCCGGTGATCGTGAGCACGAGGAACAGGAAGAAGCTCAGTCCGCCGAGGCAGAACGTGTAGGCGAACTTCACGGCATGCTGGCGCACCCGCACCGGATGGATGTGCAGGAAGACGTTGTTCATCACCGCATACGCGCGCGAACGCTCGTCGCGCGGGTAGGGCTGGCGGAAGAGCGATCGCCACACTGGGCTTCGGCGGATGGTCTGATCCACCCGCTCGAGGAAACTCACCGGGTTCCTCCTGCGACGCCGGGCGTCCCGGCGAGTTGCGCGTCACGGTAGGACTCTTTGTAGAGGCGGCCGTCGCTCGAGATCTCCTGGAGCTCGAACCGCTCCATCGTAATGGCGTCGAACGGACATCGCTTGACGCACAGCGCGCAGCGGATGCAGCGCTCCTCGTCGAGGATCATCGCGCCACCATTCTCCCAGCCGTACGCCTCTTCGAGCTCGGGCAGGAGGCCCTCCGACTTGAGCGTGTTGATGTCGACCATGTGGATGACGCCCTCGGGGCAGACATCGGCACAGGCGCCGCAGAGCACGCACCGGAACGGGTCGAACCAGATGTTGAAGTTGCACATCAGGCAACGGGTCGATTCGGCGACGGCGCCATTGGCGTCGTAGCCCAGTTCGACCGGGGTGTTGAAGTTGACGATCGGGTCGGTCGAGGGCATCCGGGCGGACAGCTGGACCATCGGGATGTGCTGGCGCGGCAGGACGTCGTAGAAGTCCGGCATGTCGTGGCGCCACGAACTCGTGACCTTGACATTGGCGCTGACGGTCACGTCCGTGCGGCCGGCAAGGTAGCGATCGATGGCGTAGGCGGCCTTCTTGCCGTGCCCGGCGGACTCGATCAGGGTGGTCGGGCCGGTGACGAAGTCGCCACAGGCGAAGACGCCCTTGACGTTCGTGGCGTAGGTCGCGGGGTCCACCTTGACCCGGCCCCGGTTGATCTCGAACTTGGCCTCGACCGGCAGGAAGGTCAGGTCCGCGGCCTGCGAGACCGCGGGGATGACGGTCTGGGCCGGGATGACGAACTCGGAGCCCTCGATCGGGACCGGGGAGCGCCGGCCGGACGCATCCGGCTCGCCCAGGCGATTGCGGATGAACCTGACGCCGACGACCTTGCCGTCCTCGCCGATCACCTCGATCGGGCTCGCCAGAAACTCCATCCGGACGCCTTCGCGCTCGGTCTCGCCCAGCTCCTCCTCGTCGACGACGAGCTCCGACCGCGTCCGGCGGTAGGCGATCGTCACGTTCGCCGCGCCGTGGCGGAGGCTCGTCCGAGAACAGTCCATCGCCGTATAGCCGCCACCGATGACGACGACGTCCGTCCCCACTTCGAGCGGCTGGCCCAGGTTGGCCTTCTTCATGAAGTCGACGCCGTAGTCGACGCCCTCGAGGTCGCCGCCCGGGATGTCGAGCGCGACCGCGTCCATGGCACCAGCGGTGATGGCGATCGCATCGAAGTCGCGCTGGAGCTGCTCGAAGGTGATGTCGACGCCGATGGTCGTGTCGTAGACGAACCGGACGCCGAGGCCCTCGACCAGCCGGACGTCCATCTCGATCGCCTCGCGCGGCAGGCGGAAGGCCGGCACGCCGATGAGCATCGTGCCGCCCGCGTACGGGAGGCTGTCGTAGACGGTGACCTGATAGCCCTTCATCGCGAGCTCGCGGCCCACGGCGATACCGGCCGGTCCGGCCCCGACCACCGCGACGCGCTCGGCGCGCGGCGTGATCTGCGGGACGACGTCCGGGATGCCCGAGGCCTCGTGCCACTCGACGAGGAAGCGCTTCATCGCGCGGATGGCCAGCGGGCGGTCGATGTCGCCGCGGCGACAGGCCCGTTCGCACGGCGCGGAACAGACGTACGAGCACATCGCGGCGACCGGGTTCGGGTCGCGCGACAGGATGTAGCCCTCCTCGAACCGGCCCTCGGCGGCGAGGTTGAGGTAGCCGCGGCAGTTCGTCCCGACCGGGCAGGCTTCCTGGCACTCGATGTTGCACTGGAGCCAGGAGGCGTCGACGGGCTGGACGAGGAATTCCTGAGGCGTTCCGGTGGTCAAGTTCGAGTCGTGCCTTCCCAGATGACGGGGTTACGGCGGGATCGGTGGCGACGCACGCGTTGGCGGGTCGGAATCTACCATCCGCCACCTGTCCCGTGCACACCTGCGAGCGTGAGAGGCGGTCCGGTGGAGTTGACGGTCGCCCGACTCGCAGCTACGCTCCACCGGGGATACGACCCGTGCGGGGAGGAGCCGGTCCTGGACATGCAGGCAGCGTGAACGCCAACGAGTTCGCGTTTCTGGCCGTCGGCCTGCTCCTTGGCGTCGCCAGCGGGGCGGCCCTCGTCGTGGTCCTTCGAGCCCGTCCCCCGGCGCCGCGCGAGGTCAGATTGACGATCTCGCCCGATGCGATCCCGCGCCGACGCGGCTCGACGCTCGCCGGCGATGCGTTCGCGTTGGCGACGGCGGGCGTCGCTCGCGGTGGACCCACCGACTACGACACGGACGACCACGATGGCGGTGGCCCGCGTCCCGGCTACCGAACGGACGTTCGGTCCGGCGGTGCGACGGCGGCGGTCCGCGCCACCGCGGTCGCCACGAGCGTGCCGGCGATGGTCGGATTCCGCGTCGAGCCGGGCCACGACCCCATGTTCCAGGCCATGGCGCATGCTGCTCCCGACGCGGGCGAGGCTCCGGAGCGGGTCGCCGTCGGGACCGCGGTCGCGGTGTTGGAACCGGAGGGCACAGACGTGGCACACGCACGATCCGACGACCCGATCGGATCCGCCGGCGGGGCGGAGCCGTTGACGCCGGTCGATCTCACCGGCCCGTGCGGCGAGGTCCGCCAGGCGGCCAACGAGCGCTGCGAGCTCGCGGTCCGGGCCCGGGCCGGCGTGGGTGTCGCCGATGAGACGCTCCGCTCGGCGCAGCGAGCGTACGACCTGCACATGGCCAAGGCCGAGGCGGCCCTGTCCGAGACGGATCCGGCGATGGTCCGCAGCCGCAAGGAGGGCGCCCAGGCGGCGTTCCGCGACGCGCGCAACCGGGCCGGCTCACCGGAGGCGGTCGAGGCGGCCGCGCGCGACTGGCTGGGCGAGATCAACCGGATCAACACCGTCGTCCGCGAGGCGAGTGGCGTGGCCGAACGCGAGCACGCGGCGGCGGCGGCGATCGCCCCGTCGCTCGAGCGACTCGCGCTCGAGGCCGACGCGGCCCGGATCAAGGCCGAGGCCGCCGAGGCGTCCTGCCTCGACGCCCGCCAGGCCGTCGCCGACTGCGTCGAGGCCCAGGAGGCGCTCGAACGAGCGGCCCGCGTCCCGGAGGCGCCCGCCGCCCCCGAGCCGGAGCCCGTCGAGACCGACCGCCCGGCCGCCGCGACACCCGGCCCGCGGCCGTCGGGGCCGGCGCCGGTCGAGATCGAGAACGACCCGCTCGCGGCGGCCCTCGGGGCCGGGCAGGCGCCGGTCATCTTCCTGCTCCTTCGCGGCGATGGCGCCGCGATGACCCGGACCGTCGCCCGGCTGTCCGACGACCCCGCAGAGCGACGACGGTGGCAAGCGGCCCTCTCCGAACTGGTCGAGGCCATCGTCGCGGTCAGCATCGGCCAGTCCTCCCTGGACTTCCCGACGGACCACCCGTTCTGGGGCCCGTTCACGCGCGAGCAGGACCGCGACATCGTGGCCGCCCTGTCGTCGCTCGGGTTCCGCTTCGACGGGCTTGGCGGCTGGGTCGACGAGCGGGTCCCGACCCAGCGCGACCTGTCGATGGCGATGGGCTATGCCGGGCTCGACCCGATGCGGATCCGGCAGTGGCCGAACGAGACCGAGATGCGTGCGCTCTTCGCCGATGTGACCGTCGCGGCCGACGAGCACCTGGCCGGCGCTGCGAGCGATCTGACCCTGGGCGAGCTCGTCGCGATGTTGGGTCGCCGCGCCGATGGCCTGGCGCTGCTCTGGAACGAGTGGGGCCGGGTCCGGCCGCTGCTCCTCGAGGACGCCTGACCACTCGAGGACGTCCGGCCGCGCGACCGAACCTCAGCCGGGCCCTTCGGCATCGTCCTCGTCGATGACGATGCAGCGGAGCGCCTCCGCGGCGGCGACCCCGATCGGGGCGCCCTCCTCGGCTCCCCAGGCGCGGATCCGCTCGCCGAGCTTGTCGGGCTCGTGGATCTGACTCGCGTGCGCCGCGAGCGCAGCGATCTTGCGGTCGATCGCCCCCGAGATATCGACCCAGGCGTTGGGCTTCTCCGTCCAGAACAGGTAGACGCGGCGCACGACCTGGGCGGCCAGCCCGCCGCGGGCGAGCGCGGGGAAGGCCATCGGGTTCCGCGCGGCGGGGTAGACGGCGTCGACGGCCGCCAGGCCCGCCGCCCGATGATCCGTGTGGTTGATGCCGCCATCCCGATAGAACAACGTCTCGGGGTCCGTCGCGAGGACCGCGTCCGGCCGGAACGTCCGGATCTCGCGGACCAGTTGCTCACGCAGCGCGAGGTCGTTGGCGAGGGCGCCGTCCGGCTGGTGGAGGAACGTCACCCCGGCATAGCCGATGATCGTGGCCGCGTCGCGCTGCTCGGATTCGCGCTGGGCGGCGAGCTCGAGCGGGTCGGCATCCGGGTCCTCGCCGCCCTGGTCGCCGCTCGTGCAGCACACGAGCCAGCCCTGCGATCCAGCATCGATCCACGTCGCGGCGGTCCCGGCCGGCCCGAAGTCGGCGTCGTCCGGATGGGCCGCGATGACCATGAACCGGGCCGGCCGCCACTCGTGCGCGGTGGTCGCCGGGGCCTCCCCGCTCATCCGAGCGCCGATTCTTGCAGCCGACCGGACCGGGGGGGTAGGCTTCGTTCCGGGACTTCGCTCGTCTCCCCCCACGAGCGAAGTCTCAACCCGTTCGCGGGCCCCATGCGGCGCGTGCGGGGCGCGTGACATCAGCCCCGGGACGCCTTCGCAGCATCCAGCGTCGCCAGGACGTCGGCCGAGTGACCCTCCGGGCGGACCTTCGGCCAGGTCGCCGCGATGCGGCCGTCGGGGTCCACCAGGAACGTCGTCCGGGCCACGCCCCAGTACGTCTTCCCGTAGTTCTGCTTCTCGACCCACGATCCGTAGGCCTCGGCGACGGCGTGGTCCGCATCGATCAGCAGCGGGAACGACAGCGCGAACTTCTCGCGGAACGAGCGCTTGCTCTCGGCGCCCTGCGGGCTGATCCCCCACACGTCCGCGCCGCGCTCGGCGAATGTCGCCGTGTCGTCGCGAAAGGCACAAGCCTCGACCGTACAACCGGGCGTGTCGTCCTTCGGGTAGAAGTAGATGACGGTCCAGCGACCCCGCTGATCGGCGAGCGAGTGGATGGTGCCGGCGTCGTCGGGAAGGGACAGGTCGGGGGCCGGTTCACCCGGCGTGGGAAGGCTCATGTCGAGAGCGTAGCAGGGCCCTCGACCACGAGGAGATCGCCCGACCGGACGACGATCGAGGCCGTCTCGGACATGCGCACGTTCGACAGGCCGCGAGCCGGACCGGCGGGCAGCGGCTCGTCGACGAGCGGGTACAGCAGACCGGCCGTCGTGACGCCTGTCACACCCGATCCCTGCGGGAGCAACGAGACGAGACCGCCGACGGGTCCGGGCAGCGCCCGTCGGACCGACTCGACCGCGTCGCCCGGTACGGAGACGAGCGAGATCCGCGCGGCCGGGTCCAGGAGGCAGGCGGGCACGCCACGCAGGGCCGGCAGGGCGAGGAGCCCGATGTTCGCCAGCGCGTGATCGACCCGCGGACCACCGAGGCCACCGAGGATGACGACGCGCTCGGCCCCGAGGCCCACGGCGGTCCGGATCGCGAGCTCCGTGTCCGACTCGTCCTTGGCCGCCTCGACGAGCTCGACCAGGACGCCGGCCGCACGAAGGGCGGCGACCCCGTCGGCCCCGAGCGAATCCCCATCGCCGACCCATCGGTCGATCCGCAACCCGAGCCCCGACGCGTGGCGCGCACCGCCGTCGGCCGCGACGACCAGTGCATCCGCCTCGAGCCAGCCCGGCCAGGCCGAATCGAGGTCCGAACGGGCGCCGACATCGCCGTCGGCCAGCACGATCGCCTGCATCGCCCCGATGCTACGCGCCCGCGTCGCCGGCCGCGACCCGATGCTAGACTCCGCGCCGTGCCAGACCTCGCCGTGCATCCCGCGATCCAACGTGTCCTGGACGCCGCCGGGCGCAAGGGCGTCACCCTCGAAGTGACCCAGTTCGCCGAGTCGACCCACACGGCGGCCGAGGCGGCCGCGGCACTCGGCGCCGAACTCGGCCAGATCGTGAAGTCGCTCGTCTTCGTGGTTCCCCAGGAGGGCGGACTCGAACCGATCGTCTGCCTGGTCTCCGGCCCCGATCGGGTCGATGTCGCGCGACTCGCGGCGGTCGCCGGCGAACCCGAGATCCGACGCGCCACGGCCCGCGAGGCGAACGACCTGACCGGCTTCGTCATCGGCGGCATCCCGCCCATCGGGCACGCCCGCCGGACGCGCGTGATCATGGATCCGGGCCTCGGGCGCTATCCGATCGTATGGGCCGCAGCCGGCATCCCGACCGCGGTGTTCCCGTGCCCGCCCGGAACGCTGCGCACGCTGGCGGATGCCATGGTCGCCCCGATCGCCGAGGAACGGCTGGCCGCGGACGTGGAGGCGGAGGCGCTCGGCCAGGGACCGGCATGACCGCCGAGCCCCACAACGCGACCGTCACGTACCCCGGCGGTCTCCGAGCTCGCTGGCGGTGGGGCGGCAGCGGCCAGGGCCCCGCGGTCTTCGCGCTGTCTGAGGCGGGCGGTTCGCTCGTGGATCTCGGGGCCCTCGTTGCCGCGGATCCGGAGCCGCTGTGCCGCGCCGAGCTGCGCCTCGAGGGCCCGCGCGGCGCCTGGACCGCCCGGTTCGCATCGGCCATCTTCGACGAGCCCCGGGCGGCGCACTGGGACGACGCCGGACTATTGGTGGTGGCCTACGGGTTCCACACCTTCGGGCTGGTCGTCGCCACCGGCGAGGCGGCCTGGTCGCACCGGTCCGCGACGCCCATCCTGGCCCTGTTCGGGTCGTCACGACTGGCCCATGTCCTCGTCCAGTCCGAGCTCGAGACGTTCGCCATCGAGCCGGACGGGACCGTCGTCTGGCGGATCGCCCACTCGGATGTCGTGACGGCCGCCGAGCTGGTCGGTGGCCGGCTCGTGCTCACCGGCTTCGACGGCCAGGTCCGTTCCGTCGACCCGGCGACGGGGCGCGCGGCCTGACGACCGACGGCCGGGATGTGGACGAGCGGTGGATAACCCAGCGATCCCACTCGAATCTGGTGGATGAAGGTGATTGCCACGCCCGGAGGGCGGCCCTACCGTTCATCTCAGCCCGGAGGGGTCGAGCGACACTAACGGCGGCGATCGCATCAACGCCCACGTGTCGGGTAGGTTCCTTCGGGCCTTTCGCTGCGCCGATGCTAGGATCGCGGCCGTGACCCCCCTGCTGCCGATCCTGTTCGGGATGATCGCGTTCACCGCCGGGGCCTGGATCCTGCGCTCGATCGGGCCGGGCTATCGCGTCGGGCGGCTGCTGTCGGCGGCGAAGGCCGTCAGCATCGCCGATGCCGTGGCCCTCGCGACCGCGGGCGGACCCGGCCAGTACGTCAAGGTCAGTGGCCGGATCGACGCCGAGACCGAGTTCGAAGACGACGCGCACCGCCCGCTCGTGTTCCGCCGGACCCGCCTCGACCTCCACATCGGCCGAGGCTGGGAGTCCATCGACGACCAGCGCGAGGCCGTGCCCTTCGAGCTCAACGAGGGCCTCGACAGCCTGGCCATCCGCCATCAGGACCTCGATGAGGGCCTGGTCGTGCTCCCCCGCGAGTCGGCTGGGACGGCAGGCGAGGTCCCGGATCGCGTCCCAGCGGACACCGACCCCGCCACGAAGGTCAGGCTCCGCGTCCAGCAGGTGTCGTCGGTCGAGCATGCCATCGCCGTCGGGGTCCCGACCCTGGATCCGTACGGCAAGCCGATCCTGGGCGCGGGCCTCGGCCGGCCGCTCATCCTGACCACGCTCGAGACGGACGAGGCGATGCGCGTCCTCGCGGGCGACCATCCACGGCGACCGCTGGCTGTCGCGATCTCGCTGGTCATCGGCCTGGCGCTGGTCGCGGTCGGACTCGCCTGGGCGATCGCGGACGTGCTGCTGTGAGGGCGCGGGCGGGGCACTACGTCCGACGCGTGGGGACGGTCGTCGGCCCGGCCCTGCTCCTTGCCGTGACCCTGGCGCTGGCCCTCGCCGGCCCGATCCTGGCCGCCTCACCCGCCCCGACCGATGCCGTCGGGGGCGATCCGCGGAGCGCCGGCCAGGGCCCGGGCCTGGTGGGCGATCCGCTCGTGGCGGTGTTCGCCGTCCTCGCGATCGGGCTGGGGGCGGTCGCCCTCACCCTGCTCTACGTGAAGCTCACGGGCGGCCGCCGGACCTGATCGGGCGCGACGGGCTCCCCGGACCGTGGTCGTGGGCGCCCTGACCTTCGGACTATTGGCAAGAAGTGTGAGATCGATAGGCTCGGGTCATCGAGTTCACATTTCCTCCAAGAGCCGTGACGACCGCCCTACCTCCAAGGCCCACCGACGCGACCCTCTCCGTCACCAAGGCGGCACGCCTGCTCGGCGTGCATCCGAATACGGTGCGCGCGTGGAGCGATGCCGGGCGCCTGCGGTACTACCGGATCAATCCGCGAGGCGACCGTCGCTACCGCCTCGGCGACCTGCAACGGTTCCTTGCGGCCGCGGAGATCGGCGCGGACGGCTCGGGCGCGGGGCACGGTCCGACGCACGGATCGGCCCACGGCAGCGCCGCCGCACCCGACACCCATGACCGCCAGACGGGCCGCCGCCGGACGTCGACGACCCAGGGTCAGCTCTTCGTCGTCGCCGATCCGCTCGAGCACGAACGGCACGCCCAGGACCTCGAGGTCCTCGATCGCCTGACCCGCCTCGCCGGCCGCGGCTCCGACCTCGACGACGACCTCGCCGCGGCCGCGGCCATCGTCCGCGACGGTTATGACCACGCCCTGGTCGCGGTGTGGGAGCTGCGCGACGGCCGCCTCATCCCGCGGGTCGATTCGCATACGCCCGGCGCGGGCCCGACGCGGCTCGTCGATGTCCCGGCCACGTACGGCGTCCTGGGCGCCGCGATCGCCGCGCCGGGCGGCCTGGCCACCACCCGGGGCGCCGCCGGATCGCTGGGCATCCTGCCCGGCGCCAGGCTTGAGCAGGCGGCGGTCATCCCCGGCTCCGACGGGCCCTGGGGCATCCTCCACATCGTTCCCCGGATCGAGACGGCCGTCGACGACCGGGCGTCGCTGGCGAACACCGTCCTGGCGGTCACCATCGGAACGATCGTCGCGGTCGCCGAGCGGCGGGACGAGGTCGGTCAACTGCTCCATCGCGCCGAGGCCCTGCGCCGCGTCGCGAGCGACATCGGCAGTCGGCTCGACCTCGACCGGATCCTGTCCGGGCTGGTCGATCACGCCCTGGTGCTCTTCGAGGCGGACCGCGCCGCGGTCTTCCTCCACAGGCCGGATGGCCAGACCGTGGCCGAGGTCAGCCGCGGCCTCTCCCCGGCCTATCTCGGAAGCATCCGCGACCTGCCGGCACGCTCCCTTTCCAGTGCGGCGATCGCGGCGCGCCGGCCGCTGTTCGCCACCCGCTATCGCGACGATCCGCGCGGCCAGGACGTGCGCGCTGCCGTGGTCCAGGAGGGCTTCGATACCGCCTGCACGGCGCCCCTGCTGGACGGCTCGGACATGCTCGGCCTGCTCGATATCTACCACGACGAGCCACACGAGTGGTCGCCGGACGAGCTGCAGACCGTGGCCGCACTCGCGACCCAGGCCGGCGTCGCGATCCAGACGGCTCGCGACTTCCAGCACATGGCGACCTGGGCGGCCCAGCTCCAGTCCATCCAGCAGCTCGGGGCGCGGCTGAACCGGCTCACCAGCATCGGCGACATCGGCGTCGCCATCGCGACCGAACTGCGCCAGCTGATCGACTACCACAACGTCCGCGTCTACCGACAGGACGGCGACGACCTCATCCCGGTCGCGATGCAGGGCCAGCTCGGCGAATACCAGGACGAGACGCCGGACCAGCTCCGGGTCAAGGTCGGCCAGGGCATCACCGGCTGGGTCGCCGCGAACCGGATCGCCCAGAACCTGCCGGACGCGGCCGCCGACCCGCGGGCCAACACGATCCCTGGCACGGAAGACGACCTCGACGAATCGATGCTCCTGGCGCCGATGACCTTCGAGGATCGGGTGCTCGGCGTGCTCGTTCTGTCCAAGCTCGGGCTCCACCAGTTCCGCGAGGACGACCTGCGCCTGCTGGTCATCTATGCGAGCTTCGCCGCCCAGGCGATGGCCAACGCCGAGACGACCGAGCGCCTCCTCGAGCAGACCGCCGCCCTCGAGCGCCAGGTACGCAGCCAGCGCGAGTTGCTGCAGATCACCGAAGAGATCCTGACGACGTTCGATGCACGCGCCGTGCTCGAGGGGATCACCGAACGTCTTGGCGCGCTCATCGCCTGCGACAACATCGCGATCGAGGTCGTGGATCCGTCGTCCGGGCTGCTGACGCCCCTCACCGCTCGCGGCGTCCACGCCGCGAGCTATCTCGAGCCGTGGGCGCCCGGCGAGACGGGCATCGCGACGTGGGTCGTCGATCACAACGAGCCCGCCTTCATCGAGGACGAACGGCAGGACGACCGGGTCAACCACTTCCGCGACACCGAGGGGTCCTCGGACGGCAGCCTCATCGTCGTCCCGCTGCGCGGCCGTCATGGCGCCATCGGCGTCCTGACGATCGAGCGGCTCGGCGTCGGGCACACGTTCTCCGGCGACGACTTCGACCTGGTCCAGCTGTTCGCGGCCCAGGTGTCCATCGCCCTCCAGAACGCGGAGGTGTTCCAGGCGGTCGAGATCCGCGCCCGGACCGACGATCTCACGGGCCTGCTCAACCACGGGACGTTCGAGGAGTGGCTGGAGCGGGCGGTCCGCGACGGCACGACCTGCAGCCTGATCATGCTGGACCTCGACGACTTCCGCGATGTCAACAACTCGCAGGGCCACCCGGCCGGCGACGACCTCCTGCGCCGGATCGCGGCGACCCTCAAGAACGCCGGCCGCGACAGCGACCTCGTCTTCCGGTACGGCGGCGACGAGTTCGCGTTCCTGCTGCCCGGGACCGACGCCGTCGGCGCCGCCCAGGTCGCGGAGCGCGCACGGCTCGCCGTCAAGAGCATCGGCGGTTCCGTGACGGCCTCAGTGGGCGTTGCCACATTCCCGGCCGACGGGAGCACGGCCGAGGATGTGCTGCTCGCCGCCGACCGGGCCTGTTTCGTGGCCAAGCACAACGGCCGGGACCGGGTCGCGACCGCCGCCGAAGGCCTGGCTCTCTCCGACGAGTTCTCGCTCCAGGAGCCGACGCCGATCGATACGGGTCCGTCCGGCGACGCCTGACCGACGCCGGACGCCGGACGCCGGACCCGCGACCCTCGACCCTCGACCCTCGACCCAAGCGGACGGGCCCGTCACCGCATTCGGCGGACATGCGTCACCATCGCTGCGGATGACACGCTTGCACGCCACCTCGCCGCTCGCCGTCCTCGCCGGCGCCATCCTGGCCGGCGCGCTGGTCGCGTGCGACCCGGCGGCCCTCGACCTGCCGACGCACCCACCCACGGCCGTCCCGGCCACCCCGACGCCCGTCCCCTCCTTCGTGCGCCCGACGCCGACCCCGCAGCCGACCTTCCTCGTCTACGTCGTCGCACCGGGCGACACGCTGTCGTCGATCGCGAACGCGTACGCCACGAAGCCCGAGAGCATCGCGTACTGGAATCGGGCGACCTACCCCTCCCTCGACCCCGACTCCAGCCGGTACGACCCGAACCGGATCAAGGTCGGCTGGACGCTCGTCCTCATCCCGTTCGGCCAGGTCGATCCCGAGAACCTGCCGCCCCCCGCCGCGACGCCGACACCGCTGCCGACGCCGTCCGGGTCACCGGACCTGTCGCCCGGCGACTCCCCCAGTCCGTCCGCGACCTGACGGGCTCCCCAGCCCGAGCGCTATCCTCGCCGGCGTGACGAACGAGCCCCCCAGGATCGTCGTGACCGTCGCGGTCGCCGCCGTCCAGGCGGAACCCGACATCGCGGCCCGCAAGAACGAGCTGTACGCCGACGCGGTCGTCCGGCACGGCGCGACGCCGGTCGTCCTCGACGCGACAGCCTCCCCGCCCGAACGTGCGGCGGCGTTCGCGGCGATGGACGGTCTCCTGCTGAGCGGCGGCGCGGACCTCGATCCGATCCTGTACGGCCAGCCCATCGCCGGCTCGGTGGGCATCGAACCGGACCGGGACGCGCTCGAGGCCGAGGCCTGGTCCGCGGCGATCGCCCGTTCCGTACCGATCCTGGGCCTGTGCCGCGGCCTGCAGGCGATCAACGTGTTCAGCGGCGGCTCCCTGCTCCAGCACGTCGACGGGCACGTCGGGGCCGCCTGGGGGCACGGACCGGCGGCGACCCACCCGCTGCGGGTCGAGCCGCGGACCGCACTGGGCTCGTTCGTCGGGGCGGACGGGCCGCTCGTCGTCAACTCGTACCACCACCAGGGCATCCGACCCGACGATCTCGCCCCGGGACTGGTCGCGTCGGCGTGGGCGGACAGCTCGGCCGGCGACCTGGTCGAAGGCCTCGAGGCGGCCGACGGCCGCTTCCTCATCGGGATCCAGTGCCATCCGGAACGGATAGACACGACGCCCGCCGCGTTCGAACGCCTCTTTGCCGCGTTCGTCGCGGCGACCCGCGCGGCTCGGGCGGCTCGCGCGGCTCGGACGGCTCGGGCGGCCCTCGAGGGGACCGGCCGGGGCTAGCGGGCCGTGGTCAGCCGGGCCGTGGTCAGCCGGGCCGTGGTCAGCCGGGCCGTGGTCAGCCGGGCCGTGGTTAGCCGGGCCGTGGTCAGCGCCGGACGGCCCCGGCGGCGGAGAACGCCTCTCATCCAGTCAGGTCCCGGCTGCTACGTAAGCGGTTCGCACCGGTACCGCCTCATCAGGGGTCCCAGGGACCCGGATCGCGTATCACCGAGCCGCGGGTTGGCTGGATACCATGCATCTCGACGAGGACCGACGCCCGCGTGCGCGTACGAGTCGCGGGGTGACTGGATACGAGGCGGAGTGGCGTGTTCGGCCGATACAAGCCACGTGATGTCTGGATGCGAAGCGCCCCGTGACCTAGAGCCGGCCCGCCTCGATGATGCGCTGGAGGAACTGGCGCGTCCGCGCTTCGACCGGGTCGCTCAGGATGACGGCGGGCGGACCCTGCTCGATGATCGTCCCCTCGTCGAGGAAGCACACCCGGTCGGCGATGTCACGGGCGAAGCCCATCTCGTGGGTCGCGATGACCATCGTCATGCCGCTGTGGGCGAGCTCGCGGATGACATTGAGCACCTCCGCGACCAGCTCCGGGTCCAGGGCGCTCGTGACCTCGTCGAGCAGCAGGATGTCGGGTTTCATCGCGAGCGCTCGGACGATCGCGACGCGCTGCTGCTGCCCACCTGAGAGCCGGTCCGGCAGTTGATCGCGCTTGTCGGCGAGGCCGAACCGGGTCAGCAACTCGATCGCCTCGGCCTCTGCCGTCTTCCGCGCGATCTTGAGGACTCGGATCGGCGCCAGCGTGACGTTCTCCAGCACGGTCATGTGGGGGAACAGGTTGAACGACTGGAAGACGATCCCGATCCGGCGCCGGATGCGGTCCACCTTGACGCCGTCGGCGGTGATCTCCTCGCCGCTCACGACGACGCGCCCGGCATCGATGGGCTCGAGCAGGTTGATGCAGCGCAGCAGCGTGGACTTGCCGGACCCGGACGCTCCGATCAGGCAGACGACCTCGTGCTGGGCGACGGTCAGGTCGATCCCACGCAGGACCTCGAGGTCTCCGAAGGACTTGTGCAGGCCCTCGATGCGGAGGGCTTCGGTGGTCATCGCGTCCTCCGCGCCGCGCCGCCGGAACGTCGCTTATCGCGGGCGACCAGCCAGTCGGTGAACCGGGCGAGCGGGATCGTCACCACGATGAACACGAGCGCGACCCCGAGGTAGGGCGTGAAGTTGAACGTGGCCTGCTGCTTGATCTGGGCCGTCCGGAAGATCTCGACCACGCCGATGATCGAGACGAGGACCGTGTCCTTCTGGAGCCCGATGAAGTCATTGAGCAAGGGCGCCACGACGCGTCGGACCGCCTGCGGCAGCACGACGTGCCGGAGCGACTGGAAGCGCGTCAACCCGAGTGAGCGCGCGGCCGCGTCCTGGCTGGGATGCACCGATTCGATGCCCGAGCGGTAGACCTCGGACACGTAGGCGGAATAGATCAGTGTGAGCGCCACGACCGCCCAGAAGAACGGATCGACCGGGACGCCCGGGATGCCGAGGCCCGGCACGCCGAAGCCCAGGACGTAGATGACGAGGATCCCCGGCAGGGCCCGGAAGATGTCGACGTAGGCCGTCGACAGGGCCCGCAATGGGAAGAAGACCGGGCCAGGGAGGCCGCGCATCACCGCGACCAGCAAGCCGAGCGGCAGGACCAGGAGCTCGGCGATGAGGAACAGCCGGATGTTCGTCCAGAACGCCCGGATCAGGCCGGGCAGGCTCTGCCAGAAGATCGGCCCGTTGAAGAAGTCCTCCTGGACCTGCGGCCAGTTGGGCGCGTGGACCACCACCCAGACCAGCCCGCCGAAGACGACGACGGTGCTGAGGACGGCGATGGCCGTCGCCCGCCACGAGATCCGGGCGGGCTTGCGACGAACGACCGGAGGCCCGCCGGGTGTCGCCAGCGGGCCTCCGAGACTTGACATGGGTCAGGCGCGACGAGCGCCTACGGGGCGAAGACGGGAGCCGAGACCTGGCGCTCGAGCCATTCCTTCGTGATGGCGTCGAGCCGGCCGTTGTCCTTCATCGTCGCGATGGCGGTGTTGACGCACGCGGTGAGCGAGCTGCCCTTGGCAAGGGCCACGCTGAAGTGCTCGGCGTCAGCGCCGGTCGGCGCGTCGAACTGTCCGACGACCTTGCCGTCCTTGATCTGGGCGGCGGCCATATAGAACGCGGTCGGCAGGTCCACGACGATCGCGTCGATCTGCTTGGCGTTGAGGGCGGCGATCGCCGCGTCATTCGAGTCATAGACGCTGGTCTCAGCCGTCGGCTTGATGACGTCGGTGATCGTCTTGTAGCTCGTCGTCCCGGTCTGGGCGCCGAACTTGAACGCCGCCAGGTCGCTGACCTTGGTCACGTTCGCGATGGGATTGCTGGCCAGGGACACGACCGCCTGGTTGACGAAGTAGTAGCCGTCCGATAGGTCGACGGCCTGCGCCCGCTCGGCGCTGTAGGAGATCTGGTTGATGTCGATGTCGAACGTCTTGACACCGGGGGCGTACGAGCTATCGAACGGGACGTACGTCCACACGACCTGGTCCGGTCGGAAGCCGAGGGTCGTGGCGAGGGTGTACGCGAAGGCGCTCTCGAAGCCCTTGCCGTTGGTCGGGTCCCCGAGCTCCCACGGGGCGGTCTTGGTGCCGTCCGCGTTCTCCTGGAAGTAGGGCGGGTAGGCCGGGTTGTCGGTGCCGATCGTGAGCGTGCCCGCGGTGAGCGTCGTCAGGTTCGCGGCGTTGCACGGATCGAGCGACGGGCTCGGCGCGACCGACGGGGCGACCGAGGCCGCCTCGCTGGGAGCCGCCGAGACGACCGCGGCGGCCGATGTGGACGGTGAGACCGCGGCGGAGCTGGAGCAGGCGGCGGCCACGATGGCGACGATGCCGATGGCCAAGGCGTGGGTTCTGCGCACGGGAGGTACCTCTCAGGTTGGGAAGCGAGGGAACGGCCGAGAGTGTACAGGTGAGGCGTCCCATTGTCCTACCCATCCGCTGGGGATTCGCGCTCACCGGGACGCAGGGGTCCCCGGATGCGCCGAAGCGGCGCCGGGAGGAGGTTCGGCGCCGCTTCGACAGTGACCGTGACGGGGGGAGGAGGGTCCCCCGCCGTTCAGTCGGAAGATGCTGTGATCAGTGCGTTCGGCGGACCTTGCCGTCGTTCCCACCGAACCGCCCGGTGTTCGCCATCTCGCGCAGGAAGAGCAACTGGTTGACCTGTCGTAGCGACCAGTGCAGATCCGTGACGGGGATGCCGGACACGAACGCGGTCAGGTTGGCCGCTTCGTCAGGTGCCATGCCCTTGAGCAGGAACGTCCGATAGATCGACCTCGTCGCGATCGCCGGAGGCGGTGACTTGGTCTCGTTCCGGGGATGTGCCGGCGATACCGTGCGTCCAGCCGCGGCTACGGAGGCCGCCTCGCCGTCCGGCCACGACGAGGCGGGGCGAGATGATCGCCCGTGTCCCCGTGACCCTCGCGGTGCCTGGCCTGCCATGGCTCACCCTGGCCCTCGATCCCTTGAACGACCCGCCCCGGTCGGTCCGGTGCGGTACGGGCATGTTCGTGCGGGGTACACGACGTCGCGATGACCCGGCGGTCAGGGGGTCCCCGGTACTTGCGGTCATGCCCGAGGACCGGGCCTGAGCGCCCGCGAACGGCCCGGCGAGCCCCGGCCCGCGGAGCCCGGGTAGACTCGCCGGGTGCGGGTCCGCAGCTTCGAACTCCGACTCATCGCCGCGACCCTGCTGGGCTGCTGGACGCTGGCCGCCCTGCTGGTCCTGCTCTCGTACCGACCGGGTGGACCGCTCGACCTGATCGTCGGACTCACGATGGTCATCCCGGTCGGGGTCGCGGCCTGCGCCGTCGCCTGGCCGCCGGTCACCCGCGACGAACGCAGCAACGCCGCGGTCGTCTGCCTCGGGATCGGGGCGCTCCTGTGCCTGGTCCCGTCGATCGGCGGACTCATCGGGCAGCTCGTGTCGCTCGGGGCGCAGACGCTGCTGCCGTCCCTGGAGGCGGCCTACCCGTGGCTCCTGGCGCTGCTGGCGACGAGCCTGTTCGCGGGGATCGGGATCGCGCGTCGGATCCAGGGCGGCAACGCGCTGCGGCGTCGGCGGCTCATCCAGTCGCTCGTCTTCGCAGGTGCGCTCACGCTGATCGCGGGCACGCTCTTCGCGTCGGCGGCTGTCGCCAACGAGCTGGCGCTGCGCGGATCGGTCGCCCAGGCGTCACGGTTCGGGCCGACCGGCGTGGAGGGCGATCCCCCGGCGTGCGACGGACCGCTCGGTGCCGGCAGCTCCGCGCGGCTCACCAGCCGGCTCCACGCGACGGTCGACCTGCGCCCGACCGGCTCGGTCGAGCTGTCCGGCTCGCGCGTCGGCCGCGACTTCCGCTGGAACGCCTACGTCGCGACGGACGCCACGCTCGGCCTGGGTGGCCAGGCCCGGATCGCCGACGAGGGCTGGGCCCGGGCGCCTCATGGCCCCTGGGTGAAGACCACCGCCGACCTCGTCGAG
>Ga0302322_100001850_pt1 | contig 17649 bp, 17 predicted proteins | sample Fen_T0_2_FD_203757 | JGI IMG/M metagenome (GOLD analysis project Ga0302322, IMG submission 203757) | Peat permafrost microbial communities from Stordalen Mire near Abisko, Sweden - Fen_T0_2 | ecosystem: Environmental > Terrestrial > Soil > Wetlands > Permafrost | place: Sweden: Abisko... | reverse complement strand
TACAACTATGAACGGATACAATTGAAAACAAGACAGACACCTTACGAAACCAGGTGTCTGTCCATTTGACCTGCGGGGGCTTTCTTTTTTTGTCTTGTCTACAGGGTTCAGTCTAAACAGCTTGTTGTCCATAGACTTTTTTGGATTTCGCTGATTCGAAAAGAAAGATCTGCGTTTCTCTGCGCCAATCAGCGTCCCAATTAATTTTCGATAATGGCTAATATTTATTCCACTTCATCAGCGTCATTGTAAATATACTGCCCTTGCCTGGTACGCTTTCCACGTCTAGGTGTCCCTGATGTTGCTTGATTACCTGCCGTGTGATCGCCAGTCCTAACCCTACGCCTCCAAACAGATCGTCCTCATGTTTTTCAAGATGATAAAAACGATCAAAGATCCGCGGCATATTTTCTGGCGCAATGCCAATGCCGTGGTCTTCCACCGCCACGTGGATCGAATCCTCGTTCTCGCTCAAACGAATTTCCACATCGCCGCCTTTGGGGCTGAACTTCAGGGCATTATCCACCAATGCCATCAAAGCTCGCTCAAGCGACTTCACATCTCCCGAAGCAGGTGTCAGGCTTGGGCTGGGGCTGAGGCGCAGATCCACTTTAAGCTTAAGCGCCACCGCTGCATATTTCTCCACCACATGTTGCGCGATGTCATTCATATCCACTGACTGGAATTCAGGTAATACCAGATCCATCTCTTGCAGAAAAAGGATGTCATTGACGAGTGTTGCGATGCGTTGGACGTTGCGTGTCACCGCATCGATCCCAGCCGTTAGCTGGTCTCCGGTTACGATGCCTCTCTGCAGCATCTGAAGATAACCACTCGCCACCATCAACGGTGTGCGTAATTCGTGCGCAATATTTGTTAGAAATTCGCGTCGCGCCAATTCCTGCTCAGCAAGTTTTTGATACGCCTCCGCTAATTCACTGGCGCGCATCCGCAGATCATCCACTGCCAGTTGATCATTGGAACGCAAGCGATTGCTGATCTCACTGACCATCGCCATGGCAACACTGCTGCTGTTTTTTAATACGCGATCAAACGCGGCTTTATCGAGTTCAAGTGTTGTGAGGTTGGTTTTAGCTGTCACTGTTGCGGCGCGCGGCGCATTATGGATGAGTGCCATCTCGCCAAAGAAATCCCCCGCGTTCAATGTTTTTAAAAGACGTGTTTCACTATTGTTGATGACCTTCGTGACTTCCGCTTCACCTTCCAGGATCATATAAAAACGATCCTCAGTTGCATTCTCGCGACACAAGACCGCCCCTGGAGCATAATTGCGTACCTGGCTGTGAGCGATCAATTCCTCGATCTCATTAGCCTTGATCCCAGGGAAAGCGCGCGGAATAATTTTGGATGGAGTTCGGTTTGCGGTCATCAGTGCAATACCTCTACTTGTAAACAACCCAGTTGTATCACTGGGTTCTGTGAATTTGAAACTGCAAGGAATTATACGGGATTTTCAGAAATAAGCCTATTGAATCCAGCGATATACATTAGACTTTATCTGAATTAAGTTGGGACGCAGGTAAACGCTGACCCACGCTGATTCGAAAAGAATAAAATCTGCGTTTTTCTGTGTTCATCAGCGTCCAAAATATATTCTGGGCTTATTTCCGATAATATCTATTGTACCTTTGCGTTTGTATTCGCTCATACGTGACATATATCAGATGCAAAACGATTTGGCTTGGCTGTATAATTCACAATATGACTACCAAAAACAAAAAAATATTTTCACTTCTTCTGCCGCTGATCTTACTTGTGGCTTGTGTCAATGCACCGACTGAAATACCAACTGCTTTACCATCACTGCCAACTGCTACATTCTTGCCAACTTCAACTCAAACGCCCGCACCAACCTCAACTGACATTCCTGCCTTAACAGCAACTCCAAAGCCACTTGTTCCTAACTTTAAACATATCGTTATTATTATGTTCGAGAACAAAGAGTTTGGCTCGGTGATCGGCAATTCACTCATGCACAATTACAACAAACTCGCGCATGAGTACACCTTGCTCACACAGTATTATGCGGTCAGCCATCCCAGCTTGCCAAATTATATTGCCCTTATGGGTGGCGATACGTTCAACATCACCTCCGATTGCACCAAATGTTTTGTCAATGTGCCGAGCTTGCCAGATCTTATCGAAGCCAGCGGACGCACCTGGAAGACCTATCAAGAAGATATGCCCTCGCCTTGTTTTGTTGGTGACGGCTATAACTACATGCAGAAACATAATCCATTCATTTACTTTGACCCGATTCGTTTGGATACAGCCCGCTGTGAACGTTCGATCGTGCCGCTCACCGCGCTTCAATCTGACCTTGAGGCTGGTGCGCTTCCGAATTTCATTTTCATCACTCCCAACATGTGTAATGATGCTCATGACTGTGGGCTTGATGTCTCCGATGCCTGGCTGACAAATATCCTTGGTCAACTTATCCCAGCATTGGATGGAACCAGTCAGCCTTATCTGTTGGTCATGATGTTTGAAGAGGGGCAGGGCAATCACTCCTGTTGTGGACTGCCTGCCGAAGCTGGCGGACGCGTACCCGTAGTTTTATATTCCCCGCAAGTCAAAAATGGCTTTGAAGATTCCACGCCATACACACATTACTCATTGCTAAAAACGATCTCTGCCGCCTGGGGCTTGCACTATCTCGGTCACGCAGCGGAAGATAATAATCCGCTCATCACATTGCCCTGGAAATAAATTTAAAGCCCGTCAGTAAGCTGACGGGCTTTAACGTGTTATGAAATTTTTCTTTCGTAAAATACCAACAACGTTGTGCCATACTTGCGTTGATCGATTTCTTCGAGATTTTTCAAGGTAGGCGCAATTCTACGATATTCGCTAGGCGCGATCTGCACGATCACCCAGGCGTCGTCAGTCAGCCATGCGAGATTGTTATCTACCAATTCCAATGCTTTGACCCACATCTCCTTGAATTGTGGTGGCGCAATATAAATATATTCAAACTTTTTATCTGCAGGTTGGGCAAGATAAACAAACGCATCTGCGCGGCGAATTTCGGTTTGCGTTTTGAACCCGCAGTGCTCTACATTTGAGTTGATCGTCTCGATCGGTGCGCGGTTCATATCTGAGAATCGCACGAACGCCGCGCCGCGACTTAACGCCTCAATGCCCACAGCGCCCGTACCCGCAAACAGATCCCACCAATTCGAATCGATCACATCCCCAGCGAGAATATTGAATAATGATTCTTTTGCACGGTCAGTGATCGGGCGCGTGGTATCGCCGGGCACTGATTTTAACTTTCGACCGCCTGCCTTGCCAGTAATGACTCTGAGACTCATTCGACGCTCTTTCTTGCCGCCATGATATTTCCATGCGATGCAATAATGGGGACAACGCAACCCGTGCCTAACATCAAACGTTTGCCGCCAGTCTGCTGGATGGCATCCGCCGCTTCTTTCTGCACCTCGGCTTGATTCTGATAAACCAGTGTGTCCTGTCTCAAACCTCCGCACGCAACCCCGCTAAAAAGTTTTTGCGCCTCCGCCAGTGATGGATATGTTTCGCGGTCATGCCAATTTACGATTGGAAATTGGAGCTGTGAGAGCAACGAGAAATAAACATCACGTCCATGCAAATGGAGTAGGTTGCACATTAATTCCTGAGCTGGCTCAAGCACTTTTAGATCATAAGGCAAACCAAAAGTTTCATATTCGTGCAAAGTCAACAGATTCGCCTGGGCATGTTGAATGGCATAAAAGATTCCATCAACGCCTGTTTCAAGACAGGCTTCGACAAATCGCTGAGTGGTTGTTGCGATCGTTTCAAGTCCATTCATCACCGCATCGGGATATAAACGTAGATGCGCTAATAAAGTCTCATTGCCCGCTAAATTCTTTGCCTGTGACAGTGGATTAAAAACTGTTTGTAGTAAAGGAGTATCCGATCCCAGTTCAGAACGAATCAGGCGCAGACATTTCAATTGCGTCGCGAGATGAAGTGCAGATCGAGGGTCAAGCACTGGCAAACGCTCCCAATCACGCGGATCATGGATAACGCGTTTTGTGTATTGACGAGTCCCCTCGGTATGCCCGCGCCATTCATCTTCCACGCCCCAATCGCGGACGCAAAATGAAGATGCGGGTGTCACTTTGACCAGATCAAAGCCGTAGATTTGTTGAAAGTTAAGGGTTGCCTTGGCAAGTGTCTCAGGTGTTTGATCGTCAACAGGGAAATGCCGCCACAACGCGACGGGTGGGTGATCAATGATCTCGCCTTGAATACAGGCTTGAATTCGTTCCTTATGCGTAGTCATGGAATTTGCCTCACAGTGCAAAAAGTCGCGTTGCCGCGTTTGATTTCGAGTACAGTGTTCGTATGTTTGAAGATCGAGATATCTTCATTGGTCCGTGTGCTGATCAACACAAAATCGCCCGATTTAATTTGATCTGGCGTGTCACGCAAATCGAATATATGAACATTTTTACTTGCATATGGCGCGGCGATATAACCTTCGCGCTTTATAAATAGGTTGATCGGTGTAGATGCTTTTTGATCGATTTGTTCAACGGCTTCTTTATAACATGTTAGCCAATAATCTGTTTCATAGTTGCGAAACACGCCACTTGTCCCGCCAACAAATGAATTGTAATAAGTATATTCATAAGGATGTAATTGGAAAATTCCTATAATGCCTGGTGCAATTAGAATGCCAATTAAGCCTGCGCGTAACCAGTAGGTATTGATGCTTCGAAAATTTATTTTTTCAAACAACCATTCAAAAGCAAAACCAATAAAAATAAAGATCGGTGGTGCAATGAAAAGAAAGTGGCGGAAGCCATCGTACATAGCTGGTCTGCGGAGTAGAACATAAGCAATAAGGATTGCAAACCAGGCGAGTATTAAGGTTAATGATATCGAATGATTGGATTTGATAATCTTCTTTGTGAATATTTTCCAATATGCGACGATCAAGCCAATAGTAAATAAAATCCAAATTGGTTCTGTTAGTGTGGCTGTCAGCATAAAGGGTAGATAGCGGCGAGGCAGATCGCCTGCGTGATAGATCTGTCCACCAAAAAGTACAGCGAGATTAGTGGGGTTATCAGACATCAGGGTGAACGAATGAATAAAGTTTACAAACGGGTTTTCCCAAAGATAGGGCCAGGTTATCAGCATGAAAAGAATTACTGCTACGCCATATCCTGTAAACAATAACCATGCAGAAGAATATGATTTGGTTTTCTTGTTTTGGAAAAGATTGCTTACTAAATAGATGCTGACCAGCAAACTCGCTAATGGACCCAACACACGAATGGATGTGGTAATTCCCAGGGCAATAGCCGGCATGATGATGCCGATCAATTTTTGTTTGCTGCTGAGTGAGTCGTCTACGAGCCGATCAACCATCTCAAAGCCCAAACACACCGATATAAGAAAGAATGTCAGGAAGGGCGGATCTTTCGGATTGATGAAAGCGTGTCCCCACAGGAGTGGTTGCGTGGAGAATAATATTGCAGTGGCAAAGGCAGCAGCAGGTTTTACCCAACGCTTTGTGATGTGATAGAGGAAGTAAATGCCGAGTTGAAAGAAAAGGAAATTAACCAGGTGCCAGGCTGAAGCTGAGTCTGAACCGAGTTTTTCCAATCCATAAACAACATTTCGTGCCAGAAAAAGATAAGCGGGACCGCGTGTCTTATGATCCGTTCCACTGATGCCATAAGAATTGTTGAGATCGAAGTGCCCGCTAAACCAATTGATGGGTGAGTAGGCATATCCTAGCGCGTCGCCGTAACTGTAAAAATAAGGCTCATCCCAGGTTTGCCCATAATCGCGAAAAATAAACAAGCCGATCAAAATATTGACGGCGATTAAGATCAAGATCGGATTTTTTATAATATTCTTTGGAGTGAAATTCATAACTCACTATAATTCATAACAACAAATTTCCAGCAACATCATACGCGCGGATCGCGGCAGAAGCGCTCGGTGTATTTGGATATTCATCTGCAAACAGCGTCCAGATCATCGAGTCGCTTGTATGACCATTGGCGTAACCGAGTCTGCGGCGAGTAGCTTCGTGAATGTAGCCGAGTTTGCGCGGCACCGCAGCACTGGCGAGATTTTCAACTGAGCAATGGATCTCCATGCGATCAACATGGTAGAGCTCAAACGCAACTTTGGTTAATGCGGCAGTTGATTCAGTAATGAGACCTTGCTTGATAAAATCTTTGTGAAGCCAGTACCCAATTTCAAGGGCATTATCTTGCAAGCGCGTGTGCAAACCTGTACTACCCAATGCGCGTGTTTCAGATTGATCAAGAATTCCGTACACAAAATCTTCACCACGATCGAACAAACCTCGAAAGCGGCGCATGCGCTCAGCTTTTTGTTCTACAGTTTGTGGTTCGTTTACTGCCCAGGGCATGAAAGGCAACAGATGTTCTTTGCTGATTGCCGTGGCTTCTTGAAACAGCGCGGCGTCTTTCGGGTCCCAACAACGCACAACAAGACGTTTGGTTTCAATGCGATAGGCAGGGTTGGGAATAATAAGTCCGCTCATTTTTTCTTTGGCAATTTCTTTTTTGAAACCGATTTTTTTGTTGTTGATTTTTTATCAACGTGCGTTAGTAAATTGGTTAGTTCTTTTTCTTCGCCGACCTGACCTTCAAAATATTCATTCATAAAAAGCGAACGCCGCATGCGCAGTGCCATGGGTGCGACCGCTCTAAGATCATCCATGGTCACTTCTTCACGGTTATCGGCAGCCGTATATGCACGCGCAGATTCAAACCAAGTGATCTCGGCGCGTAGCGAATCGATGCCAAGTTTTTGAACCAACTCGATCGCAGGATTGGCGACACGATCTGGCATCGCAACTTTCTTGACGCGCTCACGTGCATTGCGAATCTCGGATGCTGCCGCTTCCATCTCAGCCGAAAACTGTTCCACCATCTGACGCGGATTCGTGAGATAAGCCTGCACCCTGCGGTAGGCTTCGAGGCGTTCGGAGATATCTTCGAGTCCGCGCACGATGACACGCAAGCCAAAACGATCCAAGATTTGTGGACGCAATCTGCCTTCTTCAGGATTCATTGAACCGATCAACACGAAGCGCGAGCGATATGTTGCGGCGAGTGGTCCGCGGCGGACAGTGTATGAACCTTGCGCGGCGGCATCCAAAATCGAATCCATGATGTCGTCGCTGAGTAAATTGATCTCGTCAATGTATAACAAGTTGCGATCTGCTTGTGCCAAAATACCGCGGCGGATACGCATGCGTTCGTGGAGCGCGGCACGTTCATCAATGCCGCCAACGACATCTTCAAGCCGGGCATTTAACGGCAATTCGATCAAGCGCACTTGATCTGCGGATGTTAGCTGAATTCCCTCACCATATTTTTTTGCGCAGTCTGGGCAGACAGCGTCGATGCCGCCTGCTTCAACATCCTCGGGCAAACAACCATACGGACATTTACTGCGTTCGACTTGTGGCAATATATTCAACAAACTGCGAACAGCGGTGGTCTTGGCTGTGCCGCGCGGACCGATCAATAATATCCCGCCGATGTTTGGATTGATCAAACCAAGCAGCAACGCCAGTTTCATTTCATACTGACCGACAATTGCCAAATATGGAAACGGCAAATTTTCTGTGACGCGTCCATCTTCTGGTGAGAAAGGCGGTAGGGATTTTCCAGCAACAAAATCCACCAACTCGCGTAAACTGCGAATGGGGTTTGCCACGCGTTCCTTGGGTTCAGATTGCGACTCGGCTTGAGGTTCGGGTTGGGTAAGTTCAGGTTCAGTCATTTTTGCTTCAGCCTCCATGCCTGTCGCTCTTTTGCCTGTTCGAATTTTCGTTTTTCATCTACGGTCTCTGGTTGCAATGCTGGCACTATGGTTGGCTTGCCATCATCATCCAATGCTACATAGACGAGATAAGCAGTATTCGTTTGGCTCTGTTCACCGGTAACTGGGTTTTCAGCCAGCACTTGCACTTCCACTTCCATGGATGTGCGCCCTGTGTAGGTCACTTCGGCGTTGAGAATAATGAGGTCGCCAATTCGAATTGGTTGACGAAAAGTCATTGAGTCGATCGCTACGGTCACAACTTTTCTTTGCGCATGGCGCATACAAGCCAGCGCGCCGGCTTCATCCACTAGCTTCATGATCCATCCACCATGTACGTGGCCAAGCATGTTGGCATGTTCAGGATGCATCAGTTGAGAAATTGTGATGCGAGAGGCGCGTACAGGTTTGGGTTGCAGGATGTTGGTCATTTTTGAAATGGCTTGAATTTATTGATAGCGACATAAATGCCGCATTATGTTTAATCCATATCCTGACGAAACTCGCCGCTGTCGAATGTATGCAAGCGTTCAGGTTCATCTTGTAATACGTCCACGATGCTGTGGGTGAGATCTTTCATCATCGGCGCCAGTGGGATATTAGCAGGCGTGGCGATCTTGCCAGGTTTGGGTGGTGGTTGTAGGCGCGGTTTCATATCATCATCAGAGCGTTTGCGGGTAATGCGGGCATCATCGGTTAAGACTCCGACGTAATATCCTAGGACGGAATATACCTCGCGTTGAGGCGTGACCCACCCAGCCCATTCGCCGCTTCGGTTGAAAATATATGGGAAAATTAAAAAGGCTTCAGCTTCGCCGCGTGATGTGTAAATGGGGATGATCCGACGTTGGGTTTGTTGAGTCGTCATGGTGTGCCCTTTGGATTTAGTCTACATCATTATACGTCCAATACCTGTTTACGAAAAAATTCCAGATCATGACAATGCCAATGGCTAGTACGAGTGTTCCATTCCTTGCCAAAAACTCTGAAGTAGCGCTTGCTAAATGTCCTATATTCTCGAACATTTTAAACAATATCGGCTCCACAAAATGGAGGGTGGGGATGCGGATCGCAATACCGATCGAATTCACCAGAAAGAACATTCCCAACTGGTGCATCAGCAGACGCGACCGCGAGTCTGGATATACCCAATAACGGTTAAAGATGAAGTTGCTGAAAACCGCACAAATGAAAGAGATGCTACCTGCAAACACGAGCGGCATATCAAGCAGGTGCGTTAATAAATTTGCAATACCAAGATCAATTACCGAGCCGATTGCGCCAACGGCAACAAACTTTAAAAATCGTACACGTTCTTTTTCTGCTGTCAAAATCATGCGAGTCCAAGCTTCTTTCTAAAATATGGAATAGTTTTATGCAAGCCTTCTTCAAGCTCCACTTTAGGTTCCCATTTTAATATGGTGCGGGCGCGGGTGATATCAGGCTGACGTTGTTGAGGGTCGCGGGCACTCCGCGCATCTTTGACGAATGTGATGCCGCTTTTGTTTTCGGTGAGACGGTTGATCGTTTCAGCGAATTGCAGAATGGTCATCTCGTGTTGATTGCCGATGTTGACCGGCAAATGTTCGTTGGAGTACAGCAAAGCAACAATGCCTTCGATCAAATCATCTACAAAACAGAACGAGCGTGTTTGACTGCCATCGCCGTACACTGTCAGCTGTTGACCAAGCAAGGCTTGTTTGAGCAAATTTGGTAGAGCACGACCGTCTTCCAAATCCATGCGCGGACCGTAGGTGTTGAAGATGCGCACGATGCGAGTATCCACACCATGCGCGCGATGATATGCCATCGTCAAAGATTCGGCGAAACGCTTGGCTTCATCGTACACTGCGCGCGGACCGACCGGATCAACATTGCCGGCATAATCTTCCGTTTGTGGGTGCACAAGCGGGTCGCCATAAATTTCACTTGTAGAAGCGATCAGGAAGCGGGCATTATTTGCCTGTGCCACGCCGAGACAGTTATGCGTGCCCAACGCTCCCGCTTTCATGGTTTGAATGGGCAGATTAAAATATCCCGCTGGCGATAGGGGATTGGGACTGGCAGGTGATGCAAAATGTAAAACAGCATCCACCTTGCTTTGCACAAAAATATAATTGGAAACATCATGTTTTTGAAAAGAGAATTTTTCATTTCCCATTAAATGTGCGATGTTATCCGGGTTGCCCGTAATGAAGTTATCCAAGCCAATGACCTCATGTCCATCAGCTAGTAAACGGTCACATAAATGTGAGCCGAGAAACCCAGCCGCTCCAGTGAGCAAAATACGCATGTACAGCCTCTTTAAACATAAATTATTATTTGGTATTGTTAATAAAAACAATACCAAATAATTTATTTCCAATCAATTCTTGTAACGAGTCCATCGCCTGTCACTTGATAGGCTTGACTATTACCGCTATCCACGAGCCATAAATTGCCTTGATAGATAACCGCGATAAAATCACCGCTTTGCCCTGCAATCGCTTTGGGCGCCCATTCTACCGTTTGCGGATCAAGACCAGGCGCATCATTCGCCGGAAAAACTGTTCGGCGATTCGAACCATCTCGATCCATCACGACGACGCGATAGCGACTCGTCTCGCTTTGTTGTGGAAAGATAGCTTGTAGATATGCCACCAGGTAGGCGCGTTCGCGCGAACTTGATTGTATCGAAGAAATGGCAGGATAGGCAAACATTCCTGTTTGTTCTGCAATTTGGATGTTGGCATCATTTGAAAACGAGACGGCGTTGATATCAAAAAATGGCGAATCCTCTTCGCTAACCAAGCTGGGTGGAGCCGCATGCGAACTGTAAAAAAGAGTTTTCCCGTCCGCGCCCCAGGCAATGGATGGAAGCCATGCCCAATCACTATGAGTGTTGAGCGGTGTGATGTTGATCAATGGTTTGAGTGCTTTGCCATCCATGTCAACCGTGCCAATGCTGTCGGGGCGCGCATAAGCCAGACGGCCATCATCGGTAAAAGCGAAAGTCATACCCCACCAGCCGTAAACGCCGCCGCTATTGGCATCGAGAATTTTTCTTTTCTCGCCAGTGGCGATGCTATAACGCCATAGATCGTTATTCGCCTGCCAACCGGGCGCAGTACTTCTTGGTTCAACGGTGGAATATGCAAATGAACCACTGCTTGGAATCCAATCTGCAAAGTGGACAACATTAACAATGCCAGTGTTGAATGGTTTACCGCCGTTCGTGCGCACGCCCCAAAGTTGATTGATCTCCTGATCGGCAGGCTTTATGGATTTGCGCGTGAAGATCAAATAATTTCCCGCAGGCGAAAGTTCAAAGATGCGCCCATCAAGATCGCCGGTAGTCGCAAGTGGAGTGCGATTGGCGGTGGACGTATCTATGATCCATGCGTTACCGCCAGAGAGATAAACCAACTTTCCTGGAATGGGCAATGGTGCAAAAGATGATTGTGCGCCGACCATCATGATCTCGGGCGCAGCATCTTGCAGAATCACGGATTTGACAACTGACCTGCTGGTCTCAATTCCATTTTCTTGCACAATGCGATAGGTTAATTCCTCTTTGCCATTCACGCCAGCTTGCACGAGTCGGGTCTGACCATCTGGCAAGGATTCGTTGCGTGCCACTTGTCTTTCAAAGGGAATGATCTGTTCCTGAGTTTCAAAAACTTCTTTGACCCGCGTGAGCGTAATGGTGTTGCCGTTATTTAAAACTGTATAAGCAGGCGGTTCCGTGCGGTCAAGATTTGTGACTGTGATGCCAGTGGCTTGCAATGCCTGTGCAACCGTGCTCCCTGATGGTACAGTGACTGTCTTTGATGCGCCATCTGCATTAAGGTTGACCGAAATATCAGGACTTGTCACTTGTGGCGAACGACAAGATATCAGCAAAATAAATGCTAGTAGATATAGGAGCAGGTTTCGGATGGGAAGGAGGCGACGCATTTCGTCTGGTGTATAATCTCGTGCGCTACTTGGTACGTCCGGTGATCGTCATTAAGCCATCGGCGATCGTGATCGTGTCAATCCGCAGACCAGTTGCAGCAGGACCTATTGAGCCAGTGTAAGCTTCGTCAATCATTGCGGTAAGCGCATCCTTGATGCCGCCAGGCACAGGCAATGGACCGAAATCGGCAGAAGCAATTTCGATCTTGGGTTTGCCAAGTTCATCCACGCTGATGTTGACGATAATGCCAATGTTGGCGGCGAACATACCCTGTTGTGATTTGCCATAGATTTTCATTTGGTTATCACGTAAATATACTTGCGGATCGGTAATGATGGGCTTTTGATTGGTCTGCATATTCGGATCTGAAAGCAAACGAAATGCCAGAACGGAAGTGATTTGTGGTTCAGTAATGTTGAGCGTCACTACACCAGTTTGTGCGCCCGCCTCAAAAGCTTTTTGCATTTCCGTTTTGAGGCTTTCAGCCGCTTCAGTAGAAACGGGAATGGGCGCGAGAGTTGAGTAATCGGGTCCGCCGACAAATACAGTGCAGGCAAGTGATGCGAGCAAGAGTGTGATAAGAAAAATAGGTAAGGCAAGTTTTTGTTTCATTAGTCATCCATATTGCGTTATGCAATTTAAAAATCGTAGATCGTTGGAGTAATTATAGCATGAGCGACTCTGAACAAATCGCAGAGCAAAATATAGAAACTGAACTGCCACTTTCTGTAAAGTTGGAGGCGCTGTTGTTTGTTGCTGTTGAACCTGTAGCGATCGCGCAACTTGCCACTGCGCTGGATGTTTCTGCTTCCGTCGTTGAACGTGGACTGAACGAACTGGACGCCTCATTACAAAGCCGGGGACTGCGTCTGCAACGACATGCTGGACGCGTGCAGTTGACCACCGCGCCGCAACTCGCTGAATTGATCGAACGTTTTCTGGGACTCGAAGCGACCTCGCACCTCAGTCGTGCCGCGTTAGAGACCCTCGCGATTATTGCATATCAACAACCGGTGACGCGCCCGCAAATTGATTCGATTCGTGGCGTGAACAGTGATAGCATGATGAAGAGTCTCTTGAGCAAAAACCTGATCCTGGAATCAGGGCGCGCCGATGGACCTGGTCGTCCGATTCTATATTCCACCACGCCTGAGTTTTTACAACACTTTGGGTTGAACTCGATCCTTGAGATGCCGTCACTTGCAAAACCTGAGGAAGAAGAATCTGGTCAGAACGAGTTGTTGAAGGGGTAGATTGAAAATGTCAGCCGGAAAGATAAACTAAATCTTTCCGGCTTTTGATTTAATCGCTTGGCTAATATTAGGCGAATAAAAAACTTTATTCGTAGGCAGCATTTAAATAAAACTGAACTCTATAATGTAATCACTAAACCGGTGTATTCTGGATTATCTTGGGCTGGCAAGAGTAAAAAAGTGAAAATAAAAATGCAAACATCCAAGAGTATTGCAAAGATATATTGGGTAATAACCACGGGAACTATTTTTGTTTTCATGGTTTACCTCACCGTGAAAACTCCACAAGCAGGCTTAGTGTTTATGCAGTATCTGTAAACACTTTAAGGATGGTTAGCCAAATGCCCTCCCGCCTCGGCTTGATCTAGCACCGCTAGAATCGTTTTGACTAACTCACGCGCGGCTTGTTCACTTAATTCAACTGCCACACGCGCACCGAGTCCTTGTGACTCATTTATAAAATCAATGTTGAGCGCATGTTCCAGCGGTGCATTGAAGGGGTGGTCATACGATACGTTTGCTTGTGCGAGTGTAAACCATCCACTTGTGCCCTTTCCGCTTCCATCCACTTTTACTTTTTCAACAATCATTGTGCACATACTGAATCTCCATTTCAAACCCTAAAGGTTTCTTCTGTTGAACTTTGCCTTGTAAACAAAATTCCATTGCAGTTTTTTGTAATTAAGCTAGAAGATCTTTAGGATCTTATGCCAAATACTTTTCCAAAAAAGCAAACGTCTTTTGCCAGCCATCCACTGCTTGAGCCTGGCGATACATCGGCGCGTGATCATAAAAGAATCCATGACCTGCACCGTCATAGCGATGGAACTCGTAGTTTTTGCCGAGCCTTTTGAGTTCCGCTTCATGGTGATTGACTTGCTCAGGCGCTGGGCTGCTATCGTCATTGCCAAATAAGCCTAAGATCGGGCAGGCTAAGTCTTTAGTGTAGTCTAGAGGCGAGGCTGGAAAATTTTTTGTCAATTGATCTGGAGTCATTACCACACGTCCACCCCAACAATCCACTATCGCATCGAAACCTGGAGCACGACATGCGGCAATGTAGGCATGTCTGCCACCTGAGCATGTTCCAAAGATTCCGACTTTACCATTTGAATATGGAAGTTCTCGCACGTGCTTCAGTGCGCCTGCTAAGTCACCAACAGCTTGATCGTCTGGGATACCGCCATCGGCGCGGACTTTTGCCGCGACATCTTCAGGTGTGCCGTGGCCACTACGGAAATATAAATTTGGCGAGATCGTGATATAGCCGTGTTGTGCAAACTTGAGGGTGGTCTCGCGATACCATTGATCCCAACCGGGCATGTGATGTGCCAACACCATTGCAGGGAAGGGCCCTTTTCCAAGTGGACGTGCAAGATAGGCGTTGATTGAGTCGCCGTTAGCGCCAGTCATCGTGATGGTTTCTGCGAGTAAACCCTCGTACATATTGGTTTGATACATGAGCTAAATCCTTTCGGTAATTGTTTTGAATAGGATGAGATGAACGCATTATACATTCTTGTTGGTGTAGATGGTCACATGACATCAAAAGACTTTAAGTATGTCCTGTTACTGTTACCGGAAACACATGTATTCTCGGCCCTAAACATCCATCCAAAAATACTAATGGAACAGGGTAAAATTTATTTTATGTTTAATAATTTCAAGCATGGGCGATCCACAATAGGTGTCTTAATTGGCTGGCATGTTTACTGGAACCCAACTCCTTACAGCTATCTTAATGCAATATTTCGAGGCGTTAGCGCAGCTATAAACGATAAAAACTGCAATTTATTGCTGGCTTGTGGAATGGGTATGCCGTCTGATCGATCTGACGTACCTCGGCCTGCCTGGCCTATCATAGCTAATGATTCTGATTTTATACCTGTTGGCCCGTGGAATACAGATGGGTTAATTGTGATCAACCCTCTTTTGTCTGAAAATCGCTCACGTTATGTTCAAGATTTAATGAAGACTGGACATCCTATTGTCTTTATTAGCAATGGTGAAGGTAAGCCCACTATTGTGGCTGACAATACCCACGGTATCTTATTAGCAATCAGTCATCTTGTTGAGCATGGTCATAAAAGTATTGCATTTATTGCTGGAAACCCAGGAGATCCCGAAGGCGATAGTGGGGAGAGAATTAAAGCATACCAAACTGGTATTTATAAATATGGGTTAAATTTGGACCCGAGACTTTTGGTTTACGGTCTGCACAGCTACGATAGTGGTTACATTGCCATGCAGAAATTATTAGCTTCGCAGATTTCTTTTACAGCCGTGCTAGCAAGTAACGACGAGTCCGCGATGGGGGCTATGAAAGCACTTAAGGAGGCTGGCCGAAGAATTCCGGAAGATGTTGCAGTTATAGGCTTTGATGACCGACCTGAGACTGTCGCTCAAGTGCCTGCACTTACCAGCGTTCATGTTCCATTATACGAATCGGGCTATCAAGCAGTCGATGTATTGCTTCGGCGCATTAATGGGATTGCAGATATAACTCAGCTCAGAGTTTCTACACGATTGGCAATTCGGCAATCGTGTGGGTGCCAGCGCGGCATTAATATCGTTTCTTCAGGGTTAGCCAGGCAGACCTTAAACCTAAACCTAGCAAATCACAGAAATCAAATGCTCGATTCAATGGTAGACACCATACTTTCTGAAACACAACGCTTTCGCATGGAAGAAGTTCAAACGTTGTGCGAGCGATTGATGAATAGCTACATTTTGAGCGTGGCAAAAAATGATCCAACTAGTTTTCAGCAAACGGTGAAAGAGTTGCTTGGGCTTGCGGAATCTGAGGATGATGATACGCATATATGGCAAGCTGTTATTTCAGGATTGCGCGAGTCGATTCCTTTATTAATCGAAGCTGTCCATCTCCCCAATGTATATCAGTTTGCCTTAGATCTGCTCGATCAAGCCCGTGACATGATCAGTGAAAGTATGCGCCGACAGCACGGTCAATATATCCTTGATCAAAAATGGATGGCAAACCGAATCGGTTCTTTGACGGCACGTTTACTGCTGACCTCTAATAAATCAGAGGTCCTGGAAGTTCTGGCTAACGATTTGCCTCTAATGGGGATTAAACACGCCAGTCTTGCATTCTTTGAAGCCGACCATAACGATCCGGTGGCATTGAGTAATTTGCATGTGATCCCAAATATAAAATTGCCGCCGATTCGTTTTTCCACACGACAATTTCCGCCCGAAGAACTTTATGGTCCCCAAGAACCATTCTCATTAGTTTTATTGCCAATTGTTAGTCCGGTAGGCCAAGTGGGCTTTATGGCATATGATTCCATCAATATTGAATTGGATGGTCCTATCACTCAGCAAATTGCTGCTGCACTTAACAACGCCAGGTTATATCAAGCTGCGACTGAAGGACGTAAACTGGCTGAAGAAGGGAATCGCTTGAAAAGCCGCCTCCTTTCCACGGTCAGCCATGAACTGCGTACACCTTTAAATATCATAGTTGGGTTGAGCGAAATTCTTTTGCAGAAACGTACTCAAAATGAAAAATCCCTGCCAGACTCGATTCGAAAAGATATAGAACAAATTTACGGTAGCGCACAACACCTGGGACGATTAATTCAGGATGTTTTAGATTTGGCAAGCAGCGAGGCGGGTCAATTACGCTTATCGAATGAATTGCTTGATTTGGGTGAAACCCTTGAGATGATTGTAGCCACTGGTCAGCAATTAACGAATGAAAAAGGTTTGATATGGCAGGATTCGCTGCCAGAAACCAGTTTATGGGTGTGGGGAGACCGTACCCGTTTGCGCCAGGTGGCTTTGAATCTTGTAAGTAATGCGGTTAAGTTTACATCGCGAGGAAGTGTGAGTTTCCAGATCGAATTGAAGGATGGAAAAGCCATTGTGTCGGTCAAAGATACCGGATTGGGAATTGCCCTTGAGGAACAAGATTTAATTTTCGACGAATTCCATCGAACTCAATTGACCACTGCACGCGGCTATGGAGGCATTGGTTTAGGATTATCAATATGTAAACGTCTGGTGGAAATGCAAGGAGGGGAGATTGGAGTACGGTCATCTGGCGAAGAGGGTACCGGCTCAACATTTTATTTCACTTTGCCGTTGATCGAACCAGAGACAATTCATATTGATGGTCAAACTTTGCCGTTTGGAACAGAACAGCCCGTTTTATTGCTTGCGAATCATTCTGGAAATGTTGACCGTATGCATGACCATTTGGTGAATCAAGGTTTTGAAGTTAAGGTGGCGGAAATTGACCGAACAGAAGATTGGCTTTTGTTAGCCCGCGCAACTCCGCCAGGGGCAGTCATTATGGATGTTGGGGAAGCGCCCAATAAGGGTTGGAACATACTTAAAATTTTAAAAGAAGAGCTTGCCACTCGAACAGTTCCAGTCTTACTATATTCACTCGCCGAGAACAAAGGGAATGTTCTCGAATTGGATTACCTGACAAAACCAGTGGGAACAGCTGAACTGGCACGTGTTCTGGAATATCAAAAGCTAACCGCCGATGACGAGAGTAGGGACGAAAAAACTTTCCTAATCGTAGATGATGATCCGGCCACTTTGGAAATGTACGTGCGTGTTGTGCAATCATGGTCTGGAGAA
>Ga0302322_100001849_pt1 | contig 17654 bp, 13 predicted proteins | sample Fen_T0_2_FD_203757 | JGI IMG/M metagenome (GOLD analysis project Ga0302322, IMG submission 203757) | Peat permafrost microbial communities from Stordalen Mire near Abisko, Sweden - Fen_T0_2 | ecosystem: Environmental > Terrestrial > Soil > Wetlands > Permafrost | place: Sweden: Abisko... | reverse complement strand
TCGACGTCGCGCACCTCGATCACCGCCCTGATCGGGTCGACGATGGCGTACCAGATCACCACCGTCACCTTGACCGGCACGTTGTCGCGGGTGATGGTCTCCTGCTGATCGACCGAGGCGGTGATGACCCGGATGTCGATGGTGCGCTGCCATTCGACAAAGGGGATGATCCAGTACAGCCCGGGCCCGCGTATGCCCTGCAGCTTGCCGAGGCGGAACACCACGGCGCGCTGGTACTGGTTGGCGACGCGAAAGCCGCTGATGATGAGGAACACCAGGCCGACCACTACGACAAACGCTAGCTCACCCATGATCTGTCTCCAGACCGGCCGCTGATGGACCGGTTGGGCCAGTGTAGTCCTCGCCGGGGTGGGGCGCAATGCGGCGTGCGACGCGGGTGGCGATGCGGGCGCGAAGCTGGCTGCGACGCAGGGCGCCGTGCAATGCGGGACGCATCGCCGAGTGCGACGGCGGCGCGAAGCTGGTTGCAATGCAAGGCGCGGTGCAATGTGCGGTGCGAGGTGCGGAGCAATGCCCAATACAAGGCGCAGTGCAGGGCCAGGTGCAAGGCGCCAACAGGGAGGCGGCCGGCAGTGTGGCGGGACCGGGCTGGTGGCCTATCCGGCGCAGCCGGATGCCTTCAGGTCGGCGATGCGCTGTGCGTAGCCGGGATGGGAAGGTGAGCCTTGCGGGCTGGCGGACGGCTCCTTGGTCAGGCGCGCGAAAAATCGCTCGGCGTCGAAGTGGTAGGCGGCCTCCTGGACCCAGCGGCAGGCCAGGGCGTCGGCGCTGCTCTCGTCCTGGCGCAGGCGGTTGGTCACCTCCAGGGGCAGCATGCCGAACACCACGCGCATCTGGAAGCTGCTCGGGCTTTCGTCGCCGCGCAACTGGTCGGAAAGCAGGGCCTGCAGTCTTGGATGATCGAGGGACTCATGTGCCAGCTCGTGGGCCAGCACGAAGGCGATGTCCGCGTCGGAGAAAGCGGCGAAGCTCTCGGTGATCACGATCACGCCGTTGGCGTGGCTTTCGGCGGAGGCAAAGGTGGGCGCGTTGGTGACCAGCACGCGGAACCGCCCCTCCACCCCCGCGGTGCGCTCAAGCTGCCTGAAGATGCCGGTGATGCGCCCGACCAGGGCCGGCTTGTCGCTGAGCAGGCGGAAGGTGCGGATATCGTCGATATCGAGATCGGCGCGCTCGGCCGGGGTCTGGGCGGAGGCGGCGCAGGAGATGAGCGCGATGGCGATGAACAGGAAGTGTCGCATGGGGAATCGGGTCCGGAAGACAGGCGCATGCAGGCGGCGCAACGCGCGGCGGCCTGTGCCGCTCGGTTTGCGCGGGCATGGTGTGTCAGGCAGTGCAAAGCGCGTGCCCGTATCCACAATGTAGCGCGGGTGGCAGTGCGCGGATCGCGCGAATATGGGCCACGCCGGGGTGCAATTCGCGTCTTTGGCAGGACGTGGCGGCGATTCGCCGCCTGCCGGGCCGGCCTTGGGGAAGCGGCCGGCATCCCCTGCAGCCAGGGCACCGGAGCCGGCGTGGCGCTCAGGGCAGCCAGGTGTCGCGCCACGCCAGCCGGTGCCGCTGGTCCAGCCAGCGCTGGCGGCGCTCGCAATCTGCGTGATCGGTGGAAAGGGCGAGAAAGGCTTCGTCCGTGCCAGGCGCCGCTCCCTTGGTCAATCCGGCAAGTTCGGCAAGCCGCGCAAGCAGGCGTTGAGCCGAGCCGGATGGGCCAGGCGCCGCGGCGGGGCGGAAGGAGTAAGGAATTCTCATGGCAGGCTAGCGGCGTCGGCCTTGTGGGCGTCCCGCTCTCCGGTAGTGGGGGTAGATAGAGCATAGGCCGGTCCGGAGCGCCGCAATAGCGCGAAAATCTGCACCATGATGTAAGATAATCTTATGGCTAGTCCGTCCCGTGGTTCGCGCCCGCCTCCCCTGAAGGCGCTGCGCGCCTTCGAGGCGGCGGTGCGCACCGGCAGCCTGACCGCCGCCGCCGAGGAGATGCACATCACCCACAGCGCGGTAAGCCAGCAGGTCAAGACCCTGGAGGCGCATTTCGGGCTGCCCCTGCTGGTGCGCAGCGCGCGCGGGGTCGAGCCGACGGCACCGGCGCGCGCCTTTTACGAGGAGGTGCGCGCCAGCCTGGAGCGCATCGCGCTGGCGGCGGACCAGCTCGCGCAGGCCGGCGCGGCGCGCATCCTGCGCATCAACACCACGCCCTCGCTGGCGGTGAACTGGCTGATTCCGCGCCTGTCCTCGTTCCAGATCGCCAACCCGCGGGTCGAGGTGCGGGTTGCCACCTCGGTGGCCAGCCTGGGCAAGCTCAAGGATCCGTTCGACGTGGTGATGCGGCGCGGACCGATGAGCAAGAGCGGCTTTGCCTGCACGCGTTTTCTGCCTGACGTGCTGGGCCCGGTGGCGGCGCCTGACTACCTGCGGCGCCACCCGGTCAGGCAGCCCGCCGACTGCCTCAAGCATTCCCTGCTGCATCTGGGCAGCCGGCCGAATGCCTGGCCGCGCTGGCTCGAAGCTGCCGGGGTCAGGCTGCTGCGCAAGCCGGACGGGCCTGTGTTCGAGCACTTCTTTTTGAGCCTGCAGGCCGCTTCCGCCAACCTGGGCATCGCGATCGGTTCGCTGGCCCTGATCGGCGACGACCTGGCGAGCGGCCGCCTGGTGCAGCTGTTTCCGCAGGTGGTGGTCGAGGAAGCCGGCTTTCACATGCTGTACCGCGCGCCGCAGCGTCGCGACCCGGCCCTCGAACTGTTCGTCGCCTGGGTCCAGGAATGCGGCCGCGAGGCCGGGCACGGCAACTGGGTCGAAAGCATGGTCGGGCAGATGACTGTCTAGGCGCGGGGAAGGAGCCGGGTTCGTCGTCGCGTGAATCGCCCTGCCGCGTTCGCGGCAAGCGGCAGCCATGCTGCGCCGCGTCCGGGCCGGCGCGCCGGCTGGCCATGGCGCGCCCACACGCAACGTCGGCACGCCGGATTCGGCTATCATTTTCACTGCGAGTCAGAACCTACAATAATTTTGCTCTGAGGTGTCTTGGATGCCCGCAAGTCCCGGTGTCGCCCTGGCCAGCGTGGCCATCAGTGGCTACCAGCGCTACATCTCGCCCTACAAGGGCTTCCGCTGCGCGCATCGCGCGCTGCATGGCGAACTTACCTGCTCGGAGGCGGTCAAGGGCCTGATCCAGGCGCATGGCGTGGTGGCCGCCTGGCCGCATGTGCGCGAGCGCTTTGCACAGTGCCGCGCCGCGTCGCTGGAACTGCGCAGCCTGGCGATGGCCGACGCATCGGACGGGGAGGGCGCCGCGGAGTCGGACAACAAGAAGAAGGGCAAGAAGGACAGCGACTGGGGCGACTGCGACTGCGGTGACGCCGACTGCCTGCCCGGCGACTGCGATCCTTTCTAGTGCCTGTTCAAACCGCAGCGCGCGTGCACGGGTTGGCGTGAACCAGCCCTATTCCGCGGCGGCGGCCCGATACCAGCGCCCGTCTCCCAGCATCACCTCGTGGTGCCCGGCGCCGGCCGGGATCATCGGATAGCAGTTCTCCTGCGCGGTGACGGCGACATCGAGAAAATACGGCCCGTGGCTGTCCAGGCAGGCTTGCAGAGCGGCGTCCAGTTCGGCGGGCGCCTCGACACGGGCGGCCTGCCAGCCGAAGGCGCGCGCCAGGGCGACGAAGTCGGGCAGGGCCTCGTTGTAGCTGTGGCTGTAGCGCCCGCCGTGGTTCAACTCCTGCCACTGGCGCACCATGCCCATGGCGCCGTTGTTGGTGAGGATCAGCTTGACCGGCGCGCGGTGCTGGATGGCGGTGGCCAGTTCCTGGATGTTCATCAGCACCGAGGCATCGCCGCTGACACAGGCCACCAGTTTGTCCGGATGCGCGAGTTGCGCGCCGATCGCCGCCGGCAGGCCGTAACCCATGGTGCCGGCGCCGCCGGAGGTGAGCCAGCGCCGCGGCGAGGCGAAGCGCAGGTGCTGGGCGGCCCACATCTGGTGCTGGCCGACGTCGGTGGCGACGATGCAATCGCGGCCCTTGAGCGCTACCCGCAGGCTGCGCATCAGGTGTTGCGGGAGGATGGTGTCGCTGCGCGGCGTGAAGCTCAGGCTTTGTTCCTCGCGCCACCCCTCGATACGCTCCCACCATTCGGTGAGCCGGGGTGCCGGCAGGGCGTGTTGCTCGAGCGCCGCGGCCAGTGCTTCCAGTTGGGCTGCGCAGTCACCCACCAGCCCCACCTCGGTCTTGACCACCTTGCCGATCGAGGCCGGGTCGATGTCGATGTGCACCACCTTTGCGCCTGGTGCGAAATCCGCCAGGTGCCCGGTGACGCGATCGTCGAAGCGCGCGCCGACACAGACGATCAGGTCCGCGTGATGCATCGCCAAGTTTGCTTCCAGGGTGCCGTGCATGCCCAGCATGCCGACGAACTGCGGGTCCGATCCCGGAAAGGCACCCAGGCCGAGCAGGGTGAGGGTGCAGGGTGCGCCGCTGGCGCGCACCAGTTGCGCGAACAACTCGCAGGCGCGCAGGCCGGAATTGACCAGCCCGCCGCCGCCGTAGAACACCGGGCGTTGCGCATCGGCGATCAGGGCGGCGGCCTGCGCGACCTTGGCCTGGTCCGGGGCGCGATGCAGGGGCGAAGGCGGGCTGGCCGGCACGGCGGGCACATGCGCCGCGGTCTCGGGGGATGCGGTGGCGCGCTGCAGGTCCTTGGGGAAGTCGATCAGCACCGGGCCCGGCCGCCCCTGGGTGGCGGTGGCCACTGCCTGGCGTACCGTCTCCTGCACTCGCGCGACGTCGCGGATCTGGGTGTTCCACTTGGTGACCGCGCGCGAGATCGACAGGGCATCGCATTCCTGGAACGCGGCGCTGCCGATCGCATCGGTGGCCACCTGGCCGCTCACGCACAGCACCGGCACCGAGTCGCACATCGCATCGAGCAGCCCGGTGACGGTGTTGGTCATGCCCGGGCCGGAAGTGACGAATACCACGCCGAGCTTGCCGGTCGAGCGCGCATAGCCTTCGGCCGCATGCACCGCGGCCTGCTCGTGGCGGACCAGGATGTGGCGCAGCCGGCGCTCGCCGTGCAGTGCATCGTACAAGGGCAGCACCGCGCCGCCGGGGTAGCCGAACACGGTGTCCACGCCGCAGGCGACCAAGGCGTCGAGCAGGGCATGGGCGCCGGTGTAGCCGGGCAGGGCGGCGCTGGAAGGGTCGGACAATCCGGGCGCTGGGGCAAGTGGTGCGAGGCGGGAGTTCATGAGAGAATCCTACCGGCTTTACGGCAGAAAAGGCCTCTTTTATTCCGCATAAAAGGGACATTAACGGGAAATCCTTCTTTATTTCTTAGGAAAGCAAGAATGAGCCTGGACAAGTTCGACCTTGCCATACTGCACGCCCTGCAGCAGGACGCGCGCGCCAGCCTGCAGGAAATAAGTGCCCAGGTCGGCCTTTCGTCGACCCCGTGCTGGAACCGCATCAAACGCCTGGAGGCCGATGGCGTGATCCTGGGCTACACGGTGCGCATCGACCCGGCGAAAATCGGCCTGATGGATACGGTGATCGTCCAGGTCACCCTGGAGAGCCACAACGACGAGATGCTCTACAAGTTTGGCCAGGCGCTCGACGAGATACCTGAAGTGCTGGAAGCCTTCCTGGTCTCCGGCGCCTACGACTATTACATCCGCCTGGTGGTGCGCGACACGCGCGACTATGAACGTCTGTTGCGCGAGCGGCTGTACAAGATCCCGGGCATCCGCCACAGCATTTCCAGCTTCGTGCTGCGGGTGCTCAAGCAGAGCGTCCTGCCCTTGCCGCTTGAGGCAGCCCTGGTCAAGACCAAGTAAGGAACAGGTCGAGAGTATGCGCCTGGTCAACGCTCGTGGGCGGTGGTGCTGATGCTCAGGCCGCGCGACTTCCTGCTGCTGCTCCTGATCGCCTCGCTGTGGGGCGCGTCCTATATATTCATCCGCATCACCGTACCCGCGCTCGGCCCCTGGGGCATGGTGTGTTCGCGCATGCTGATCTCCGGCGCCGCGCTCTGGCTGGCGGCGCGGATGATGGGGCGGCCGTGGGGCCAGTGGAGCCTGTGGCGGCGCTACCTGCTGATCGCCTTCTTCTCCTCGCTGGCCGCGCAGTTCCTGATCGCCCACGCCGCTCTCACCCTGAACGCCCCCACCCTGGCCATCCTCAACGCAACAGCTGCCATGTTTGCCGCGCTGATCTCGATCCGCGTTCTGCACGAACCGCTGCGCCCCACCCGCGCAGTCGGCCTGGCGCTCGGTGTGCTCGGGGTCGCGATGGTGGTCGGCTTCGCGCCGCTCAGGTTCACCTGGGCCGTTAGCCTGGCGTTCGCCGGCACCTTGCTGGCGGCGCTGGGTTACGCGATCGCCAACGTCTACGCCGCGCGCAAGCTGTCGGACCGCCCGGCGCTCGAACTGGCGATCGTGCAAAGCCTGTTTGCCGGGGTGATGGCCCTGCCCTTCGGAGTGCCGGAGCTGGCGCACGCGTGGCCGCCGACGGCCACCGTGTTCCTCTCCCTGCTCGGCCTCGCGCTGGCCTGCACCGCGGCGGCCAACTGGCTCTATTACATCCTCTTGCAGCGCACCAGCCCGACGGTGTCGCTCTCGGTCACCTACCTGATTCCCTGTTTCAGCCTGCTCTGGGGCCTGCTGTTCCTGGGCGAGACTATCGCGCCCCTGCAGTACGCGGGTTTCGGCGTGGTGCTGCTGGCGCTGACCCTGGTGACCGTGCGGCGCACCTGATCGCCGGCTAGCCGGTCGCCTCGGCTTCCAGCGCCACCTTGATGCGCACCAGCTCCGAGAGCGACTTGGCGCCGGTCTTCTCCATCACCCGGGCACGGTGGATTTCCACGGTGCGCGCTGACAGCCCCAGGTCATAGGCGATCACCTTGTTGAGCTTGCCGGCGGTGACCAGCTCGAACACCTCGCGCTCACGCGGCGTCAGGGATGCGACGCGCCCGGCCGCAGCCGCGTGCTCGGCGCGCGCCCGCTCGGCCTGCGCACTCTGCACGTCGCGCGCCTGCACAACGTTTGCCGCGGCCTCACCGATCAGGCGCAACACATGGCTTTCTTCAAATGGCTTTTCAACAAAATCGTAAGCCCCCAATTTCATGGCCGTCACCGCCATCGGCACGTCGCCATGGCCGGTCATCACGATCACCGGCAGGGCGATGCCGCGGCTGCGGATTTCCTTGAGCAACTCCAGCCCGTTCATCACCGGCATTTTCACGTCCAGCACCAGGCAGGCCGCATCCAGCCAGCCCTGGGCGTCAAGGAACTCGCGTGCGCCGGGATAGGCCCGGTAGGCGATGTTTGAAGCCTGCAGCAACATGCCGATCGCCGCGCGCACCGCGTCGTCGTCGTCGACCACCACCACCGGTGCGTTGAGCTGGAGAGACTCGCTCATGATTCCCTTGTCATGTTCAAATCGACTGCGAGGACGCGACGGCTGCGTGACCTGCCGCCGCAGGGTCCACCGTGCGAGCCCGCGGCAGGCGCAGCACAAAACGCGCTCCGTCCGTATATCCGGCGTCGAGTACCAGCGCGCCGTCGAACGACTCCGCAATGGTGCGCGAGAGCGCCAGGCCGATACCCATGCCCTGCGCCTTGGTGGTGTAGAAGGCATCGAAAATGCGCGCCCGCGCCTCCGCCGGCACGCCCGGTCCGTTGTCGCTCACCTCGACGATCGCATCGTCCCCGGACCGGCGGGTGCTCAAGCTTACCGCCTGGACTGCACCACCGGCGCCATCGTGCGGCGCCGCTTCCAGTGCATCGAGCGCATTGCGCAGCAGGTTGATCACCACCTGCTCCACATGCAGCGGGTCTACATGTACCGGCAACTCCTCGCGCCACAGGTCCATAGTCAATCTGGCGCCGCGGTCCAGCAACTCGGTGCGCATCAGCGCCGCCGCGTTTTCGGCGATCTCGCCCAGATCGGCGGGCTCGCGCCGCGGCGGGTTGTTGCGCAAGAAGCCGCGCAGGCGCTGAGTCACCAGCGCCGCGCGCGCCGCCTGCTCGGCGATGCCGCGCAAGGCCTCGATCGCGCCCACCGGGGTGCGCAGGTCGCCCTGTAACAGGCGCAGCGCCGCCTGCGCGTAACTGGTGATCGCGGTCAGCGGCTGGTTCACTTCGTGGGCGATCGCGCTCGACATCTCGCCCACCGCGCCGACCCGGCCCGCGTGCGCCAGCAGCTGCAGGCGGCGCCGGCTTTCATCCTCCGCCAGCTTGCGCTGCAACTCGGCCGCCGCGCGCGAGGCGAACAGGTGGAACAGCGGGCTGTCGAACACCGCCCCTTCCATCTGCTTGTCGTCGAAAAATGCCAGGTGGCCGATCACCCGGCGTCCGCTGCTGTCCATGATCGGCAGGCCGTAATAGCTGATCCGGTCGCCGCCGCGCTTGGAGGCGAAAATCTGGTCCACCCGGTTCGGGTAAAAGCACACCGAGCGGCCCTGGATGGTTTCCTCGCAGGGCTGCCCGGCCAGGTTGTATTCGACGTTCGGCGCCAGGCCGCCGCCGCTCCAGCGCGCCAGGGTGCGCACCCGGGTCGCCGGCTCGTCCAGGCACTCGGTGATGAACACGTACTTGAGTTTCAGGGCGACGGCGAGATGGCTGACCAGGGAATTGAAAAATTCCTCGCCCGTCACCCCCGAGGTGGCCTCGACGATCCACCACAGCAGTTCCTCGGTGCGCTGCGCCGGCGGCAACAGGCGCGGTACGGCGCCCGCGGCGCGCGCCGGCGGTTTGGGCTGGGGAAGAGGGCTGGACATAGGGCGATGAGATGGCGACAAAGCGGTAATGGTAAAGAGGGTAAAGATCGCGGGCGATATCCTCAAGGATACGCCGACCGCCCCGGCCGCCTATAGGGGATTGTGCTTAACCGGCGCTCGTCGGCAGGGCATCCTGCCGGCACGGGAGCCGACCTTGGCGCGTTCCGCGTCGCTCCCACCAGGCCCTCGCGCCCGCCCGGATCGCACGATATGGGACCGAATCCTGCATCCTTGGAGTTCCATGCACCGTATCCAAGCGGCCCCTAGGCCAAACCGCCTAGTACTTTTGGTGCATTGCACCCCACACACCTCGCGCGTAGCATGGAACCGTTTTATGCCATCGGAATGACGCACCCGCCGCTTCCGGCAGTGCCGCCCAAGGGCTCGATGGCGACCGACCTCAGCCAGGATGGAACGGCCATGCAAATACACCAGACTGCGGCCCAAGCAGCCGAGCAAAGCGCTTATCTTGCCGAGCGCCTGATCGGCGAAGCCTTGCCGGCGTCGGTCGAAGTGCGCTGTGGCGCCGCTGAAACGGCCGCCATCATCCGCCTGCTCGACCACCTGGGCGCCGCCCGGGAAGCGGTGCAGGCCTGGGATGGCGTGACCCGCGACCCGTACCAGCGTGCGCGCCAGAAATACGCACGGCTGCTGGCCGACCTGTTCCAGCGCTACCCTGACGAAGTGCTGGCCGGCTTGCGCAGCCCGCACGCCCACACTCGCATCTGGATCGCCCTGGCGATCGCCGAAGGCCCTTCGCCGAGGGCGATTCCCGCGCTCGAGCAAGCGCTGGCGGTCGAGCAGAATGAACTCGACCGCAAGGCCTTGTCCAGCGCCTTGCAGGCCTGCCTGGCGCGCTGCTAGGCAGGTGTTCTGCTTGGCGCCCGTGGCGCCGTTCCGTGTACGGCAGGCCAGGGCAATGCAGTGCTGGAAGGCGGCCAGGGTGGGTAATCTGCAGAACTTGCCGAATCGGGCGACTCCCCGGGGAGATACACCGGAGTTGCCCCTTCGGCCGGCATTCCTTTGAGGATTCCGGCCGGGGTTGACCCAGGTCAAAGGCATCCGTGCCCAGTCATCCGACAGTACGCTGACACCACGCAAGCGCCGCGTACTGGTGTTGCCGTCGCCCAGTTCTTTGTGCTTGGGATGCAGTGGCAAGGCTTGGCGGCAGGCGTGGCAGGCCCTGGCGCATTCTTACCAGACATTCGCGCACCGGAATATGGCATCCAGCGCCTACAATGGCGCCTGTTCACCGCTGAGTCACCTGATGTCCTTTTTTCCCGGTACGACCAACAGATCCAGACCCAAGCTCCTGGCCGGAGCCGCCCTGGTCTGGCTGACGATTTGCGCCTGCGCCGCCAGCGTGGCGGCGCAGGCCGGGCCCGCCAGTGTCTATCTGGAGGAACTGACCTCGGCCGAGGTCAGCGGCGCGATCCATGCCGGCACCACCACCATCATCATCCCGATCGGCGGTACCGAGCAAAGCGGCCCGCACATGGCGCTGGGCAAACACAACGTGAGGGCCCGGGTGCTTGCTGGCAAGGTGGCGGCGGCGCTGGGTAACACCCTGGTGGCGCCGGTGCTGGCCTATGTGCCGGAAGGCCGGATCACTCCGCCTGCCGGGCACATGCGCTTTGCCGGCACCATTTCGGTTCCGGATGATGCCTTCAAGAGCCTGTTGGAGGGGGCAGCGCGCAGCTTCCGCCAAACAGGCTTCACCGACGTGGTCCTGATCGGCGATCATGGCGGCTATCAGGCGCAACTCCAGGCAGTGGCGACGCGCCTGAATCGCGACTGGGCCGGCTCGCCGGCCCGGGTCCTGTTCATCGAAGACTACTACCGCGCGGCCCAGGCGCCTTATGTGCAGGCCTTGCACGCCCAGGGCCTGAGCGACGCGCAGATCGGTACCCACGCCGGCGTCGCCGACACGTCGCTGATGCTCGCGGTCGACCCCTCGCTGGTGCGGGCCGACCAGTTGCCGCTTGCCGCGCGCCAGGGCCAGAGCGGCGGGGTGGCCGGCGACCCGCGCGCGTCCAGCGCTGCCCTGGGCCAGTTGGGCGTGGACCTGATCGTCCAACAAACGGTGGCGGCCATCCGCAAGGCCAGGGGAACCAGGCCGTGAAGCGGCTGCCATAGACGAAGACAAGCACGAAATCAAACAAGCACGATGACAAGCAAATTGCCTGCGTAACCCGAAGATGGAGACCCACTCTTTGTTCAAGTTCAAGAAACACACCCTCATTGCCATGGTCGCCCTGCCCCTGCTGGCCACGGTGACCTGGCGGCTCGCCGCCCAGACCCGCGACACACCGGCTCCGGCCACGGCCCCCGTCACCACGGTGCCTGGCATGCCGCCGGTAGCCGATCCGGCCAACCTGTACAGCGAGATCGGCATCGGCCGCATGAGCAGCGCCGTCGCCGGCGCGCTTGAGCGGGTCTACGTGCCCAACCTGCAGGACAACACGGTGTCGGTGATCGACCCGGCCACGCTCAAGGTGGTCGATACCTTCAAGGTCGGGATCAATCCCCAGCACGTGGTGCCCGCCTGGGACCTGCGCACCCTGTGGGTGGCGAACAATGCCGAAGGGCGCAGGGACGGCAGCCTGACCCCGGTCGATCCGCAAACCGGCAAGCCCGGCAAGTCCATCCCGGTCGACGATCCCTACAACCTCTACTGGTCGCCGGACGGCAAGTCCGCCATCGTGGTTGCCGAAGCCTACAAGCGCCTCGACTTCCGCGACCCGGTCACGATGAAGCTGCAATACTCGATTGCCACGCCGAATTGCGGCGGCATCAACCATGCCGACTTTTCGATCGATGGCAAATTCGCGCTGTTCACCTGCGAATTCACCGGTGGCGTCACCAAGATCGACCTGGTCAAGCGCAGCGTCGTCGGCACCCTGCGACTTAATCCTTACCTGAACCGGCCCGACGTGATGGCCCTGCTCGCCAAGCCTAGCAAGAAGCCTGCCAAGATACCCGACCCGAACGGCCTGGGCGGCGAGATCTGCACGACCAAGGGTATGCCGCAGGACGTGCGCGCCTCGCCCGACGGCAGGCTGTTTTTCATTGCCGACATGATGGTCGCCGGGGTCCACGTGGTCGATGGCGAATCGTTCCAGCAGATCGGCTTCATTCCCACCGGGGTCGGGGCGCATGGCCTCTACCCGAGCCGCGATGGCAAGAGCCTGTACGTCGCCAACCGCGGCTCCGAGCAGATCCACGGCAAACGCGGCGGCAAGGGCAGCGTGTCGGTACTCGACTTCGCCACCATGAAGGTAACCCAGACCTGGCCGATTCCCGGTGGGGGCAGCCCTGACATGGGCAACGTCAGCGCCGACGGCAACTACCTGTGGCTGTCCGGCCGCTATGACAACGAGGTGTATCGCTTCGATACCCGCACCGGCGGCGTGGACAAGATCAAGGTCGGCCGCGAACCGCATGGCCTGACCGTGTGGCCGCAGCCCGGCCGCTACTCGCTCGGGCACACCGGCAATCTGCGCTAGGCCAGGCTTGCGGTGCCGGTTGCGCAGGCGTAGCGTCGGTGTTCCGGCGGCCGCGAATTCCTGCGGGGGCCAGCATGGACATGCCGCAGCACATTCATGCCTGCGGGGGCCACAATGGCCTTGCTGCAGCACATTTGACCCCGGTCAATAGAGGCGGTGCCGGCAGATGCCACTCTATGCCGACGATAATTCGCGAGGAGACCTGACGTGAGCTACAAAAGCATACTGGTGCATGTCGATGAAAAACCGCGCAGCCAGGCGCGGGTCGATGTCAGCCTGGCGCTGGCGGCGCGTTTCGAAGCGCACGTCACCGCCCTTGCGGTGGTGCCCTCGCCGCCCAATTACCGGCCATCGATGCCGCTGCTCGGGCCGGAAATCCGCCAGCAGCAGATCCGGCCCTACGAGGAACGGGCCGAACAGGCCCTGGCGCATTTCTCCGAACGGGCGCGTGTTGAAGGCCGCTCGGCGGTGGAAACCCGCACCGCGCACGGCGACCTCTTGGCTGCCACCACCCTGCACGCACGTTACAACGATCTGCTGGTGATCGGCCAGTACGACCCGGACGATGCGGCCGATGCGGCCGACGAAGCGCGCCGCTATCCTGAACTGATCACCCTGGGCGTGGGCCGCCCGGTCCTGGTGGTGCCCTACGCCGGCCGGTTTCCGAAACTCGGCGAGCATATCGCCGTGGCCTGGGACGCCGGGCGCGAAGCCACCCGGGCCGTCACCGATGCGCTGCCCCTGCTCAAGCAGGCACGCAAGGTCACCGTGCTGGCGGTCAACGCCGACAAGGTGGGCCGCCACGGCGCCGAACCGGGGGCCGACATCGGCCTGTTCCTGGCGCGCCACGGGGTCAAGGTCGAAGTCTCGCAGCAGCAATCCGGCAAGCTCGATGTCGGCACTTTCCTGCTCTCGCGCCTGGCCGACATGGATGCCGACCTGCTGGTGATGGGCGCCTATGGCCACTCGCGCCTGCGCGAACTGGTGGTCGGCGGCGTCACCCGCACCCTGCTCGACAGCATGACCGTGCCGGTGATCATGTCGCACTGATCCGGCCTGTCGCGGCCAGGCGTCCGTTCCCTGGGCGCGCGGACCGGCGGCTAGCGCTTGCCCGCCGACATGTCGGCGGGCAAGGAAAAATAGAACGTCGCTCCCTCGCCAGGCGTGCTGCTGGCCCAGACCCGGCCGCGATGATGCTCGATGATTCGCTTGACGATGGCCAGCCCGACGCCGTTCCCTTCGAATTGGCCGGGGGTGTGCAGTCGCTCGAAGACACCGAACAGCCGGCTTTCGTAAGCCATGTCGAAGCCGACGCCGTGATCGCGCACGTAATACGCCAGGTCCTCGCCCGGTAGGGCGCCGATTTCGATCAGCGGCGTCTCCTGCTGGGCGGAGAACTTGGCGGCGTTGTCGATCAGATTGCGCCATACCTGGCGCAACAGGGCCGGGTCGCCGATGGCGGGCGGCAGGGGCGAGACTTCCAGGCGGACCTTGCCGGGGCGGCTGCTTGCGACTTCCTCCGCCACGGCCAGCGCCAGGGCCTGCATGTCGACCGCCTGCAGGGTGGCTGGAGTGCGGCTCACCCGTGACAGGGTAAGCAGGCCCTCGATCAGGACCGCCAGGTTGCGTACGCTGTCGCTGGCGCGGCGCAGCATCTGGCGCCCCTCTTCCGGCAGGGCTGCCCCGTGTTCAAGGAGCACGATGCTGGTGTAGCCGTCGATTGCGCGCAACGGGGCACGCAGGTCGTGGGCCACGCTGTAGGAAAAGGATTCGAGCGCTGCCACCGACGACTGCAGCTCGGCGGTGCGGCGTTCCACCCGCTGCTCCAGATCAGCATTGAGTTCAAGGATCTGCCGTTGTTCGCGGGAGCGCTCGATCGCGATCCGGCTCAGGTCGAGGATCCGCTCCATGGTCTGGAAATCGGCGTCGTCCGGGGCGCACGAATGCGGAAAGTAGATCGCGAACGTGCCCAGCACCTTGTGGGCGCCGATGATGGGAAACGACCAGCAGGCGCGCAGGCCGTGTGCCAGCGCCACCGAGCGGAATTCGTCCCAGTTCGGGTCGGTCAGCAGGTCGGCGGCGATGGCCGGCCGGCCGGTGTGGGCCGATGTGCCGCAACACCCCATGCCGGGTCCGATGATGATGCCGTCGGTGGCCTGGTTGTAGGCCTCCGGCAGGCTGGGCGCCGCGCCTAGCCGCAGGCACCGACCCGCCTCGTCGGCCAGCAGCACCGAGCACCTCGCGCCCATCGCAAATATCGCCTCGATCGAGGTGCACAGCGCCCGCAGCAGGTCCGGCAAGGGGGCGCTGTTGGCGAGGCGCTCGAGAAGCAGCTTTTCGGCCGCCATCAGATCGCTGTTGCGCTTGGTCTGGGTGATATCCCGACCCACGCCACGGTAGCCCCGGAAGCGGCCGTCGCGGTCGAACACCGGCTCACCGCTGAGCAGCCCGATGTGCAGCTTGCCGTCCCGCCCCGGCCGGGTGATCACAAAATCGCGGAACGGCCGGCGCGCGGCCAGGATGGCATTGTGCGCGGCGATCGCCTCGGCACTCAAGTTGGCGTAGGGCAGCTCCCAGCGGGTCTTGCCCAGGTGGGCGGCGGCCTCGATGTCGGAGCCTTTGGCGATCCCGGCCGAGATCATGGTGAAACGCAGGTCTTCGTCCTGTTCCCAGTACCAGTCGGAGGACAGGGCGGTCAGGCCGCGAAATCGTTCCTCGCTGTCATGCAAGGCTCGCGCCACGGCCTTGCGATCGGTCACATCCTGGGTCACCGAAAGGACGCACTGGACGCCTTCGATCTCGATGATTTCCAGCGACATCTCGCAGGCAATGGCCGCGCCGGTCTTCTTGCGCAGGCGGACCTCTGCCTTGCGCACGCGCCCCTCTTGTTTCAGGATAGCGGTCAGGCCGTCCCGCTCGTCGGCGTTGAACCACAGACCGATCTCCAGCGCGGTGCGTCCGACGATCTCGTGGCGTGCATGGCCGGTGGTGTGCTCGAAGGCTTCGTTGACGTCCAGGTACCGGTTGTCGGAGCGCCGGGTGATGGCCATCAAGTCCGGGCTGGCTTGAAAAGCCTTGGCGAATTTCTGTTCCGAGGCGCGCAGCCCGCTTTCGGCGCGCCGGCGTTCGGTGATGTCATGCACCGTGCCGATGGCGCGCAGGGCAGTGCCGTCCGCGGCGGATTCGATCGCCGCCTTCTGACTGACCCATCGGACTGTCGCACCGGACGGGATCCGGTGTTCGATGTCAAAGGCCGGGCCGGCCGCGAGCGCCGCCTGCCAGGCGCGCTCGACCGCGGCGCGGTCGTCCGGATGCACCTGCGCGAGGTGGGCATCGCGGCTGCCCGGGTGACCACCAGACAGGCCCTCGGGCAGGCCAAGGATGCGGCAGGCTTCCGCTGACGGGCGCAGCGTGCCGCCGGCAATGTCGTATACCCAGCTGCCGATGTGGGCGACGGCCTGGGCATGGTTCAAGTCGGCGGCGCTCAGGCGCAAGTCGGCCGTCACGTGCTCGAGTTCCGCACCCAGATTGCGAACTGCCTCCAGGCGGTCGCGATACCACTTTACATAATACGAAATCAGGAATGCGGTGAGTATGAAAACGGCGCATTCGATCAGCCAGCGCAACGCCGGTGGTGTCGGCGGCGAGGGCGGCAGCCAGCCGTTTGTCTGGCCGAGCAGCATGGCCAGGGTGGCCGTCGCGGTGAGAATCCCGACCAGGGCGCCGGCCCGCGCGCCGAACAGCCAACCTGAAAGGTGGATGATCAAGGGATAAATGATGATGGTCGTGCTGCTGACACCACCGAAAAAAGTGGACGAGGCAGTCACATAAACCCAGACTCCCACCCCTAGCACCAGGAATGCGGCGTTGTTCCTGCCGCTGGCCATCAGCGCCCACGCCAGCAAGGCGGGCACGCCGAAGGCCAGCACCGAATAGGCTCGCAGCACCTGCTCCGGGGCGAGCAGGCGCAGGGCAATCTCGACGGCGACGATCCCGACCAGGATCGAAGGAATCGCGATCTTCAAGAACGCGCCCGAGACCGCCCAGGACGCTGGCCGATCCAGCGCTTCCTCAGATTGCCGGGCTCGAGCGTCCGCGGTCATACATCTCTCCTTGTCCCAGTCTGGCGACACCAATACGATTTCACGCTGCGCTTGCCGGACCGGCACCAACCGAGACCGACCGGGCCGCGCCGGGCAAACTCCGTCCCGGCCTGCACATACGTGGCCGCCGGAACGGATCGGATTGAGTGTCGTGGTGCTTGGCCGCAACCTATGCAAAAGGCATAAGCCACAGGCTTTCTTGTCATGGAATTCGACTTAAGTATCATACTTTAGTACTGCCTGATGAGCCTCGCACGCCTGCCAATGGGCAGAAAATCGCCCTGGTCCGGATCGAGGGCTTGCATATCGCAACTCCGGCCATCTTCTTGATATCGGCAGAATTCGCCCATGAAGTAGGGCCCGGACAGGTCGGCGAGCCGAATTTGCGCGATACTTGGCCCATGAGCGCAGGCACCCGACTTCCCGGCACCCCCGACCCCATGCACTTCTGGACCGGCATAGGCGGCGTGCGCCTGGCCGGTGATTCCTGGGGCAACCCCGACGGTCCGCTGGTCCTGCTGCAGCACGGCGGTGGCCAGACCCGCCACGCCTGGAAAGGCGCTGGCGAAAAGCTTGGGCAGGCCGGCTACTACGCGATCGCCTTCGATGCCCGCGGCCATGGCGATTCCGACTGGGCACCGGACGGCCTGTACGGCCAGGACGTGATGGTCGAAGACCTCAAATGCATCGTCGCCGCGCTCGGCAACCGCCGCCCGGTGCTGGTCGGCGCCTCGATGGGCGGCGGCACCAGCCTGACCGCCGTCGGTGAAGACCATGTCGATGCCACCGCTCTGGTGATGGTCGACATCGGCCCGCGCATCGAGCGGGAGGGGGTGGGCAAGATCGCCGCCTTCATGGGCCTCAAACCCGAAGGCTTCGAATCCTTGCAGGAGGTGGCCGACGCCATCGCCAGCTACCAGCCGCAGCGGGTCCGCCCCAAGAGCCTGGACGGCCTGGCCAAGAATGTGCGCCTGGGTGCCGACGGCAAATACCACTGGCACTGGGACCCGCAATTCCGCGCCGGCCGTTTCGACCTCGAAAAGCGCCAGGCGCGCCTGGAAGCCTGCGCCCACGCCCTCACCCTGCCCACGCTATTGGTTCGCGGCGGCCTCTCGGACGTGCTCACCGAAGAAGGCGCCCAGGAATTCTTGAAGCTCTGCCCGCACGCCGAGTACGTCAACGTCACCGGCGCCGGCCACATGGTCGCCGGCGACCGCAACGACGTGTTCGGCACCTCGGTGATCGCGTTCCTCAAGCG
>Ga0302322_100001848_pt1 | contig 17656 bp, 18 predicted proteins | sample Fen_T0_2_FD_203757 | JGI IMG/M metagenome (GOLD analysis project Ga0302322, IMG submission 203757) | Peat permafrost microbial communities from Stordalen Mire near Abisko, Sweden - Fen_T0_2 | ecosystem: Environmental > Terrestrial > Soil > Wetlands > Permafrost | place: Sweden: Abisko... | reverse complement strand
AGTGGCGTGGCGCCTACGGATTCTAATGCGGGCGCCCAGGATGGCGGGCGCGAAACCGAACACCCGTGACCCTCAGGTGATGCTGTGATCCATCTACATCCATTTTGTTGGACCGGTCTCCTAGCGGTGGCTCTAGCACTAACCGCTGGCGTGCTTCCAGCGCAGAAAAAAACGCCACCATCGTCTCTGCAGCGATCGGGGGCAGTGGTTCGTTTTTTCCACCGCCACGAGCGTGTCGCCGAGTGCAAAATGCAACTGGGGTCAGATGGGTGCGTCGAGCAACGGGTGCCCGCGCGCGCGGGCGCGGAGATCACGCTGACGCCGATCGAAAGCAACTTGGTTGCGCGCCCCGAACCCAGCCGAAGTGCCGCACATCTATCGCTGAGCGATGAGCAGGGATCGAGCGCTGGAGAGCTGCGCTTGTCGAGTGGCGACTGGGGCCTGTCGTGGGCTGATCAACAGGCGGAAGTTCGGGTGACTGATGGACGAGATTTTCATGTCCAGATGAGCACAGTCTCGGGATCGTGTGCTCTGGTTCACGGCCGCTGCGAAAGGAATCCCGAGGTGGTACGAAGGAAAGTAACAATTCCCGGCGAGTCGACGGTTGTCCGCTAGGCGGCCCGTGAACGAAGACCTGATTGGGCACGCGTTTTTTCAAGTCGTTCGAAGCTATCGCGGCGCGACACCTCGATTGGCCACCGTGCTCGCTTGACCGCCGTGAATGATCCGCCAACCTTGAATACGCGCGGGCCCCATGATCAATTCGCGGTGGCTCGCGGCGCGCACGCTGGTGTTGGACGGAGCAGCAGCGGCAAACCCGGTGAGTTCGTGCAGGGGCTGCGCGAGATATCGCCCAAACGTACCATCGCGAACGACGTCGGCGATTTCAACCTCGCGACTCGAAAACCTCGAGGCCTCCTCTGTTGCCGGTCCAACAACGAGATCATTCAGGCGCAGCGTCCATAGCGAGTCCCAAGCCTCGTGGATCTCACGGATGAGTGGCGCGGGCTGAAAGCAGCGAGGCTGGTCGAGCCAGGGCAAGGCTGCCAGCGCGCTCAAGCTGGGAAAACGCTCGATTGCTCGTCGCAAGCCGTATCGATGGCTCAAGTTGTCACACAAGTGCGCGAAGAAAACGCGCTCGTAGGTCAGGCTGGTGCTCGAGTTCGACAACCAAATGTGCATCTTTGGCTCAGTTCCCTTCCGAGCCAACTTGGACCCTCGTTTCCGTTCCATCCAAGTCACCAGGGCGACCCCGAGCGGGGACACTCAGGGCAAAGCTCCTGTCCCGCGCGACGAGCACGGCGCATGGGGCCAGCGTCACCACCGCGTGGGCGACCGACCCCAACAGGAGGCGTGCGATACCGGTCCGACCCTGTGTTCCAACGACCACCAAGTTTGCCTGCAGATCATTGGCGAGCTGAGCGATCTCCCTGGCGGCGGACCCGCTTCGAATGTGCGAAACCAATCCAAAGGGACGGAGCCCTGCCCGCTGTCCCGTCTCGAGGAACAAGGCTAGGTCGGTGCGCACCAGATGCTGCAGGCGCTCGAGGGCGCGAACCAGCGCTTCGTCCTTCGGAGCCGACTCAGCATGCTCAGCGTGCGGGTAGCCGTGCTCGTCGGCGCGGACGTGAAGCACGTGAACTTCACTCGGGGTGCGCTCGGTGGCCGTCTGAAACGCTTGGAGCAAAGCGAGCCGGCTCAGTTCGGAGTAGTCAATGCCCACCACGATCACATAAGGCTTCTCGGACAAACTCATCGTTACCTCGGCGATTCGCGCTCCATTCCGAATCGGGTCGCGCCCGCGATCTTTTAATGCAGACAACATGCCAGTCTTTAGCCGGCAATTTTCCCCACGAAGCTGCCAAGCCTTCGCCCACTACCGAGTCGAAGCGACACGGCGTGTCCAAATGATACACGCGCTCCGACAGAGTCGGTGGCGGCAAAGCTCGGCTCGCCGCCGAGAGGAGTCTGCCTTACGCTCAGGCATGGAGCTGCGCGAAATCGGATGAAACTGGTCCCAAAGCTCACCATGATGTTCATCTTGGGGACATCCGCAGTGCTAGGCGTCAATGGATACTTGCGAGTACGGCGAGAAGTTGGGCTGTTCGAGTCAGATCGAGTGCGCGATCAGGAGCTGATGGCGCGTGTGGTTGCCCATGCAGCGTCGGCCGTTTGGAAAACCGATGGTCCCGGGCGAGCCGTGGCCATGGTCAACGCGCTTGGTTCGCACACGGCCAAACTCAAGATCAGCTGGCTTCCCATTGACGTGAACGGCACCCCTGAACTCGGCGCCCGCCTGAGAGCTCTAAAGCCGGGACAAACGCTGACCATTGCCAGCGAGCCCGTGCGCGACGGACGCGAGCGATGCCTCTATACCACGCTGGCCACAGGCGGTCCGCCGACCGGTGCGGTCGCTTTGTGCGAGTCTTTCGCTGCCCAAGATGCGTACGTGAGAAAGACAATCACCGAGACCGTGGTAACGACGGCTACGCTGGCCGCGGTCTGCGCACTGCTCTCGGGAATTCTCGGGCTTTGGCTGGTGGGAAGGCCTGTTTCCGCCTTGTCGGAGAAGGCGCGACGCATCGGGGCAGGCGACTTCTCCAAACCACTCCGCCTGCCACGCCGGGACGAGTTGTCGGCTTTGGCCGAAGAGATGAACGCGATGTGTCAGCAACTCGAAGCGGCCGCCACCCGCGTTCAGCAGGAAACCGCAAGTCGAATGGCGGCCGTCGACCAGCTTCGACACGCCGACCGTCTAACCACGGTTGGAAAACTGGCGTCAGGACTGGCGCACGAGCTCGGCACCCCGCTGAACGTGATCGAGGCCCGTGCAGACATGATTGCTTCCGGCGAAACCTCGCCTGCCGAATCCATGGAGTACGCTCGCGTCATACGCGACGCGAGCGAACGAATGACTCGGCTAATCCGCCAATTGCTCGATTTTGCTCGGCCACGTATCGCATCGCCGGCCCCGCATCAAGTGTTCGAGCTGATGTTGAAGACCGTGGAGATGCTCTCGCCGTTGGCATCGAAGAAGCACGTACGCTTGCTTGCCACGGAACACGCTCCGGGGATCTGCGCGTTCATCGATCCTGACCAGTTGCAACAGGTTCTCACCAATCTGGCTGTGAACGCAATTCAGGCGATGGACCACCCGGGCACAGTGGAACTGAGCGTTACTAGCACTCGGGCAAAGCCTCCCGCGGATCACGGCGGGGCGGAGGCGGAGTTCGTGCGTATCGATGTGCGAGATGAGGGCATCGGTATCGTAGAGGAACACCTCTCGCACATCTTCGAACCTTTCTTCACGACCAAGGACGTCGGAAGTGGCACCGGGCTCGGCCTCGCGGTTGCTTACGGAATCGTGCGTGACCATGGCGGCTGGATCGAGGTTCGGACAGAGCTCGGCAAAGGCAGCGTGTTCCAGGTTTTTCTGCGTAAGGGAACTGAATAATGTCCAGAGTCCTACTGGTCGACGATGACTTTTCTCTAACCGAGACTCTTCGGATCGGACTCGGGCGCCGCGGGTTCACTGTCGGCGCCGCGGGAAGCGCCGCGGAGGCCCTCGCGGCGTTAGAAACGGACGACTTCGATGTCGTAGTTACCGACCTCAACATGAAGGGCGGAACTGGCATTGACCTTTGCACGAGCATTGCTGCACGCCACCGGGACCTGCCGACGATCGTGCTCACCGCCTTCGGAAACTACGAGACGGCCGTCGCCGCAATTCGAGCCGGGGCCTACGACTTCATCAGCAAACCCGTGCAACTCGACGTGCTGGGGATCGCGATCGAACGAGCGGCGCAGCACCGAACTTTGCACCAGGAGGTGAAGCGGCTGCGTTCGGCGCAAAGCGACCGCGCTGCCAATAGCGACTTCATCGGGGCAAGCCCCGCGCTCGAGAAAGTCCGAGATCTCATCGAGCGCGTCGCAGGCTCGGATGCCTCGGTGCTGATCACTGGCGAAAGCGGGTCGGGGAAAGAGGTCGTCGCGCGATCGTTGCACCGTCAAAGCCGACGCGGCGACAAGCCCTTCATGGCGATCAACTGCGCCGCGATGCCGGAAGCGTTGCTCGAAAGCGAGCTGTTCGGCCACGCCCGCGGGGCCTTTACGGACGCGCGGCAGGCCCATTCTGGACTGCTAGCGGAGGCGCATGGCGGCACGGTCTTCCTGGACGAAATTGGCGACATGCCGCTTGGGTTGCAACCAAAACTATTGCGGGTCGTCCAAGAGCGAACGGTACGACCGCTCGGATCGACGACCGAGGTCGCAATCGACGTGAGGTTCATCGCGGCGACTAACCTCGACATCGAGTCTGCGGTCGAAGAGAGGCGCTTCCGCGAAGATCTGTTCTTTAGACTGAACGTAATCCGGTTGGAGCTCCCGCCGCTGCGCGCACGCCCGGCCGATATTCTACCGCTCGCGCAACACTTCATGCAGCGATTCGCGGCGACGGCCGGCAAACAGATCGACGCCATTTCACCTGCGGTTGCTGAGCGGCTGCTCACATACCCGTGGCCGGGGAACGTGCGAGAACTACAGAATTGTATCGAACGCGGCGTCGCGTTGGCACGCTTCACGGAGCTCGGAATCGATGACCTCCCCGAGCGCGTTCGCCTCCACAAGAACACGGACGTCGTGGTCGCGGGAAGCGATCCTAGCGAGCTGTTACGCATGGAAGAGATCGAGCGGCGGTACATCCTCCACGTTCTGAATGCTGTCCAAGGCAATAAGACCGCGGCCGCCCGTATCCTCGGCATTGAGCGCAAAACATTGTACCGAAAGCTGGAGCAGTTTCGAGCAGAGCGCTAGTCGCGGAAATGCGCGCCGTATCAAGACGACTCGGGTGTGTCGCATTGACTCGCCGAGCGCTCGCTTGATCGGCGGTCTAGGCTCTGTTCCCGCGTCCTCGCCCGCTCAGTGAGTGCAGCCAGGTGGCACGCGGCATGCATCGCCCGAGGCATGCCAGCTTTAAGCGCACGCTCCGAGTCCGTGCCGAAGTTGGACAGACCCGCACGGATAGTGGTTGCCGAGGACGACTTCGAGATGCGTCGACTGGTTGCAGATTGTCTCCGCAAAGAGGGATACGAGGTTCACGAAGTCGCTGACGGTGCGGAGCTGCTCCTGCGCATCGAGGACTCGTTCATCCTACGCCGCGTTCCGGCGCCTGTAGACTTGTTCGTCACGGACATTCGCATGCCGGTCTATACCGGCCTCGAGATCGTGAGTGGTCTCCGGGAAGCCGGGATGCACGTGCCGGTGGTAATCATGACCGCATTCGGCAATCCGGAGACCCGCCAGCGTGCCGAAGCACTCGGAGCCGTGCTGCTGGACAAGCCATTCAAGATGGAAGTCCTGCGGGCGGTCGTGCGTCGCCTGCTTCGCCAGATGTCCAACTAATCGTCCCAGGAGCTTTCCATGAGATATCCCATAGTCGTCGGCACTGACCTGACCGAGTCGTCGGACGACGCGCTCATTCAAGCCGAAGCGCGGGCCACGCGCGATGAAGTCCCGCTCACCGTCGTGCACGCCATGTCGCCGCTGCTGTGGAGCGGGACGAATGACGCCGATCATGTCGAACGGCTTCGCGAGCTGATCGAGCGGCAGTTCACCGCGTTGACCGGCCGACGACAGAACGAGTATGAAGTCCTCGTCGAACGTGGACTGGCACACGCGGTGCTCGCGCGGCTAGCGGTCGCCCAGCAAGCATTGTTGGTCGTGGGCAGTCACATGCATCACGGTATCGGGCACGCCTTGCTGAGAGACGTCACTGAGCGCGTCGTGGAACGCGCCCGAGGCCCCGTGCTGGTGACGCGGCCCGGCAGCACTTCCGATCGTATCCTCGTCGCAGTCGATCAACCGTTCAGCACGTCTGCTGCACTCGATGCGGCAATCGACGAAGCACGGTCGTCTGATTCGAAGCTAACCGCGATCCACGCAATCGACACCGGATTCGTGCAGACGCTCGCGGTTGACTTGCTCAATGGAGGGGCTTACGCGGACCGCCCGCTCGGTCTACATTCACGAGTCGTCGAAGCCCGACAGGCACTGCGAGCCGAACTGCGCCGGAGACACATCGACGCGGATGTGTACGTTGTCGAAGGCGATGCTCGTTCCTTGGTTCCACAGCTTGCTGCTCGAATTGACGCAGAGCTCGTGGTCGTCGGCACTGCACACCGCCCGGGTTCCACACCGCCCATAACGACGGCCATACTTCGACACGCGCCATGCTCCGTGCTGGTTGTCGACGAGGGCGCCGCCCTCGCCTCGGCAACGTCATCACTGCAGACGGGTGCTGAATAATTCATGTCGGTCGGGACAAAGGAGATGCTCTCATGATTCACTCAAGGCTACCCTCGCCGCGCATTGGACTCATCAGCATGTTGGTCCTGCTCGCGCCTGCGTGCTCATCGACCCCACCCGCCAATTCCGCCCGGGACAGGTCGACGGGTCCGTCAATCGCAAAGACCCGCGAGGCTCCGTCGCCCGCGACGAGGACAACCGTGGCGATCGACGACGCCATTCTTCGCGCCTGCCATATCAGCAACGACCAGGCGTACTTTGCTTTCGACTCCGCGAATTTGAAAAGCAGCGCGGTTCACCCGTTGGAGGCCGTCGCCGATTGCTTCACCCACGGCCCGCTCAAGGGGCGCTCACTGAAGCTCGTCGGTCGCGCCGATCCCCGCGGCGACGAAGAATATAATTTGGTGCTCGGCCAGTCGCGCGCCGACAGCGTCGGCTCGGTGCTCAAGCGCGATGGCCTCGCTCGCTCCCGCATCACTGCGACCTCGCGAGGCGATATGGATGCCAAGGGGCGCAACGAAAGCGGATGGTCGTTGGACCGAAGAGTCGACGTCGTGTTGGGTTCGTGAGCCGACCGAACGAGGATTGACGAGGAGACATGTAGAGCTTGCCACTCAGATATTCTTGACTACGCTGCTCGCAAATTCTCGAGGTGATGATGAGAGCAGCGAGCCGAATTGAGGCCCGCGAGCGTTTGCTATCGCTCGTAATTTGCGGCTGGATGTGCCTTGGTTTATCGCTTGTTTCGCGCGGCGCACAGGCGGAAACACTTCAAGCTCCAGCGGGCGGAAAAGCGATTCCGTTGGGCGATGCGCGCACGCTCTGTGACGCTCCCACGGGCGGCTGGAGCTTCGACGACCGGGCACGTACGTTGCTGCCGCCGCCGAACGCTGATGCGGTCGGTACAGCGGTGGACCTCAAGATCGCCGCGTCGAAAGCACTATGTCCGACGACCAACGCTTTTCTCAAGCTCGTCACGACCGGGCCGTGGCCGAGTATCGACCCGGCCAGTATCGTGTTCACACCGGATCAGGCCTCGGTCGAAGCGCGTGGTCGTCGGTTGACCGGCGTCGCGGTCGCGTGGCGAAACGGGACGGATTCGGGTGTCGACACATGTCAGAATCCGAAGCTCGAGCCGAGTGCCGAGCATTGTAGTTGGACCGTCGGGCACAATATGTCCGCAAGTCCTGGGCTTGGGTTGATCTGGCTGCCACCCGGCGGTCGGGTGGGTCCGGAGGTCGTGACATTCGACTCGGACGGTCGGCAGGCGACGCCCGATACATTCGTTCTTTTGCCGGCTCGTGTGAATTTGGCGAGCTTACTGCCATCTGACGCATCGATCGACCTCTCGACTGGGAGTGGAAGTGTGCCGATTGCACACCCCGAGAGTATTGCTGCAGTCGACTGTGGCGACGTGCGCTGCGAGGTCTCGGGTGACAAGCTCACGGTTCGTGCGCTTTCGAGCAACGTCAACCTGGTTGACGTCAAGTTCAAGCTTCGGCCGGGTGTCTCCGTCGCCAAAGGACAAGGCTTCGACGCCACACCAGCCGCTCACCTCGCCGTGGTACATTGCCCGATGTCCGTTACCTCCGTGCCGCCGTTGCGCGGCGTGGAGAACGCGCGCGTCGTAGTCAGAATCGAAGGTCGCTGTGCAAGTGATCTATCATCGCTTCGCTTCTTCATCGGCAATATTCCAGCCGACGTCCTGAGCACACAGACAGGCTCGACCGGTTCCGAGGCACTGCTACGTGTCGGTTCAACAGACGCTTCGAGTCTATCGATCACCGTCGTTCACAGCGACACCCCAGCGGTGACCATCGCCGTGGCACGAATCGCTACGGAGCCTGCCCCTGCAGTCAGCGCCACGCTCGAAATCGAGGGCCACCCGAACCTCAACTTCATCCCCAACAATCGCCGGGCCCTGGTCCATGCGCCGATATTGTCGGGTCACGCGCATCTCGTTCCGATCGCAGTGCCCGGCGTATATAGCGTTGCCCGAAGTGCCGCGGGATTCACCGTAACCGGCGACAAAAACGCTTCCGGGCAAGCGGCGCTTCGCTTTGCTTATCGTGACGATTCTTTGTCCGGTGACTTTGCCACCGCGGACCTGGCGACACTCACGAGTCCGATCCAGCGCAGCATCCGCGAGGCAAACGTCACGGCCCCCTTCGGACGTTCAGCGATGGGCTCGCAGCCGCTCGCGGAGTTCGTTTGCGGCGCTGGGCTGACGGGCAGCATCCGGGTCATGCCCGGCTTGCCGGCGCATCTGCCGTTCGGCCTCCGTGACAGCTGTCGAGTCATCTTCCACCGCGAGCGCCTATCGCGAGAATACGGCACCCAAAGGTTGAGTTTGGACATCGAAGTGGTGGACGCGGACGGCGCCTCACGCGGGGACGCTCGAGTTTCATCCACCATCGTCCTGCGGCCGGGTCCAGAGCCGCTTTTCGCCTGGGTTCAAGGCGTGAAACAGCCCTTCGACCGCGTGATCGTGCGGCTCTCGCATGTCGCGGACGAAGCACACTACGTCAACGCTCTGGAGATCCAAACCGGCGTTCCAGAGGTAAAGTGGGCGGCGGTATTGGGCACCGGGCACGCGCGCTTGTACGCGACAACTGCCATCCCAACCGGCCTCTATCGCTTCGGTGACGCACACCACAGCGGCGTGCTGAGCCTGAATTTCGGCGTCCTCTCGCGGTTGACCTGGCTCGACTCGGACGGTCATGAAGGTTTCCTTGGGCTCGAAGCCGGCATCATGGCAATCGGGCTCGCCAACGCCACAGGCGACACCGGGCAATCCCTCACCCAGGTCGGCGCAGTCTTTGGCCTCGGCATCAGCGTCCCGATCGCCAATCGCTCATCTCCGACCCAAGCCTCGATCAACCTTCACGGTTGGTTCGAAGAGAGCATCTCGAACTCCGGTTCAGACCCTGGTCGCCGTGATGCGTTCATCTTCGGACCGAGCATTTCAATCGGAAATGTAGGAACCAACCTTTGAATCTTTGAATAAGGTGATGGCTCAGGGCGTTCACTTCGGGTCCGTGCCAACCGCCACAGCCCTCAATGTCTCGATGGGCGGGCAGGCGTTGAGCGCCGTGTACGCGTAGGTTCGTCGGTTCGTCGCCCGAGTCGTTCGGACACGGAGAGTGGCAATTCGTCTCATGCGTTCGGATGCGACGAGTCATCAGCGCGCATCGAGTTCGAACGAACTCTCATCTGCGCTGTTTGGCTGGTTGCATTTCGGACGGAGACACAGCCGCAAACGCCGACGACGCACAAGTCGTGCTTGCGTCCTTGCATGCCGAGCAACGATGCGACCATCAATTCCTGCGTTGGGCGCCGGGAAACCAATTGGTGAGGACGTATCCGATGATCGCACCGCGAATTACGCCGCGAAAAGTGCAAGATGCCCAAACCCGGCGCGCGTTGAGATAGGGCGCGCGGACGCAAATTGTCTCGAGCGCCCCATTTGGCGACGGGCGAGTCGTCGGAGCCACGGTGCGGCCGCACGCTCGCCGGGACATCGAGCGCAGAAAAGCATCGTTCTACGCTGTGACGCCTCCAGATTGGTTCGCGGTCCGGAATATGCAGCCCACGAGCCATGCAAGCTTCTCCAGGCCCCGGACCGATTCTGGCAGACGGCTCGATGACGGTGATGACGATCGGAGCGATCGTCGCGGTACTGCTACTGCTACTGCTGCTCGCCAAGTCGACGATCAAGATTGCCAAGGAATACGAGCGCGGAGTCGTCTTCCGGCTCGGCCGGTTGATCGCGTTGAAAGGCCCCGGCCTGTTTTCGATCATTCCGTTCGGCATTGATCACGTAAAAATTGTGGATTTGCGGGTGATCACGCTCGAGGTTCCCCAGCAAGAGGTGATCACCTCCGACAACGTGACGGTCAAGGTCAACGCCGTGATCTTCTTTCAGGTCATGGACGCCCAGGCCGCGATCGTTCGAGTCTACAATTTCCTGGAGGCGACCTCCCAAATTGCTCAGACCACGCTGCGAGCCGTGCTCGGCCAATCCAGTCTCGACGAGCTCTTGGGCGGCCGCGAAAAGATCAACCAAAGGTTGCGCGAAATCATCGATCGCCAAACGGAGCCATGGGGGATCAAGGTCGGATCTGTCGAGCTCAAAGACGCCCAGCTCGCCGAATCGATGGTTCGTGCTCTGGCGAGGCAGGCCGAGGCCGAGCGCGAGAAGCGGGCCAAGATCATCGCCACCGAAGGGGAGTTTCAGGCCGCACAGGTCCTCGCCGACGCAGCGCAGATCATCTCAACGCAGCCTGCGGCCCTTGCGCTGCGTTACATGCAAACACTGCTCGACATGGGTTCGAACCAGAATTCCACCATCGTCTTTCCAATCCCGATCGAATTGATCCGGCCGCTGCTCGCCGCTCCTGTCCCGATGCCCGCACCCGTGGCGACGACGAACGGTACTCCGCTCGCTAAGTTGACGGAGCCGGTGGCTCACTAACGAACGCCGCTGCCGTGTCGCTCTCCCAACGAAAGAAAAAGCTGGCTCCCTATGATGATCTCCTGGTGGTTCCTGTGAATGATATTCATGTTGATGTTTCTCGTTACGCCGATGGGCTACGGTTGGGGTTACCGCGGCTGGGGGCCGCCTTACCCACGTTACCTACAGCGACGGCGCGGGGACCGGGCGGCGCTGATGAACACTTCCGCATCGTTCAATCACCATTCATGGGGTTGGGCTGGCGACGCCGTGTGGCTGGCGTTCGCCGTCGCCATGTTCTGGGCTGCGACAGCGTTCTGGTGGCATCGGTGAGCGGGTGCGTTTAGACCAACGCGGCGCTGTTTCGAAGGCTGGTGCGGTGTTTCCTCGGCTTGCCACCCTTCGGTGAGCGAACCGTCAATCAAGGAGATCAAGCGATGCTTCAGAAGATGAGTGACGTTCCGTTCGGAATCGACGGCCTCGAGGCCACTGGAAAATTGTCGAAGGCAGACTACGAGCAGGTCTTCGAGCCACTAGTCAGTGAAGCGCACCGAGAGAACCGTCGCCTTCGGGTGCTGTTCGAGCTTGGCCCGGACTTCGAGGGCTTTACCGCCGGAGGAGCATGGGAAGACGCAAAGATGGGACTTCGATACTTTCGCCTTTTTGACGCCTGCGCCGTCGTCACCGATCTTGCCTGGATTCGCGAGACCACCCGGCTCGCTCATTTCATGATGCCGTGTCCGGTTCGGGTTTTCGGCAATCAGGAGCGAGAGCAGGCCGTCGCTTGGCTAGGCTCGGTTCCCGACGGGTCGGCCGTATCTGTGCGCCTCCTCGGCGATTGCGGGGTGATGTTGGTCGAGCTGAAGGAAGCCTTGCGAGCGCACGACTTCGACGCGCTGGCGCTCACGGCCGACGCTTGGATCGAAGCGCAAGGCAAGCTCCACGGGCTGGTCATTCAGTGCCGCGAATTCCCGGGCTGGGAGAACCTGCGGAGCGTACTTCGGCACGTGCGATTCGTACGGGACCATCACCGCAAGATAGAGCGCGTAGCGCTAGCCGCCGATAGCAAGCTTGCAAGCCTGGCTCCGCACATCGCCGAGCATTTCATCCAAGCTGAAGTAAAGAGTTTCGGGTACGACGAAGTTGATGCTGCAATCTCTTGGGCGCGCGGTCCTGCCGAGCAGAGCGCCGCGTCCCGCTCGGCGTCATCGGAGAAGCGAGCGTGACGCGGTTTCGTTGCACCAAGCAGCTGGCAAGAGAGATACAATGTTGCGAAGTCTGAAGGACCTCGAGCACTATGGCGTAACCGCCAACGATGGTGATGTCGGGCGCGTGGTGAATTTTCTCCTCGATGACGAGCACTGGACAATCCGCTATCTGGTCGTCGAGACGGGCGCATTCTTCAAGTCGCGCCGCGTTTTGGTTTCGCCCATCTCCTTCGGCCACGCTGACTGGATGACCCGCCGGTTCCGCGTAGCGTTGACGATGGACAAGATAAGAAACAGCCCGTCTGTCGATCTGGACAAGCCAGTCTGCCGTCAGAACGAGCACGACCAGGCGCTCTACTACGACTATCCCTTTTATTGGGGTTATATCGGACTCTGGGGCCGCGGTCCGTCACCGGGGCTATTGGCGGCCGGCGCCAAGATGGAGGCGCGGGCTCCGCATTCCGACAAGCCGAACGACGTGCACCTTCGGAGCGCCAATGAGGTCCGCCGATATCAAGTGCATGGGAGCGACGGAGATGTCGGGCATGTCGACGACTTCATCATCGATGACGAGACCTGGGAAATTCGCTACCTCGTAGTCCAGAGCAGCCACATTTGGTTCGGGAACAAAGTGCTCGTCGCGGCACGTTGGGCAAATCGGATCAGTTGGGAAGGCAAATGCATCTACTTCGACCTGACTCGTGACGCGATCAAGGCATGTCCCGTCTGGGATGCGAGCGCGCCAATCAATCGCGAGTACGAGCTGCAGCTGTACGACTACTACGGGCGCCCGGCGTACTGGAACGCGATACCAGAGCCGTCACCGAAGGCCGTGCTTCCTCCTCACTAGATCGGCGCCAACATCATGACCAAGCAAGCCAGTCTCGCGCACTCAGTGTATGCTCTTTTGCCGACGGAGATCGACGGCGTCGACTCTCTGGCGGCGCTTGCGCTGGATATGCGTTGGTCTTGGAATCACGCTACTGACACGGTGTGGCGCCAGCTCGAGCCTGACGTCTGGGACATGACCCACAACCCTTGGGTGGTGCTGCAGACTGTTTCGCGCGACAAGCTCGAGAGCCAATTGGCCGATCCCGCCTTTCGCAAAGACGTGGACGCCTTGCTCGACACCAGCCGCCAGGCGCTCGAGGCCCCCGCCTGGTTCCAGCGCAGCCATGCACAGGAGCCCCTGAAGTGCGTTGCTTACTTCAGCATGGAATTCATGTTGAGCGAGGCCTTGCCAATCTATTCGGGGGGGCTTGGCAATGTGGCTGGCGACCAGCTCAAGGCGAGCAGTGATTTGGGTGTGCCGGTGGTCGGAGTGGGCCTCTTGTATCAGCAGGGTTACTTTCGCCAGGTGATCGACAGTGAGGGCAAGCAACAGGCGCTCTATCCCTACAACGACCCGGGGCAGTTGCCGATCACACCGTTACGCCGAACGAACGGCGAATGGTTGCGGCTGGAGATCGCGTTACCAGGCTACTCCGTGTGGCTGCGCGCCTGGCAAGTTCAGGTTGGTCGCGTGAAGCTCTACCTGCTCGACAGCAATGACGCGGCGAACTTCCCCGCTCACCGGGGGATCACGAGTGAGCTTTACGGTGGCGATTCGGAGCTGCGTCTGAAGCAAGAGCTGCTGCTTGGGATTGGCGGTTGGCGACTGCTTCGAGCGCTGGGCATCCAACCGGACGTCTGCCACCTCAACGAGGGGCACGCCGCATTCGCCGTTTTGGAGCGCGCCCGCAGTTTCATGGAGGAGAACGCGCAGCCCTTCAACCTCGCGCTGACGGTCACTCGCGCCGGGAACCTGTTTACGACTCACACAGCGGTCGCGGCGGGTTTTGACCGTTTCTCGCCGGCCCTCATCAAGCAATACCTCGGCGGGTACGCCGAGCAGAAGCTTGGGATCCCACTCGAGGCGCTATTGGCACTCGGCCGCGAGAATCCGAATGACGTGTCAGAGAGGTTCAACATGGCCTATCTGGCTATCCGCGGGAGCGGTGCCGTCAATGGGGTGAGTCGCCTGCACGGGCAGGTGAGCCGCCGCTTGTTCCAGTCACTTTTTTCACATTGGCCGGAGGATGAAGTGCCGGTCGGGCACGTCACCAACGGAGTCCACATGCCAACTTGGGATTCGGCCCCGGCTGATGACCTGTGGACCGAGGCCTGTGGCAAAGATCGTTGGTTAGACGGCGCGAACAGACTCGAGCGGGGTGTTCGCCGTGTCAGCGACACGAGGCTCTGGCAATTTCGCACCGCTGCCAAGGAGTCCTTCGTCGCTTACGTTCGCGAACGTTTCGCGCTGCAGCTTGCAGGCTCCGGTGCGTCCTCCGAGGCGATCGAGGCGGCCAAGCAGGTCTTCGGTCCCGGCACGCTGACCCTGGGATTTGCTCGCCGCTTTGCGACTTACAAGAGGCCGAACCTGCTGCTCCACGATCCGGCGCGGCTATTGCGCCTCTTGACCAATGGCGAGCGCCCGGTGCAGCTGGTCCTCGCGGGCAAAGCTCATCCGGCCGACGAGGCAGGGCAGACCCTGATTCAGGAATGGACTCGCTTCATCCAGCGACCCGAGGTTCGCCCTCACGTCATCTTCCTCAGCGACTACGATATGCTGCTTGCGGAGCACCTGGTGCAGGGGGTGGATGTCTGGATCAATACGCCACGCCGCCCGTGGGAGGCGAGCGGAACGAGCGGCATGAAAGTCCTCGTCAACGGCGGCATCAATCTCTCAGAATTGGACGGCTGGTGGGCGGAAGCCTACGCGCCCGAATTGGGGTGGGCGTTGGGAGACGGTCAGGAGCACGGCGACGACCCGGCCTGGGACGCAGCGGAAGCCGAGACACTCTACGGTATACTCGAGCGCCAAGTCGTCCCTGAGTTTTATGCGCGAGATCAGAGCGGTATTCCGACGGCTTGGGTCGAGCGAATGCGAGCAAGCATGGCGACCCTGACCCCGCGTTTCTCCGCCAACCGCACGGTGATCGAGTACACGGAGCAACACTACCTAACCGCGTGCGGCGCCTATCATTCGCGCGCCGACGACCAGGGTGCGATCGGCAAGAAAATATCCGCCTGGCGACGCAGTTTGGATCAGAAATGGGCGAAGCTCCATTTTGGCGAGGTGACGCTCGCGACCCGGGGCGGGCAGCACTTCTTCGATGTGGACGTGTTCCTCGACGGCCTCGACCCCGGGTCGGTGCGCGTCGAGCTTTGCTGCGTTGGTGTCGACGGCAACGGTTTCGAAGCGCTGGAGATGAAGCCAGCCGGCCTAGCGCCGAGCCCGACGGGCAGCTCCAGCTACCACGCGGCGGTGTCCGCAGCGCGCCCCGCACGGGACTATACGGCGCGCTTGATCCCGCGTTGGGCCGGTGTTGCGGTCCCGCTCGAAGACGCACGAATCCTGTGGCAGCGATGACTCGAGGCTCGGACTGAGACGATGAAACAGAGTCCGAAAGTCAGCTGCTTGTTCCTGGACATCGGGGGCGTACTACTCAGCGACGGATGGGATCATCACGCCCGTAAACGTGCGGCGACGAAATTCAAGCTCGAGTGGGCCGAAATGGATGAACGACATCGCTTGAACTTCAGCACGTTCGAGGAGGGGAAGCTCACGCTCCAAGACTATCTGGGGCGCGTCGTGTTCTATCAGCGGCGACCGTTTACCCGTGCTCAGTTTCGTCGCTTCATGTTCGCACAATCGACTCCCTACCCCGAGATGATCGAACTCGTCGCTCGGCTCAAACGCCGCTACGCTCTCCGAGTGGTGGTCGTAAGCAACGAAGCCCGCGAGCTGAACGCTTATCGGATTCGCCAGTTCAAACTCGGCCGTGTCGTTGACTGCTTTGTGTCCTCATGCTTCGTGCACGTCCGCAAGCCAGACGCAGACATTTTTCGGTTGGCTCTTGACCTCGCTCAGGTGCCCGCCGGCCAAGTCGTCTATCTGGAAAACACCGCGATGTTCGTGCAGATTGCCGAGGGCTTGGGAATTCGTAGCGTTCTGCACAAGGACTACCGCTCTACGCGCAAGAGGCTAGCCGCCCTGGGATTGACCTGAACGTCGAGCGCCAGGCGAGTTCCAACACGTCAAGTGACGCACAGCGAGGGTCTCGCGCAAGTCAACGAAGCGTCAATCACTGCGACGAAAGAAAGGTTGTTGATCTCATGACCAAAGATCCCATGTGTGGAATGAATGTGGACGAAGCCTCCGCGGTTCACGCTGACCGCGACGGCAAGACATTCTACTTTTGCAGCGACAGCTGCCGTCAAAAGTTCGTGTCGGGTCCCGCCGAAGAAAAGACAAAAGATCCATCGCGCGGCTGTTGCAGTTGATGCCGCGGGTCAGTCGTCGCTTGCGGTGAACGACTCCCAACCGAACTGCTGCTCCGATTGCCAGTGCGGTACGAATCACCGACCACCAAGGCCAGAAAAGGAACCGTGGTCGCGGAATGATGGGCGCCGTCCAGTGTCGACCACGAGGTTCGTGCTCTTCCCACGTTTTCGCCCGGCGAGTTGACGTTCTTGCATTTAGCCAGATTGATCGCCTTACACGATTCAGACCGCGGAGCCGCTTTACCCGGTCGCCGAGCGGGTCGACGTGGGTCTGCCTTCACCGCACGGTGTTTGGCGCTTCCGCGCCATTCGGCGAGCTCTCAGCGGGAAGTTGGCCGGATGCACTTGTTTACGAGCGGCCCCGATGCGCTCGCAAGCGCGTGTCACTAGGACACGCTTGGGGCGAACCGCGCCGCCCGATCCGAGCGTTGAAGCGAGCCGCCTTCCCTTGTCCGGGTCAGCAGCACGCGAATCGTGCACGGGCGCGCTTATTGCAGCGCGTCAGCATTCACATGGCCAAATCGGATTGCAAACGCGATACCCAATGATGGGCGCGGGGCGGTCGTTCTGGTTCGGATTCATCAGCCGATTTCGGGTGCGGACCGCCAGTAGTGTTGGCGCTTGGCTCTTTGCGTCCTTCCTGGTCCCCGAATCGAAGGGCAAGAGCCTCGAACGGCTTGAGAAGCATCGGCGCCTCGGAAAGTGGCCTCGGGAGCTATCGAGCCGCTGCCCCCAGCGACAGACAGACCTAGCTTCCATTCTGCAGAATAGTCTGGACGTCGTCCATGCTTCCCGTTGATCGACGGGTTCTTTCGATCAACGGCGGCTCGTCGAGCATCAAATTCGCGCTCTTCGAGGTCGGTGACCCAATGCAACGCATCTTTCAGGGCGCGATCGAGGGGATTGGACAGCCGAGGTCCGCCTTGCGCGTGAAAGGCCCGAACTCGACCGACAACTTGTCTCGGCCTTTGCAAGCGCCTGACCACACCGCCGCAGTGAACGCGCTGCTGGATTGGATCGAGGAACGTCTTGGATTGGACGGCTTGGCTGGCGTCGGGCACCGCGTGGTGCACGGCGGGTCAAGCTATAGCGAGCCACAGCTAGTCAGCGCTGACCTCCTGCAGGAACTGCGTCGTCTGAGCCCGTTCGATCCCGAGCACCTGCCCGAGGAGATCTTGCTGATCGACGCCTTTCAACGGCGCTTTCCCGCTCTCTCCCAGGTTGCCTGTTTCGACACTGCCTTTCACCATGACCTACCGCGCGTGGCGCGGCTATTGCCGATCCCGCGTCGCTACGATGCGCAAGGCGTGCGCCGCTACGGATTTCACGGGCTGTCCTACGCCTTTCTGATGGAGGAGCTCACGCG
>Ga0302322_100001847_pt1 | contig 17657 bp, 18 predicted proteins | sample Fen_T0_2_FD_203757 | JGI IMG/M metagenome (GOLD analysis project Ga0302322, IMG submission 203757) | Peat permafrost microbial communities from Stordalen Mire near Abisko, Sweden - Fen_T0_2 | ecosystem: Environmental > Terrestrial > Soil > Wetlands > Permafrost | place: Sweden: Abisko... | reverse complement strand
TCACGGGTTTGATGTCCTTGTGGATCAGCCCGCGCCGATGCATTTGCCGCAACGCGCCTGCGATGCCGAGGGCGATGCGCAGAAACTCCGGCAACGAGCGCTGGCGTCCCACCTGAGAGGCGAGCAAGTCGGCTCCCGGGTCCTCGCTGATCAGCATGGGTCGGCCGCGATGATCGGCCAGCTCGATCGGTCGGGCTGCCCACTCCGACTGTAGCTCGTCGCGCAATGAGTGAGCGCGCTGCATCCGGGTCAGTTGCGCAACCGTCATTTGCGCGGAGGCCGGCGTAAGCAAGAGCACGCCGGGAGCGCGAGAAGCGGTGCCCCTCGAGATCACGAACTCGCCATCGTCCCACAGCCTCACGACCTCGTAGGTCGACAGGGGGATCATGGTGCCTGGCACTGCTTGTCCAGGGTACGGCGCGCTACCGCGGAGGTCACGCTCATCTTGGCTGGCAATGCAGCGAACATACCAGGGGGCCGCAGCCGCCCGCGCGAACAAGTCGCGGGTCTCGGCGCAGGAGAGTGGCCAAAGGGCAGTAACGCGAGTGGCCAGGACCTAGCCGCGCTGGCCACTTTTGGACCGCGCCGAGCCGGGGGACCCGAGACCGCGCGGGTCGAATTGGTGGAAATTGGTGATGAGTTTTGCGGGTAAAAAAGGAGCCCACGACTGGCGCTGGAGTCGAGCATGACAAGGCAAGTAGCTCCCTCCTGGTCACGAAGGATGTCCGTCCCCACATGGCCAGTGCTCGCGAACCTGCGAGAGGGTGGGCGCCCTCAGGTTCACAACGCACCTCAACGCGCGGCTAGGTGCTCGCACTTCTTGGCACACGCGTTACCCAAGGAGTTTTCGAATGGTCTGGCGGATCGCTTCGAAGCGCCGATCCGCGCTTAATCGAGCCGCACCACTTCGCGTTGGCTTGGCCCGCCTTACTTCGCGAGCGCTTCAGCGGTGACCGGTGTGAAGAAATTGAGCAAGTTGCCGTCCGGATCGCGGAACAAAAGTGAGCGGTTGCCCCAGGGCAGGGTCGTCGGCTTCTGAACCAATGACTCGCCGATCAGGTCCGCTAGCTTTTCGGTACTGGGCATCCATGTCGTCGACTCGAAACTCGATGATCACGCTGTGATTGGCCGCGGGACGCGCTACGTGGTCGGCTCCGAACAACGAAAGCGTGCGCGTGCTAGCGATTGCCAGCGTGCCGGAGCGCGTCTTCAGCTCTGCAAAAATCCGCGGTGCACAGGTTCACGGCACCGCCGGTGATCTGCTCGTAGTAGGGAACCAAGCGTTTGATGTCGGCCGTGATGATGCGCAGCGAAACTAGATTCATGAGCTCGTCCTCGGGTGTGGGTGGCGAGCCCTTACCCTGGCGCGTAAAGGTGCCAATTGGTGTCACCTTTAGGGGGGGCCCAGATTCGAGTGCCCCAGCGCGGCCCGTCCCAACCGGCGCGGATGCCGAATCTACCTGAAAATCGCTACTGAAGGCCGAACGCGGAGCGGTGAGGCTCCGGCGCGGGACTGGGGCGTGTAAGACCACCCCAGAAAATTCCAAATGCAGCCCGGATCATGCGCTGAACGAGGTGCATTGCTCGGTCAACAAGCGCAATCCCAGGTTCCCGACGCACATTGGCAACTGCAGAACGAATTGGGCGCCGGAGTGCAGGAATAGCCGGGATAGCCGTTCGGCTTGCCCGCGCAGTCGGGCGTTGGCGTGGGGCAGCAGGGTTGGCAGCTGTTGCTAAACGCATCGTAGCACGCAGAAGGCCCTGGCTCAGGAGGAGTATCCCCGCCCCCAGCCTGTCCGCCCGCACCGGCGCTCGCGTCGGGTGCGCCGCTCGAGCCGCCGCAAGCAACCTTGGACGCGCTCTGCCGCACACAGACTGCGGGCGCTGTGCCGGCCTGGATTCGGAACGATGTTCCGTCGCAATAGTGAGGGGTGTCATCCCAAGCGGCCACGCCAACCAACTTCGGTTCTTGGAAAACAGCGGGCTGATAGTAGCAAGCCTTGCCGTGGGTTCCGAAGTCGAGGGTGATCAAACCCAGCCCGTCGCAAGTCCCGACTTCCGCGATCGCGCCGAGCGAGCTTCCCGGACAGCTTTGCGCCCAAGCGACTCCGGCGCAAAGCATCGGCGGACATTCCCCCCAAATATCTCGGACCTCGTCCATCAATCCCGAGCAGGTGACCTCGTCCGGACCGCCGCCTTCAGGAGCCCCCCCCGTGCCGCTGCCTGCGCCCGTACCTCCTGAGCCGCCATTGCTAGGCCCGCCGGGCGCGCCCGCGTTCTGCCCGCCGGGCGCGCCCGCATTTTGCCCGCCGGTAGGGACGCCCGCGCTCCCAGGCCCACCGCCGCGCACCAAGTCTCCCGCGCTGCCGCCGCAACTATCGGTCGATGGGGCGCAGCCCGAACCCGGTCCGCCTCCGATCGGCTCGACAATCGTCGGACTGCAGGCGGCTACTAGAATTACACACCAGGCAACGCCCATACAAATGTGATTCGATTTCATCATTCCCTCCTTCCCCAAGTGGCCACTCGCGCTCGACGCGGCTCACGGGTTACCCCACGCAACGCCCAGGCCCGCAGAGAACAACGCCAAAGGCCGACCCCAAGTGGCAACGCTTTGTCCAGCAAACGCCAGTTCCAACTTGGGTAAGGCTACTCCGAGCTCAGCACCTAGGCACAGGCGCACGTGCTTGGTCAGGCGGAAGCCAAGCTCGCTACCCAAACTGGGTAGAGCCGCCAGTTTGCGATCGACGCGATCGGTGTACGGCGCCTGCGCCCGGCCGCTGGCGCTGAGCCAAACCATAGAAACCCCGGCATGCGCGTCGAGCGTAGCGAGCGGAGTCGTCACGAATCGCCCCGACAGCTCGACTCCGAACAGCGAGGCCGACACGTCGGCCGCGTTGCCTCCAGAGCTCACGGTCGACTGCACCAGAGGCAGGACGAGTTTCGCTCCAATCCCGTAGCTCGCAGCGATACGCGCACGCGCCCGGAGCAGCAAATCCAAGCCGAGGGAGCCAGGCTGAAGCGGAACGGCCGCGGCGAGCTGCTGAAAAAATCTGCCATCTTCGGCTTTGGCCCTGGTCGGTGTCGAATGGAGCGCGGCGGCCCGGGGCGTGGCGATCGACTTCAATGGCGGCGGCGGCGGGCGCGGCGGCATCAGCTCGAGCGCAGCGCTGCCCTCGCGCAGGGGCTGAAAAAAAGCGCGCAGTTGCTCGGATGCACGCACCGCCGACGTGGCATCCGCGGCGCCGGGCTCGGCCTCCATCTGCTCGGCCTCCAAAACGCGATCGAGCACGAGCCGCCCCGTCCTCTCATCCCGGAGCCAGAGCTCGACGCATCGCGGCGGCGGGTACTCGATCACGCGTGCGGCGGCATCAGCTCCCAACGCGTCGTCGACATCGAGCACCTCGGCCGAGAGAATCGAAAGGCCCATGGCCTCGATCTCGCCCCGGATGCGAGCACTGAACGGCGTCTGCTCGTGGCTCACGAATAAGATTCGCGCCGGTTCGGCCGAAGACTGTCGCGACACTCCAATCAGTGTCAGCAAGACCAAGCGCGAAAGCCTGCGCCGAAGCCATCGCACGCTCATGGCTGCTTCAGGCTCTGGGCCAGCCGTGCATGAGCGCCATTCGGATAGCGCTCGAGGTAGAGCCGTGCCGACGCCCGCGCGAGCTCGACATCCCCCTGACCTTGCTCGGCTTCCATGCGACGGCCAAGCGCTTCCGGCGCAAGGGCGCAGTTTCGACACTCGGCAAGATAAGCGGCGAAGAAGCGACGCGCAGTGCGGTAGTCGTGCGCGACATCGAATGCGAGCTGGCCCAGGTGGAACGCCGCACTCGCAGCGCTCTCTGACCCGGCAAAGCGACGCCGCACGGCCGCGTAGCCAAAGCTCGCTCGCTCGGCATGACCGGCCAAGCGCGCCGTGCTCGCGAGCTCGAGCAATTCCGCGGTAGAAAGCGTCTCGCACAACCGCTCGAAGCCTTCGTGCTCGGCGGCCGCGATTGCGCCAGCATAGTCACCGAGCGCGCTGAGCTCGCGCCAGCTTGGCGCACGCGGAGGCGGCGCTACGGACAGCGGCGCGCTCAGGCTCGGCGGCGGATCCACGCGCGGTGATGCTGGCGGGGACGCAGGCACCGGCGCCGGCATTGGCTCAGGCGGCGGCGTCGCCGCGGGCGCGGGTTGCTGGGGCGACGCGGGGGTGGAGTCGGGGCCGCAGGAAAACGTAGCCGATTGGCCCGTGCTCAAGGCGCGCGTTCCCGCCAAGCATTCTGCCGAAACGAGCACGTGTCCCTCCTGCATGTTCACGAACAGCTGCTGACGCTGTGGGTCCCAACTGCTCTCGAAGCTGGTACCCGTGACATGAATCTCGAACGGTCCGCCAAACAGCGACCAATCGTTCTTGGGACGGGGTACGACATCTGCGCGCACCACCCCACGCTCGATGACCACGCGCGCGCCATGCTCATTGCTGCTGACGACGCGCGCCTGCGCCCCCGCGCGAAGCAGAAAACGGCTGCCGTCGGAGAAGCTCAAATTGCGCACGCCGGTGTTCGGCGCTGCGATCAGCACCCCCAATTGCCCGAGCCCTGCTGCCTCGCCCACGCGAAATTCGAGCGCCCTGGGGCGTAGAACGAACAGCATCACCGCGGCAGCAATGGCAGCCGCGCCGACGCCATAGCAAAGCCGAGACAGGTTACGTCGCGTGCGTTCACGTCGCGCTCGCGCGCGATAAACTGCCGCGATTGTCGCGCTCACAGGCGGACGAGCACGGTTCTGCAAGGCATCGTCTTGAACCTCGGCAAGGATGCGCCCGAGGGTGCTCAACTCTCGATTCGACGCCATCGGCTGCCCTCCTCGAACCATTCCACGAGCTCCGCGCGGGCGCGTCCGCGCAGGTAAAATTCGTCACTGGCACGCTTCAAACGCCGCTTGATCGTCGCCACCGAGACCTGGCATGCGTGGGCTACTTCCGTAAGCTCCAAGCCTTCCACGAAGCGCAACGTGAAGGCGATGCGCTCATCTGCGCCAAAACCATCTAGCACCTCGTAGAATACCCGCAGAGCCGCGCGAGCCTCGAACGAAGCGGCACCCGCGGGTTGTTCGGGACGCGTCTCGGCGGGCAAGAACACGAGCCAGCGGCGCCGCCGTTTGCGACGAATCGCCTCGCGCGCGACGAACACCGCAATCGAGCTGAGCCAGGCCCGCAGCGACTCGGGCTCGCGCAGCTCGGTGATGCGAGCGAACGCGCGAATGAACACCTCTTGCGTCAGGTCGTCGAGCTCGGCGCAAAATCCGAGCATGCGCGTCAGCATGCGCTCGACGTGAGCCGTCTCGGCCTGCAACAGCGCCCGCTCGGCCCACGGTTCTGCCGCGATTAGCCCGCGCACCAGCTCAGCCGGATCGCGCGCGCGCGCCTGCTCGCTCGCCTGCCTTTTGCCGCCTACGACGCGGACGAGTTTGCTAGTGCCGACCATGCTGGGTTGCGGAGCGCCCGCCGCATTGTAGTGGCCGAACACGCAGTAGACGGCTCACGCCACCGTTCAAAGCATCGTTCTCAGCAAAACCGCGCGGTTACGCGCTCGTCACAGGCGCTCGATGCGGGTCGGGCGACCGCTGCGTCGTCGTAACCCAGACCTGGGACGCCGGCCCGTGCCGCTGAGTGAAACCAGAAATCGCCTGAGCTCTGCCGGCGAACCCCGAGCCCCGAACAGATACGCGGCGATGCCAGCGAGCAGCACGAACGCCGGTGCGCAGAAATGGGTGACCCAGCGGGTCGCGAACAGGACTGGCGTCGTCGTTGCGAGGTCGAGTGGGCGTACCCGGAATCCGCTCCAGAAGTCTCGCGCGTGGTCGAGCAGCATTTGTTCGGGTGTTCGATCTCTCGCGACGCGCAGACGCTCACAGCGCGGCCTGGTTGGCGCGTTTGCTTCGACGCCCGGAGCGGCAAATGACATGTGTGCTGTAGTCGCCACGACGGACTGACGGATCGCCAATACAACCGGTTGACATAAGCCTATTTTGCAGTATTTGCTAGTCATCGAGCATTCGAGCAACCCGGCGCGAGCGCCATCGACACGGCGCGTCGAAACGCACTCACCCGGCGTACCTCGCATCTCACGCCCCCGTTCGCGCCAGTCTCGAGCAACGTGCAAATCGGAGCCAGCGTGACCACAGCGTATCGTAACAGCCTGCAGGGCTTTGCCACCTCGGCTCTCGCCTGCCTAATCGCGAGCACCTCATTCGGTTGCGGGTCGTCGGCTACTCCACAGACGGGCGCGGGTGGGCAACAATCCGAACTCGCAGGCGCAAGCTCCATAGGCGCCGGGAGCGCGGGTGCGCCCGCAGCCGCGGCCGCCGGAGCTGACTCGACTGGCGTCGCTGGCGGCAACACTGGCGGATTCGGCGGTGCTGGCGGGCCCGGAGGTACAGGCGGCGCCGCAGGCACCATCGGCTCGGGCGGCGCCATCGGCACGGGCGGCTCGGGCGGCACCATCGGCACGGGCGGCTCGGGCGGCACCATCGGCACGGGCGGCTCGGGCGGGGCGACCCACGTCGGCGGCGCATCGACCAGTGGAGATCCGCCACCGCTCACGGGCACCGTGGTCGCGGGCACGGTCAAGGTCACGCGCTCGACGGTAGTGGGCAATCTCGCGCCAGGTTTTGCAGGCTTCAGCTTCGAAAAGACCCACTTGACCGACGGTTTCTTCAGCGCGGACCACGCGGCGCTGATTGCAATGTTCAAGCTGCTCGGACCGGGCGTGGTGCGCATTGGCGCGGACGACGTGAACATCTCGGTGTGGACGCCGAGCGCCACCTTCGTGAAGCCTGGCACGACCTCGGGCAAAATCGGCAGCGCAGAGGTGGATGCGCTGGCCGACTTCCTGAAAGCCACGGGCTGGAAGACCATCTACGCGGTGAACATGCGCGGAGCCTCGACGCCGCAAACGGCCGTCACCGAGCTCACGTACGTGATTGCCAAGCTCGGGGCGAGCTTGGCGGCCATCGAAATCGGTAACGAGCTCAATCTATATGGTCTGTCGAACGTCGAGAGCGTGTGGCATTCCTATGCCGCGGCGATTCACAGTGCATTCCCGACCGCGGTCGTCGCAGGGCCCGGCGCGTACCTGGATATCAATTTTGCGACGCCGTTCATCAAGGGCGAGGCAAGCCAGATCGGGCTCGTGACACATCACTACTATCGCGGCACGGCCGGAACTTCGGCGGCTACCCTGGCCAACTTGCTGAATGCCGACCCCACGGTGGTCAGCCAGTCTCAAGCATTGGCCAATTCCGCGCGCACCAACAACATTGCGGGCGGCTATCGCTGGGGCGAGATGAACTCGTATTCCAGCCACGGGCAGGCCGGCGTCAGTGACGCGCTGGCTTCGGCGCTGTGGGGCATCAACTTCATGCTGACCACCGCGCAATACGGCTGCGTCGGCGTGAACTTCCACGGCGGTGGGCAGAACATGGACGGCAATGTCTGCCCCACGAACGCGGCCTCGTGCGACCGGCCCTTCAGGTACTCTCCGATCCTCGAAATCGACAGTCGCGTGACCGCCGCAGCGCCGCTCTACTACGGCATGCTGCTCGTATCTCAGCTCGGAGCTGGCAGCATGCTGGGCACGACCGCGAGCGCGGGCAACGTCAATTTCAAAGCCTATGCCATTTCGCCGAGCGATGGCTCGACCCGCATGGTGCTCGTCAACACGGATGCAAGTAGCAGCGTCAACGCCAGCGTCGACCTCGGCGCGGCAGTCTCGACTGCAAGTGCGGTGTACCTTCGTGGCCCCTCGCTCACGGCCACGACCGGCGTGACGCTGGCAGAGGCCACCGTGACCCCTCAGGGCGGCTGGGTTCCGAAGCCGCCCTACGCGCTCAAGCATGCGGGCAACGTCATCACCGTGCCCTTACCCCCCGCCAGCGCGGTGCTCGTCTCGGCGAACTAGCGGGAACTGAGCGTGCGCCCGCTACTGGATATTGCGAACCGCGCTCGCGTAAGCCACGACGATTGCCACGTCCAGCGCCGCGCCGATCAGCGTACCGACGATCCGAGGTCCAGGCGACGGCACCGTTCGAATGAGACTCACCTGGTCCAGCGGCACGGTGTCGCGCTTGGTTTCGACGGGGCCGGACAAGGCCGAGCCGTATGGGGCGCCGCCAGCGTCCAACCGCGACCAGTCGTGATCGAGCGCGACCTTACCCGCCTCAATCCCCCGGTAAGTGCCAGTGACCATGCTGAGCTCTGCCGTAGGATGAGCGGGAGAGCCTGCGAGTGATGCCACGCTACGGGCGGGCACCTGTTCGGTTGGTGACGGCGCGTAGAAGACCTCGACGTCGGTCCCGACCGGTATCACTTGCACGTCTTTGGGAGCGACCGAGTGAGATGCAGGTGTCTGCGCACTGCCGACGGCGTAGCCGAGCAGCGTGCAGCCGGTTGAGGTCTGCACGACGAGCCCCAGAACGACTGGCGCGAGTAAACGACGTCCGGCGTCCCAGACCCAGCAGAAGGGGTGCACAGAAGGGACACTACTCCGGATGGGCCCCGCGTCGACCGACCTGCTAACGCTCTTCGATTCGGCAGTGGCGAGCAGGGCGCCATGGGAGGATTTCGCCTCGAGTGCCGATGGCTATTCCTCGCGTTCCAACCAAACCGACACTTCCCCGGGGAATTCACCGGGGGAAACGTGCACGATGCGCGGACGACAGCAGACGGCGCAGTCCTCAGTGTAGGTTTGGTGCTCGCCTCCCCCGAGGTCGACGTACAAATCTTCGACCTCCCCACAGAAGGGGCAGGCGACCTCGGCGCTAGTCTTGTTCTTTTTGCTCAAAGCGACCGCAAGAATGCGATCAAATCCGCCCGCTCGTCAGCAGAAAGCAACTCTGGCTTGCCATGGGCGGTCCCTCCGCACACGCCAAAGCGCTCTGCGACACTCTTGGCGCAGCCGTCGTGAAACAAAGCTGGCCGAAGCCCCACCCCGAGCAGGGTGGGCGTAACGAAACTGCCGCCGGTGCCGACGTCCGCGAGCTGATTGTTGGTGAATTGCGGGCCGCTATGACAACTGGCGCAAGCCACGTCGTCCCGCCGGAACACCGCCTCGCCGCGCTTGACCGCGCCCTCATCCAAGTCGTCGGCCGGGGGCAAATTGGGCAGCTGCTCGAGGAACGCGCCCAAGGCTGAAATCTGGTCGGCGGACGGCGATTGCGGGAGCCCCATGCGGGTAACCATCACGGCTTTGACCAGCGCGCCCATATCCCCGAGCGTGCCATCCCAGTGGAACGGCGCGCGCTCCAGCACTCCGCCTTCGAGGGGCATGGTGCGCCGCAAGCCCTCGGCAAAGCGCCAAACGTGGCCATCGTCACCGCCCTCGGGATGGCAAGAGGCACAAGCGATGCCGATACCGCTGTTCATGTGGAACATTCGATGCCCGCTATCGGCGTGTGATTCGTCGCTCAATGCGACGCTCGTACCGTCTTCGAACTCCAGCATTGCCGGCTCGCGCGATTGCACGATGTACTTGCCGGCCGCGGAGAACACTACCGCCACCGGCTGACCCGCGAGCTCGACGGAGGTAATCGGCGAATCGTCCTGGAACCCTCGAGCATTCGCGCCCGACGCACTCAGCCAGAGGGTCGCCGCGGGATCTGCAGCGAGCGGCGGCACGCGCAAGTGGGCCACACCGTTCGCGGGCGCGGAGGTCAACTCGTCGTCGAGCGCGATCACCGCCACGCGCGTCGCTTGCGCGTCGAACGCCACGTCCAAAGGCCCCGCGCCGGGTAGCATGCTGGATTGGAAGGTCATCGACGAATGCACGATGTCGCCTTGGGTGTCGAGCCCGTCGCCTGAAGCGCCACCCTCACCGAGGGAGCTCGGACCCACGCCCGAGGGCGTTTCTGTATCGACCGTGCTGAGCACCCGGCTCACCAAGCCCCCAGCGCAGGACGAACTCGCCCCATAACCGCCCGGTCCTTCGCCGACCGCGTCGTTACTCGACACTTGGTGGGCGAGCGCCACTTGGCCTCCCGGCAAGGGCAACGCCCGATAAGCCACCGTTGCTTCACCGCACGACGACCGCGGCGTGGCGCGACGGGATACGCCTCCGTCGTCGGCAATCACCATCACTTCGGCGCTCAGGAAGCGGGTGACTACGAGATCGTGGTCGCGCACGATCACGTCTCTCAAGTCCGTGTCGAGCTGCAGCGTGCGCGTGCGGTTCAAGGTCTGGGCGTCGAGGGTGAGCAATTGGCCAGAACGGCACGCCACGTAAACCGACGCGCTCTTGGCGTCGTAGGCGACGCCGCGCGGCGACGCACACACGGCACTTCTTCGCACGACCGCCGCGCTCGCCAGGTCGATTTCGACCAGTGCGCCAGCGCGCCGCAACGCGACGAACAACTTGCCGTCTGGCCCCTCCGCCATACGTCCCGGCTCGTCCCCGGGTGAGACAAATACCGGGCTTACGACGCGCGAAGCGTCGTCGACGAGAAATACGGCGTCCCGATCCGGATCTGCCGCGGCGATCGTGCGTCCGTCACGGGTCACCAGCAAGGTACCACCGACGACAGGCGCGCTGTGCTCGGACTGAACCGTCTTGCCGCCGAACAAGGCGCCCGTCACGCTCGGCTCAATTGATAGCGTCGGGGGCTCCGGTGCGGGCTGCAAGGCCGGCGGAGCGGCAAGATCACCGGGCGAGCCGCCGCAACTCACCTGCACCAGCCCCGCGCTCGCCGACAGCGCTACCCCAAGCAGGCGAATTCGAGTATTCATCATGGACTCCCGGGTGCAACGACCAATGGGTCGAGTTCGAATAGATCCCCACGCAACGTGTCTATGATCGCAGCAATGCGTTCGGGAACGGCCAGATAATTGTCGCTCGGAATCGATAACGCCTGTTCGTACGCGAACAGCTCCATGGCATCCGGAGGTGACGCCTGGCCCCAATGGCAGACGACCGCGAGATTCCATTGTTCTGCGCTGCTCGTGATGGGACAGCTGCGGCTGCGCTCCAAGAAAGAGCCCAGTTGATCGATGTTTGCGCTCAAGCGATCACGGTTTTGCTGCGTGCCCAGCGACCACTCTTCGACCATGGCAAGGTTACCGACGATGAACTCGCGATAGCCGTTATTGCCTGACGAGAATCTGCCATTGCACGAAGGCCCGCCGGCGAACTCATCTTTTTCGTAAAAGATCGCGCCTAGGCGCGTTGGGGTTGAAAGCGCCTCAGCCAGCGACACGGGTTCGTTCTGGAGATCGAACACCTTCAGGTCACCGCCTTTGACCACCACGATCCAGGCCTCCGCTTTGAGCACGACCCGCAGCAGGTTGCCGCCGTAGTCTTCACCCGGCCAACCCATGCGACTCGCCCAAGGCTCCGACCACGCGTAGCGCCCCTTGGCGAACAGCTCACCGCCGAGCAAGTTGGCGAGCTGCGCACGCTCGGGAACCGTCGGGTCTTCGCCAATTCGGGTCAAGACCGGGAAGGCATAGCCTAGCCCCACGCCCGTGTGCGCGCTCTGACTGAACAAGACTCGGTCTTGGCGAATCGAAGTGGCTTGCTCGTCCGTCAGCCAGCTGAAGAGCTCACGGCGTGCAGGCTCGCCGTCGTCGACGGTTTGGTCCGCAAACACCGCCTTGCCCATGCCGGGTGGAGCGATGCACGCAGCACCGGCGGTGCCGATGATGCCAACGGATCCGCCCGCGGAAGGGCCGAAGGACGGAGGACGCGGTTCGCCCGACGCGCCGCCCGAGCCGCCAGCGTCGACGGAGTCTGGCAACGGCTCCGGACGCCCGCTGCTCACCACGCACCCGCCCACACCAAGCACCAAACAGGCGATTGCCGCTCGCGCAAAAGCGAAATCGATCCCCGACACCCGCGACCGGCCGACCATGCCAGACGAGTCTAACATCGATCGGCCCGGACGCACGCCTCGGGCGGTGCTAAGCCCGCGGCCCCGAAACGAAAGGACCATTTTCTTTGGGAGCCCGCGGCGGATCACTCACATTTACTCGTTTTTTCACGCAGGGCGCACTGCCCAAGGACCTCCGTCGCAAGTTTTTGGAGGCCGCGAAGCTGCGCGTGTTCGAGCCACTCAAGCCAGAAGACGAAGCGCTCGAAGCCACCGGCTGGTGCGTGATGGAGCGGCCATTCGATCTGGAGCTCGATTCCGCCAAGATATTTCACGACAACTTCGTGTTGCTCGGTTTCCGGGTCGATCGCTACCGTATTCCCGGGGCACTCCTCAAATCGCAGATCAGCGATGAAGAGCAGAAGCAGTTGGCTCGGGGCAAGAAGACCAAGCTCAGCCGTAACGAGAGGCTCGAGATCAAAGACCGCGTAGTGATGCGTTTGCGCAAGAAGGTCATCCCGAGCTCCAAGGCCCTGGATGTTTGCTGGCATCTCGACAGCGGAATCGTACTGTTCTTCGGACACTCCAAGCGCATGCTCCTGGACTTTGCCGCGCTGTTCGAAAAGACCTTCGGTCTGGCGCTCTTGGAAGACAGCCCCTATGCAGCGGCGACGCGCGCGGAACTGCCGCGTGAGCTCGAGCGCGCGTTCAAGCAGATCGAACCGATCAGCTTCTCGAGTGGTAGGAAGCGACTCGGCAAGTCCTCGATCAAGCCAGAGTCCGAACCCGAGCCGAGCGAAACCTCGACTGCCGAACCGGAAGATCTGCTCGAGCGCGTGGAGAGCACCCGCTTCCTCGGGCCCGAGTTTCTGCTCTGGTTGTGGCTACGCGCCGAAATCGTGAACAAGCCGCTCAGCCTGCCGGAACTCGGCAACTTCGAAGTTTGGTTGGACAATCAGCTCACCCTGCAATCGGACATCGACCCCAACGAGCGGGTGACCGTGCGCGGCGCAGCCCCATCCGGCAGCCCGGAGGCGCGCGAGGCCGTGCGCGCCCAGAAGTTCCCGGTCCGAGCCCGGATCGCGATCCGCAACGAAGAGCGTGATTTCGCCTGCGTGTTGGTCGCTCAGCGCTACGCAGTGGCGAGCGGCAAAATTCCAGCGGTGCTCACCAAAGACACGGACGACGCATTCCAAGAACGCATGACGCTGATCGAACGCATGTGCCAAAGTCTAGACGGGTTGTTCAGGATGTTCCTGCAAGACCGCTTGAGCGCGGTTTGGAAGGAAGGCTGGGAACCGGCCGTGGTGTGCTGGGCCGAAAACGAAGCGATCCCAACGGAGATCCTGGCCACGCTGATGCAAGGCAAGCATTCTCGTAGCAAGAAAACCAAGTCGCGCTGACCGTGGCCAAAGCTCGATCGACCTTACTCACGTCACCGCTATCCATGGCGGACTTCGCGGCGCGACTGGTCTTCTTCGCCAGTGCGCCATTCGCAATCGTGCTCTTGGCCGAATTGTTTCCGGTGCGCGGTGCGCTGGTCGATGTCGGCCTCGCGCTTTCGGTGTTCTTGCTCGGGGAAGCGTCGCGGCGCGCGGCCTCGCGTTTTCGCCCAATTCGGTTCGTGCTCCGGGAAGCGCTCGCCTTCGAGAGCTACTATCGAGAACGGACCCCCCGCCCCTTCGCCTACTACGTCGCGTATCCACTGCTATTTCCGTATTGGTTGTACGACCGCGAGGCCAGACGCGAGTTCTGGATGTTCCGCGGCTACACGGTGGGCAGCTTCCTGGTCCTGCTCGCCTCGCTCGCCTGGCAGTTCTTCAGCTCCTGGCGTCCCGAGCTCGGCTTCCGCGATTTTTTGCCGGCAGTGCTGCTGTCTCTCGGCGTCGAAACGTTGCTCGTCCTGTCATTGTTGATGCCAATCGCCACGACCGTAGTCTGGTATCACGGTAGCTATCGTCGCCGTCGCTTGCTGGCCATCCTGTTGGTCGGCGCGCTTTCGACCAGCTATGCGTTGAGCCGCGTCCTCCGCCACCGGGATCCGATCGTCTCTTACTTGACGCGTGAGCGAGTCCGACTGCGCACCGCCGCTCAACGCAAGGCTGCGCACCGCGCATTGCAAAAGGCGGTCGAAGTCGCTTGGCGTGACCTGGTGAAGGTCCGCGGAGTGGAGGGCGATGGGAAAGTCGAGGGCAAGGCGCTAGAAGATGCGCGAACCGCCCTCGAAGGCTTCTACAAGCACGACGAGGCGTTCGCCTTCGACCTGTGGGCGAGCCCACGGACTCGGCCCCGCGTGCTGGTGCTCTATGCCCAAAGCCGCCGCAAGCGGCCGCCGATTTGGGTCGCGCTGAAAGATGGCGGCGAAATCCGCAAGCCCGACCAGCTACCGAAGGGTGCTTTCGTCGCCATGCGCACGGCGGCAGACACGACCGACGCCGTGGGCATGGTCTGGGACGAGAAGTAGCTCGAGCGGTCAGTCTTTGCGCAGGTATTTGCCGCTGACCATGGGGCTGAAGTCGGAGTCCACAGCTAGTTTATTTTCGATCGAGAAGTGGCAGTGCTGCGCGTCGATTCGGTACACATAGCGCGATGAGCCGCGCACGCTCGTGCGGATCAGGGTCAGCACGTTGTCCTCGAAACGACCACGTGCCGGGTCGCCGGGAGGAAAGCCGAACGAATCGAACCAGTACCAGAGAATTTCCTTGGTTTCGGGATCGACCGTGAACACACCGTGACCGCGAAAGGTCACGCGGCTGTTCCGTTGCTGCAGGTAGTCTTGGATTACGACAAAACCGTCGAGATCAGCTCGAAAGCTCATGCGGCCAAAGGCGGGACCACCCGGGCCCCAAGCGGTGGCTGCCACTTCTTCGTCCCCTTCCCACTCACCCACGAAGGCGAGCAAGCGCTGGTGCTCTGCACCCACTTTCGGCATTTCCATTGGGCACTCCTTTCGGCTCAAGCATCGAGCTTGAAACTCCCAGCGTCAATCAGCTCCGGCTTCGCGTCGTGCGACAGCGGATCGGTCAAACCCAGACACCAAAAATCCACGGCGGAGCCATCTTTTCGCACGCGGAGCCGTAAGAAGTGCTTGAAACCGGGGTGGTCGAGAGCCGTGAAGGCCTGCGTTTCCTCCAACCCGAGCAAAGTGAGCAGCGCCAAGAATGCCCCGAACACGAACGCGCCATAGAACACGGCCACCCCGAAGGTCAAGCTCGCGATCAACCAAATGGGCAGTGTGACGTGAGCGCTCAGCGCCAAACGCACGAAGGCAAACGAAGCGAACACCGGAATCGTCGCCGTCGCTAGGCCCGCGCCGAATGACAGCGCGAAGACCACGAAGCCTCCCTTGCGCACATCGCCGATCAGCGAATAAATGATCGTCGTCAGCACGGTGATCAGAATCGGTGCCGAGACGATGAAGCCGATCTTTTGGAATTGGTGCAGCCCAATGTTCATGGCCGGCAAGAACAGCACGGCGAGCACGATGTGAGGCAAGAAGCCGGAGTTGCCACGCATCACCTTCCACGGCACTTGCAGCAGCAAGAGCCGGCTCTGGCCCATCGTGGGCCACTCCACGTCGGCGCTCAAGCGCTGCCCGCGCCGCAGCGGAGCCGGGTGCAAGAATGCTCCGCCGCCGCCTGCCGTCACGTGCAATGCTCTACCGTGCTGCAGACGCTCGTAGTGGTGCACGTCGCCCGAGAGCAGAAAGTGCGGTTTGGCCTCCAGATCCAGGTTCAAGGCCTCGACCATGGCCGTACCGGTGGGGCTGGGCGCGCCGAATGCAAACAGCGGATCGGGCAGCATGACCAAAGGGCTCACTTCTGGAGAGCGCATGCGCCAGGCATCGAAGTAACGCACCTGGCGCGTGTCCAGATTGCGCAGCTGGCGATCGACGGCATACAAGTCTAGCCGAGACGTGAGCGGCAGTGCGAAGTAGCTCGCGCTCTGGACGGGCTGATAGCCGCTCAGCGCCAAAGCCTTGGGCTTGTCGATTTTTCCGCCGCGCACGAACTGACGCGCCCACTCCGCATAACGCTCGATCATCCGTTGTGAGATGCCGGCCACGCTCGGGCGGGCCACGCCTTCTTCGTCGTCCGCGGTGCGGCGAAACATGCGCGCGAAGCCGTCCAGCCCATCGTACCAATCGTGGTTACCGGGGATGCCTAGCAGCACGCGCGGAGGTCCCGGCGGCAGCGCCTCGAGGATCTGATTGAACGGCACGATCACGCGATTCGTGATCTCTTGAGCCGTAGCCACTGGGTAGGCCGTGTCACCACCGAAGAGCAGTATCTCACCGCGCGGCGCGCGCAACGACGAGCCCTCCGCGTCCGGGTCGGGCAGCTCGTACTCGGCGAAAATCAGCCGTGCCACGGCCCGACTCACCGCCACGTCGTCGCCCGTGTCGGCGACGAAATCTAGCCAGAGGTCACGCTCCAAAGTCTCGACCAGTGTGGCCTGCGCCGAGTTCGAGCCCAGCACCTCGGCCACGCGCGTCTTCAGCTCGACCGGATCGTCCGCCGTCATCCAATCGCGAGAGTCCACGTCTTCGGTGGCGATCGCGGCCGCGGCGAAGTGCCGCAAGTGCCCCCAGAACGAGCGCACACCAAACCAGACCACGCCACGCGGCCGCTCGGCACCGCGGACGAAGCGCCAGCGCGGCGCGAGGTTCGGGCGCACGGGACGAAACGGTTCAGGCACGAGGGACGCGCAGTAGAACACGATCCTCAGCCTTCGACGCAACACCCCCGCCCCTTACCGAAGACGCCCTCGTTTCGTATATTTCGCGAGATTTGGAACCAATTTTCCAGCGTCTACGGCAACTTTGGCTTGGCCCTCGGCGAAATTGCAACTTCGAGTGGCTGATAGCCGGTGGCGAAACCGAAACCGTGCAGTTACAATCGCGCGGATGAATCGCAGGTACATCTCGAGCGGCACGAAGTACGAGCCGATCGTTGGTTATTCGCGGGCCGTTCGCGTGGGCAACACGATCTACGTGTCGGGCACGACCGCTACCAAGGAAGACGGGACCATCGCCGCTCCCGGCGATGCCGGCCTGCAGACCGCTCAGGCCCTGCGCAACATCGCCTGGGCTCTGGAGCGTGCCGGCGGACGCATCGAACACGTCGTCCGTACCCGCATCTACGTGACCAACATCGACGATTGGGAGAAAGTCGGACGCGCCCACGGTGAGTTCTTCCACGACGTGCGCCCGGCCACCACGCTCGTGGAAGTGCGCCGATTGGTCGATCCGGCGATGCTGGTCGAGATTGAAGCCGAGGCGCTGCTCGACGGGTGAGAGCGAGCGGAGGGTGTCGGGGCTGAGGCCTTGCCGACGCCTCTGCTTCCCTCCCCGTACCAGCCGAGCCGACCCGTCATCGCTTGCCACGTCTCACCAGGCCGGAGATCTTTCGCCGCAGCGTCGACCGATGAATGCCGAGCGCTTGGGCGGCTCGACTCAGGTTGCCCGAGTGAGCTTCGAGGGCTCGCTCTATCGCTTCCCGCTCCAGACTTTCTAGGCTCGTCGTCGGCCCCTCTGTGGCCGTTGATCCAGCCCCTTGGATGCTCGACGGGCGTTCCGAGCGCGCCGTCGCCCAGCCAAGCTCGAGGTGAGGTAGGTCGATGAATTCGCCCGTCGCCACGCCCTTGGCGGCCTGGAGGACGTTTCGAAGTTGGCGGACGTTGCCCGGCCATGAATACCGTTCGAGCGCCTGCAGCGCCTGCCGCGTCAACGCGTTCCCCGATCCGCGCAAGAAGTGCTCGACCAAAGATGCGATGTCCTCAGTCCGATCTCTGAGGGGCGGCAACCGAATCTC
>Ga0302322_100001846_pt1 | contig 17657 bp, 14 predicted proteins | sample Fen_T0_2_FD_203757 | JGI IMG/M metagenome (GOLD analysis project Ga0302322, IMG submission 203757) | Peat permafrost microbial communities from Stordalen Mire near Abisko, Sweden - Fen_T0_2 | ecosystem: Environmental > Terrestrial > Soil > Wetlands > Permafrost | place: Sweden: Abisko... | reverse complement strand
TTGGTTACGCGCACGACCAGGCGCGGCCGCTAAACTCGCGACCACACTCGGCAACTGCGAGATCACACCGCACTCTCCCGACGCCTTGCACTACCGCGGCAATCAGGATCTGTTCCTAACTCCCGCGTTTCACAACGGCGCCTTTGAAATTCAAGATCTCGCCTCGCAGCTTGTCGGTTTGGCCTGCGCCCCCAAGCCTGGCGAAACCTGGTGGGACGGCTGCTCGGGCGAAGGCGGCAAAATGCTTCACCTCGCTGATCTCATGCAGAACAAAGGCCTTATCTGGGCCACCGACCGCTCCGAACGCCGCCTGCATACGCTTAAGCAACGCGCCGCACGTGCGAAGATTTTTAATTTCCGCGTGGCTCAATGGGATGGTTCGGACGCTCTGCCAACTAGAACAAAATTCGACGGCATTTTGATCGATGCCCCTTGCAGCGGCCTCGGCACTTGGCAGCGCAATCCCCACGCTCGCTGGACCGCCACCGAAAACGACGTCTCTGAACTGGCCGCCATTCAACGCCAACTCCTCGAAAACGTTTCTGGCTCGCTCAAGCTCAACGGCCGGCTGATCTATGCGGTTTGCACTCTCACGCGCAGCGAAACCACTGCCGTAGCCAATGCCTTCACCGCCGCACATCCTGAGCTAGAGCCACAACCCATTCTCGGGAAAACGCCCCAGCTCACACTCTGGCCGCATGAATACAACGCCAACGGCATGTTCATTGCCGAGTGGAAACGAAAAACCTGATTGAACCACGGAGGCGCAGAGGACAGAGAGAACTTCTCCTCTTCGTCTCCTTGTCCCCTGTGTCTGTGGTCAAAAAAATAACCAGTTCCACCGTCCAAGCCGACTTCAATGATCCGCTTGCGGTCGTCCACTATACGCGTGCCGCGCATTTTCTTGGCCTCTGGAGATCTGAGCAGATCCTCATCGAACGTTTCTTTACGGATAAAAACGCCGCATTGATCGAAGCTGGTTGCGGCTCAGGACGTGTTACTCTCGGCCTTTGGCACGAAGGCTACCACAATCTCACCGCCTTCGACTTCGCCGAAGAGCTGGTTGAGCAAGCAGGTGATCTCGCCGAACAACGCGGAGCTAGAGCCATTCGCTTTCTCCACGCCGACGCAACACGGCTCCAGGAAAAATTGTCTGCCAAAAGCCAGATCTTCGACGGGGCGCTCTTCATGTTCAACGGTCTCATGCAGATTCCTGGTCGCGAAAACCGCCGCACCGCGTTGCGCGAACTCCACGCCATCTGCCAGCCCGGCTCGCCGCTGCTCTTCACTACGCATGATCGTGACTGCAGCCCGACTGAGCAGGCGCTTTGGCGCCTCGAGGCTCTACGTTGGGCCGAAGGCAAACAAGATCCACGCCTCGTCGAATTCGGCGATCGGTACTTTCAAGATGAGACTGGCCGAACCTTCATGCATCTGCCAAATCGGATAGAAATCATTGAGGACCTCACCGCGACCGGCTGGGCGCACAAATTCGATGCCATGCGCCAAGAAATAGCTCGAGAAAATAAAGCGGTCCTCGAGTTTTCGGACGAATGTCGTTTTTGGTCGGCAACGCGCGAGTGATTTAAAGACCTCGTAATCGCGGTAAGAAGAATCCGCTCCGGTGTGCCTCGGCTCGGCAGGGACGCTTTGACCCTGCCGATCATTTTCTATCAACTGTTTTACTGCGCGACAGTTTCAGTACAAAGCTGCCCTAAAATCAGGCGCTGACATAAATCGAGACGCGATTTGGCGATTTATAATAGTTTCCCTTTTATTTTCCCATTTTTGGGAAAAGATTTTCCCGCCAGCGGTGAAACTATACTTATCACGTTTCATAGGTATAATTTTATTACGTTATTAGTCAGTGTTTTATGTACTATGTCAATCATTGGCACGGACTCTGCGATAGCCTACACGAACTATCACTCATCATGAAAAAAACGACTTCACTTATCTTGCTCGCCTTGAGCATCGCTGCATCTGCCTTCGCTGCATTTTTATTTGGCGGTGAAGCATACGCTACTGAGATTATCTTCGGTATTTATGCTATCGCCGGTCTATTCTATCTCACAGTTGCCGACTATTCACCACGTCGCACGTTTGAACCGACACGGTTTATGCCCAAATCTCGCGCGAATTGGACACGCCGCTCCCTCAGCCGCGCCAATCGCCCTACCCGAATCTTTCGAGCGGAGAAAATTTCGGCCTAATCGTTTGTACGATCATCGCATCGCCACTTACGCCCTTGCCGACATCACGTCTTAACCGTTAAGGTTCCATCATCCCATGGCCCTCCAAGATCCCACTGCACAACGGATTCTCGTCGCAGACGACCAAGCTGACGTACTTGAGGCGATGCGGCTCCTGCTTAAGTCAGAGGGTTTTCAGATAGAGACGGCCAAGTCGCCCGCCGCCGTATTGAGGGCAATCGAAGCACATGATTTCTCGCTCGTCATCATGGATCTTAACTATGCGCGAGACACAACTTCAGGCCAAGAGGGTTTCGAATTACTTAGCCGTATCCAAACTCTCGATTCATCGTTGCCCGTCGTAGTCATGACCGCCTGGGCCACCGTCGAGCTGGCCGTGGAGGCCATGCGCCGCGGAGCCAAAGATTTCATCACTAAACCGTGGGATAACCCGCGCCTCATCGCGACTGTACGCACTCAGCTCGAGCTAGGCAGCGCTATGCGCACCTATCGTCGGCTCGAGGAAGAAAATAAGCTCTTACGTGGCTCCGCAGGAAACGGCCCGGCGTTGATCGCGCAATCGCCCGCCATGCGTCCCGTTCTTGAAGTGATCGCACGCGTAGGTCCATCAGATGCCAACATACTCGTCACCGGCGAAAACGGCACCGGCAAAGGCCTCATCGCGCAGGCACTGCACGCGACATCCTCTCGCTCTACCAAGCCGCTAATTTCGGTTAACATGGGCGGATTGCCTGAGGGTTTGTTCGAGAGCGAGTTGTTCGGTCATGTCAAAGGCGCGTTCACCGATGCCAAGACCGACCGCGCTGGCCGTTTCGAACTTGCCGATGGAGGCACGCTGTTCCTCGACGAAATCGGAAACATTCCCCTGACCCAACAAGCTAAGATCCTACGAACACTCGAGCGCGGTGAATTCGAACGCGTTGGCTCTTCTAAAACACATCGCGTCAACGTACGTCTCGTTTCCGCAACCAACGCTGATCTACCAAGCGAAGTTGCCTCCGGAAAATTCAGGCAAGACCTACTCTTTCGCCTCAACACGATTCATATCCATCTTCCGCCGTTGCGTGAACGGCGTGAAGACATCCCACTGTTGGCTCAACATTTTCTCAAGCAGCACGTCGCACGTTATCGCAAGCCTGTGACTGGCTTCGACGAAGATGCGCTCGCCCTGTTAAATCGCTATCCTTGGCCCGGCAATGTCCGCGAGCTCGATCACGCGGTCGAGCGCGGTGTCCTGATGGCCACAAACAAAGCGATCCGCGCGGTCGACCTCGGCCTCAATGCCGCTCAATCCTCACAAAGCCTCGACGACATGAGCTTGGAGGAGGTTGAGGGTTATCTTATCAAACGCACTCTGGCCCGCTGCAACGGCAACGCTCGGGAAGCAGCCGAAGAACTCGGCCTTAGCCGAAGCGCCTTCTATAGAAGGCTGGAAAAATACGGGCTTTAGCCATACCGAAGAGGCAATCAGTATTCCTCTTCAATGCGCCTATCGCACGATCGCCACGTTTTTCTCTACGCCATTCTCGGTGGCACCCCAGCAGCAGTGTTCGGATTTTGGCTGCTTTGGGCGGGTGACTACACCTTCAATTTTCAGCTTACGCTGACTCTTTTTATCGTTGGCTGTTGGTTCGGCTTCGCTGCCGCCTTGCACAACCGCGTCGTACGCCCGCTGCAGACTGCGTCTAATCTCCTTGCGGCGTTGCGTGAGGGAGATTTTTCCGTACGAGCTCACGCGGCGCGACACGACGATCCTCTCGGCGAATTATTTATGGAGGTAAATCAGTTGAGCAAAGTCCTGCACGAGCAACGTCTCAGTGCACGCGAGGCCACCGCGCTTCTCAACACCGTCATGGAGACGATCGACGTCGCGGTATTTGCCTTCGACAACACCGGCCACCTCAAACTTACAAACCGCGCTGGCGAAAAGTTACTCGCTACGCCCGCGGCCAAATTACTCAACCGAAATGCCGCCGAACTCGGGCTCGCCGAATGCCTGCGAGGAGAGCCGAACCGCCTGCTCAGTGAAACCACTTTCCCCGGCGGCAGCGGTCGCTGGGGATTGCGCCGAACGTCATTTCGCGAAAAAGGTCTGCCTCACGAGCTCATCGTCGTCGCCGATTTGAGCCAGGCGTTACGTGCCGAGGAACTCAAAGCCTGGCAGCGCCTCGTGCGCGTGATCGGTCACGAGCTTAACAACTCGCTAACACCAATCAAATCCATTGCCGGCAGCCTCGGGCAAATCTTTAAGAGCACGAACCGCGCGTCCGACTGGGAAAGCGACATGCAGGGCGGCCTCGACATTATCGCCTCCCGCGCCGAAGGCTTGACACGTTTTATGCAAGCCTATGCGTGGCTCGCCCGCTTGCCCCAGCCCGTGCGTGCGCCGTGCGCGGTCAAACAACTCGTTGAGCGCGCAATCGCGATTGAACTTCGTCAATCAGCACGATTACTCGGCGGCCCCGATCTCTCGATTTCTTGTGACGCAGCACAGATCGAACAAGTGCTCATCAACCTCTTGAAAAACGCCACTGAAGCCACGCTTGAGCAGCGCGCCGCCGGTCACATCGAGGCCAGCGTACGGATACGATGGATACAGGCAGGGCGCACAGTCGCGATCATCATCGAAGACGACGGCCCAGGCATCGCCAATCCAAGTAATTTATTCGTGCCATTTTTCACAACCAAGGCTGAGGGCACCGGCATCGGCCTCGTGCTCAGCCGCCAGATCGCCGAAAACCACGGTGGCTCGCTCGTGTTGGAAAATCGCGTGCCGGAAGGCGGCTGCGTCGCAACGTTACGCCTGCCGGTTTAGCTGAAAATCGTCCCATTCTTGGGACGTCCTAGTCCCAGCAGCGGGTTTTTGTAGATAAAGCAAAGGAGTGCATCTATTCTTTAGTCATTTACAATGAGTATGTTATGTATCATTAACTACCTTGGCATGAGGCCTGCAAATAGGCCGGCATGGATATCGCTCGCCCTGACCTCGCACGCGCAAAACGTAAACGTCGCCTCACCTACACCATCGCTGGTGCACTAACGCTGCTTGTCGTCACCGTCATCGTTGCGCGCCTGAAACCCGCAGCGCCGACTGTCGACAAAAATCTTGTTTGGATCGATACCGTTAAGCGGGGTTCGATGGTTCGGCAGGTCCGCGGCCTCGGCACGCTCGTGCCGGAAGAAATCCGCTGGATCGCCGCCCGCACCCAAGGCCGAGTCGAACGCATCGTCCTTCGCCCCGGCGCCGCCGTCACACCCGATAGCGTCATTCTGGTGCTCGCGAATCCGACCGTACAACAGACCGCGATTGACGCCGAAGCAGATCTTAAATCCGCCGAGGCCGAGTTCATCACGTTCAAAGTCCAACTTGAACGCGGCGTGCTCGACGCCGAAGTCGGCCTCGCTACGGCCAAATCCTCCTTTGAGATGACGCGCCTTCAAGCCGAAGTGAATGAAGATCTATTTAAAGACGGTCTTGTATCCGCACTCGACCTACGTCGCTCCAAAGTCGCCGCCGAGGACGCTGCTTCGCGTTACGAAATCGAAAAGAAGCGTTACGTATTTACCAAGGACTCGCTCGCGCCTCAGCTTGCAGTGCGACAAGCGGCCGTCGATCGCGCCAGCGCACAGGCCAAACTCCGTCGCGATGAAGCCGATGCTCTCAACGTTTGCGCCGGCATGAACGGCGTACTGCAGGAGCTCCCCGTCGAAGTCGGCGCCCAGGTCCAACCTGGCGCCAATGTCGCCCGCGTCGTCGATCCCAGTCGTCTCAAAGCCGAGGTTCGGATCGCTGAGACCCAGGCGCGCGACATCCAGATCGATCAATCTGCCTCCATCGACACCCGTAACGGACTCATCGAAGGCCGTGTATCACGTATAGACCCCTCTGTGCAAAATGGCACCGTCACCGTCGATATCCGCCTTACTGGCGAACTCCCCAAAGGCGCCCGCCCTGCCCTCTCGGTCGACGGCACGATCGAACTCGAACGTCTCGAAAACATCATCTACGTGGGGCGCCCCGCCTCCGGCCAAGAGCGCAGCAACATCGGTCTCTTCCGGCTCGCCGCAGACGGCGTGCACGCTCAACGGGCCACGGTTCAGCTCGGTCGCAGCTCCGTTAACACCATCGAAATCGTCGGCGGGCTCACCCCTGGCGACCGCGTTATTCTCTCCGACATGTCACAGTGGGATTCCACCGACCGTATCAAACTAAACTAATTTCAACCTCCAACGCTACATCTCATCATGGCTCAAAATAATAACCTCCCGCTCATCCAACTCAACGCCGTCACCAAGGTCTTCCTCGCCGACGAGGTTGAAACCCATGCACTTTCCGGCATTCACCTCGAAATCAACAAGGGTGAGTACCTCTCGATCGCTGGCCCTTCCGGCTGCGGCAAGTCCACGCTACTTTCCATCCTCGGCCTGCTCGACACTCCTTCCGATGGCACTTACCTGCTCAATAGTCAGCCCGTGCAGAGTCTGACGCTGGCCGAACGAGCCCGTATCCGTAATCGCGAGATTGGTTTCATTTTCCAATCATTCAATCTGATCGGCGACTTAACTGTTTTCGAAAACGTCGAACTACCACTCAGCTACCGCGGAATGGCCGTCGCCGATCGCAAACAACGCGTCCTCGGTGCCCTCGAAAAAGTGGGCATGAGCCACCGTTCGAAACACCTGCCTTCCCAGCTCTCCGGCGGCCAACAACAGCGCGTCGCCGTCGCACGCGCGCTTGCCGGTGATCCAGCCGTCCTCCTCGCCGACGAACCAACTGGCAACCTTGATTCAAAAAACGGCGAAGCTGTCATGGATCTTCTTTCGGCGCTCCACCGCGAAGGCGCCACCATCGTGATGGTCACCCACGACAACCGTTTCGCCAGCCGTGCCGATCGCACCATACATCTCTTCGACGGACGCATTGTCAAAGAGCAGACCGAGGCCGGGGAAATTCCAGTTGAGGCACAGAGCTAAACCACCGCCCTCGCATTTACGGTCAGCATCGCCATGCCACGTTTTACCTCAAGCACTCTGTTCAGGTTTTCTTTCAGCCTCGGCCTTCCGTTCTTCTTGGCCATTGGTTCTCCTGCCGAGCCACCATCCGCGCCAACACGCGAGATCAAGCTCGGTCTGGATGAAGCAATCCGTCTCGCGCTTGAAAAAAGCTTCATGGTCAAAGTCGACGCGTTCAATCCCTTGATCGCGCGGGCGAATCTTACCACGGCCTGGGGCAGTTACGACCCAAAGCTCACCGGTTCGTATCAAAGATCACGCAACGAAGCACCAGAGCTAGCCGATCCACTCACCGGGCTACGTCCATCCGCCGCGATCACAAAAACTGACAATGCCAGTCTCGCCCTCGAAGGTGCGCTACCGCTCGGCACAACCTACCAAATCGGGGCCAACACGACCAACTACCGTGGTACATTCAACAGCAACGCCGACACCTACAACACCTACGGGGGCATTACGCTCACTCAGCCGCTTCTCCGCGATTTTGGTCTCAATCCCGGACTTTACCAAATCCGCATCGCTCGCACCAACCTTGCCATCTCCGAATGGGAATACCGCGCATCCATAACCAATCTGATCACCCAAGTCATCTACTCTTACAGCGATCTGCACCTCGCCCAGGCTAACCTGAAAAGCGCAATTCGCTCCCGCGACATGGCGGTGCAGCTCTACAACGAAAACGAAGGGCGACGCCAGCGCGGCGCGATGTCCGAGTACGAAGTGCTTTCCGCCCGGGCCCGTGTCGCCAATCGCGAGGACAGCGTCATCAGAGCAGAACGCGGCGTGCGCCTCGCCGAAAACGCTCTCAAGCAGCTCGTCAGCGACGAGCATAACCCCGAATTTCTTACCTGGCATCTCGCCATCGATCCATTGCCCGCCCCTCCGGCCGTCGCGATCGACGCCGCAGCCGGTTTCCGCGAAGCACTAGCCCAACGCCCCGATTACCGCAGCTCCAAACTTGGTGTCACCAAAAACGAACTCGAGCGTCGCTATCAACGCAACCAGCTCCTGCCTCGTGTCGATCTCAACGGCAGCTACGGTTACAACGGCATCGGATCTGACTTTGCCACCAGCCGAACTGACGCGCGTCACCAAGATTTCAATGCATATTCAACTGGTGTTTCCGTCAGCGTTCCGCTGACTTCGGCGACCGAACGCGGCCGGGCCCGCGCCGCCAAGCTCCGCTTGCGTCAGGCCGAAACCGATCTCGAACGCCTTGAGCAGGATATTCTTATCGACGTCAGCAACGCCGCCCAGCAGGTCGAATCCACCCGCAGTCGCGTCATCGCCACAAAGACAGCCCGCGAGCTCAATGAAACAATGCTGCAAGCCGAGCTGAAGCGTTTACAGGCCGGAGAAGGCTCAACCTTTTACGTGCTCCAACAACAAGACCAACTCTCCTACGCCGAAGTCGCCGCCGCCCAGGCACAAGCCGACCAGCGCAAAGCGCTCGCGGAATACGACCGGCAAACCGGCCACACCCTCGCGACCTATCATATCGCCCTTCGTAACGACTAACCTAGCAAAACCATAACCATGAAAACGTCCCTAACTCTCGTCCGCGTCGGTGGCGCCATCAATGCCCTCTTCGTGCTCTTTCACCTCTTGCTCGCATGGAAATTCCACGGCCTAACTCAGGCACCCGTTGGGCTCCGAGTGATGCTGGAGATTTTTAATGGATGCGGTTCTCTTTCTATTGTTTTCCTCGCGGTGGTAGGCCTGGCTTTCCCTCGTGAAGCGATCGCGACTGCGATCGGCCGCTTCACGCTCTCGCTCGGCGCTGCAATTTATATTCTCCGCGCCGCTCTCGAGTACGCGCTTTCGCCCTCGCCCTCTCCCGTAATCGCCGCGGTCTGCCTGCTCACCGGCGCCGTGTATGTAGCCGCCTTTGTTTCGGCCCATACGAACACCCTATTACAAACCGCTAACTAATCCTGCTCCGTGATTACTCTACAACACATCGAACGCGTTTATCCACTCAAGGGCGGCCCATTTTACGCCCTTCGCGACATCAGTCTTAAAATTGCAGAAGGTGAGTTTGTCTCCATCATGGGCCCGTCTGGCTCCGGCAAATCCACTCTTCTGCACATCCTCGGCCTGCATGATGCCAACTGGACCGGTGAGTATTTATTTGGCGATGCCGCCGTGCATAAGCTCAACCGTGCTCAACGCGCCGAACTGCAAAAGAAAAATATCGGCTTCATTTTTCAACAATACCACCTGCTCGACGAGCTGACTGTTTACGAAAACCTCGAGATCCCGCTTTCCTACCGAAACTATTCAAAGAAGGAACGTGAGAGCATCGTCTGCGAGACACTCGATCGCTTCGCTATCGTTGGGAAAAAAGATCTTTATCCAAATCAACTCTCAGGTGGCCAACAGCAGCTCGTAGGCGTAGCCCGCGCGCTCGTCGCAAAGCCCGCTCTGATTCTCGCCGACGAGCCCACCGGCAATCTCCACTCCGACCAGGGCCGAGAAATCATGGCCTTGTTTAAAAAGCTAAATCAGGAGCAAGGCATAACCATCATACAGGTTACGCACTCTGCCGAAAACGCCGCGTGCGGCTCACGCATCATCCGCCTCGCCGACGGCATGTTAGTAAACCAGCCCTAATCTTTTTTCGTCATGATCACGAAAATTCGCTACGCCCTTCGCACGCTCGCGAAATCGCCAGGCTTCACCACGACCGCGATCGCTACGCTAGCACTTTGCCTCGGCGCCAATCTCGCTATCTTTGCGGTGGTGGACGCCATTCTTGTGCGCTCGCTGCCATTTCCCGAGCCCGATCGGCTCGTCACGGTTTTCAACAGTTACCCAACTGCTGGCGTCGAACGTGCCGCAGCGTCTATTCCCAATTATCTCGACCGGCGCGGAGCTATCAAAGCGTTTGCGTCGGTCGCCCTTTACCGGGACGACAGCAGCATCGTCGGTGGCGCAGGCGCGCCTAATCGCGTGCCCATGGCGCGGGTCTCGCCGGAATTTTTCCAAACGCTCAATGTGCCGCTCACAAAAGGTAAAACCTTCAACGAGGACCAATTAACTTATCAGACCGACCAGGTCGCTGTGATCACCGATGGTTTCTGGCGCAGCCATTTTAGCGCGGACCCTCAGGTGCTCGGCCGCACTTTTTTGAATGATGGACTCACCATCACTGTCGTCGGTGTGTTGCCTCAGGGTTTTCGCTTCTTATCGAGTCACGCCCAATTTTATCGGCCCGCCTCGCATGCGCCGGAGGATCGTCTGCCCAAGGCCCGGCACAACAACAACTGGAATATGATCGCCCGTCTTGCTCCGGGCGCGACGCAGTCTGAGGCGCAATCCCAGATCGACGCCTTTAATGTTCAACAAGCCAACGATGATCCTCTTATCCAAATCATCAAAGGCGCCAGCTACCACACTATCGTCAAATCGCTGCACGAAGACCACGTACGCGACGTCAAGCCCACGCTGATGATTCTGCAATGCGGCGCCCTTTTTCTTCTACTCATCGGTTCGGTCAACCTCACCAATTTGCTGCTGATCCGGGCCAGCGGTCGTACCAAGGAACTGGCCGTGCGCCAGGCACTCGGCGCCGGACGCTGGCACATCGCCTCCGAAGTCATCGTTGAAACCACGTTGCTCGCACTCGCCGGTGGACTCCTCGGCCTTCTGCTGGGTTCATTTGGCATCCAGTTGCTCGGCTCGCTCGGTGTCGAACAGCTGCCGTTGGGGACATCCATCACGCTTGATTCCCGCGTCGCAGCCTTTTCGCTGGCTGCGACCATCGTCGTCGGCCTCGCGCTCGCCGCACCGATCATCTGGTTCAACCTAAACGCGAAACTTGCGCCCAGCCTCCAGGCTGAATCACGCGGTGGCACCGCAAGCCGCGCAGCGCAACGCCTGCGCCACGGCTTCATCGTCGCCCAAGTCGCACTCGCGTTCGTGCTACTGTCCGGGGCCGGTCTGCTCGGCCTCAGCTTGAAACACGTGCTGGCCTCTCCCACCGGATTTAATACCGAACACGTCCTTACCGGCCAGATTTCACTCCCTTGGAAAAATTTCAAAGACGACGTTTCACGTCACGCTTTTATGACACGGCTGTTGCCAGCGATCCGCGCGTTACCCGGTGTTACCCAGGTCGCTGCCACAGATGGCTTGCCTTTCAGCAAGAACACCAACGACAGCGTACTCACGATCGAAGGATATAAACCGAAGTCCGATACCATCGCCCGCGCCCACTACAATTCCAACGTCTCCAGTGGCTATTGGTCACTCATGAACATTCCGCTCTTGCGCGGACGTTTGCTAGAAGAGGCGGATAACGAACCAACGGCACCGCGCGTTTGCGTGGTGGATCAGGCGCTCGCCGACTTCTACTGGCCGGGAGCCGATCCGATCGGCCGCCGCCTCGCACACGACGTTAAAGTCGACGACAGCAACGCGGTCACCGTCGTCGGCGTAGTCGCTAACGTGAAGCAAAACCAACTCTCCGAGGTCGCTGGCCACGGCGCGGCCTACTTTCCGATGACCGGCTCGATGTATTTCTCCCTGCTCGTGCGCACATCGCTCCCTCCCGGGGCGATGGCGCCCATGCTCCAAAAGGCGGTTCTGCAGCTCGACCCCGAATTGCCGATCGACGACCTGAAGCCGATGCAAGCGCGCATCGATGAAAGCCTAATCGCTCGGCGTTCGCCCGCGATCCTGGCGACTATTTTTGCGGTCGTCGCGCTGTTACTTGCGGCCATTGGCACCTACGGCGTACTGGCCTACGCCGTGAGCCAACGCCAGCGCGAGATAGGGGTCCGCATGGCGCTCGGCGCGTTGCCGCAGCAAGTTCTCGCGCAGTTCCTCGGCCTCGGGGTGAAACTACTCGCCATCGGCATAGTACTCGGTGTGCTCGGCGCCTGGGCCGCGGGCCGCGCCATGCAGAGTGTGCTCTTTGGCGTCGGCACTTTGAACCTCGGCGTTCTCGCCGCCACAGCGGGAGTGATGCTCTGCGTCGTGTTCCTCTCGATGTTTATCCCCTCTCGTCGCGCCTCTCGTATTAACCCTCTCGACGCTCTCCGCGCGGAATGACCATTTCGGCTTTTCTTTACCCATGATCGCCAATATCCGCCACGCCCTCCGCTCGCTGGCCAAATCACCGGGTTTCACGGCAACCGCCATCCTGACGCTAGCTCTATGCCTGGGCGCCAATCTCGCGATCTTCTCCGTGGTGGATGCGATCCTTGTGCGCTCGTTGCCATTTCCTGAACCAGATCGAATAGTAGCGGTTTTCAATGGTTATCCTGGAGCTGGAATCGAGCGTGTTGGCGCGTCCCTCCCCAACTACTTCGACCGGCGTCAATCGATCAAAGCTTTCTCCTCAACTTCCATCTATCAGGACACCTCCTTTATTGTTGGAGAAAAGGTCTACCTCAACGCGTACAGGCGTGTCGCATCTCACCAGAGTTCTTTGCCACCCTTGGGATCCCCCTAGCCATAGGTTGTTCATTTACCGATGATCACCTGATTTATGGCACCGATACGGTTGCAATCCTCACCGATAGTTTTTGGCGCAGCCATTTCAATGCCGACCCTCACGTGCTTGGCCGCACGTTCATCAACGACGGAATCACGGTCACCGTCATCGGAGTACTACCCACCGGCTTCCGCTTCCTCTCGAGTCACGCCGAGTTCTACCGTCCCATCTCCCACGCCATAGAGGCCCGGGACCCAAAATATCGGCACATAAACAACTACAACATGATCGCGCGAATTTCCTCAGGCGCGACCTTAGATAACGCACAGGTACAGATAAACGCATTCAACGCCCAACAAGCCATAGACGACCCTCAGATTGAATTCGCTAAAACAGCCAGCTATCACACCACAGTTCGGCGGCTGCATGAAGATCACGTAAGTACCGTCAAACCAACCATTTTGTTTCTACAATGTGGTTCGTGTTTATTGCTGCTTATTGGTTTAACCAATGTAACCAATCTATTGCTGATTCGCGCTAGCGGCCGCGCGAAAGACGTAGCCATACGACAAGCTTTAGGCGCTCGACGACGCCATATCGCTATGGAAATCGTCGTGGAAACAACATCGCTCGTGCTTGGTGGGGGTATCCTAGGTCTGTTATTCGCCTCATTAGGCGTCAAATTGCTGCGCTTGCTTGGCTCCGAGCAATTACCTCTGGGGACGGCGATCACTTTAAATGCACATTTGGCCGCACTTTCGTTGGCGTTAGCCACCATACTCGGACTCGTCCTCGCTGTGCCTATGATTTGGCATAACCTGCACACAAAGATAGTCGCTAACTTGCAGAGTGAATCGCGCAGCGGCACAACGAACCGGAAGACACAGCGTATGCGTCATGTCTTCATCATCGCACAAATCGCCCTTGCGTTCGTGATTCTTTCGAGTGCGAGCTTGCTTAGCCTAAGCTTGCGGCGAGTGATTGAAACTCCCACTGGTTTCAATCCCGATAACATTCTCACCGGTCAGCTGTCTCTCCCGTGGAAAGGGTTCGAAACCACAACCGCTCTGCTTACTTTCGCTGATCAACTGTTGCGCGGAACCCGAGCTCTGCCCGGTGTTACCGATGCCGCCATCGCAGATAGTCTTCCTTACACAAATGGCACAAGCAACCTCTCTATAAAAGTCGAGGGGTATACACCCAAACCCGGCGAATCCGACCGGGCTCATTACATGTATTGGGTCAGCAGCGATTACTGGCATGTGATGAATATTCCGCTGATTCGAGGACGTCTTCTCGAAGAATCAGAAAGCCACAGCTCAACGCGCGTTTGCGTCGTGGATCAAGCTCTCGCCGATCAGTATTGGCCCGGATCAGATCCGATCGGCCATAACCTGAGCGCAAGTACAAAAATAACTGATGAGAATAAGTTTACTGTGGTTGGAGTGGTCGCCGCCATAAGACAGAACGAACACGACAAGAATCCGAACCACGGCGCCATTTACTTCCCCAATTACGGCACCGATTCCTTCTATCTCCTCGTGCGCTCAGCACTGCCGGCCGCCTCCCTAGCTCCCGCTGTACGCCAAGCTATCCTCCATCTCAACCCTGCGGTGCCAATCGACGACCTGCGCCTAATGCAAACACGACTCAACGATAGTCTCATCACACGGCGCTCGTCTGCAATACTCACCAGCCTCTTCGCCGGAATGGCCCTACTGCTCACCGCCATCGGCACCTACGGCGTGCTGGCCTACGCCGTGAGCCAGCGCCAGCGCGAGATAGGGGTCCGCATGGCACTCGGTGCGTTGCCCCAGCAAGTTCTCGCGCAGTTCCTCGGCCTCGGGGTGAAACTACTCGCCATCGGCATAATACTCGGTGTGCTCGGCGCCTGGGCCGCGGGCCGCGCCATGCAGAGCGTGCTCTTTGGCGTCGGCACTTTGAACCTCGGCGTTCTCTCCGCCACGGCCGGAGTGATGCTCTGCGTCGTGTTTCTCTCGATGTTTATCCCCTCCCGTCGCGCCGCTCGCGTGAACCCCCTCGACGCTCTCCGTGCGGAATAAACGTATCCAATTTGCGGATGAATCCGTGCCCTGACTTCAAACGACCTAAAACGCACCTCTTGCTCCCATGAAAACGTATATTGCTTTGCTGCTCCTGTCTGCTTGCGCGGTCTCCGCCGCTACCGAAGAAAAATTTACGAAGACTTTCCTCGCGCCATCTGGCGGCACAATCGTAGTCGATGTCGACTTTGGCTCGATCGAAGTCGTCGGCGACTCCGGACGCTCTGATATGAATGTGGACGTCTGGCGCAAAATCACCCGCTGGGAAACCTCCGACGAAGAAGCTTACCTCAAGGACCACCCCGTCGAGTTTATCCAAGAAGGCAACACCGTGACGATACGAGCTCGCGGCAATACGCGTTTCTCCTGGTCGTGGTTCAGTGCCTGGCGTAATCGAAACGAAGCACACTATACCGTGCACGTGCCAGCCGAATTCAGTACGAAGCTCAAAACGGCAGGTGGTTCAATAGCGGTAGACAATGTTTCGGGTTCAGTCGACGCCAACACAAGCGGTGGAGGGTTACGCTTCACAAATATCCATGGCCCTATCAACGGTCACACTTCAGGCGGTGGCATCAAGGTCGCTGATTGCGATGGCGACGTCCGCATTAATACGAGCGGTGGTGGCATCGATGTCGCAGGCGGTGGCGGCACCCTTCACGGCAACACCTCCGGCGGAGGGATCAGCGTCAAGACCTTCAAAGGTCCGATCGACATCTCGACCAGCGGCGGCGGTATAACCGTCGAAAACATCCACGGCCAAATCAAGGGCCACACGTCAGGTGGACCCGTCCACGCAATCCTTCTCACGCCGATCACAGCCGACATCGATCTCTCGACCTCAGGCGGCGGCATTCACGTAAAAGTTTCGGCCAACGCTGCCTTTACGCTCGACGCCGAAACCTCCGGTGGGGGCGTTAGCTCCGACTTGCCGGTGACTGTGCAGGGTGACATCGGGCGCAATCACCTCAAAGGCACCGTTAACTCCGGCGGCCCCAGCGTCCGCCTTCACATCAGTGGCGGCGGCATCCACCTAGAGAAGATCTAGGTTTCCGCCTCAACTTTCCGAAATTTCCGCCATGCACGCCAACCCGATATTCGCGCTGATCCAGGTCGCCGTGTTTCCGGGCGCGACTGTCGTGGCCCTCGCCTTTACCGCCGCCATCTTAATTCCCGCTGGTTTCTGGTTATGGTTCCTTTGGGAAAAGATGGCGGCGAAAATTTCAAAGAAAAATTCCTGACCCACCTACGCCATGCTCACCGACTTACGCTACGCCTTCCGCCAACTTCTCAAGTCGCCCGGCTTCACCGCCGTCGCGGTGCTCACGCTCGCATTGGGGCTGACCATCAACGCCACGGTTTTCACGTTCGTAAACGATTTCTTCCTCCGGCCACTACCTGCCCATAATCCGGACGAACTGGTCACCATCGCCCAGAAGAGCGCAAAGATCCCGGTGCCCCTATCGTTTTCGTATCTCGATTTCGTGGATTTTCGTCATTCGGTCGAGGGCACCGATTCTGAACACAAGGAGATGGCCCAGACGTTTACCGGCTTGATGGCGTATATGAATATGCCGGTCAACCTGAGCCGGATGGGCGAGACCACCGCACGCACGTGGGTGGATGCCGTCAGCAATAACTACTTCTCCATCCTGGGAGTGCAGCCTCTCCACGGACGGCTGTTTCTCCCGACCGAGGGCCTGCAACCCGGTGCTGATCCCATCATCGTGCTGACGCACGAAAGCTGGCGCACCCGGTTTGCCGCCGATCCAGGCATTATCGGCCAGCCAGTCAAACTCAATGGCGTGTCGTTCACGGTCGTGGGCATCACTCCGCCTGGCTTTGTCGGCGCATCGTGGGGCACACTGAGCGGATTCGTACCAGCCACCATGCTACGAGAAATAGCTCCAGAACGGGGCGGGTTGCTGACCGGACGCGGCGATCTCGGTTTTTTCATGATGGGGCGCCTGCAACCCAACGCGAGCCTCGCGCAAGCCCGCGCGGCGGCCAATGTCGTGATGGCGCGACTGCTTAAGGACTACGCCGATTATCACGCGCCGCAGACCAACGCCGTGGTCAGGCGCGAAAGTCGGAGCCGCCCCTCGCCCATGGTGGCCAGTTTCGCGCCGTACATTATCGGAGCGCTGGCGGCCATGAGCCTGCTGGTGCTTGCCGTCGCGATGGCCAACGTGACCAATCTGCTCTTTACGCGGGCCGCCGATCGCGAACGGGAACTGGCCATTCGCGGCGCGTTGGGCGCCTCGCGCCGACAACTGCTTCGGCAGTTGTCGGTCGAGAGTCTGCTCCTCGCCCTCGGCGCCGGCGTGGTCGGCACGATCGCCGCGATCTGGATCAATGCATATCTGAGCACGCTCGGGTTTCCCGGGGATTATCCGCCGCCCGCCGCCACCGGCACGGACTGGCGCCTGTTCGTCTTTACCTTTGGCGCGTCGCTGGTCACCGGCCTGCTCACCGGCCTGCTCCCCGCGCTGAAGGCCACGCGCCTCGATCTTCTGCCGCGGTTGAACGAAGGCACGCGCACGATGGCGAACACGCGTCATCCCTTGCGCAGTCTGCTGGTGATCGGTCAGATCGCCATCTCCTGCGTAGTGTTGATCGTCGCCGGGCTCGCACTCCGCAGCCTGCAAAAACTTTCCCACGTGAATCCGGGATTTAAACCCGAGAAACTGCTGTTGGCCTCCTTCGATCTCAGCGTCCGGCGTTATACCAAGGAACAGGGTCGGCAGTTTCAGGCGCAGTTGCTGGAGCAGGTGCGCGCTCTGCCGGGCGTGCGTGAAGCCAGTCTGGGCGAAAGCGTGCCTTTCGATGCAACCATCAACAGGCAGGGTGGCGTCGAAGCAGTGGGCAGCCCCAAACAAAAGGAGGCGGATTTCGATATGATTCCCTGCCCACGGGTGGACCACCGGT
>Ga0302322_100001844_pt1 | contig 17669 bp, 14 predicted proteins | sample Fen_T0_2_FD_203757 | JGI IMG/M metagenome (GOLD analysis project Ga0302322, IMG submission 203757) | Peat permafrost microbial communities from Stordalen Mire near Abisko, Sweden - Fen_T0_2 | ecosystem: Environmental > Terrestrial > Soil > Wetlands > Permafrost | place: Sweden: Abisko... | reverse complement strand
GACGGGCCCGAGAGCAGGTCGACGCGGACGTCGCGGGGGGCGTCGCGCAGCCGGGTCAGGGTGTCGTGCAGGGCCGGGACGGGCAGCGCGGCGAGGTCCGGGTGCTCGACGCGCCAGAACTCCCAGGTCACCAGGTCACCGGACGTGAACGCCTCCCGGGTGGTGACGAGCGGGCCGTAGAGGGCGCCGTAGGCGAAGGGCCCCGGCACGTAGGGCACCTTGTAGTGCTCGGCCACCCCCTTCCCGTTCAGCCGGTCCTCGTCCCAACCGGGCGGGTGGGTCCCGTCGGGCATCCGGAAGACGCCGGTGACGACGGCGGTCGTGGGCCGGTCGGAGCGTTCCAGGTCGGCGGCGGCGAACCGGGACCCGACGGCGAGGTGGAAGGTCGACGCGACGGTCTCGGGGAGCGCGACCGGGACGAGGTGGCCGCCGCCCGCGGGGACGGCGCCCGCGGCGTCCGCGGGGGTGGGCCAGTGCCCGGCGACCAGCGGGGTCGACCCGGTCAACCCGTCCGCGTAGGTGTAGTAGACCATCCAGCCCCACGCGGAGGGCACCACGGGTTTCGGGGAGCGCACCGACGAGAGCGTGGACTCCATCCGGACCGTGGAACGGCGGGGCAGGCCCGCGAACAGGCGGCCCATCGAGGCCTCGCTGCGGGCCTGCGCGGCCGCCACGGTGCCGCTGTTGCCGAGGGTGAGGTCGAGGTGGACCGTCGCCTCGGCGGGGTCGGCGGCGGTCAGCGCGGCGTGCACCCCGTGCCGGCGGGCGCTGTCCACCATGAGGGCCAGCGCCGACAGCAGGGTGGCGGCCAGCAGGCAGACCGCCAGGACGACGCCGAGGATCGCCGTCTGCCGGCGTCCGCGGGCCAGCACCGCCCGCAGCCCCCAGCCGCCCCACCCGTCCACGGCGTCCCCCGTTCGCCGACCGCCCGGTCGCTCCCGCCCGCGCCGGTCGTCCCCCCGCACGCCGTGCGGGGGGACGATGATCCATCGCCCGGCACCCTACCCGGGGCGACCGAACCGCTTCAGCTCACCCCGGTCAGGCGTTCACCGAGGGCAGGTCGGCCAGGGCGGCGGCGAACCGCTCGGGCGTCACCTGCTCGTCGACCATCCGGCCCGACAGGTAGGCGTCGTAGGAGGCCAGGTCGAGGTGCCCGTGCCCGCACAGCGCGGTGAGGATCACCTTCTCCTCCCCCGATTCCTTGCAGGCCAGGGCCTCGCGGATGCATGCCGCCAGGGCGTGGGTGGGTTCCGGTGCGGGCACGATCCCCTCGGTGCGGGCGAACTGCACGGCCGCGGCGAAGCACTCCGTCTGCGGCAGCGCGAGCGCCTCGATCAGCCCGAGCTCGTAGACGTGGGACAGCAGCGGGGACATCCCGTGGTAGCGCAGGCCCCCGGCGTGGATCGGGTCGGGGATGAACGAGTGGCCCAGGGTGTGCATCTTCATCAGCGGGGTCAGCCCGGCGGTGTCCCCGAAGTCGTAGGCGTACACCCCCTGGGTGAGCGACGGGCACGAGGCCGGCTCCACCGCGCGGATCACCGGGGCCATCCGGCCCGCGAGCTTCTCCCGCAGGAAGGGGAACGCCAGGCCACCGAAGTTGGAGCCGCCGCCGGTGCACCCCACGATGACGTCGGGCGTCTCACCGATCTTCGCGAACTGGCGCAGCGCCTCCTCGCCGATCACCGTCTGGTGCAGCAGGACGTGGTTCAGCACGCTGCCGAGCGCGTACCGCACCGCCGGGTCGGGCGCCGCCGTCTCGACGGCCTCGCTGATCGCGATGCCGAGCGAGCCGGGGTGGTGGGGGTCCTGGGCGAGCATCGCGCGGCCCGAGGCGGTCAGCTCGGACGGCGAGCGGTGCACCGACGCCCCGAACACCTCCATCATCGTGCGCCGGTAGGGCTTCTGGTCGTAGGAGGCGCCGACCTGCCACACCTCGCACTCCAGACCGAACAGGGAGCACGCGAACGCCAGCGCCGTCCCCCACTGCCCGGCGCCCGTCTCGGTGGTGAGCTTGCGCACCCCGGCGCGGGCGTTGTAATAGGCCTGCGGGACGGCGGTGTTCGGCTTGTGCGAGCCCGCGGGCGAGACGCCCTCGTACTTGTAGTAGATCCGCGCCGGGGTGCCGAGCGCGCGCTCCAGGCGGTGGGCGCGGAACAGCGGGGAGGGGCGCCACAGCCGGTAGACGTCCTGGACCTCCTCCGGGATGTCGATGTACCGCTCGGTGCTCACCTCCTGCTGGATGAGGTCCATCGGGAACAGCGGCAGGAAGTCCTCGGGGCCGGCGGGCTGCCCGGTGCCCGGGTGCAGGGCGGGCGGCGGGGGGCTCGGCAGGTCGGGGACGACGTTGTACCACTGGGTGGGCATCTCGGACTCGTCCAGCAGCACCTTGTGGACCGGCAGCTCTGCCACGTCGATCGGGCTCCTTCCGGGAACGCCTCTGCGGGGCCGCAGGGGGACGCGCGCCCACTGTGGCAGAGCCCCCTCCGCGGCCGTGACGGAGCCCCTCCGCGGCGCCGCCGGGCGTTCCCCGGGCCGGTGCGGGAACCGGCCGCGGCGTGCATCCGGCTGTGCGACGAGGTCGTCGCCCTGGCCCCGGGCCCGGAGCTGGAGTTCCGCGCGCTCGGCCACCGCGGCCTGGGGCACCTGGCCGACTACGACCCGGCCGCCGCGCAGGAGTGGCTCGACCGCGCCGTCGCCGTCGCCCGCGACCACGCCCACCCCTACGCCGAGTACGAGGCGCTGGTGCAGGCCGTCCTCGACGTCATCGCCGCCCCGGACGGCGGGCCGCTCGGAACCCTCCCCACGGCGGCGACGCGGCTGCAGCAGCGCCCGCCGGACCGGGACCCGGTCAGCTACGCGATCGACGTGCTGCAGGTGCCCGCCGAGCAGGCGACGGCCGGCGACGACATCTTCCGGTTCCACGTGCTCGACCTGCCCCGCCTGCGCGCCCTGGCCCACCTCTGGCCCCTCGCATGATCACCGGGAGGGCGGGTCAGGGCAGGGGCCAGGTGTGGACCGGCTCGTTGGCGTGCATGCCCTCCCGGTACAGGTGCAGCATCCGGGCGAGCGCCGCCTGCCGGTCCAGGCCGGACGCCTCCAACGCGTGCACGGTCTCCACCTGCCAGGCGGCGCCGTTGCGGCCGGTCTTCACCCGCTGCTCCACCACGCCCAGCAGGCGGTCGCGGACGGCCGGGTCGACGCCCCACCGGTCCAGCCCCTGGTAGGCCAGGGGCAGCAGCCGGCGCAGCACCAGCTCGTCGACGGTCACCTCGCCCAGGCCCGGCCAGTAGCAGGACGCGTCGATGCCGCGCCGCGCGCACTCCACGAAGTTCTCCCGCGCCGTCGGGAACGTCATCTTCGACCAGACCGGCCGCTCGTCCTCGCTCAGCACCCGCAGCGCCCCGTAGTAGAAGGCGGCGTTCGCCAGGACGTCGACGACGCTCGGTCCCGCGGGCAGCACCCGGTTCTCGACGCGCACGTGCGGGCGCCCGTCGACGACGTCGTACACCGGCCGGTTCCACCGGTACACCGTCCCGTTGTGCAGGCGCAGCTCCCGCAGCCGCGGCGTGCGGCCCGCCTCCAGCTCGGCGACCGGGTCCTCGTCGTCCACCTCCGGCAGCAGCGCCGGGAAGTAGCGGACGTTCTCCTCGAAGAGGTCGAAGATGGACGTGATCCACCGCTCCCCGAACCAGACCCGCGGCCGGACCCCCTGGTTGCGCAGCTCCGGGGACCGGGTGTCGGTGGACTGGGCGAACAGCTCGATCCGGGTCTCGCGCCACAGCTCGCGCCCGAAGAAGTACGGGGAGTTCGCGCCGACGGCCAGCTGCGGCCCGGCGAGCACCTGCGCGGCGTTCCAGGTCCGGGCGAAGTCCTGCGGCGCGACCTGCAGGTGCAGCTGGACGCTCGTGCACGCCGCCTCGGGGGCCAGGTCGGTCGCGTACCGGGTGAGCCGCTCGGGGCCGACCAGGTCCAGGTGCACGTCCTCGCCGCGGGCGGTGAAGATCGAGTCGTTGAGCGCCTCGTACCGGGGCGACGGGCTCATCCACCCCGGCCGCTCGGTGTGCTCGGGCATGAGCGTGGGCAGGATCCCGACCATGACGATGTGGCCGCCGCGCCGGTTCGCCTTCGCCTCGGCCGCGTTCAACGACGCGCGCAGCGACCGCTCCAGGCCGGCGGCGCCGTCCCCGGACAGAGGGCGGGGCGGCACGTTGAACTCGATGTTGAACGCCCCGAGCTCGGTCTGGAACGCGGGATCGGCGATCTCCTCCAGCACCGCCAGGTTGCCGAAGAACGGCTGGTCGGCGGCGTCCACCAGGTTCAGCTCGACCTCCAGGCCCATCAGCGCCTGCTCCTGGTCGAACGTCGCGGTGCCGAGCATCCGCTCGAACACGTCGAGGCAGAGGCGCACCTTCGCGCGGTACTCCTGCCGCTGCTCCCGGGAGAACGTGCTCCCGGCCACCTCGTCGCCCACCCCTGGAACGAAAGCACACTCCCCCGGCGCCGACCAGCCGTCCGGGGCCCCGATCTGATCGACGGCCGCCCGATCGACGACCCGCCCGGGCGGCTGCGCGGCTTTGCCGCCGCCGCTGCCTAGAGTCGAGGACGTGCGGATCCTCCACACCTCGGACTGGCACCTCGGCCGGGCGTTCCACCGGGTGGGCCTGCTGCAGGCGCAGGCCGCCTTCGTGGACCACCTCGTCGAGGTCGTCCGGGCCGAGCGGGTGGACGCCGTCCTCGTCGCCGGGGACGTCTACGACCGGGCCCTGCCCGGCGTCGACGTCGTCGCCCTGCTCGACGACGCCCTGGCCCGGATCGTCGCCACCGGCGCGAGCGTGGTGCTGTCCAGCGGCAACCACGACTCCGCCCGCCGGCTCGGCTTCGCGTCGCGCCTGCTGGAGACGGCCCGGGTGCACGTGCGCACCGACCCCGCCGGGTGCGGGCGACCGGTCCTGCTCGCCGACCGGCACGGCCCCGTCGCGGTGTACCCGCTGCCCTACCTGGAACCGGCCGTAGCCGCCGACGTGCTCGCCTCCGAGCGCACCCATCCCGGGGTGCTCGCCGCGGCCGCCGGCACCGCCCGCGCCGACCTGGCGACCCGGCCCGCGGGCACCCGGTCGGTGCTGGCCGCCCACGCGTTCGTCGTGGACGCCGCCGTCAGCGACAGCGAGCGCGACATCAGCGTCGGCGGGGTCGCGGCCGTGGCGCGGGAGCTGTTCACGGGCTTCGACTACGTGGCGCTCGGGCACCTGCACCGCCGCCAGCAGCTCGCGCCGTCGGTGCGGTACAGCGGCTCGCCGCTGGCGTACTCCTTCTCCGAGGCCGGGCACGCCAAGGGCAGCTGGCTGGTCGAGCTGGGGGCGGGCGGCCTGGAACGGGTCGACGCCGTCGCCGCGCCGGTGCCGCGCCCGCTCGCCGTGCTGCGCGGCGACCTGACCGACCTGCTCACCGACGCCGCGCTCGCCCCGCACGAGGACGCCTGGTGCCAGGTCACCCTCACCGACGTCGAGCGCCCCGCCGACGCGATGACCCGGCTGCGCGCCCGGTTCCCGCACACCCTTGAGCTGCGGTTCGAGCCGCGCCGCGCCGACACCGGCCCGGTGCCCGGGGCGGGCGACCGGCTCACCGGGCAGGACGACCTCGGCGTGTGCTGCGGGTTCCTGGAGCACGTGCGGGGCCGCCGGGCGGACGGCGAGGAGGTCGCGGTGCTGCGGGCGGCGCTGGAACGGGTCCGCCGCGCCGAGCCCGAGGAGTTCGGTGCCGCCGCGCGACGCCTGGCCGACCGGGACGTCGCCGACCGGGACGTCGCCGACCGGGACGTCGCCGACCGGGACGTGGAGCCGGGCCCCGCGCGGCAGGCGGTCGGATGAGGCTGCACCGGCTGGCCGTCCGGGCGTTCGGACCGTTCGCGGGTGAGGAGGAGGTCGACTTCGACGCGCTGTCCGCGTCGGGGCTGTTCCTGCTGCACGGCCCGACCGGGGCGGGCAAGACGAGCGTGCTCGACGCCGTCTGCTTCGCCCTGTACGGCGCCGTCCCCGGGGCCCGGGCGACGACGACCCGCTACCGCAGCGACCACGCCGCCGAGGGCGTGGCCCCACAGGTGGTGTGCGAGTTCTCGGTGGGCGCCCGGCGCCTGGAGGTCACCCGGTCCCCCGCCTGGGAGCGGCCCAAGCGGCGCGGCACCGGGACGACGACCGAGCAGGCGCGGGTGCTGGTGCGCGAGCGGGTCGAGGGCCGCTGGACGGCGCTGACCACCCGCATCGACGAGGCCGCCCACCTGCTGGAGGACCTGCTCGGCATGGGACAGGCCCAGTTCACCAAGCTGGTGCTGCTGCCCCAGGGGGATTTCGCGGCGTTCCTTCGCGCGGACGCCGAGACGCGCCGGCAGATGCTGGAGCGCCTCTTCGACACCGACCGGTTCTCCGAGGTCCAGCAGTGGCTGCGCGAGGAGGCCCAGCAGGCCCGCCGTCAGGTGGACGAGGCCCGCACCGTCACCCGCGAGCTGCTCGCCCGCGCCGAGCAGGCCGCCGTGCCCGGGACGACGCCGGGGACGGCACCGGACGACCCGCCCGGACCCGACCCCGCGCCGCCCCGGCAACGGGTCGCCGCGCTGCTCGCCGCGGCCACCCGCGACTGGGAGGACGCCACCGCCGCCCGCGCGGCCACCCAGGAACGGCTGCAACGCGCCCGCGCCGCCTGCGACGACGCCGTCCGCCGGGCCCGCCACCACACCGACCACGCCCGCCTGGCCGCCGCCCGGGACCGCCTGGTCGCCGACGGCCCGGCGCAGGAGGAACGCCTGCGCCGGTTGCGGGACGCCGAGCGGGCCCTCGGCCTGGCTGAGGTCGCCCCCGCCCTCACCGACGCCGAGACCCGGCTGGAACGCGCCCGCCCGGCACTCGACGTCGCCGTCGCGCAGGCCGCCGCCGACGGCGACGCCCTCGGCGCCGGCTCCCCGCTGGCCGCCGCCCTCGCCCTGCGCGGGGCCGCCGCACTCGACCCGACCGTGCTGGCGGGCCTGCCCGACGCCGCCATCGCCGACCAGGCGGGCGCCCTGCGCGGCGCCGTCGGCCACCTGCAGGCCCTCGCCGTCGACGCGGCCCGCCTGGACGCCGCCCGTTCCACGCTGCGGCTGCTGGCCGCCGGCGCGGACGGCGCCCGCCGGTCCCTGGACGACGCGCTCGCCGGGGCGGCGGCCCGCGGACCCGCCCTCGCCGTCGAGCAGGCCCAGCTCGACCGGGCCCGCACCGTCGCCGCCGGGCTGCCCGCCGCCGAGCAGGCCCTCGCCGCCGCTGACGCGCTCGCCGCCGCCGCCCGCGACCGCGACGCCGTCCGCGACGCGACCCGCCGCGCCCTGCCGGAACGGCAGCGGGCCCGCGACGCCCGCGACACCGCCCGCCAGCGCTGGCTCGACTGCCGGGAGCGGCGGCTGGACCAGATGGCCGCCGAGCTGGCCGAGGCCCTCGCCGAGGGCGGCTCCTGCCCGGTCTGCGGGTCCACCGCCCACCCCGACCCCGCCGTGCCGGGCCCGGGCCGGGTCACCGAGGCCCAGGAGGAGCTGGCCAGGGACGCCTACGAGCGGGCCGACGCCGCGTGGACGGCGCTGGAGGAGATCGCCGCCCAGCTCGCCGAGCGCCTCGCGGCCCGCACCGCGACCGCCGGGGAGATCCCCGTGGCGGACGCCGTCGAGCGGCAGGCCCGGGCCCGCGCCGACGTCGCCGCGGCCCGGCACGCCGCCGACGGGCTCGCCGGGCGGGAGGCGACCGTGGCCGCCCTCACCGAGAGCGTGGCCCGCGGCGAGCAGGCCGTCGAGACCGCCCGGGCGACGGCGCAGGAACTGGCGACCCGCCTGGCCGCCGAGCACGCCACCGTCGCCGAGCTGGCCGCCCGTCTGGACGCCGCCCGCGGCGACGACGCCGACCTGGCGACCCGGACGGCGCGCCTCGCGGCGTCCGCGGACCGGCTGGAGGCGGTCCTGGAGGCGCGCCGGGAGCACGCCGACGCCCTGCGCGCCGCCGCCACCGCCCGCGGGACCGCGCTGGCCGCCGTCCGCACGGCAGGCTTCGGCGACCTGGACGCCGCCGTCGCGGCCGTCGTCCCCGAGCGCCGGCGCCGGGAGCTGGACGCCGCCGCCCGCGCCCACGCCGGCGAGCTGGCCGCCGTCACCGCGCAGCTGCGCGACCCCGACCTGGTCGCCGCGGCGGCCGGGCCGGTCCCCGACGTCGCCCGGCTGCAGGCCGCGGTGGTCCAGGCGGCCGGGGACGACGAGGCGTACGCCCGGCGCATCGCCGTCGCCGAGCACGCCGTCGCCGAGCTGCGCCGCATCGAGGGCGACCTGGCCGCGCACCTGGCCGTCGCCGAACCGCTGGAGGGCCGCCACCACCGCCTCGCCGAGCTGGCCCGGTGCGCCGACGGCACCGGCGGGGACAACGCCCGGCGGATGAGCCTGTCCGCGTACGTGCTGGCCGCCCGGCTCGAACAGGTGGCGCAGGCGGCGAGCGCGCGCCTGGCCCACATGTCCGGGGGCCGGTACACGCTGCGGCACAGCGACGGGCCCACCCGGGGCCAGCGCCGCGCCGGGCTCGGCCTGCACGTGCTGGACGCCTGGACCGGGCGGGAACGCGACACCGCCACCCTGTCGGGCGGGGAGTCGTTCTACACCTCGCTGGCGCTCGCGCTGGGGCTGGCCGACGTCGTGTCCGCCGAGGCCGGCGGGACGGCCATCGAGACCCTGTTCGTCGACGAGGGGTTCGGCTCGCTCGACGAGGACACGCTCGAGGAGGTCATGGACGTCCTGGACGGGCTGCGGTCCGGGGGGCGGACCGTCGGGCTGGTGAGTCACCTGGCCGACCTGCGGTACCGGATCCCCGCGCAGATCGAGGTGGTCAAGGGCCGCGACGGCTCCCGCCTGGCGGTCGCCGCGGGCGCGAACGCCTGACCGGTCGTTCGAGCGCCCGGCCGGGCGAAGCTCGTGAGCCGATCCGCAGCACGTCCAGGGTGATCCACTCCGGAAGGGGCGGGCCGTACGCGGACACGGTGGGCGGCACGCCCGCCGGGTCGACGCCCAGGTCCCGATGCGTCAGGTGGTCCGGGTCGATCACCGCCACGTCGGGGATGACCAGGGTCTGCTCACCGACGATCACGTTGACCCCCCGGGGCGACCCGCAGCACCGGAGGGACGCGGGAGGCGAGCACCCCCGCCCCCGTTACCGCGACCGGCGCGGGCGAACAGGTCCGGCGCCGTCGTCATGGGTCCATTCTACCGCGACCCGCCGGCGACGATCATGGTTGTCCACAGGCCCCGCCGGGGCGCGGCCGGGCTTTCAGACGGCGAGGCGGTTCTCCCGCATCACCAGGGCCGCCAGGGTGCCCAGCCGGACGACGAGCGGCACCGCGTCGTCGAACCGGATCACCTGGCTGTGCGCGTGCGCCGCCCCGGCCCGCTGGGCGGAGAGCGTGTCGGCCTCCCGGTCCACCTCGGCGTACGGACCGTCCGGGCCCGTGACCCGCAGCCAGAGGCGCCCCGCCCGGTCGCCGGTGGCCAGCGGGACGCCGTCCGGGCCGGCGAGCGAGAAGCCCTGCGCCCGGGTCGTGACGACGACCACCACCCGGTCGTCCGCCAGGGCGACCTCGCCCCGCACACCCCCCAGCAGGCCGTGGCGCCGGTGAGCCACCTGGAACACCAGGGCGCCGGAGGCGTCACGCACGTCGAACGCGCCGCGGCGCGACGCGCGGGTGCCCTCCAGCAGGCGGTGGACGATCTGCATGGGGGACCCGTCCCGCGACCTCACCTCGCCGACCCGATGCCCTTCGCCGTCCAGGAGGGCGTACTCGCGGCCGCCGGTCCGAGACGACGGCTCGGTCGTCGCGCGGACGGTGAGGCGCTGCGCGGTCAGGAGGTCCGTCACAGCGGGATTGTTCATCACCCGACGCGGCGGGGCAAAGCCGTACCGGGCCGCCGTCCACGCCAGGCACCGCTAGATTGCCACCCGCCGATCGAGACGGGGGTTCGTATGGTTCACGTCGACACCGATGCGCTGCGCGCGGCGGCGGAGCAGTTCGAGTCGCAGGTCAGCGCCAAGCTCGCGGAGGCCCGGCAGGCGCTGCAGGGGGCGCAGGGGCTGAACTACGCCGACTTCACCACCGTGCAGGCGCCGCTGGCCTCCGTCCTGGTGGAGGCGTGGAACGTCCAGTTCCGCGACCTGCAGTCCAAGACGGACACCGCCCACGACTTCCGCATCGGGCTCCGGGCCAACGCCCAGCACTGGGACGAGGCCGACGAGGCGAGCACGGTCCGCGACGACGTGGGCGGTGGGCGGTGAGCAACGGCCTGTCGTCCGGCAAGACCATCGCCGAGGCCGCGCTCATCGCCGTGACCGCCGCGGCCTGCGTGATCCCGGACGCCTGGGAGATCGCCGGTACGGCGTACACGATGCAGTCCGACCCGGGGGCCATGTTCGACGCCGGGCAGGCCTGGCTGGACTCCGCGGGCAAGCTCGGCGAGGCCGCCGACGCCGTCATCGCCATCAACAACGCGCTGACCACGACCGGCTGGGAGGGCGCCGACCAAGAGGCGTTCTCCGAGAAGCTCGCCGACTACACGCGCGAGATCATGACGGCGCAGGCCTTCGCCTACACCGTCGGCGTCGCCCTGATGGTCGCCGCGTTCGAGGTGTTCGTCGCGATCCTGGTCCTCGCCGCCATCGCCGCGGCCCTGACGGCGTTCGCCGTGGCCATCCTCGCGGCCACGGCGTCGATCGTCGGCGACTTCGGGGCGAGCGAGGCGCTCGAGGCGGACGCGCTGCTGTTCGTCGTCCAGGCCGAGACGGGCCTGACCACGCTGGAGGGCGCGATGAAGGTCACCGACGGCGTGCTGGCCGGTGGGGTCGCGGTGTTCCTCACGGCGGACATCGGTGTCCAGGTCGCCCTGGGCAACACCGGAGCCCTCACCGACCTCGGCCGGGCGACCGTCGACAGCCTCGGCACGATCGCCGCGGGCCTGGTCGCCAAGGCGTGCCAGACCAAGCTCGGCAAGGCCGGCGGCGTCGCGGTCGGGCGCACCGTGTTCAACGACCTGGCGACGGCGGTCGGCATCGGGACCACGGTGACCGGCCAGTCGCCCTGGGACCCGCTCACCCAGCCGATCGACCCGAGCCCGCACGGCGGCTGACCCGGCGCTCCCGGCCGCCGCGCCCTCGGCCACCCGGCCGGGGCAGGGGGTTCAGCGGCCGGCCTCCCGGCGGAACCGCTCGTACACCGCCCGCATGTCGCCGTGACCGGACTCCACCAGGGCCCGCAGCTGCTGCAGCCCGGCCAGGCTCTCGTCGAGGTCGACCGGCGCGCGTTCCACACCCAGATCGCGCAACCGCTCCTCCCGGGCCCCGGTCAGATCCTCCGCGGCCCGGCGGGCGAGCGCCACCACGGCGGCGGCGAGGTCGACCGACGGCATCCGCATCGCGCGGGGGTCGATGACCAGCTCCCGCAGCCCGCCGCCGTCCGCGACCGCCCGCAGCAGCCCGTCGTCCGACGTCGCGGTGCCCGTCAGGTCGGCGACGTCGCGCCGCGCCGACGCGGCCCGCCCGGCCTGCCCCTCGACGGCGTCCACGACGGCCCGCGGGTTCCCCCACCCTGGGCGGGGCTGCGGCTCGTACCCGTACGTCACCCGCACATCCTGGCAGACCAGCCGCGCCGAGGCCCCCACCCGCCCCGCCCCGCTCATGACCTGCTCCGGGCGATCACGCGGTGGGAGCTCGACGCTCCTGACCGGGCGACGGGCGCCGACCGGCGGGACCACGGAGCCCAGGACCAGCAGGACCGCGGCGCCGAGCAGCACCCAGGGGTTGAACTCCTGGGTACCAGGCCGCCTTCACCGGGCCGAGGCGGGCGACGTGTCGTGCGACACCGGGATGGCGGGAGGGCCGCCGGGCGTTGACGTCGGCGAGGCACCCATCGCCCTGCGACCGAGAGGCTCCACCGACGTGATCCCGCTGTCCATCCTCGACCTGGTACCGGTCACGCCGGGCACCGGCCCCGGCGAGGCGATCGCCGCGAGCGTCGCCCTGGCGCGGGAGGCGGAGGCCGTCGGCTACCAGCGCGTCTGGTACGCCGAGCACCACAACATGCCCGCGATCGCGTCCGCCGCGACGTCCGTGGTCATCGCCCACGTGGCCGCCCACACCACGACGATCCGGCTCGGCGCGGGCGGGATCATGCTCCCCAACCACTCCCCGCTCGTCATCGCCGAGCAGTTCGGGACCCTCGCCGCCCTGCACCCCGGCCGCATCGAGCTGGGCCTGGGCCGGGCCCCCGGGACCGACCAGGTGACCGTCCGCGCCCTGCGCCGCGACCCCGGCGCCGCCGACACCTTCCCCCAGGACGTCGTCGAGCTGCAGGCCTATCTCGGCGACACCCCGCCCGTGCCCGGCGTCGAGGCCGTGCCCGGCCGCGGCACCCACGTGCCGCTCTACATCCTCGGGTCGTCCCTGTTCGGCGCCCGGCTGGCCGCCACCCTCGGCCTGCCCTACGCGTTCGCGTCGCACTTCGCGCCGACCGCCCTCACCGACGCCGTCGCGACCTACCGCGCCGAGTTCCGCCCCTCGCCCGTGCTGGAGCGCCCGCGCGTGCTCGCCGGCGTCAACGTGATCCTCGGTGAGACCCCCCAGGACGCCGAGCAGGAACTGGACCGGGTCAAGCTCGCCCGGGTCGCGATCTTCTTCGGGCGGGGCGGGCGCACCCTCACCGACGACGACGCCCGCGCGATCCTGGCGTCACCGTCGGGCCGGCAGATCGAGGCGATGCTCACCTGCTCCGCCGTCGGGACACCGGACGACGTCCGGACCCAGCTCACCGCCTTCGCCAAGGACGCCGACGCCGACGAGCTGATCACCGTCCACCACGCGTCCACGCCCGAGCGCCGGCTGCGCTCGGTCCGGGCCACGGCCGAAGCGATGGCGACGGGCTGACCAGCCACCCTTGCACCTGCGCGACCGTGCCGGACGCCCATCATTCGGTAGGGCTGTGGCGGTCGAGTTGCTGGGCGAGGCGTCTGCGGTCCGACGGGAGGAGTTGGCGGCCGGGCGGCGCCTCGAGGTGGAAATCACCACGGACCCGTCGAGCAACGTGCCCTCCCGGCTCGGCCTATGAGCCCTTGCGCACCCGATCCAGAAATTTCCGCCATGCCCCCCAAGGCGCCATTGCTTCCGATGGCGAAATTTGGGGCGGAGTGGCTCCAATCTTTCGCCTAGCGTGCACCATTCAATCAACAAAGTTCGCGAACTGCTCCAGAAATTCCTGAGGAGAATCTCTGCCGTAGGCGCAATGCGCCTCGAGCGCAGGGGATCAGAATTCATTCACCTCGCGCCGCACGGGGGAGCAATCTTCCAACTCCAGCCAGCTCGGCTCTCGATAATGGTCGATATCGTCGTCATATTCGCGGCAGGCAGTGACTCCGTTCGCGGAGGCGGGCGTCTTTCCTGGCGGATTTGGCCGAAAAATGTTCGAACGGCAAACACTCCCGGGCAGCCTGCGCGGCCTCGAGCCGGTCCGGATCCATCGCCAGTCCTCCGGTCCGTCCGTCGGTCCGACCACGAAACCACCGGTCCCATCACATCGGACGCAGTGGACACGGTCGAATCCGCCGGCTCGGGTCGGCTGACGCAACCGCTGGCGCGTGGAGTGGGACCCGACGTCGGGAACGCGGGCCCGCCCGGCGGACGGCGTTGCGTCCGGCGCTCGCGGCGAGTTGGGTGTGGATCACGCGGGGTGCTCGGCTGGTGGATTCGGAGGAGCGGCGTAGCGTCAAGTCATGAAACTGGCACGGGGATTGTCCGGCGGCGCCGGCGGCAAGGCAACCGACGTCAGGAGCGCTGCCGCGGGCGCGGCAGCGAGCCAACCCATCGACTGGGCAGCGCGGGCCGGCCTCACGGCTCGCGGGGTGGTGTGGATCGTGATCGGCATCCTGGGGGTCCTGCTCGCACAGGGCGCACAGGGCAAGCCGGCCGATCAGAAGGGTGCCTTGCAGGAGCTGTTGACCAAGCCCTACGGCGGTGTGCTGGTCGCCCTGATGGCCATCGGATTCCTCGGGTACGCGCTGTGGAGGCTGTCCGAGGCCGCCATCGGTGTCACCGGGGAGGGCAAGAAGACCGGGCCACGACTGCAGTCCCTGGCGCGCGGAATCGCCTATCTGGTGTTGGCCGGTACCGCCGTCTCGGCGCTTCTCGGGTCCGGCTCCAGCCAGACCTCCCAGCAGCAGTCCTGGACAGCCCGCGCGATGAGTTACACCGGAGGACGCTGGCTGGTCGCCGTGATCGGACTGGTGATCGTCGCAATCGGGGTCGCATTGGTGGTGCAGGGCTGGCAACTGTCGTTCATGCAGTACCTCACAGCGGTGCCCCCGCAGGTGCGTCGACTGGTGGTCAACCTGGGACGGATCGGCACGATCGGCCGCGGTGCCGTCTTCGCGCTGATCGGCGTCCTGGTTGTCTCGGCGGCGTGGACGTATGACGCGAAGAAGGCCAGCGGCCTCGACGGCGCGCTCCGCACGCTGCTGCAGCACTCGTACGGGACAGCGCTCGCTCTGGTGACCGCGCTCGCCCTCGTTGCGTTCGGTGTCTACGGCTTGGCCGAGGCCCGCTACCGGCGGGTCTGATGGACGCCAGGTGATCCAGCGAAGGCTGCCATCGGGAGTTTCGGCGGCGTCCGCAGCGGGTGGCAAGGAGGCTGAGGTCGGCCCGATCAGGTAGGGCCGATTTGACGTCCTCCCGGCCGTGAACGGCCAGGATTCCAGATCTGGCTCGGAGTGCACTGGCGCCCACCGACGCCGCCGGCGCCTGGATCTACGGCCTGGCCTGGCCTGGCCTGGCCTGGTTCACCGGCACCTCAGCGGTGAACCTCATGGTGCGACAACGCCCTATTCGGTCTCGGCCGGGACGCAGATCGTGATCGATGACGGATGAACCTTGATCCGCAACTTCTTCGACGCGGGACGGGCACCGCCGTCGAGTTCGTACGGGAAACGCCGGTTGAACCGGATCGTGAACCTCTTCCCGCGGGTGGTTTCGACGAAGGGTGACTTCTCGGTCTTGCCCAGGGCCGCCCGCCCCAGCGTGCGGGTCCACTGGAGCGGGTTCTTCGCCGTGACCACGCCCAGATCGAGCAGGCCGTCGTCCGGCCGCGCCCCGCTGAATGCCTCGATCCCGCCGACGACCTTGCCCACATTGCCCACCAGCACGCACGAGATGCTGCCCTTGAAGAACGACCGCCCGTCCACCGTGACGACCGCTTTCACCCGACGTGCATTGAGGTTCCTGGCACCGGTCCACAAGTAGGCCACTCGACCGACCCGGTCCTTCATCCCGGCGTCGGCCTCCTTGATCATGAGTGCGTCAAAACCAGCACCGGCCATCACGGTGAAGTGCTCACCGTTGACCGATCCGGTGTCGAGTGGTCGGCGCTGTCCGTGCAGACCGATGCGGACCGCCTCGGTGAGATCGGTAGGGACTCCCAGATTGGCCGCCAACAGGTTCGCCGTCCCGGCGGGAAGGATGGCGATGACCACCCCGCTGCCGGCCACGGCGTCGATACATTTCTGCACCGTCCCGTCCCCTCCCCAGACGAACACGATGTCAGCGCCTTCAGCCACTGCGCGGCGAATGCACTTGGGTGCATTGCGACTCTTCGGGATTTCGTACCAGAGCGGATCCGGGTAACCCTCCTCGGTCAAGACGCTTCGAAGCTCCGCCAGGCCGCCGCCGAAGCTCTTGCCTGAGTGCGCCACCACCGCAACCCTCGCCATACCAGGACCTCCGCGTCCCTCGCCAGACCTCCTGGATGCGGGTGCATCGACCCCGGCCCGGGCCGGCCAGGCCCATGACCAGCAGGACAACCGCGACGATGAGCAACCACTTCACAGCCGTACCGAGGCCGACTCACGGCCGCAACGAGCGCAGCCAGGAGAAGCAAGAGCCAGATGCCCACGAACGATCTCCGAGGTCGTTGACCGAGCACGTCGGGCGGCTAGCGCGGCACGCCGTCGCCACGACCTGCACCGCATCGTCGCAGACGTGCCCGGATACGGCGATTCCTGACCGCCGGCCCAGGTTCGAGCCGCGCACCCACCCCGACCCCGGCCCGCGAGGCGATCTTGCGAAGGGCAGCGCCGGACCTCTGCATGAGCAGCGTCGTCGCGACGGCGGGGGCGACAGATCGATCCCACTGACGTGGGCCACACCCTCGCATGCGACATGCTCAGGCGTGCTGGTCTGCGACCGGGTCAGGTTGCACGGACCAGTCGGCGGGTTCGTCGTCGGTGTCGGTGTCGGCGCTCGCCTTGGTCCGTTGAATCTTGCCCGGCGTGTGGTGTTGCGGCGCATAGACGGTGTAGACCTGCATGGGCTCGTCACCGATGTTGGTGACGTTGTGCCAACTACCGGCCGGTACGATGACGCACCAGCCGTCGGTCACCTCTTGGTCGAAGATCAGTTCGTCCTTGCCAGGTCCCATCTGGGCTCGACCGCGGCCGCGGTCCAGTCGAATGAACTGGTCGGTGTCAGGGTGCTTCTCCAGCCCGATGTCGCCGTTGACCGGAATCGACATGAGGGTGACCTGCAGATAGTTGCCACTCCAGACCACGGTGCGGTAGTTCGGGTTCCCCACCGTCTCGGTCTCCAGGTCGAATACCTGGGGACCGGGACCGATGTCTGCGATGCTCATGGTTTGACCCTAGCCGGGCCGGGCCGGAATGCTCCCCGAGCAGGTACGACAGCAGCAGGTCGTGCGCCACGAGGTGCGGCGGGACCGGATGCTGTCGATGGAGAGATCTTCCCGGCGTTCCACGGACCAGATCCCCTCGCCGACACCGAGGTCACCCCACGCCGACGCACCCGCGTCCCGGGCCGCTGGTACCGGAGGAAGACCGGTGATGACTGCCACGCGTTCGAGCGCACGGTGCACTTCGAAGGGCTGTCGACGTCGTCCTTCACGACAGCCTGCTCCTGAGATCAGGCAGGGGCCGCCGAGCGCGGCGAGCGATTCCGCCCAGGGCGGCAGGTCGCCGGCACCGAGGAGCACCCCGGGCAGCATCCGCAGGCCGTCCGGCAGGCGCCTGCGGAGCAGCACGGCACACTGCAGGACGGCGTCCTGGTGCTCGACGTCCCCCAGGGGCGTCACGAGGACGCCCCTGTCGACCCGTTCGATCCGCGGGCTCTCGGCATCCCGGGGCAGGTCGTCGACGGTCACCGCGCCGCCGCGGGCGAGCAGGTCCCACAGGCGGCCGTCACTCCTCGAAGGCCTCCGGCGGGGGGCAGGAGCACAGCAGGTTGCGGTCGCCGTAGGCGCCGTCGATGCGCCGCACCGGCGGCCAGTACTTGGCGCGCGGGTCGACGCCGGGCGGGTAGGCGGCGTCGCTGCGCGTGTACGGGTGCGGCCAGTCCCCGGCCAGGGACGCCGCGGTGTGCGGGGCGTTCGCGAGCGGGTTGTCGCCCGCCGGCCACTCCCCCGAGGCGACCCGGTCGATCTCCGCCCGGATCGCGATCATGGCGTCGCAGAAACGGTCGAGCTCGGCCAGGTCCTCGCTCTCGGTCGGCTCGACCATGAGCGTCCCGGCGACCGGGAACGACATCGTCGGGGCGTGGAAGCCGTGGTCGATGAGCCGCTTGGCGACGTCGTCGACCGTG
>Ga0302322_100001843_pt1 | contig 17671 bp, 12 predicted proteins | sample Fen_T0_2_FD_203757 | JGI IMG/M metagenome (GOLD analysis project Ga0302322, IMG submission 203757) | Peat permafrost microbial communities from Stordalen Mire near Abisko, Sweden - Fen_T0_2 | ecosystem: Environmental > Terrestrial > Soil > Wetlands > Permafrost | place: Sweden: Abisko... | reverse complement strand
GTCGCGAAAGCCTTCGCCTGCGCCGGTCGCTCGGTGCGGTAGTGCTTGCTGCTGCGAGCGTGCTCACCGGCGTGCTCGGCTGCCAATCGATCGCCGACATCCCCGATGTTTCCTATTCGGCTCGCTGTAACGACTATTGCGACCAGGAGCTCAACGTCTGCGCGGGCGTCGCTAGTCAGTACCAGGACCGCCGCACGTGTCTCGAGGTCTGCACCGTGCTCGACAGCAATGCAAACGGCTCGGACGCCAAGGTCGGAAATACGGTCCCGTGTCGGCTCGAACAACTGAGGTCTGCCGCTCAAGCCCAGGACGCGCCCGCCGATCTCCTCCAGTATTGCACTCAATCCGGCCCCGGCGGCGGCAATGCCTGCACCCTGGCGCGAAACGCCCCCGATTGCGAAGGCTATTGCACGCTCTATGCGGCCGCCTGCGGCGGCGATTCGCACAATCCATTCATGGGCCAACTCCCCGATGACAACGCAGGCAGTCAAAGCGATTGTATCGAGAAGTGCCACGCGGTTCAGCCGATCACCGTCGCTGACCAGGCGGGCTCCGGTTACACTTGGCAGTCCGGCAGAGCTTCGGGCGATACGCTCGGTTGTCGCCTGTTTTTCGTGAGCGCCGCTGTGGTCGATCCGGCCGCCAATTGCGATTTCGCGGGCATCCGTCCGGCGGGCGCGTGCTTGGGCGCGGGCCCAGAGCCGAGCTGCCCGAATTTTTGCTTGGCCCTGACCACCGCCTGCGTTGGTGACCTGAAGGTCTACGAAAACGCGGACCAGTGTGAAGCGGTGTGCGACGCTACCGACGCTGGAACCAAGCAGAGCACCGATAAAGTGAACACCATTGGCTGTCGGACCGCGCACGCTTTCAACGCGCTGCTGATCAGCCCGCACGATCACTGTCGGCACATTGGCCCGCTGGGGGCCGGCGTCTGTGGCGACGCGGCGAAGGGTGGCAACTGCGAGGCGTACTGCTCTTTGGCAGAGGCTGCTTGCTCCGATCAGTTTGCCATCCAATACCTAGACCACGGCGATTGCGTCGACAAATGCTCGACCCTCGAGGGCGCCGACAACGAAGACTACAGCGTCAAGGATGCCAAAAAATCCGGCAATACCGTCCAATGCCGCGGCCTGGCAGTGAGCCAAGCGCTCGCCTTGCCCGAGGCCGAACGCGCCGACGCGTGCGCAGCCGTGTTCGGCGGAGCACCGTGCAGCGACTAGCATGGCAGCATGCCCTCGGTTCGCGCGTCGCCTGAGCTACACCGAGCAGTCGCGAAGGTTCACGCGCTTGCGCGCGTCGGGCTCTGTCTCGAAGCGTCGGCGGCGAATTCCGCGAGCATCCGCTCGGTGGTCGCAAAGTCGACGCAGGCATCGGTGATGCTTTGTCCGTACACGAGCGCGGACTTGTCGCCTCTCAGCTCTTGTTTTCCGGCGACGATGTTGCTCTCGATCATGACGCCGAGCAGGTGCTGCGACCCCGCGCGAATTTGAGCGCCGATTTCGGCCAACACTTCGGGCTGTTTGAGATGATTCTTGCCGCTGTTGTCGTGGCTGCAGTCGACCAGCATCCGCGTGTTGGTATCGGCTTGCTGGAGGGCGAGTGCCGCAGCGCTGACCTGTGCGTGACTGTAGTTCGGACCGGAATTACCGCCGCGCAGGACCAAGTGTGTGTGGGGGTTACCGCGCGTGCGTACCACGCCCACGTGTCCGTTCGGATCCACGCCCAGGAAGCTGTGTGCACGTGAGGCCGCGATGATGGCGTTGATGGCCACACCCAGGCCGCCATCGGTGCCGTTCTTGAAGCCGACCGGCATCGACAGCCCCGAGGCCATCTCGCGATGGGTTTGGCTCTCGGTGGTGCGCGCGCCGATTGCGGTCCACGAGACGAGATCGGCAATATACTGCGGGATGATCGGATCGAGCATCTCGGTGGCGGCCGGCATGCCGAGCTCCGCCAAATTCAGAAGCAAGCGGCGCGCGCTGCGGATCCCGCCCGGGATGTCGTTGCTGCCGTCCAGGCGCGGATCGTTGATCAGCCCCTTCCAGCCCACGGTCGTGCGCGGTTTCTCGAAGTAGACCCGCATCAGGATCAAGAGCTCCTGCGCGTAGCGACTTTTCAATTCCAGCAAACGCCCGGCGTAGTCGATTGCCGCCTCCGGATCGTGAATGGAGCACGGCCCGACGATCACTAGGGGCCTTGCGTCCTCGCCGTGCAGGACCGATTGGATCTCTTGCCGCGCGCTGAAAACGACGCTTGCTGCACGCTCGGAGAGCGGCAACTCGGAGGTAACTTCGTTGGGGCTCTTGAGCAATGTCGTATCCACGATTCGGAGGTCTTTGGTTTCGAGCATGGGGATCTGAGGGGAGCTGAGTGGCGGAGGTTTGGAGCTTTCGAGGTACAAAGCGAAAAACCCCCGGGCGCCGCGGCGACCAGGGGTTCTGTGCTTTCTCTTGGCTGTTTATTCAGTAGAGAAGGTGAAGCCCTGACGCCGCGTCGGCCGCGTGCCAATAGCCAAACCAAAACTGAAAACGAGCAGAGCGCATCGGGAGTTTGGAAAGTGTAGGGGGTACTCGCGTTTCGCGCAAGTGCTTCGCGCCCCGATCGGAGTGTCCTGGCGTCTGGGCCAAGCTGCGCCACTTGCCTGCCGTCCTGTTTGAGAGCGTCTGGAACGCCCGGTATTTACCCGATTTCCGGGTATCGAGCGTGTGGCGCGAATCGTGCTTTATGTGGACCATGAAGCGCCGCGACTTGTTTGCTCCTGCTGCGATCGGCTTGACACTCAGCCTCTCCGTCATGCCCGTTGGCTGTGGTGGCACCGCGAGTACCGGTCAACGCGCTGCTGGCGGGTTAGGGGCGACGGCAGGCGACAATAGCGCGAACGCCGGAGCGGCAGGTCGGGAGGTTGGCTCGTCAGCTGCGGGAGGGGCTGACGTTGGCTCCAATCTCGATGCCGGAGCGGCAGGTCGGGAGGTTGGCTCGTCAGCTGCGGGAGAGGCTGACGTCGGCTCCGATCTAGGGTGCGGTCCTGGAAGTGGTAGCGGTCTATCGCACAGCAGTGATCCCGCGCGGGCTGAGGCAGAGCGACTCGGGCTCGACCTGCTCGAACGTCTGTTGAAGCCTCTCCTCACCGGCACAGTGCCGGTGTATCGCGGAACGCTAGTCGCGCACGACAACGCGAGCGTGCTCGGGGATGGGCTCTCCGATCAGAACATTCCGCTCGGGTCTGCGGTTGCCGAGCTTTATCTCGATCAATACGCCGAGGGTGCGAGGTCCGACCTGTTCATCATTAGCACCGCTACCCGACAATTCGTCCAAATCCAGCAACCGGCACTCGCTCCGGGAACCACGAACGTGTTCGTCATTCGAGATGAATCGGGCAGCACGCCATTGCTATCTGGCCCATGCCAAGCCTGCGCGCCGGGCCTGGCGGATTCACCGCCAACCATCGTCCTCAACGACACGTCGGGGAGCGATGCGGAGCTTGGTCTAACGATCACCGTCTCCGCAAACCTCTCACTCACCGCCGGATGCAGCCTGTCGAGCACGGAGCTCGTAGCTCTCGACTCGCTCGCTTCGCCATTGAGTCTTTCGGGGTTCGAGCACAAGGCCGGCGAGTTGGTGATGCCTATGTCGGGACATTACCCGCGCCTGGAGCCAGGCCAATGTGGGTTGATCACGACCTCCACGATCGAGCTGTTCATCGACGCGAGCCGCCCCTGGGTTTACGGAGTTCGGAACTACGCCGTCGACAGCCAGCACAATGCCTGCGGCGTTGGCGGCGGCTCCTCGATGCCGTAGTCGATCGCACAACACGGGTGCTGGCGCGATGCCTGGTCGCGCGGCGCGAATCGGCGCACGCCAACAGCGCGCGAAGTGAGCGCAATCGCCAGGTTTTTCGCGGCGCTGACGGAGAGGAGCCTAGAAAATCCAAAACCCCGAAACTCGAGCCTCGAGGCAGTGAGCGAGAGTGGAGCGAGCGCGACCCAGCAGCGCACCTCACTGTGCGCTCCGTTCCGCCCCCTGACGCCGAAGGCTAAGCAGGCGTTCGACGAGAAGCGTGACCATCAATGAAAGGACCTTCGTTTCTTCAGCCTGCTCGTGTCCACTGTTCGAGGCTGCAACCCGGTTCGCGATTCGCTTCAGGTCGAAGTCGACCGCTACCATAACCTCGAAGCCTTCGACTCGACCGCTGGCACGTGGAGGTACGCTCGGCCCTATTCGCCACGCACCGATGTTGGCTCGGCGTCCGCGTGGGCGCGCACGTTTGCGCCAGGTCCCGGCGCGGCGCGCAGCGCCGAGCTGAAGGGAACTGAAGCGCAGGCCCAGGTCTCGATCGGGGACGGTCTGGATTCCATGGCCGAGTAGAAAAACTTGCCCAGGGCGTTTCAAGCACGAGTCGACTGCTAGTTTTGTGCGTGCTTGGCCTGCTGGAAGGTCGAATGGGCGACTAATGCCGCGTGCGTGCTATTTCCTCTGAGCGGAGAGTTTTGCAGCCGCCGCAAACTTGGCGAACTTCGTAGACCCAGGCCGAGTCTTAGGTCACACTCCTCTGGAACTGGTTCCACAACCCCCCCCGGTGAACACCTATGCAGCATGACGTCCAAGGCAAGGTCGACAGCCGCGCGATGCGCGAGGTCAACCGCTCGATCGTCCTCGACATCATTCGTCGCGGCGGTCGAGTCTCGCGTACTGACCTGGCCCGCAGGTCCACGCTGACCAAACCGACCGTCTCTGCGATCGTCGAAGATTTGCTGGCTCGCGGCATCGTGCAAGAGGTCGGTTACGGAAAAACGGTGGCCAGCGGCGGTCGCCGAGCGCGTCTGCTCGAGTTCAACGACGCGTCTGCTGCATACTTGGGCATCTGCTTTGGGGTCGAGACTACCACCGTCGGTCTGGCCGACGCCCGGGGTGAAATTCGCGTTCGCCGCGAGGTGCCCACCTCGCCCGGTGAGCCGGAAGTTACCGTGGCTGCTGCCGCCGCACTGGCCGAAGAAGTCTGTGAAGCCGCGGGCTTCCCCCGGGACCGCTTGCAAGGCGTCGGCGTCACGGTGCCTGGCCTGGTCAAAGTGGAGACCGGCCTGGTGGCCACCGCACCGAACCTTTCTTGGACCGAAGTGCCCATCCGAGACATGCTGGTCGCGTCCTTGGGCGTTCCGGTGGTGGTCAACAACGTGACCAGCGCCAGCGCCATTGCCGAAAGCAGGGCCGGCGTCGCCAAGGGGGTGAGGTCCTTCGTTTGGGCGTACGTCGACAGCGGCGTCGGCGCCGGCATCGTGATCGATGGGCACGTGTTCGCTGGCACGCAGGGCTTCAGCGGTGAGATCGGCCACTGCGCGGTGGTCGCTGGGGGCCCTTTGTGCTCGTGCGGCATGCGCGGTTGTTTGGAGACACTGGTTTCGGGCCCCGCAATCGTGCGTGCTGCCGAGGCTGCGCTCGCCAGCGGTGAGCAAACGTCACTCCGCTCGGCCACTCCGCTCGATCAGGCCGCAGTGGCGAACGCTGCTCGCGCTGGCGACGTAGTGGCGCTGAGGATCTTCGCGGCTGTCGGCGAGCACCTCGGGGTGGGGGTCTCGTACCTCGTCAACATCCTCGATCCGCAGATGATTGTCCTGGGTGGCGGCGTGATGGAAGCAAGCGATCTGTTGCTCGAAGGCACGCGCAGCTCCATGGCGCGCCACTCGCTCAAAGGTTCACGGATCCCAGTCGTCGTCAGCGCCTTGGGTGACGACGCTGGCCTGATCGGCGCCGTGTTTGCCGCCATGGACCAGTCTGTGCGCTCATATCGAGTGGTCGCCACCGGCGAGCGCGTCGCGGCCGACTGAGCTCGGCTACGGCGCAGGCTCGCGCAGATTGCTTCGAGCTCCGCACCGCGTAGCCGAGTTCGCGCTCGCCAGCGGAGCAAAGGCGCGCTATTGGGCTCGCCCGTGAAGTGGCTAGCCGGCAGGTATCGCGAGTTGGTCGTAGCGCTCGTGCTGGTGGGCGGCAGCGCGCTGTTCGGCAGCTTCGTCGACCGCATCTACCCTGTCGGTGAGTGGCTGTTTTGGCACTACGCCTGCTATTGGCTGTGCTCCCTGGTCGTCGCCTGCGCTTGCTTCGGTACCGGCTCGCGTACGCTACGCCTGCTGGGCGTGCGCGGCCTGTCGACGCTCGAGCTGCTGAGCATCGCCTTCGCCATTGGCTTGTTCGAGTTCGAACTGTGTATGTTCGTGGCGGGCATACTACGCCTGTACCGAACGACGCTGTTCTTCGTACTGCCGCTTTTGCTGATCACGGTGAACGTGAACGAGCTGCACGCACTGTGGAGCCGGCTCGCCCAGCGTCGACGACTGCTTGCCCGAACAGCGCGTCCGCTCGGCGCGATCGGGCTACTCGCGATCGCATTCGGCTTCGTCGGCCTACTCGCCGTCTATTTTCTGATCCTGTCCCCCGAGAACGTGCAGTTCGACTCACGTTGGAAGCACCTGGCCCTGGCCGAGGACTACGTGGCCTACGGTGGGGTGCGCCGGTTGGACGAGGGCTGGGTCTTCGACTCGCGGCCTCATTTCACCAGCTACCTATTTTCTTGGGCATTTCTGCTGCCCAAGAGCCGGCTGTTCGATCGCATGGTGCTCTCCGCGCACCTCGAATTCGTGACCTTTCTGGTCACCACTCTGATCGCCATTCCAGCCTTGGTCCGGCGTCTGGTGCCACGCGCCGATCCGCGCGCCGTGTGGGCGGTTCGCTTCCTATTTCCCGGCGTGCTCTTGTACGACAGCAGCCTCGCCGTGGGCGCAGATCACTTCGGCGCCATGTACGGCGTGCCTGTCTGTCTGGTCACGCTCTTCGCCTGGCGCACGCTTTCAGCTCGTTGGTGCGCGTTGCTCGGGCTTTTGTTGGGTGCAGCGGCCATGGTCAAAGAGACCACGGCCATGTTGCTCGCGCCGATCCCGATCATGGCGCTGGCCGTGCGCGTCCTCTGGTTGACCGCGAAGCCTCCTGTGCCGGGCGGTGCATCGCGGCTCTCGGTTTGGCGCGGCCCATTGGTTGCTACTGGCGTCGGCCTGCTGTGCAGCTCGCCGCTCTGGTTGACCAATTGGATCTCGCACGGGGATCCGGTCTATCCGGTCCTGAATCGGTTCTTGAACGTCCGGCCATGGACCAGCGAGTCGGCCTATCGCCTCAAGTGGGCTTACGAGGAAGCGAACATGTGGCAACCGCCGCATGACTTCGGCGGGCTGCTCACCTCCTTGAAGGCGTTGTTCACGTTTTCGTTCCTGCCCAATGATTGGGGGAAGTTGCACGGCCGCACGCCGGTCTTTGGCTCGCTCTTCACGCTGCTCTTGCCCTGTCTGATCGTGTGCCGCGGCCGCTTGCGCTTGTGGGGCCTCGTGGGCTGGGTGCATTTTTCGATCCTGTGCTGGTATTGGGTCCACCACCAAGACCGGTACTTGCAGGGCATCCTACCGCTGATGGCGGCTGCGACTGCGGCGCTGCTCGTCCTAGCCTGGCGCAGCGGCGTGATCGCCAGCATCGCGCTCAGCCTGCTCGTTCTGCTGCAGGTGGTGTGGGGCGGGGATGTGTACTTCTTCCAAACGCACTCGATGTCCAAGTCGCCGCTGAAGAAGAGTATCGATTTGCTCTCGTCCGGGTTCGAAGGCAACTACGAGAAGCGCTTTTACGTCCAAGGGCAATTTCAAGCCGTGGCCCGCCAGCTGCCCAAGCACGCGCGTGTGCTCGTCCACGACGAAAACAACCACTTGGGTCTAGAAGCGCAGTCGATCATGGATCGCTTCCCGTTCGAATACGGCATCAGCTACGGCCTTTCGGAGTCGCCGCGCGCGCTGTTCGACTTGTACCGCTCGCTCGGGGCCACGCACATCTTGTGGGCGCCCAAGAGCAAGGGCACCGATTCGCTCGCCGGCGACATCATGTTCTACGACTTCGCGCTGCGGCGCGCGCAAAGCCTCGGGTCCCCGGGCGGCATGCGGCTCGCGCAGATGCCGGACAAGCCACCCAGCGAACCGTTCAACGATACGGTCGCGGTATTTTCTTGTTCGGGCTCGTACCCAACCGGTTTGTATCCGGTGTCCAGCTTGCGAGTGCCAGTGTACGGGCCGCGCCAACGAGACTTCCCGAGCGAGCCCTCGCGTCCAATGCCGGAGGATTGGAGCGAAACACTTTCGAGTGTCGCCGAGATCGCCGTGACCGAGGATAGGTGTTTCCACAATGACGGTCAGCTCGATCGGCTCGGCTTCAGCAAAATCGTCAGCCGCACGCGCCCGCCATCGACGCGCGGTCAGCTGTACTCGCTTTGGTTCAAGGGCTAGGCCCTGCCCCCAGGCGCTGAGTCGCCCGCGTCGGGGATCACGAAGCGCCTCGGAATCGGACGCCGAAGGCTGAGACGGTCGCGACGGAGTCGGTGACCATCGAAAAACTCTCGGCTCTCCGGATGGGGAGAAAGAATCTGGCACGTCCCCGCGCCCCGCGAAGTGCGAGAGGCCCGCGGGTAGCCCTCTGCAGGCGCCCCTCGCCGCCGAAATCATACTTCGTGGACACGTGGACAAAGTATGATTTTCGGTGGCAAGAGGACTACGAGCACCCAGTCACTTCGACCGCGGTCGGCCCGGCGGAGCGCGACGAGCGTCGCTTCACGGGGTGGCCACGCGAAAAGAATATGACCAATGGTGAGACGGGCAAGGGCTGCTTCAGGGACGGGCTATTCGTATAAATCGATCGGCACCTTGAGGATCGCCGACAGCTCGCTCAGCGCGCGTCGATTCTCATCGAAGAACTCCGGATCTCCCAGGTCCGCAGGCGCGACGCGATCCCGGTAGTGGCGCAGAATCCAGGCGCGTACGGCCTCGTACAAAGCGTCGTCCAGTAGCACGCGCGCAGGGATGGCGAGCGCTTCGTCTTCGGTCAGTGGCACGCGCAGACGCAAACACGCCGGGCCACCACCGTTCTTCATCGAACCGTTGACGTCCACGTAGTGGACCGCCGAAACGGCGTTTCGTTCGCTCAGCACGCGCTCCAGGAATGCGCGCGCGGTCGGCGTCGTTCGGCTTTCTTCCGGAGCGACGATCGCCATGCCGCCTCCCGGCAAGCTGACCAGCTGTGAGTTGAAAGGGTAGGCGTGCACGGCATCCGCAACGGGTAATTCGGCGTCCGTAGCCACGACTAGTTCGAATTCCTCGCCCAGCCGACTCCGCAGTTCCGCCAACGGCGCCGCGCCGGCAAAGCAAAGCTCGTGGACCAAGAGTAGCTGCTCGTTGCCGACGCACAGCACGTCACTGTGAAACGCCCCGAGATCGATGGCCTCTGGCGCTTGTTGCAAGAACAGCAGTTGATCTTCACGCAGCCCGTGCAATCGGGCGCAAGCTACGCTCGCTTCGCGCGTTTGCCGTGCCGGAAAGCCGCGCGGCGCAGCGCTCGCGTCAGCGGCGCGCCCCCAGCCGAAGACGTGCAGTACGGCCTCACTCGTCGCCAAGCGTGAGTGATTGGCGGCGCCCTCGTCCGCGAAGAGCGCGCCCGCCGGCAGCGGGTCGTGCACGACGAAGCGTTCACTGTCCGCGAAGATGGCCCGTAGCGTGGCGGTGGTGCTCTCTGCCTCGAGGCTGCGATGGAACATCGAGCTCAGGTTCGCGGGCGTGAAATGCACGCGACCGTCCGCAGTATCCCGCGACGGCGCGACGGTCGCCGCGTTTGCGGCCCACATCGACGACGAGCTGCCGGTGAGCGCGAGCAGTTCCGGCGCGACGCGCAGCGCGCGCGGCAGTACGTCTCGACTCACACCGGCAAACCCCAGCCGATGCAGCGCGTGCAAATTCGGCCTGAGCGGCGGTGGCAAGAGCGCCTGGGCGACGCCCAGCTGGGCCAGGAAGCGCATCTTCTCCAGCCCCTGGAGCGCGGCGCTCCGCGGATCACCCGCTTGCCCGCGGCTCCGCGCGCTCGCGAGGTTCCCATAGCTGAGCCCAGCGTAGTGGTGTGTCGGGCCGACGAGGCCGTCGAAGTTGTACTCGCGCATGCCTGCCGCCAAAGTATCGCTCGGATCGCGGCTGGTTGACGAGCACCCCAGGGCGATCCCAGGCTGCGCGCCGTGAGTTCATGGCCAACGCCCGCATGGTTTGCGCAGCGCCGCGCGGAACTGGCGCGGATCCCGGTTCTGGCTGGGCGCGTCCTGCCCGCCATCCGGCGTGCCCAAGCGTCGCGCACCGCGCCGTTCATCGCTTGGCTGGAGGCGCATGCCGCCTGCACGCCGGACGCGCTGTTCTGCGAGCAAGGTGACGAACGTCGGACTTTTGCCGAGGCCAAAAACGGAGCCTTGCGCGCGGCGCGCGTGCTGGTCGACGCGGGCGTGCAACCCGGTGACGTCGTGGCCTTGATCGGCGGCAATTCGCCCGCTTATCTGGAGCTGATCTTGGCGATTAGCTACGCAGGTGCGGCCGCGGCACTGATCAATCCCGAACTACGCGAAGGGCCACTCGCGCATGCGCTGCGCGCGGTCATGCCACGTCTGTCGTTGGTCGAGAGCGTGGTGCGAGAGGCGTGGTCCGAGGCCGAAGCGTCAGCCCTCACCGGCCGCGTGCTCGGTTTCGGTCACGGAGAGCTCGATGAGTTGGCTGCGCAAGCCGTCGAACTCGCCGAGCCGCGCGCCGACCCCCAGGGCGACTTCGTTTTCATCTTCACCTCCGGCACGACCGGGCTACCCAAACCGTGCCGTGTCAGTCATGAACGCGCGCGCTCTGCCGCTACCATCTTCGGCAGTGTGGCCTTCGAATTCCGAGCTGGGGACAAGCTGTATTGCGCCTTGCCGTTGCACCATTCCAGCGCGCTCTTGATCGGCGTCGGGGCCGCGCTGGTTGCCGGTGTGCCCATCGCGTTGCGCCGAAAGTTCAGCGCCCGTGAGTTCGCGAGTGATCTGCGGCGCTACGGGGCAACGGCTACGCTCTACATCGGCGATGTGTGTCGCGCTTTGGTGCACTCTGCCCCGACGGAGGCCGAGCGCGGGCTGCGTCTCCGCGTGGCAGTTGGCAACGGACTCGAGCGGCGGGTTTGGATCGAGTTCCAGCGCCGCTTCGGGCAGCCGCTGATCCGTGAATTCTACGCGTCCACCGAAGCGCCTGCGGCCATCCTCAATCTGACGGGCACCGTCGGCTCGCTCGGCCACGTGCCCTTCGAGCGCCGGCGCGGCTTTCGCTTGGCGCGTCTCGACGCCGAGCAACGCTCGCTGGAGAGGAGCAAGGATGGTCGAGCCAGCGAGTGTGCGACAGACGAGCCCGGCGAGCTGCTCTTGCGCGTGTTTCCGAGCGCTCGCGAGCCACATGGCGCTTTTCGCGGTTACACCGATCGCGAGGCGTCCGACGCGCGCATCGCGCACGACGTGTTCGAGGCCGGCGACACTTACTTCCGCTCGGGGGATGTGCTGCGCCGTGATCGCCAGGGCTACTTCTATTTCGTCGATCGCTTGGGTGATGCGTTTCGCTGGAAGGGTGAGAACGTCTCGGTGCTCGAAGTGGAGCAGGTGCTGGACGCGGCTTTGGGTTTTCCCGGCGTTGCGGTGTTCGGTGTCCCGGTTCCGGGCTACCCGGGTCGTGCCGGCTGCGTCGAGGTCGTTTCGGAAGGCCCGTTCGACGTCGCGCGGATGGCTCGTGCAGCGCTCGCACTGCCGGTGCATGCGCGCCCTTGCTTCGTGCGCCCGATGCCCTCGCTGGAGCACACGAGCTCCTTCAAGATCAAGAAACACGCGCTCGATCTCGGCCGCTTAGCGGCGAGTGAGTCACTGTGGGTGCGCCAGAACGACGCCTATGTGGTACTGACGCAAAACTTGTGGGACGATCTATGTCGTGGTCAGGCACGCTTGTGAACCGCGGATGCTTTCAGCGGCGGTCCTGCGTTTAGCGCTGCTGTCGAGCGCGCTGCTCAGCTGCGCTTCGTGCAAGCACGAGAAGGCCACTCGTGGCGATCCGTACGCACATCGACCGAAGCTCAGTTCGCTCGAGGCCAGTAATTGGCTGGTCGAATTGGACGTTCCGGGCTTCGGCAAGGCCGCGCTCGCGGTGCCACTCGGCGCCAACTCGCCGCGCTCGATCGTGATCGCGCTGCACGGCTCTGCAGATCGTCCGGAGTGGGCGTGCGCTGCGCTGCGCAGCGTTGCCGGTCCGGCTCCGTTCGTGCTCTGTCCGCGCGGCGTGGCGCGCGCGGATTTCACGGCGGCCGATCCGCGCTACACGTTCGGCACCGTCGATGACACAGCGCGCGAGCTGCGCGTCGGTCTGGCCGAGCTCAAACGGCGCTTCGGCGTGTATGTGGCGGCGGGCCCTGTCGTTTTCTCGGGCTTCGAGCTGGGCGCCGATCATGTGGCCTGGATCGCGGCGGAAGAGCCCTCGTTCTTCTCGCGTTTGCTGTTGATCGAACCCTCGCCGAGCAGTTGGCCCTCTTCTCGAGCGGCGCTGTTCGGACGCGCCGGCGGTCAGCGGGTGCTGTTCGCCTTCGGCCCCCTGCATCGGGACGAGCTGGGGCAGCGGGCAGTGCTGACCAGCCGCGGGGGCGCCGAGGCGCGCGCGGTTTTCCTGGGGGAGGGTCCGGTGACCCTCGAGCCCCCTAGCCGCCGGCTCTTGCGCCAAAATTGGAGCTGGCTCGCCGCGCCTGGAAAGCCGCACGACCTTGAGAATGTGGCGGGAAATGCCCTGCCGGCCGGAGGGCCTGTGGCCGGTCGCCCGGCTCCATGATCATGGAGTGGTACGAGGGCGCAAATGGGTGTATGAGGCGCGCCCTCCTGACGCCGCACTCGCGGTGGGTTCGGGGGCGAAGCGATACCCGATAGACACGCCGCTTGACATGGCAAGCGGCGCGGCTACCCTCCCGTTCCCCCAAAACCGGCCTCCCATTCACCCGGCCGTAAAAGGGCTTTTTTTTCGATGCCTACAGTACAACAGCTGATCCGTCTCGGCAGGGAAGTCATCAAGACGCGCACGGCGTCCCCTGCGCTCCGTTCCTGTCCGCAAAAGCGCGGCGTGTGCCTGCGCGTGTACACGACCACTCCGAAGAAGCCGAACTCGGCGCTTCGCAAGGTGTGTCGCGTACGCCTGACGAACAGCATGGAAGTGATCAGCTACATCCCGGGTGAAGGTCACAACCTTCAGGAGCACAGCGTGGTGCTCATCCGCGGTGGCCGCGTGAAGGACTTGCCAGGCGTTCGCTACCACGTCGTCCGTGGCACGCTCGATGCGTCCGGCGCCGCCGGCCCCAGCAGCACCAACAAAGCTACCCGCAATCGCAGCCGTTCGAAGTACGGCGTGAAGCGTCCCAAGCAATAAGCGCCTGTCTAAGAGACTAAGAGGATATCGCGATGCCCCGCCGTAGAGACGTACCGAAGCGCAAGATCACGCCCGATCCTAAGTACAAGGACAAGCTGGTCGCGAAGTTCACCAACTCGCTGATGATCGGTGGCAAGAAATCCACCGCCGAAGGCATCCTATACGGTGCGTTCGACGTGATCAGCGCTCGCTTCAAGGAAGACCCATTGGAGATCTTCAGGAAGGCGCTCGACAACGTGAAGCCACGCCTGGAAGTGAAGAGCCGGCGCGTCGGTGGTGCCACCTATCAGGTTCCGGTCGAGGTTCGTCCCGAGCGCCGCGTCGCTCTCGGCATGCGCTGGCTCGTCAACTACTCGCGCGACCGCGGCGAGAAGACGATGCGTGAACGCCTGGCCGCCGAGCTGGTGGATGCCGCTCAGCTGCGTGGCAATGCCGTCAAGAAGAAGGACGACACGCACAAGATGGCCGACGCGAACAAGGCGTTCGCTCACTATCGTTGGTGATCTCGTTCTCTCGGGTTTGAGCCAGGTTCGAGTTTCGACGTAGGCTTTTGGCAATAGGAGTTGCTCCAAGCAAGATGAAGAAGACGACATCGGATCGGGTTGTTCGAACCGCTGTGCTCCCACCGGGAGTACGCACCGCAACACCCCGAACCCCTTCCAGCCGTTATAGCGGTTCCCGAAAAAGGGAACCCGAAGGTTGGAGGGGGTTTCGTCTATGCATCGTCCGAAGCGACTTGAAGAGCCAAAACCCCGACCATGGCCCGCGAAACCACGCTCGAACGCACGCGCAACATCGGCATCATGGCCCACATCGATGCCGGCAAGACCACCGTTACCGAGCGGATCCTGTACTACACCGGCATCAACCACAAGATCGGCGAGGTGCACGAAGGCGCCGCGACGACTGATTGGATGGAGCAGGAGCAGGAGCGCGGCATCACCATCACGGCTGCTGCAATCAACTGCTTCTGGACGCCGCTGTTTGGCCCGAACGAGGCCAAGAAGCACCGCATCAACATCATCGACACGCCCGGCCACGTCGACTTCACGATCGAAGTCGAACGCAGCTTGCGCGTGTTGGATGGTGCGGTCGCGGTGTTCGACGGTGGCAACGGCGTCGAGCCGCAAAGCGAGACCGTCTGGCGCCAAGCCGACAAGTACAACGTTCCGCGCATTGCGTTCGTGAACAAGCTCGACAAGACCGGCGCCGATTTCCAGATGAATCTGGACTCGATGAAGGACCGCTTGGGCGTCACGCCAGTGCCGGTTCAATGGCCGGTGGGTCAAGAAGAGCTGCACATCGGCGTGGTCGATCTGATCCGGATGGAAGCCGCGATCTTCGACGACGATTCGCTGGGCGCGAAGTACACCTGGATGGCGATCCCGGCCGATCTCAAGGACAAGTGCGCCGAGCTGCGTGAATCCTTGATCGAAGCCTGCGCGGACATGGACGACGCCATCATGGCGAAGTTCTTGGATGGTCGCTCTGCAGACGTCACCAACGAGGAAATCTACGCTGCGATTCGCAAAGCAGTCGTGGGCTTCAAGTTCGTACCCGTGTTTTGCGGCTCCGCCTTCAAGAACAAGGGCGTTCAAATGCTGCTGGATGCAGTGGTGAATTTCCTGCCCTCGCCGATCGACATTCCGCCCGTAAAAGGGCTCGATCCGAACAAGGAGGGCAAGGTGCTGGAGCGCCCGGCTGACGACAACGCGCCGTTCGCGGCGCTGGCGTTCAAGATTGCCAACGACCCGTTCGTTGGCAACCTGACCTTCTTCCGCGTCTACTCGGGTCAGCTCACCAGCGGCACCGCGGTCATGAACACGTCGCGCGGCAAGCGCGAGCGCCTGGGTCGCATCCTGCGCATGCACGCCAACAAGCGTGAAGAGCTGAAGGAGTGCTACTCCGGCAACATCTACGCCGCGGTCGGCCTGCGCGACACACGCACCGGCGACACGCTGTGTGACGAAAAGGCGCCCATCCTGCTCGAGAAGATGATCTTCCCGGAGCCGGTGATTTCGATCGCCATCGAGCCCAAGACGCAGGCCGATCTGGACAAGCTCGGCATCAGCCTGGGCAAGCTCGCCTACGAAGACCCGTCCTTCCGCACGTATACCAACGAGGAAACGGGCCAGACCATCATCGCCGGCATGGGCGAGCTGCACCTCGAGATCATCGTCGATCGCCTGCGCCGCGAGTTCAAAGTCGAGGCCAACGTCGGCAAACCCCAGGTTTCTTACCGTGAGGCCATCAGCAAGAAGGCCAAAGCCGAGGGTGAGTTCATCCGCCAATCGGGTGGCCACGGCCAGTACGGCCACGTAAAAATCGAGATCGAGCCGGGCGAGCGCGGTTCGGGCTTCGTGTTCGAGAACGCCCTGGTCGGCGGCGTGATCCCGAAGGAATTCGTGCCTTCGATCGAAAAGGGTATCCGCGAAGCCATGGGCCGCGGCGTGCTGGCCGGGTTCCCGATGAACGACGTCAAAGCGCGTCTGTTCGATGGCAGCTACCACGAGGTGGATTCGTCGGGCCCAGCCTTCGAGGTCGCGGCCTCGATGGCCTTCCAGGAAGCAGCCAAGCACGCGGGCCTACAGGTTTTGGAACCCGTGATGGCGGTCGAGGTCGTCGCCCCGGACTCGAATTTAGGTGACGTGATCGGCGATCTGAACTCGCGTCGCGGCAAAATCCAGGGCATGAGCCAGCGCGGCAAGAACACTCAGGTCGTTACGGCCGAGGTGCCCCTGGCCACCATGTTCGGTTACTCCACGGATCTGCGCAGCAAGACGCAAGGGCGTGCGACGTACACCATGCAGTTTTCGCACTTCGAGCCGACGCCGGCCGCGGTGCAAGAAGAGATTGTCGCGAGAATTCGCGGGACCAGCTGAAACGTTGGAAGTCTTGGCAGGATCAGATCACGGTCGAGAGAAGTAGGAACGAGCGAGTCACGAGACTGGCGAGGCCAGGCGCCTGCTGCCTGGTAAGTCGAACGCGACGCGCAGACGCCTACTGAAAATTCTTCAAAAAAATTTCTGGGAAAACGTAAGTAAGGAGCTCGGGAAATGGCTAAGGAAAAGTTCGTACGAACGAAGCCGCACGTAAACGTCGGCACGATCGGTCACATCGATCACGGCAAGACCACGCTCACCGCAGCGCTGGTCAAGGTGCAGTCGAAGAAAGGTCTCGCCAAGGAGATCAAGTATGCCGACATCGCCAAGGGCGGCATCGTTCGCGACGAGACGAAGACCGTGACGATCGCGGTGAGCCACGTGGAGTACGAGACGGCGAAGCGTCACTACGCGCATGTCGATTGCCCCGGCCACGCCGATTACATCAAGAACATGATCACCGGCGCCGCGCAGATGGATGGCGCGATCCTGGTCGTGTCGGCGCTGGACAGCGTGATGCCGCAAACGCGCGAGCACGTGCTGCTCGCGCGTCAGGTCGGCTTGACCAAGATCGTCGTGTTCTTGAACAAGTGTGACGCGGTCGAAGACAAGGAAATGCTCGAGCTGGTCGAGATGGAAGTCCGCGAGCTCTTGAGCAAGTACAACTTCGACGGCGACAACGCCAAGGTCGTTCACGGTGCGGCGCTGCCGGCCTTGAACGGCGATCCCAAGTGGGAAGCCACCATCGGCAATCTGCTGGACGCGCTGGACGTAGAGATCCCGGAGCCGGTTCGCGAAATCGACAAGCCGTTCCTGATGGCGGTCGAAGACGTGTTCTCGATCAAGGGCCGCGGCACCGTGGCAACTGGTCGTATCGAGCGCGGCAAGATCAAGATCAACGAAGAGGTCGAGATCATCGGCTTCGACAAGTTGACCAAGTCGGTCTGCACGGGCGTGGAAATGTTCCGTAAGCAGATGGAAGAAGGCCAAGCCGGCGACAACGTGGGCTGCCTGCTGCGCGGCATTGAAAAAGAAGGCATCGAGCGCGGCCAGGTTTTGGCCAAGCCGGGCAGCATCAAGCCGCACAAGAAGTTCACCGGTGAGGTGTACGTCTTGAAGAAGGAAGAGGGCGGCCGTCACACGCCGTTCTTCACCAACTACCGGCCGCAGTTCTACATCCGCACGACCGATGTGACGGGTTCAGTGATGCTGCCCGAGGGCGTCAAGATGGTGATGCCGGGCGACAACGTGACGGTGGAGGTCGAGCTGATCACGACCGTCGCCCTCGAAGAGCAAATGCGCTTCGCCATTCGCGAGGGCGGGAAGACCGTCGGCGCTGGCGTCGTGACCAAGATTATCGAGTGATTGAATGGAGGCGGTCATGAGCAAGCGCTCCTCGCTCTCGTCAGAGGAGCGGTCACCCCATGGCCGCCGCATTTCGGTCGCCCTGTGCTGTTCGGTCTGTTCGACCCGAAACTACAAGACGACCAAGTC
>Ga0302322_100001842_pt1 | contig 17672 bp, 15 predicted proteins | sample Fen_T0_2_FD_203757 | JGI IMG/M metagenome (GOLD analysis project Ga0302322, IMG submission 203757) | Peat permafrost microbial communities from Stordalen Mire near Abisko, Sweden - Fen_T0_2 | ecosystem: Environmental > Terrestrial > Soil > Wetlands > Permafrost | place: Sweden: Abisko... | reverse complement strand
ATTGTAGCGAGGTCGGGTAGCATCCCAAGGTACCAGAAAGAGGCAGAAATGAGAAGATATGCAGTTATCGCTGTAAAGTCCCAGAACAAAGGGGAGTTAAAATTCACCCAAAGAGGGCCTCGTGTATTCGGATAAGGGAAAATATAAAAAACAAGCCATACGCGTCCCATATGCAGAGCAGGTAAAAGGGCTGCTGAAATTACCGCAAAAACTGTCATGGCTTCAGCTGACCTGTTTATGGAAGTCCTCCATTTCTGTCTGAGTATTAAAAGGAAAATAGAAAACGCGGTACCTGCATGTCCGATTCCAATCCACCAAACAAAATTTATAATCTCCCATCCCCAGCCTACTGAATTATTTACGCCCCAGGTTCCAATTCCCTGTGTAACTGTTATATAAATGGCATAAAATCCGTAAATTGCTGCGGCAGATGAAATTCCAAAGGCAATAGGCCACCATACCCCGGGACTTATTTCCAATGGTTTCATCACCTCTTTGGTAATCTGACCAAGAGTCTTATTTCCTTCAACCAGCGGACCTCTGATTTTTTTGTTATACATCGATTACCTTCTGAGTATTATAAATTTATTTTATCGTCATTCCGTACTTTAGTCAAATACCCCGTATTGGGCAGAGTATGCAATTCTTCAAGTAAATGATAACATCTTGGATCGCTGAACAGTTTAGAGACCTTACTCTTTTTGTCATTCAGATTTCCAAAAACAATGGCTCCCGCAGGGCAGGCCTGCATACAAGCTGTTTTAATTTCATTATCATTGAGTGTCCTGTTTTCCAGCTTGGCCTGTAACTTTTTCTCCTGTATTCTTTGAACACAGAAAGAGCATTTTTCTACAACTCCTCTTTCTCTTACAGTTACATCGGGATTTAAAACCATTTTACCAAGATCCGAAGCCGCATTAAAATCGAAATTTTTACTGTTCGTATAGCGGAACCAGTTAAATCTTCTTACTTTATACGGACAGTTATTAATGCAATATTTTGTTCCCACACAACGGTTATACGTCATCTGGTTTAATCCTTCACTGCTGTGGTTGGTTGCTGAAACCGGACAAACATTTTCACATGGCGCATTATCGCAATGCTGACAGGCAAGAGGCTGAAAGTATACTTTTGGATCATCAGGAGCATCGGAATAATACCTGTCAATTTTGATCCAGTGCATTATCCTTCTCTTTATCACTTCTGCCTTTCCTACTACAGGAATATTATTCTCTGCCTGACAGGCAACTACACAGGAATTACAACCTACACAAGCATTCAGGTCTATTGCAAGTCCCCAGTGAAATCCATCATATTTAACCTCTGGATACAATGTTTTATGATTTTCCTCGAATTCTTTATGAAGCTCATTCCCCGATGATGGATCTATTATATACTTACTTAGACTTGTTTCCCTTACAATTGGTCTTCCCTCCATTGAAGAATGAACCTGAGTAAGGGCTAATTGCCTTTTTTCAATAGTATTAATCGGTTTTTCACTAGTAAAGACATAATTTCTGTTTCCATCACTTGACTTAACAAAAGGATATAAATTTTCTCCAATCCTGAAGCAAACAGGGCCGCTGTTTGTATGACCATATCCGATTGTAACTGAAATGGTTCCCTCTGCCTGTCCGGGCTGAACAAATACAGGAAGTTTCAAGCCATTGGAGAACTTCACTATGTCACCGGTCTGAACACCCCATAAAATTGCATCACTGTTAGATATGGCAGCAACGTTTTCCCAACATTGGCGTGAAACAGGATCGGGCAATTCCATTAACCATGGATTATTGGCATGCATGCCTGTTCCCAGAGCTACGCTTTCAGATATAACAACTTCATACCCTCCTGCTTTTGATTTTTCCGGGATCTTCATTGCCTGAGAAAGCCTATCGGTTTTGTAAGATAAAGATTTAAACCCTGATACCTTATAATTTAAAACACCATTGCTAAGAGAAGTATTCCAGAAATTTCTGAAATCTGAGAACCCGGAACCCGGGAAATATTGTTTTTCCCAGCTGGAAGTCAGATAATCATGATAGTTCACAGGACTTCCTGACCATTTTAATAGTGAATCCTGAAATGAACGTGTATTAAATATAGGATTAATGCATGGCTGACTTAAACTGAGCTGACCAGAAATAATCTCCGAATCATCCCACGATTCCAGATAGTGATTTACAGGACACTCATATTTCCCGAGACCAACAGTCTCATTCAGTGAAACTGTCATATTTACGGATAGCTCCGTATTTTTTATTCCCTTCAGAAAGTTCTCAGAATCATAATAATCATATACCGGATTGACATTATACATAAATAATGCCTTCACACTCCCGTCTGTTAAATCTCTAACAAGATTTTCCATCTTGCTGTCAATGCCCGAAGCAATTTTAATATCATTATTCAGATCGATACAGTTAATATAATTATCCAGTAGGTAGTTAATTCCATTCACAATGATTTGAATATCAACATTATTAGTTCCAGATATTACAATAGATTTACCTTTTGCCTCTATTAGTTTTTCTGCGAGGTCTGTCAGGTCATCTCTGAAGTTTTTGGAAGGAAATGCGACAGATCCTGTTTTTTCTGCAATCTTGTTGTATAGATCAATCAGAAGATTTTTTTCTTCAGATGGTTTGATTTTTTTCCTTATATCTGCATTGGCTCCGGTCAGACTCATTCCTGATTCGTAATGAATATGTCTTAGCATACTCTTCTCCCCACTATCAAGTTTTCTACGGGATACATAACCCGGAATAAAATGAACCGGGGATATCCAGGTCCCGATAAAGTCAGCATTAATTGAAACAACAAGATCGGCATTCACGAAGTGATAATCCGGAATTGCCGCTTTCCCAAAGCATATTGCATTAGCTTCGAGAATTGCAGAGTAAGAGACAGCATCATACTGAACCCATTTGAAATTATGGCAGCCAGCTCCAAATTCATTTATCAGCCTTATTGTGGATGGAGATAAAATACTTGAAGTAAGCAAAACAATTTCACCAGCTTTAGAATTGATTTCCTTCAGTTTATTAATAATCTGCTCATCAATATTATCCCAGGTAGTTAGTTTATTTTCTGCTGTAGGATTTTTTAATCGGGCATCATCATAAAGACTTAAAACAGAAGCCTGCACCCGTGCTGTGGTGCCCTCCCTGTTGAACTCTGAAAGAAGATTCCCTTCGATTTTTATAGGTCTGCCATCACGGGTTTTAACCAGAATACCTGAATATTCATGACCATCATAAAAACTTGAAGCATAATACAAAGATTTTCCGGGAGTTATTTCCGGAGGTTGTATGATATAGGGCAATGCCATCTGAACAGGTCTTTTACAGCTTGCAAGAAGAGCAGCTGATGCAAAGCTGAATCCGAAAAACTTTAAAAAGTCACGTCTTGAGGTACCCTGTTTCATTTCAATATTCTAATATTAATAATGGCATTTCATACATTCTCTCCCGCCTATCATTTCAACGGTAACACTGTCTAATGTTCCGTTTTTTATCTTTTCTGCTAATTCTTTATAGTCAGAATAAAATTTATTGCCAGTAAAATTAACTTTCCTGGTTCTGTGACAATCGAGGCACCATCCCATTGAAAGGTCTTTTACCTGAACGATTACATTCATTTCCTGCACATTGCCATGACATTCCTGACATTTTAAACCACCCGCGCTGACATGTTGTGCATGACTAAAGAAAACGTGATCAGGTAGATTATGTACTTTGACCCATTCGATTGGCTTTTTATTTTCGAAGGCGGAAATTATTTTAGAGATCTCAAAAGCTCCGGAACGGGTTCCATTTCTTACTAATAAATGGCAATTCATACATACATTTTCCGGAGGAATACCAGCCGATTTACTATATGGTGCAAAACTGTGACAATAGATACAATCTGTTTGGTTTTGTCCTGCATGAACAGCATGTGAAAATTTTATAGGCTGATCAGGCGAATAATTCTGGGAACGTCCTATAGCAATTGCACTCCAAACAAGAGTATAAGTGATAAAACCACCAGTAGAAAGTAATATGATGTAATTAATCCATTTATGTTTTAATACCTTGGTGATTATGAGGTCAATAATTGAAAATAGCATTAATGCCGAAGCAATTATAAAAAAAATCAGATTCGTAATTACCGGTTTGCTCCTGATAAGACCCCGCTCAGACAGCTTATCCATATACCCTTTGATCATAACAATTTCTTCAGGACTAAGCTTAAAATCCTTATGCACCTCAACCATTTTCTTACCAACAGGCCGAAGTAAAACTTTACTTAAATCGCCGGCACTTTTATTGAGGTATTTTCTGGATATGACAATCGCGTCAGGATTCCAGTTCAATGTATCGGAAACAGCTAAATTATGACATGCCGTACATTTTATTGATTTATTATCGTGGTATATTAACCCAAAGAAAAGTCGCTCTCCTCTTATCAGCTCTTCTTGAGTCAATTTCTTTTTAATAATAAGAACAGAATCTTCTACAGATACAATATTTGAGTAGCCAGGAATGAATATTCCGGATAAAAATATTAAAAGAAGTACAATTTTTAATTTTCTAAGAGAAAAAAAATAGCGCATTTATATTAAATTTCAGATTGTTTTATACTTTCTCAGAAGAATTACTGCAACACTCTCCTCAAACTGTATCCGTTTCAAAATTAAGAAATCAACCAAAGTAACTTATTATTAAGCAAATAGTTATTCCTGACAAATATTTATTTCCATAAAGATAATTAATCCGTCTTATCTCCTTCCAAACTTTTTCATGATTTTTTGATTCCTGCCAAATATCACTATAACCTATATTATTTATCCGATCACGGATATGACATACCAACAAGATTCATGTATACGATTTTTACTGATTTCCGGAAAAACATTTTACCATAATGGCTGTTATAAAGATAAGTAAGTATAAAAACCTTAGTAATAACAGTTAATAAAGGATCAGATAAACGAATTCTACTAATTCAGGGATGCGTAATTTATAAATAATATTATTCGATTATTAATTTCTGACTTCATATCTTTGTCTCAACAAGATATTATACAACCAATTATCTTTTTTTACATTTAGAAATAACATTATGAAAAAATTATTTTCTCTGACATTAATACTTATTCTTGCAGCAGGTATGTTAAGTACCTGTAAAAAGGACAATGGCACAGCACCTGTTTTACCCCCCCAGGAATCTTTGACAATTGATTTTACAAATTTCGCATCGCTGAAAAAGTCAGCCTACACAATAACTGATAATAAAGGTACAAATAACAGTATTTGGGAATTTGCTGCAACTACAGCAGGAATCTGGAGGATAATCATAAGTACAACCCTTGCGGTTCCTGTTTCTGCCTTTAAACTGGCTATTGATCAGGATCCGGTGTTTCTTTCCAATAAAACATGGCAATGGAGCTATAGCGTAAGTGCAGTTGGGGTTACCTACAAAGCCCGGCTCACAGGTCAGATAAGCGGTACTGATGCTTTATGGAAAATGTATGTGACAAAAGAAGGGACAGGGGGGTTTGCTGAATTTGTCTGGTTTAGCGGAACCAGCAAACTTGATGGATCCGGAGGCCAGTGGATTCTTAATGAAAGTGCCGCAGTACCAGAAGCTCTTCTTCAGATTGACTGGATCAAAACCGGGGCAGCTGTTGGTTCTGTTAAGTATACTTTAATTAAGAACAATGATACTAACAAAGGAGGGTACATTGAATATGGATTAACTTCAGGCGTATTTAATGCCTTTTATAACATACACTATTTTAACGCAGTAAAATTCTCAGATGTTAATGTTGAATGGAATACAACGACTCTTAATGGCAGAGTTATGTCTTCAGATTATCAGGGCGGGACGTGGTTCTGCTGGGATTCAAATAAGGTAAATACGATTTGTCTTTAAGATTGGAATAACCCAAATTAAAATCCCGGCTGGTTCCGGGATTTTTTATTTCTTTTTCAATACCAGTTACCCCTTACCTTTACTTATCTTTCTGGTGATCAAAATTTTTGCTATTTTGCGAGCAAATTATAAAAAGAACTATATGTCATTAGGGAAAAAATCAATTTTGTTAATAATACTTATTCTGGTTATAGATCAAACCCTTAAGATCTGGGTTAAAACCCACATGGTTATTGGTGATGAAATACATATTTTTGGAAACAGGGGTATGCTCCATTTCATAGAAAACAATGGAATGGCATTTGGAATGGAAATGGGAGGAAAACCCGGAAAGTTCATTTTAAGTTTATTCAGAATTATCGCTATTACCGGAATCGGGTTTTTTCTAGCTTCACTTATCAGAAAAAAAGCAAATCTCGGATTAATATTAGCTGTAAGTGCTATTCTCGCAGGAGCAATAGGAAATATTATTGATAGCGCTTTTTATGGCATGATCTTCAACGAAAGTTACTCTCAGCCATCAGTATTATTTCCTCCGGTACCATATTCTTCTTTCCTGCATGGAAGAGTAGTTGATATGTTCTACTTTCCTATAATAAATACACACTGGCCCTCCTGGTCTCCTGTTAAACCAAATGAATCATTTGTATTTTTTCGTCCGGTGTTTAATATCGCCGATTCTGCAATAACCTGTGGAGTTATATCCATACTACTCTTTCAGAAAAAAATGTTTTCAGATTTTTCCTGACTTTAGGAAGAACTTGGAAGATAATTTTCTATTGCTGGCAACAACTACTCACACAGTTAAGTATTGTCTTAAGGTTTTCATGCTTCAAAAAATACCAGGTGTTTTTCCCTTCTCTTTTTGACGCTAATACACCTCTGTCTTTTAAAATGCCAAGATGATGGGAGGCTGTAGATTGTTCTATTCCAAGCTGTTTATGAATTTCAGTAACTGTTTTTTTCTTCCCGTCTTCAAGGCATCCGACAATAGATATACGTAAAGGATGTGCAATCGCTTTAAGCATATTTGCTGCTCTTTCAAGACTTTCCGGATTAAGTTCTTTAAATTCCATTCAAAATAAATTTCGTCATGCAAATATATATAAATATGTTGATATGATGGATGTTGACCTTTAATATAAAGGAAATCAACTTGTCGTTAATCTTTAACCCTCGATTTTTGTATATTTGAACTAAATAATTTTATATGAGCACTCTCACTAGAATTAAAAAACCTGTCGAAAAGGAAATGGCTGAATTCGAAGCTTATTTCGGTAAAACTATGCATAGTGAGATTCCTTTATTGAATATTATTCTGAATTATATTCTTCGTCGCAAGGGAAAGCAGATGAGGCCGTTACTTGTCTTTCTAACCGCAAAACTTAACGGAAATATTTCAGAAGCGACCTTTGTTGCTGCAACTTTTATTGAGCTTCTTCACACGGCATCCCTGGTTCACGATGATGTAGTTGATGATGCAAATGAAAGACGCGGAGCATTATCAATAAATGCTCTTTGGAATTCAAAAATTGCTGTCCTGGTCGGGGATTACATGTTATCAAAAGGCATGTTGATAAGCGTTGAAAAGAATCGTTTCGATATGCTTGAAATTGTTTCAGAGGCAGTAAAATCTATGAGTGAAGGAGAGTTGCTTCAATTACAAAAAGCCAGAAAGTTAAACATAACTGAAGAAGACTACTTTAAAATTATCCTTAGTAAAACGGCAGCATTGCTTTCTGCCTGTACAGCTTGTGGTGCAAGATCTGTAACGGTGGATCAGGAGGCAATTATTATGATGAAGGATTTTGGTGAAAACATTGGAATCGCTTTTCAGATAAGAGATGACCTTCTTGATTATGAAAGTACAGGGCTTACAGGAAAAACCGCAGGAAATGATATTAAGGAAAAAAAGATAACTCTTCCATTAATACATGCCCTGGAACAGTCTCCCGGTTCGAAAAAAAGGCACATTCTTAGTATTGTTAAAAACAAGAAAAAAACCAAATCGGAGATAAATGAAGTGATCAGCTTTGTTTCAGATTACGGAGGAATAAACTACGCGGAACTTAAGATGAATCAATATAGAGATAAAGCACTTGCGATCATCGATTCTTATCCTGACTCCGATGTAAAAAACTCGCTTAAGGAGTTTGTTCAGTATACAACCTCAAGAAAAAAATGATTATACAGCTTCTAAATCAATCCGTACTACTTTTTCAAGATCCTTCTCATATTTCTTAGAACCCAACCAGAATAGGAAAGCTCCCACTAATAAAATAAAAGGGAGAATAGATAAGGCAGTCTGAATGTTTGTGAGATCATAAATTTTACCCATTACTATCGGTGCTGTCGATGCTCCGAGAAGGTTTTGCACCACAACAGCAATCGCATAAGAGGTTGCCCTCAGGCCCGGATGAATAACATCCTGAGTAACTGAGGCCGCTCCTGAAATGAAAGCCAGTACAAGTATTCCGAATACAAGAAAAACAATATACTGGATTGTACCTTTAAACATCGTCAGTGCTAAAAAAAGAACTACAGCAGACAGCAATGTTGATAATGCCGGGAACAATAGTCTTGCATTCGCTTTTGTTTTTCTCCATCTGTCAGTAATAAATCCCCCAAGGGGAGCTCCTACCAGGGCGAGTACCATAACTGTACTAGCCATTTTTCCTGCTGCTTCCTGCGGAATATTTCTTACCTTTTCAAAATATGTTGGGAGCCAGGTAAGCATGGAAGTTGTAACAAATACTACAGCTGCCATACCAAGATAGGTAAGAAGGACAGATGGTTTAGTCAGGAACTCTCTTACCATATCTTTCTTCTCCATTTTGATTTTATTACTGCTTTTATCGTAAAATGAGAGGTCTACTGTTTTATAATCCTTAACAAACAGAAACAATATTGCCACTATCATACCTGGAACAGCAACTATTCCGAAAGCATGTTTCCATCCAAGTTTTGCTGCTATTATTCCACCAAGTAAAACCCCTATTGCCGAACCAAGTGGAATTGCAGCATTCCATAATCCCATCATTCTTGCCCGCCTGTCAACCGGATACAACCCTGAAATCATAGCGCTGCCGCCCGGGGCATATCCTGCTTCTCCTACTCCTATTAACATCCGGGCCATAAAGAGCTGAACAAAGTTTCCGGTGAGGGCACAAAGGGCTGTTGCAAGACTCCACATAATTGCCATAACTCCTATTGTCTTGGTTCTGCTCCACCTGTCAACAAGAATAGAAATAGGAAAGGTCAAAAGAACTATTGCCCAATAAACTGCTGAAATAAGCAATCCGCTTTGCGTATGAGAGATCCCCCAATCTCTCTCAATCGATGTAAACATTGAGGTCACAACCATTCTGTCGATATAATCAAACATATATAACAGAAACAATAACATAAACACATAATTGGAGTATCCTTTTGAAAACAGGAATCCTGTGCGGTCTTCTGTCTTTTTCATTATTAGCTATATTAGTTAAACCCCACAACCAAGTAAATAAAAATATATGTCAGTTGTATTTTTTATTGTATTTTTAAGTCTTTATACTTAAAAGTGAACTTTTGTACTAAAATAAAAACTGAAGCAATATATTTTAATAACATTTTCTATTTTTCATTGTTCAATTTAAAAACATCAAAAAGGTATGTCAACATTAAAACAAATTAATGAATTTCTTGACAGCCAGCCAATTGCATTGGTTGGAGTTTCAAGGAACCCAAAAAAATTCGGGTATACTGCGTTCAAAGAACTCAGGGAAAAAGGGATGAACATAATTCCTGTCAATTCTGAAGCCGATGAAATAATGGGAGTAAGATCATATCGAAATGTTAAAATGCTTCCTTCTGAAGTGCAGGGTATTATAGTCCTTACAAAAAAGGATCAGACTGCAACTGTAATACGTGAAGCCAAGGGGAAAGGGATCAAACAGATCTGGATACAACAAATGGCGGATAGTAAAGCGGCTCTTGATGAATTGAATGGATCAGATATAAATTTTATTACTGGAGAATGTATTCTGATGCATTATAAGCCTCACAGTATGCACAAATTTCATGGCAGTCTGAAAAAGTTTTTTGGTCGTTTTCCGAAATAAATTTTACAATAAAGCACAATTCTCTTTCTAATTTACCCTATGGCTGAAACTAATAACATATTCAGGATTGAATTTATAGTCCGGGATTACGAATGTGATCTGCAGGGAGTTGTTAATAATGCTAACTATCAGCACTATCTTGAGCATGCCCGGCATGAATTTCTTATTTCAAAAGGAATTAGCTTTGTAGATCTTCATAATGAAGGTATCGATCTCATTGTAACAAAAGTGGAGATTGATTACAAATATCCACTAAGAAGCCGCGATAAATTCATTGTTACCGTAAACATTAAACGTGAAGGAAATGCCAGGCTTGTTTTCATGCAGAATATTTTCAGAATTCCCGATGAAAAACTTATTGTTTATGCACAAGTAACTGGAGTTGCTACGAAGAATGGAAGGCCAGTTCCTCCCGGAAAACTTGTCGAACAACTTGGTATTGAATAGTCTTTGGACAAAAGGATAATTGATATAAAGTAATAACTTAAATCCGTGAACCTAATGGGAAAATATAACTTTACCCGCCGGCAATTTATCACGACTACAATTACCGCTACCGGGGCAGTTCTTCTGGGGAAAACAGGAGTCTCTTTTTCGGCTGATTCTGCTTTTACATCCTCAGATCCATTCCAGATAGTCGACCTTGGAAAGTCAGGAATTAAAACAACCCTTCTCGGAATGGGGACAGGGTTCAGCGGTTATAACCGTTCGTCCAACATTACCAGAGCGGGCGTGGCGGAGGGACTTATCCGGCAAGCCTACGAAAAAGGGATTCGCTTTTTTGATTGTGCTGACAGCTATGGAACCCATAAATTTGCTGCAGCTGCCCTTAAAGGATTTCCGAGAGAAAGTTATACTCTGAGCTCAAAAATGTGGGTCGGGAATGGAGGAATTCCCGAACCTGAACGACCTGATGCTGATATTGTTATTGATAGATTCCGAAAGGAATTAAACACTGAATATCTTGACCTTGTCCAGATTCATTGCATGACGGAGTCCGATTGGACCGACAAACAGAAAAAACAGATGGATATACTTGAAACCCTTAAAGCCAAAAAGATAATCCGGGCACATGGTGTTTCTGTTCACTCACTTGAAGCAATGGAAGCCTGCGTTGAAAGCAACTGGGTGGATGTTGTTCATGTTCGCGTAAATCCTTACGGGGAGGCAATGGACAGAAAAAATCCTGCAGAAGTTATTCCTGTTATAGAAAAACTACATAAGGCGGGGAAGGGAGTAATTGGAATGAAACTTATAGGCAACGGGAAATTCCGAAATGAACCCGATAAAATAGAGTCTTCTTTGAAATATGTTTTAGGATTAGGAACGGTAAATATGATTATTGTCGGATTTGAATTACCTGAACAAATTGACAATTATATCGGGAGAGTTAAAAATGTCCTGAGGTCAGAAAAATAGGTTGATCCCTCTGACAAACAAATTTATAGCTAATATCATGAGTCATTTAAAATTTCTATCCGCAATTCCTTTAGTGTTAATAGGGTTTTCCTTTTTGCAGGAAGACAGTATAAAAGAGCTGCTCCAACCAGGGGCGCAGCTTGAAAAACTGGCTGACGGGTTTCTTTTTACTGAAGGTCCTTCTGCTGATTCAAAAGGAAATGTCTTTTTTACTGATCAGCCTAATGACAGAATTATGATCTGGAGCACTTCCGGAGTGCTCTCCACTTTTATGCAGCCCTGTGGCAGGTCAAACGGGCTGGCCTTTGATAAAGAGGGCTATCTGTGGAGTTGCGCTGACGAAAAAAATGAACTCTGGCAAATCTCCTCTGATAAAAAAGTAACAACTATTCCATCAAAATTTAAGGGAAAAGTGCTTAATGGGCCAAATGATTTGTGGGTTAATCCTAAAGGCGGGATATATTTTACAGATCCATATTACAAAAGATCCTGGTGGGACCACTCTTCACAACCACAGGAATTTCAGGGTGTTTATTATCTTTCCCCCGATTACAAAACAATCATCTGTGTATCAACTGATCTGGTAAAACCAAATGGTATTGTTGGTACACCTGATGGTAAATCACTTTTTGTAGCAGATATAGGAGGGAAAAAAACCTGGTCATTTAAAATTAATAATGATGGAACGCTGGGTGACAAAAAATTATTTTGTGAGATGGGTTCAGATGGTATGACAATAGATTCTAAAGGTAATATATTTCTTACTGGTAATGGGGTTACCATATTTGATAAGCGAGGAAAACAAATAGGAAATATTTCCGTACCGGAAGCCTGGACTGCAAATGTTTGCTTTGGAGGTAAAGACATGAAGAGCCTGTTTATAACTGCAAGCAAGGGTCTTTATCGTATAAAAATGAAGACAAAAGGAACTAAAGGATAGTAAATCTTCCCGATTACCTGATGTAGATATTACTATCAAAAATCCGATCAAAAAAGATTTTTTGAGTTCCATAATAAATTTTTATTTATCATTGCAGTTAATTATTTTACTAACCTTTTCTAACTATTCCGTTGAATTACGGAAAAAACTTAAAATTTTAAATGGCAATGGAAGGAACCCGCAGAGCTGACGTGAAGCCAGGTATTATTGTTATGGTAGAATTAACTGAAGATAAACGCACAGGCAGACTTACCGGAGGTAGGGTAAAAGAAGTACTTACTTCCTCCCCAACTCATCCCCATGGAATCAAGGTTCTGCTTGAGAATGGCCAGGTTGGAAGAATTAAGCAGATAATCTGATTCTGCATCCGAGATATTCAATCAAAAAATATTATAATTTTGTCCCATCTGAAAACTGAGATGTTTTCTCTTTGATATTATTGATATTCTATTAATTGTGGAAATGATGAAATATGAAGATTTTATTGTGACGACACTCGGAAAAGGGGGAGTAATTTCTCCTCTTAAACAAAAACAACGAGCTGATAGTCCTGTATTTAAATTTGTAGATGACAGCGAAAGAATTCTTCATGATGTTTCTCTGGAAAATTTCAATCATTGCAAAGAAACAGGAGAGACTCCTGTCTCTTTTGAAAAATCAGGTCCAAGAGAAATTATCTTTTTTGAACCAGCAAAAACGAAAGTTGGAATTGTTACTTGCGGGGGATTATGCCCTGGATTAAATAATGTTATCCGAAGCCTTGTAAATGAACTTTATTACAGATATGGGATAAGTCGTATCCTTGGATTTAAATATGGATATGAAGGACTTAGATCCAAATACAATCATCCAGTTATTGAACTTACGCCTGAAATGGTCAGTAATATTCATCTCACCGGAGGGACTCTATTGGGCTCTTCACGAGGCGACCAGGATACACAACAAATGGTAGACACTCTTGAGATTTTGAACATAAATATCCTATTTTGTATTGGTGGTGACGGAACTTTAAGGGGAGCTCATGACATTTTTAAAGAAATTGAGTTAAGGAAACTAAAAATAAGCGTCGCCGGAATACCAAAGACAATAGATAATGATATTGATCTCATCCAAAAATCTTTTGGGTTTGAAACTGCCTTTTCCATAGCGAATGACATTATCAGAAATGCCCACAACGAAGCGTCAGGAGCATCAAATGGAATAGCCCTGGTTAAGCTTATGGGGCGCGATTCAGGATTTATTGCCGCGAGTGCTGCTTTATCAATTCAGGAAGTCAATTTTGTTCTTATTCCTGAAATTACATTCGATCTTTATGGACAACGCGGATTTTTAAAGGTCCTGAAAAAAAGACTCGAAGAAAGACATCACGCGGTGATTGTAGTTGCCGAAGGAGCTGGTCAGGATTTATTTGAAAATACAGCTTCTGAGAAAGATGCCTCAGGAAATATAAAACATCAGGATATTGGAGTATTTCTGAAAGAAAAAATCGCGGAAGAGTTTAAAAACAAGAATTTCCCTTTTGCAATCAGATATATAGACCCTAGTTATATAATAAGAAGCGCTCCTGCCAATGCAAACGACAGCAAATTCTGCAATCTTTTAGCCCAGAATGCCGTGCACGCTGCTATGGCAGGAAAGACTGATTTTGTTGTCGGATTCTGGAATAATCAATTCACTCTCATGCCAATCCCTATGGTAGTAGCAAAGCGTAAAAAAATTGATGTTGAAGGTGAATTGTGGTGGAATGTCCTTGAAGCAACAGGACAGCCAATAAGTATGAAGAACCCCTGAAATGATAAAGAATGTTGTTTTTGATCTGGGAAATGTCTTGCTAAGCTTTGTCCCTTCAGAATATTTGGATAAGAAAAACTATCCTGAAAATATTAAAACAAAAATCCTCTCTGAAATATTTAACAGTGAAGAATGGCAGATGCTTGATAGAGGAGAGATCACGTCTGATGAGGTAATTGATATCATTTCCTCAAGATCAACTCTCAAACGTGAGGAAATAGCTCATATTTTCAATTTGCGCACCGATATACTATATCCGCTTGACAATAACATCAAATTTCTTCCTCTGCTCAAAAAAAAGGGCTACAAACTCTATTTTCTCTCCAACTTTCCTATGGATATTTTTGAAGAGGTGACCTCTGGCTACTATTTTTTCAAATATTTCGATGGCGGAGTAATTTCTGCCCACGCAAAATTTTCGAAACCCGATAGTCGCATTTATAAAATACTGATTGAAAAGTACTCATTGATTCCTGAAGAGTGTCTTTTTATTGACGATCTTGAAATAAACGTTAAGGCTGCCAAAACTGCAGGAATGATTGGGATTACAACTTTTGGTTCATTGGATATTTCAAAAGAGATTGAAAAAGCCCTGGGCCTTTCCAGCAAATAGAAATTGAACTTTTTATTTTGTTCAGTTTAATAGTATTGGAATTGTGACGGTATTTAATTTCCGGTTGGAATTTTAAACTTCCGCTTCGTGAAATTCAAAATCAATTCCAGAGGGACTTTATCTGAATTTGCATCTTTTGGGAGTATTATTCGCGCCCTTCCGGCAAGGTATCATAAAATATTCAATTCTCACTGACTTAACAGTTAAGGTATATCTTTTTATCTATCTATATATTAGTCTTTTACTTGATTTATTCTTAAAATTGTTCCACGTGGAAAACGGGACTAATTTTTGAAATACGAGGATAAAATTGCAGTTTTTGCTGGTCCAACAATTTTTTCCAGCTCTGAATCAGAGGCAATTCTAATTTTTTCAACAGAGCCAAAATGTTTAAGTAAAATCTCTTTTGTCACACCTCCGATTCCCTTTATTTCATCAAGATCAGATTTTGTCATTTCTTTGGATCTCTTGTCGCGATGAAAACTAATTCCAAAACGATGTGCTTCATTTCTCAGGTGCTGGATTATTTTCAGGCTTATAGAGTTTTTGTCAAGATAGAGAGGAACGCTGTCTCCGGGGAAATAGATTTCCTCAAGTTTCTTGGCAATACCAATTACTGTTACCTTTTCCCTTAATCCTAGTTTATCTATACTTTTCATTGCAGAAGAGAGCTGTCCCTTTCCTCCATCTACAATAATAAGCTGTGGAAGACCATGCTTCTCTTCCAACATTCTTTTATAACGCCGGTATATAACTTCCTCCATAGAAGAAAAGTCATCGGGACCGACGACAGTTTTAATATTAAAATGCCTGTATTCCTTTTTGCTGGGCTGGGCACCTCTAAAGACAACACAGGCTGCAACCGCATTAGTTCCCATTATATTGGAATTGTCGAAGCATTCAATGTGTAAAGGAAGTTCCGGCATGTGAAGATCATTTTTCAGTTTATCAAGGTTTTTACCAGTCCGAACCTGAGGCGAATGCTCCATCCTCTTTTTCTTTTGCTCAAGTTTATAATAAATTGCGTTACGTTCAGCAAGCTCCAAAAGCTTGAGTTTTTCTCCAGCCTGAGGAACTGAATATTTCACTTTATCTATCAGTATATCAGGCTTAAATGGCACTAATATTTCAGGAGAATCACTTGAAAGTCGCTGCCTGATTTCGGTTATAGCAAACCCAAGAATCGTTTCTTTCTCCTCATCTATCCTTATCTTAAGAGCTATCGTAAGAGCCTGAATTATAGCCCCGTTAACTACTTTTAGGTAATTCACATAAGCATTATCTGACTCCTGAGCAAGAGCAAAAACATCAACATTTTTTATTATGTTACTCACAACTGCAGAGCGACTCCTGAAAGAAGATAAAATTTCTATTTTTTCTTTAATGATTTGAGCATCTTCAAATCGTAAAGCCAAAGAAAACTCAGCCATCTGCTTTTTCAGGTGATCAATCACTGTTGAAATATTTCCCTTCAGAATATCTCTTATCTGCTTTAAATTTTCATTATAGTCCTCTTCCTGCTGAAGTCCAATGCATGGAGCTTTACAGTTTCCCAGATGATACTCGAGACATACCTTGAATTTCCGGGCCGAGATATTCGCTTCTGTAAGACTTAGTGAACAGGTTCTTAATTTGTATAGCTGTCCAAAAAGTGTTATTAAGGTCTTAACCATTAATCCTGAGGTATACGGGCCAAAGTATTGTGATCCGTCTCTTATTTGATTCCTGGTACTGAAAACTCTTGGAAATGGCTCCTTTTTAATACAAATCCAGGGGAATGTTTTATCGTCCTTTAAAAGTATATTATACCTGGGCTGATGCTTTTTAATAAGGTTATTCTCAAGTAACAAAGCATCAGATTCGTTCTCTACCACAATATGTCTGATATCATTTGTTTTCCTAAGTAGAACGGTTGTTTTACCAGATTGATTTTTTGAAAAGTATGATGTTACCCTTTTTTTAAGATTCTTAGCTTTGCCGACATAAAGAATTATACCAAAAGAATCAATAAATTGATAAATTCCGGGTTTATCCGGAAGCAAGGATAGAATAGATTTAAACTTTGCTTCTGGAGCCATTGTCTGCTAGATTACATATCCAAAGATAACAAAGGTGATTTGGAATAAAAACCATTCCCGAATTACAGGCCTGAATTGTAACACGCTATTCTTTAGAAAGCGAAACCAGTTCAAATTTATTTACATCAAACAATCCCTTATCTCCTATTTTCAGATCGGGTATTACAAGGAGTGCCATAAAGGAGAGAGTCATGAATGGGGCAGCCATTGAACAACCCATGGATCGGACCTGTACATTAAGCTTTTCATAATCCGTTGCAACATCCTTACAGGATCGGGTTGTCATTATACCTGCAATATTGAGTTGAAGTGATGATTTCTTTTCTCCTGAAACTACCGAAAGACCACCTTTTAGTATAACAATTTCGTTAATTGAACTTACAATATCATTATCGTTTGTTCCTATTGAAATGATATTATGACTATCATGTGCAATGGAACTGGCAAAGGCTCCTTTTTTAAGACCGAACCCTTTAATAAAGCCAACTGCTGGAGCGCAATCATTGTATCTATCTTTTACTACAATCTTTAATATATCCTTGTCAATATCCGAATCTATAACTGATTTATTTCCTGTTTCCCAAAGAATTTCTTTTGTCAAAAGCTCTCCTTCAAAAGCTTCAATAACTCTAATCTGCTTACCAATATTAGAAACCTGAATATCCGATAAACTAATCTGTTGACAATTAAAATTATTTATTCCACGACCAGGTTTGTAATCAAACATAATTTTGCCATTTGAAAATACTTTCTCCCCATTAATCCAAGTTTCTAAAATATTCATTTCCGTTAAACTGTCAGCAACGATA
>Ga0302322_100001841_pt1 | contig 17679 bp, 15 predicted proteins | sample Fen_T0_2_FD_203757 | JGI IMG/M metagenome (GOLD analysis project Ga0302322, IMG submission 203757) | Peat permafrost microbial communities from Stordalen Mire near Abisko, Sweden - Fen_T0_2 | ecosystem: Environmental > Terrestrial > Soil > Wetlands > Permafrost | place: Sweden: Abisko... | reverse complement strand
TGATGAAGAGATAAACCGGGAAGAGCTTCAGGAAGGCGGCGAAGATCGAACCCTGACGTGCGACCGTTTCGTTCGGAGCGCCGAGCGCGCGCTGCACGATGTACTGATCCGTACACCAGTACCAAAGGCCGATGACCGGCGCACAGATCGCCATGCCCAGCCAGGGGAAATTGGTGTTGAAGTACCAGGCCTGCTTCACGATGCCGCCCGCGGCGTTGAGTTCCTTAACCGGAGCCCAGGTGGCAATCTGTCCAGCGGGAACAATCGGCTTCCAAAGATTAAACATGTCGGAGCCGCACACGGCGCGAAGTTCGCCCCAACCGCCGAGCTTGTGCAGACCGTAGAAAGTCAACAAAGCCGAACCACCAATCAGGACAACCACCTGAACGGCGTCGTTGTAAGCCACGGCGCGCATACCGCCGAGCGTGGTGTAGAGACCGGTCAGCAACACGACGGAAACCGAACCGATCCAGAAGCTGTCAATAACCACTCCGCCTAGATTGAGGCTGATTTCAGGCAGCAGCGTGGCGAACACGATACCACCGGCAAATATGCCGACGGCGATCTTCGAAACAACGAAGGTGACGAGCGACACCCAGGTCAGCACCTGGCGGGACTTTCCGCAGAAGCGGCGTTCAAGAAACTCAGGCATCGTGAACACCTGTGAGCGCATGTAGAACGGCACGAAGACCCAGGCCAGCACAAGCAAGCACCAGGCATGCAATTCGTAGTGAGCCATGGCGACACCGTCTTTGGCGCCGGAGCCGGCGAGACCGACGATGTGCTCGGAACCGATGTTCGAGGCGAAGATCGAAGCGCCGATCACCCACCAGCCGAGATTTCGGCCAGCCAGGAAATAGTCGTCCGCCGTCTTTTTACTTTTCTTAACGACCCACCAGCCTACGCAGAACAGGATGGCGAAGTAGCCACAGATGGCGAGCCAGTCGAGGCCGCCTAAAGTTGTGCCAGCGGTCGTGGCCGCCGCCAGCATTGGTTGTGATGCTAATATCATGGGGATGGAGTTACCGGGAGTACGTTTGACTGAAATTGAAACCAGCTACCATCGGCTTATTTGGCCGTGAATTTGTAGATGATCGTATTGGAGTAATTTTCGCCCGGCTTCAAGACGGTCGAGGGGAAGTTGGCGTGGTTGGGCGAATCCGGATAATGCTGCGGTTCCAGACAGAAGCCCGAGCGCTTCTGGTAAACCTGGCCGTATTTACCAGCGAATTTGCCCTTCAGGAAGTTGCCAGCGTAAAACTGCACAGCTGGTTCGGTCGAGAGAACCTCGAGCACGATACCGGTCTTAGGCGATTCGACGCGGGCCTGGAAACCGAGTACGCCAGCCTTCTTCTGATTAACGACCCAGTTATGGTCGTAGCCGGGGCCATATTGGAGAACCGTATCCTTGTTATCAATACGAGCGCCAATCGCGGTGGGCTTGCGGAAATCGAACGGCGTGCCTTCGACGGACTTGATCTCGCCCGTGGGTATCAAGCCTTTGTCAACCGGCGTGGTGCTGTCGGCGTCGATCGTGAGGAGATGATCGAGGATCGTACCTTCGCCGCTGAGGTTGAAGTACGAGTGGTGCGTCAGATTGACGATGGTGGATTTATCGGTCTTCGCCTTGAAGTCGATGCGGAGCTCGTTGTCATTGGTCAACGTGTAGATAGCAATGACATCGAGATTGCCGGGATACCCCTCTTCGCCGTCCTTGCTCAGATAACTGAGTTCGAGTGCGGCACCGAGTTCGCTTTCGACCGCGCGGCCTTTCCATATAACCTTGTCGAACCCTTTCTTACCGCCATGAAGAGCGTTGCCGTTGTCGTTGCCCTTGAGTTTGTAAGCAACGCCGTCGAGGGTAAACTTACCCTTGGCGATGCGATTACCGTAGCGTCCGATCAACGCGCCGAAATACGGGGTCTTCTTAACGTAATCCTTAACGTTGTCGAAGCCTTGGACGACATCGATCATCTTGCCGTTACGATCCGGCATCATGAGCGTCACGACGATGCCGCCGTAATTGGTGATGGTGGCTTCGGCGCCCTTGGCGTTGCGAAGCGTGTAGATTTCGACGGCCTGTTTATCAACGATGCCGAAGGGTTTCGAAGTGACACTGGGTGCGGCGGAGAGCGAGGGCATAAAGTTGGCGAGTACAGCCGCCAGCGAAAAAGCTGCGGCGAGTTTTAGCGGGGTGATCATGGTTTGGGTGGGATTTGGTTGAAAAGCAAAGGGGTGATTTCAATGCGCTATGCCGGGTTGACCGTAGTAGGCGCCAGGGCCGTGTTTGCGTTTGAAATGTTTATTAAGCAACTCCGCTTCGATGGTCGGGAGCTTCGGTTCGAGCTGGAGCGACATGAGCGCCATGTGCGCAATGCATTCGACGGCGACGGCAACTTCAACCGCCCCAGCGACCGTCGGACGCCAGGTAAACGGCGCGTGGCGGTTCACCAACACCGCAGGGAAATCGAGCGGATCGAGGCCCTGGAAACGTTCAAGAATCACGTTGCCGGTTTCCCACTCGTAGGCGCTGGCGATTTCCTGCGCGGTCATTTTCCGCGTCACAGGGATATCGCCAAAAAAGTAATCGGCGTGCGTCGTGCCGAAAATCGGGATCGAACGGCCTGCCTGGGCAAACGCCGTGGCGTGCGACGAGTGCGTATGAACAACGCCACCGATTTTCTCGAACGCGAGAAACAGTCGGCGGTGCGTCGGCGTGTCGGAGGACGGGTTGAGGCTGCCTTCGACTTTTTTGCCTTCGAGATCGACCAACACCATATCCGCCGGCGTGAGCGCCGCGTAATCGACGCCACTCGGCTTGATGGCGAAAATGCCCTTCGAGCGATCGATGGCGCTGGCGTTGCCAAACGTCAGATTGATCAAGCCGTGCTTCGGCAGCGCAACGTTGGCTTCGTAGGCTTCGCGTTTCAGTTCTTCGAGCATGTGAAAAAGAAAGACTAAAAAACTGAAGGGCTGAAAGGCTGAAGTTTCTCAGAGCTATTTGGCTCTTTGGTTTTCAGCCTTTCAACCATTTCGAATTATACGCGAATGCCTTGGGCGAGGTGGTAATAAACCTCGTTGTTGCGCAGCGTCTGCTTGAAATCGCTCATCTTCGTGTCGGCACCGATGGTCACCATTTCGATACCGGCAATCGTGGCGAAGTCTTCGAGCATTTCGGTCGTGACGACGGTCGAGTAACCGGTGTGATGCGCTCCGCCAGCGTAGATCCAGGCCGCGCACGCGGTCTTGAAGTCAGGCTGACATTCCCAGACGGCGCGGGCCACCGGGAGCTTCGGCATCTTCGGGGCTTTGACGGCGGTCACTTCGTTGACGATCAGGCGGAAACGATTGCCCATGTCGACGAGTGAGGCGTTAAGCGCCGGGCCGGTCGTGGCGTCGAAAACGAGGCGAACTGGATCGGACTTGCCGCCGATACCGAGTGCGTGGATTTCCACGGAGGGTTTGCCGGCTGCGATACTCGGGCAAATTTCCAACATGTGAGCACCGAGAACCTGGTGGCCCTTTGGCGACAAGTGGTAGGTGTAGTCTTCCATGAAGGAAGTGCCTTCACCATCAGCCATAACCTTCATGGCGCGGAGGAGCGCAGAGGTCTTCCAATCGCCTTCACCGGCGAAACCATAACCATCCGCCATCAACCGCTGCGGCGTCATGCCAGGCAGCTGATCGAGACCGTGAAGATCTTCGAAGGTGGTGGTGAAGCCCTTGAATTCGCCTTCCTCGAGGAAAGCGCGGAGGCCGAGTTCGATGCGGGCCGAGTAACGCAGTGCGTCGTGACGGGAGCCGCCCTTGCGGAGCTCTTTAACGACAGCGTACTGTTCGGCATAGTCAGCGACGAGTGAATCGATCGCCTTGTCGGTGACGGTCTTCATACGGGCGACGAGATCGCCGACACCGTAGCCGTTCGTGGAGAAACCAAATTTCATCTCGGTCGCGACTTTATCACCCTCAGTAACGGCGACCTGGCGCATGTTGTCGCCGAAGCGGCAGAAACGACCACCCTGCCAATCTTGCCAGGCGCGAGCAGCGCGCATCCAAGCGCCGATACGTTCCTGAACCTCGACGTCGGACCAATGACCAACCACGACCTTGCGGCCAAGGCGCATGCGCGTGTGGATAAAACCTGCCTCGCGGTCGCCATGGGCGGCCTGATTGAGGTTCATGAAGTCCATGTCGATCGTGCTCCAGGGCAGATCGCGGTTGAACTGCGTGTGCAGGTGCAGGAAGGGCTTCTTGAGGAGGCTCAGGCCGCGTATCCACATTTTGGAGGGCGAGAACGTGTGCATCCACAAGATGAGACCGGCGCACTGGGGCGCGGAGTTGGCATCAATGCAAAGCTGAGTGATCTCGTCGGGCGTGGTGAGCAGCTTCTTGAAAACGATTTTGTACGGAACGGCCTTCGCGCCGCTAAGAGATTCAGCGACTTGCTTGGCGTTGGCGGCGACCTGCGCGAGCGGGCCGGGACCGTAAAGATGCTGCGAACCGCAGACGAACCAGATTTCAGACGTAGGTAGGTTTTTCATTTTGGAAAAGAGTTGGTGGGGTTGGATGGGTTTTTGTGAGGGGTAAAATCTTTAGTCTTTCTTTTTATCTTTCCTCTTTCTCTATTTTCCGAACCTGAAGGCAGGGATAAAGAGAAAGATTAAAGATAAAGACGAAAGATCCGGAGACGGAGGCGGAGGCGTTTACTTGGCCTGAGTTTCTTTGAGGGCGAGCAGGTCTTTCATGACGCGAGAGAGATCGGCCGATTTGTTGAGGCCGCCAAACGCATCATGAACCTGCCGATACAACCGGTAGAGTTCATTGTACGACTTCTGGCGGGCCGGATCGGGTTTATACTGCTTCTTCTCGAGCGAGGTCATCTTGGCCTGCGCAGTCGGGAAGTCCTTGTGCGCACCGGCGAGCACGGCAGCGGCGACGGCGGAACCGAGCGCACAGGCCTGATTCGAGGTCGTCACGAGCATGGTGCAACCGGTCACGTCAGCATAGATCTGCATGAGCATCGCGTCCTTGCGGGCGATGCCACCGGCGCAAACGATACGATCGATCGGTACACCGTATTCCTTAATGCGTTCGATGATCGCGCGGGCACCGAAGGCCGTTGCCTCGATGAGCGCGCGGTAGATTTCACCCTTGGTGGTGTGCAAGGTCTGGCCGATCAAAAGGCCGGTCAGCATTGGGTCAACAAGGATGGTTCGGTTGCCGTTATTCCAATCGAGCGCGAGCAGGCCGGACTGGCCGGGCTTCTGTTTGACGACTTCGGCCTGGAGCTTTTTGTGCAACGCGCCGTCGCCTTCGCAAACGCCTTCCACCCACCATTTGAAAATATCACCGACAGCGGACTGGCCGGCCTCAATGCCGTAAAAACCGGGGAGAATCGCGCCTTTGACGATGCCACAAATACCCTTGATGTCCGGCACGGTCTTGTCGGCCGAAACGACGCCGCAATCGCAGGTCGAGGTGCCGATGATTTTGACCAGCGTGCCTTCTTTTACGCCGCAACCAATCGCGCCATAATGCACGTCGAATTCACCAATCGCGATCGGGATGCCCGCAGGCAGACCCAGCTTCTTGGCCCAATCGGCCGTGAGCGAACCAGCAGGCTCGGTCGCGTCGTAGGCCTTGTCGAAGAGGCGGTCGCGCAGGGCGGCCAGCTTCGGGTCGAGCAGCGCGAGAAATTCCTTATCCGGCAAACCGCCCCAATCTTCAGCGTAAAACGCCTTGTGGCCGGCAGCACAGACGCCGCGTTTCACCAGCTTCGGATCAGTCACGCCCGCGAGGACGGACGGAACCCAGTCGGAAAGTTCAACCCACGAATACGCCGCGTCGAAAACCTGAGGCGCAACTGCGACACAGTGCCAAAGCTTTGACCAGAACCATTCGGAAGAGTACGTGTTGCCACACTTCGCGATGAACTGCGGGCGATGTTGCGCCGCGAGCTCGGTGATTTTTGCGGCCTCACGCCAGCTGGTATGATCCTTCCATAACCAGCATTGAGCGGCAAGATTTTTGGCGTACTTCTTTTGCAGCGCGAGCGGCACGTTCTTCGCGTCGACCGGAATCGGGCTGGAACCCGTCGTGTCAACGCCAATACCGATCACTTTTTTCGCGTCGAAGCCTTTAACCTTCTTGGCGGCGGCCAGCGCCAGCTTCACGCTCTTTTCGAGGCCGAAAAGATAGTCGCCCGGATGCTGACGCGCGAGGTGATGATCCTTGGGGTCGAGCAGGATGCCCTGCTTGCCACTCGGATAGTCTACAACAGCGCTGCTGATCTCGGCGCCATCGGCGCAACGAACTACCAGACAGCGAACAGAATTAGTGCCGTAATCAAGTCCTAGGGTATACACGGGGAAAAACGTAGTCGCATAAATAGACGGGTAAACGCCCCCGTCACTTGACAGTCATCCCTTGAGTTGCTTTGTCTTTTGCATGCCTCGAAGCCCGGCAGCTTAAATACCCACCATGGAACCGCAACGCGTCACCATGGGTACGATCGCTGAGCGCGCCGGCGTTTCAAAAAACACCGTCTCCCTCGCCTTGCGACATGACCCGCAGATCCCGCTCGAAACCAGGCGGCGCATCGAACGCATTGCCAAGGCCCTCGGTTATGCAAAAAACCCCGTCGTTGCGCAGTTAATGACCGAGTTGCGCAAGGCCCACCCGGCTGGTTATCGCCGCACGCTCGCGCTCCTCAACGCCAATCAAGACGCCAAGGCGTTCTCTGCCCACCCGACGGTTCCCGCCTATGTTGACGGATGCCGCCGACGGGCCGCTTTTCACGGCTACAAACTCGACGAATTCTGGCTCCACGACCCAAAGCTCAACGGCGACCGCCTTGCCCGCGTGCTCCGCGCCCGAGGCATTCGTGGCGTGGTTGTCGTCGGCTTGATGAAAGAGAACCGCCTGCCCGAACGCTTCTCTACACTCTGGGCACAACACGCCTGCGTCGTCACCGGCGTGCGCACCCACCACCCCACGCTGCCGTTTTGCTGTGTCGATCACCACGCGCTCGTCCTCGAAGCCGTGGAGCAAGCTCTGGAGCTTGGTTACCGCCGCCCCGCGCTCATCGTCGACGAACACATCGACCAGCTGGTTGACGGACGTTTTAGTTCTGGCATGTGGACCGGGCAGCAACGGCTGCCTGCGGAAAACCGCATCCCGGGTTTCCACGCAGTCGAGGCGGCACGCACGGACCAGGCCGCCTTCTCGTCATGGTTGCGTCGCTACAAACCCGACGTCCTTTTCACACTCTACAATTTTGTCCGAACCTGGGTCGAGGCGACGGACCTGCAAGTGCCCCGCGATATCGGCGTTATCCAGCTCGAACTCCGCCGCGACAACGAAGACTGGGCCGGAATGGATCAGCACAACGACCTCACTGGCGAAGCGGCGATGGACATGCTCGTCGGCATGTTGCACAACAACGAAATCGGCGTGCCCACCTACCCCCGCGCGACATTAATCAGCGGCTCCTGGGTTTCCGGCAAAACCGTGCGGGCACAATCCGCGGCAAACTCCAAAAAGGCCGAGTGACCGATCAGGGGACTGGTCGTAAGGGTCCTTTCGCTCATTCAGTTCAGTGACGCAGACCGGTTCTTCGCAGCCCTGCCCCTACCTGTGCCGAGCGCACTCGTCCGCTTGCGCCACGAGCAAAAATGGCGACGTTACCGGCGGTCGATTCACTCGAAACATTAAACAGGGGGCGTTATGCCTGCGAAAAAACTAAAACTGTTCCTCGATGATCGCGGTGTGAAGTATGTCAGCATCCAACATTCACCCGCTTACACAGCTTCTTTGGTCGCCAAATCGGCACACATCTCCGGGAACGATTTCGCCAAGACGATCATTGTCAAAATCGAAGGCCAGATGGCGATGGTCGTGTTGCCCGCCCACCGCAAGATCGTGCTCTCCGACCTCCGCGAGTTACTGACAAGCGATCGGGTCGAACTCGCGAGCGAAGGCGAATTCATCAGCCGTTTTCCGGATTGCGAACTCGGCGCCATGCCACCGTTTGGCAAGCTCTACGGCATGCGTGTCTATTTGGAACACAGCCTCACGGCCTATCCTGAAATTGCGTTCAACGCGGGGAACCATCGCGAAGTCATAAAAATGGCCACGCCTGACTACCTGCAGCTCGCGAATCCCGTCGTGATGGACTTTGCCACTGTCTAGCGGTTGCGCAGTCGCACCGCAGTCTTCTCTTCGGACGTTCTCCCACCGTACGGACCCGCGGCGCGACCACGTTGAAAAAGGTTCGTCTGTGCGTGGATGGGGTTTCGACCGCTCAACGACAAGTGCGAACTTTCTTAACCGAACTCTGCTTAAATGCATCCAACCCCGCTCCACCGACAAGGGAATCGACCCTGAAGCTCCAGCGCTGCACAGGGTGGATTCTTGACAAACGGTTCTGTCTTCACCTCGTTGGCACGCATGTCGTATTTGCGGTTCATCGCGTGGCTGATGCTACCTGTCTTCTTGCTGGGCTCTCCCAGCTTAGGCAGCGAAGCTGTTTCGGCCAGCGGCCCAAACCCACACGCCCGCATTGAAGGCAAAAAGATCTCCCATCTCGTGACATGGGCGCGGGTCGAACAGGTCAAATCGGTCACCTACTCCGATTGTCATACCGGCAAAACGCCGATCAACTGGCTCCCGTTCGCAGCACCGGTCGTTGAAACAACTTGGCAAATCAGTGCAGTAGTGTCTTCCGCGCACATTCCCCTCCTTGCGCCGTCGCTGACGGGCATCGTGGTGCTGCAAATCTAGCCCGTCGGCACCGGACTGTTTACTCCAGCGCCGCGCCCCGGTCGTGAAACGATGCTTTCACGATCAGAGCAGCAATCCCGCTGGAACCATCTCTGCAAAAGCACGACACGCGTGCTTAAAACATAACCTTAATTTCATCCGACACTTCCATGGACTCTTCCTCCAACTCAAACGACAAACAAAAATCCGCTCCCGCCCAACACCACGATGCGTGCTCTGGCTGGGGTGCGATCATCGGTGTGCTTGCTGGCATCGTCATCGGCCTGTTTTTCCACAAGGCCCTGATCTTCGGCATCGCACTTGGCTCAATCGGCTGGGTTGGCGGCGCTCTGATAGATCGCGCCCGCCACTAATCGTTCAGCCGTCGTTGTCGTTCGCCGAAAATCGGGAGCGACAACGACTCTTTTGGTATTCATAGGAGGTCTGCCCCGGCCCTCAAGCCGCCTACACCTCCGCCGCATCGTCTTCGGCCCCACCCGTTTCTTGTCATCAATTTTTGCAATGGTCATCTCCGGGCGAGCGGGAACTATTGCCGCTTCCGGCTGTTCTCTCGTCGCGCACCAGCCTGCGACTCCCTTCATCCCTCATGTTTCCGCTATCCCTGTTTCCCCGCGCCCCATTGCATCGCATCGCTCGCACCATCGCCACCTTGGCCGTGACAACCTGCGCGTTGACGGCACCATTCGCCCACGGCGCGGAATACTACAACGACTGGGTGTCCGCGCGGCTCGCCGCCTACCCCACCCAACAAGGCCCGGGCTCCGATCCCGACGGCGATGGCGCGGCAAACTTGATCGAGTACGCCCTCGGCTCAGATCCAACCACCACCGACAATCCCCTGCTCAACGTCCAGCCGCAGCCCATCGCCCCCGACGGAACCGTCACCGTCCAAATTTTCGAAAAAGCCGGGCATCGTCCCGGTGTTCAATACGACCTCGATCTCTCAACCGACGGCTCGACCTGGCACCCGATCTGGTGGTTACGCACCACGACAGCGCTCCTTGCTTCCGATCCCGTTGGCGCCACTCGCGAAGTTCTGACAACCCGTCTCCCCGCCGGCACGACGAACTTCTCCGTACGCTGCAAATTCAAGGTCTTCGAAGCCGGCCCCGAGCTGGCTACCTACTACGTTGCCACCAATGGCGCCGACACCAACGCAGGCACGCTCAGCGCGCCATTCGCCACGTTAAGCAAAGCCGCCTCCGTCGCCGTGGCGGGCAACCTCGTTTATGTGCGCGACGGCATGTACACCGCCACAACCAGCGTCTCGCTCTCGAAAACCGGTTCCCCAACCAACCTCATCCGCATCCGCGCCTACCCGGGCGAGCAGCCCATCCTCGACTACAGCGCAGTCGCCGGAACCAGTCTCAACGCCATCACCCTGAGCGGTAGTTATTATTACGTGTACGGGCTCAAGGTGCTCGGAGCACCGCACAACAACTTCCTGATCTCCGGCAGCAACAACATCCTCGAACGTTGTGTCAGCGACGGCGCCCGCAACACCGGCATCCAGACAACCGGCGGTTCCTCAGGCTCAAATTACCCAGCCAACAACCTGATCCTCAACTGCGACTCGGTTCGCAGCTACGACCCACCGATCGGCGGCAACGCCGATGGTTTTGGCGCCAAATGGAATCTCGGCACAGGCAACGTCTGGCGCGGCTGCCGTGCGATTGAAAACTCCGACGACGGTTGGGATCTGTGGATGGGTTCGTCTCCCATCCTCATCGAAAACTGCTGGGCCACCCGCCAGGGTGTCAACGTCTGGGACGCCACGAACACTCAATTCAATGGCAACGGCAACGGCTTCAAACTCGGCGGCAACGGCACCCCTGCGGCCCATCGCATCGTTGGCTGTGTCGCCTGGGGCAACATCGCCTGGGGCATCGACCAAAACAACAACTCCGCCGGACAAACTGCCGACCATAACACCGTCTGGAACAACGCCAGCGGCGGCGTCAACCTCAACCATCTCGGCAACACCTATCCCGCGCTCACCGGCACCCACACCGTGCGCAACAACGCCTCCGTCGCCTCGGGTTCAAGCTCCTTCTACTCCACCACCACACAACAAACCAACACTTGGCAAGTCCTCACCACCGTCGCCACCAGCGATTTTCTCAGCACCGATGTTGCTCTCACCACCGGCCCACGACGCGACGACGGCGGCCTGCCCGACCTTCCGTTCCTTCGCCCCGTTCCAGGTGGCCGGCTGATCGGCAAAGGCACCGATCTTGGTTCGGCCACCTCGACACCGTTCAGCAGCAGCGCGCCCGACCTCGGCGCCTACGATTCGCTCAATAACCAAAGCTTCACCTCGCCCGACCCTGCCGTAACAACCGTCACCAGCGCCGCCATCTCCGCCTCCGCACCCACGATCACCACGCAACCGGTTTCACAAACCGTGCTCGTTGGCCAAGCCGCCTCCTTCACCGCCGCTGCCAACGGCTCGCCCACACCCAGTTACCAGTGGCAAAAAAGCGCCGATAGCGCGACGTACAACGCCATCTCCGGTGCCACCTCGGCCACCTACTCGATCGGCGCCACCTCCGCCAACGACGCCGCCTTTTATCGCGTTATCGCCACCAACACCAACGGAACCGCCACCAGCACGGTGGCCACGCTCACCGTCAACCTCGTCGGCTCCATTGCGATCGACGGCTACGCCACCGGCACCACCGGCGGCGCCGCCGGTACCACCGTCAACGTCAGTACTGCGGCAAATCTGCGAACCTACGCCGAAGCACCCACCACCGCCTACACCATCATCGTCTCCGGCATCATCGACCTCGGCGCCAACGGCCAGATCAACGTCCAATCCAACAAAACGATAAAAGGCTACGACACCAGCGCCACGATCCTCGGCACGCTCGCGCTCACCCACGTCTCCAACGTCATCCTTAGCAACCTCAGCCTCTCGGCCAACACCGGAACCGCTGGAACCAACAACGGCATCACCGTCGCCGGCTCGACCAACGTGCTCGTCACCAAGTGTTCACTCTACGACTGCACCGGCGACGCCCTCGACATCATCAACGGCTCCGACCTGATCACGGTTTCCTGGTGCAAATTCTATTTCACCCGCGACAACAACCACAACTTCGGCAGCCTCGTCGGCGCAAACGATACCGACCTCGGCACCGGCGACGGCCTGACCAACTATCGCGTCTGCTGGCATCATAACGGATGGTTCGCTGGCACCAAGACCCGCGCGATCCACAGCCGTTTCGGCCGCAGCCATATGTTCAACAACTACTGTAACAGCAACAACGGCGTCGGCTTCCCGGCGTTCACTGGCGGCACCTTTGCCAACACCGATTGCACCCGCGCCCTGCTCGTCGCCTCAATCCTCAGCGAGTACAACTGCTACGAAGGGGTAAACGACCCGCTCGTCAAAAACACCACTGCGACCAACGACGTCGGCCTAATCAAGACCATCGCCAACAACTTCACCGCCTGCACCGGCACACAACTCGCCAGCAACGACACCGTTTTCACACCGACGTATTCATATAAGTTATACACGACTGCCGCGACACCCGCGCTGGTCAGAGCCGGAGCCGGCAACGTCGCCGTCGACACCCCGGCCTTGCAGACCGCCGCAATCACCGCTCCCAGCGGCAACCTCCAAACGATCACCTACACGGCGGTGCCCAACGGCTTCACCGCCGTCTCGTACCAATGGCGCCTGAACAACGCCGACCTCAGCGGCGCAACCCTCGGCACCTACACCGTGCCCGCCGGACAAGCCGACCAATCTGGAACCTACAATTACACCGCCGTCATAGCCAACACCACCGGCGAGTACGTCGTGAGTGCGCCACTGGTCGTCGTCGTGACCGCTAGCAGCAGCTCATCCTCCAGCAGTTCGTCTTCCAGCAGCTCATCGTCTTCTTCTTCATCGTCCAGCTCGTCGTCCAGTTCGTCATCATCCTCGAGCAGTTCGTCATCATCGAGTTCCTCCTCCAGCGGCTCATCATCATCCGGCTCGCCGGCCTCGGGCAGTGGAGGTGGCGGCGCCATCGGTAGCTGGTGCCTCGGCAGCTTGCTCCTGCTCAGCCTGGCCCGGCGTTTCCGTTCCGGTAAAGCTCCCTGAATCCGAGCGCCGCCGAGGTTCTTGACTGGAATATACAACGGGATGCTGCATGCTTGCCGCCTCCTCATGAAGCTTCGTCTGCGAGCGCTCCTTCTGTTTCCGATTCTGATCTGCGGTTTGCAGGCAGAACCAACCATCACGCCCGAAAGCGCAGGTTTCCAGAAAGCCATCACCGACCTCGCCGAAGCCTCCCAAATGAACGTTGGCATCGCGATCAAGAACCTCGCCACGGGAGAGGAATTTTTGCACAATGCCGACGACGTTTTCCCGCAAGGCAGCTCGATCCGCATCCACATCGTCGCCGAATTGTACCGCCAGGCAGCGGCAAAAAAAGTCTCGGTCGATGAACCTCGCGCCTTCCCCGAATCGGCCCGCACGTCGGGTTTTGGGGTGTTGAGCCACATGGGCAAAGGCACGGTTCTGATGAGTCTCCATGACTACGCCGTGCTCATGATCATGGTGAACGACAACAGCGCGGCCAATTTCCTCACCGACGTGCTGGGGATGGATGCGATCAACGCCTCGCTCGCCGCGCAAGGCACGCCGGAAATCAAGGTTCAGCGCAAAGCCTTGCCACGACAGGAATCTCAACCGACGCCGGACAACGTGGGAACGCCTCGGGCGGTCATGCGCTCACTCGAACTCCTGCATCAAGGCGAGGTGGTGGACCGGTCGACTTCGGATGCGATCTTGAAAGTCATCGCGTTGCCCGAAGTAAGTTATTTTCGCAGAAATCTGCCGCCCGGAATCGCGTTTGCCGGTAGATCTGGTTCAGGGCCGACCTCTCGTTGCGATACCGGCATCGTGATGCTCAAGGAACAGCCTTACATTCTGTGCGTGATGTTGAAAGATATCCCACAAAGCCCCGTCGGAGGCCCAAAATTTGCGAAAGCCGACGCGCTCATCAGCCGCGTCACCCAACTCGCCCAACAGTTCTTCAGCGCTAAATCTGCCTCCGACGCAGCCAAGCCAGCCAACGAACCGCCACCGCCTCCTCAGGCCACGCCGTCGTCGTCCAGCGGCAAAACCACGCCAGCGTCTTCGTAATCATCGTCGAGCGCCGCAAGTTGATGGGCCGTCGAGCGCGTATTGGGGTCAAACGACTCCACCCGCGCTTGGAGTGTGTGCGATAGTTTTGATGCCAGAAGAGAAACGGAAGCGTAACCGATCATCGCCAGTGCCATCGCAACCGTTGCAAATCCGGTCCGGACTAAGATGCGATGACCAACCGTGGCCGTGGAGGCTCGGCTGTATTTTAGATGAGTATAACGCGCCGCCTCGAAGGCGATTTCCCAACCAGCTGCTCCATCGAGCAGCCCAAGCCGGACGATATAGTCGCGAAAGAAACGCCACTCCGGATTAAGCCAGATCTTTGCCCACGAAACGGACTTTTTTCGCTGTCTCGCTTTTTGCGCAAAAAGAGACGCGTAGAGCTCAGTCTTTTTGGCCAGTTGCGCACGCTCTTCGATCGTGAAATGCAACATCACGCCCTCAAGGCAACCGATGCGGCAATCAGCCGTGCCCTGAAGTCCCTCATGCACGTCGTCGCTATTCCAGGAAAACTTTCGCCGATCGAAAAGCCGCACATGCGATTCAGGATTCCATGCCCCGAAGCGCACCGGCTTGCCCGCAAAGAAGTTTTTGAAACGAAAACGATAGGCGTCGCACGACGGATCAGCGGAAAGCTCGCGCCGAAAGCTGTCCGCGAGTTTGATCGAAACGCGCTCATCAGCATCGAGCGAAAGAATCCAATCATGTTTCGCCAAACCGTTGCCAAAATTCTTCTGCTCCGAATAACCCTCCCAAGCATGATAAACCACTCTGGCACCATGGCTCTCGGCGACTTCTCGTGTGCGATCCGTGCTGCCGGAATCGACCACGACAATGTCATCCGTCAATAACCGCACAGAATCGATGCAATCGCCAAGGCGACGCTCTTCATTCCGGGCAATGATGACGACAGAGATAGGTATGACGCTGGGTAACGAGAGGACTGACATTTGAACAAGCCGAAGCGGGAGGAGATAGGGGTAGGACGCCGGGATACCGCAAAAGAATAACGTTATTGTCAATCTGGGAAATTACCTTCTTTTTACAACTCATGCGCTGGTTTGAACGCCGAGGTTTGCGGGTGCTTATGTACCACAAGGTTTCGCAAAATACCGGCGACGCGCTCACCGTCACGGTCGCTCAACTTAAGAAGCAACTCGAATGGCTGAAAGCCGAAGGATTCGAGTTTCTTACCTGCGCAGCGCTGCTGGCTATGCAGGAGGCGGGCGCGGCCATTTCACCGCGTGCGGTGTTGGTCACGTTCGATGATGCCTACCTCGACAACTTCGAACTCGCCCAGCCGTTGCTGCGGCAACTTAGCGTGCCCGCCACAATTTTTGTCCCAACCGACTATATCGGGAAAACGAGTGCGTGGGATCAGAATGCGGCGCCGCTCATGAACGCCGATCAGCTTCGCACCGTAGCAACGCAAGGCTTCGAATTGGCCCTGCATTCGCACCGGCACGTCAACTACGGCGGCCTCACCGCCGAGGCCCTGACCCAAGATGTGCGAACCTGTTGCGCCACCTTGCGCAATTTAGGCCTGCCCTATGTCTCGGCACTGTCTTATCCTTACGGCAAACGCCCCAAAACCGCGGCCGGCCAAAGCGCGCTGCGCGAAGCCTTTTACGCAGCTGGCATCAAAGCGGCGTTCCGCATCGGCAATCGCGTCAACCCGCTGCCGTTGCGCGATCGATTCGACATCAACCGCCTCGGCGTGCGCGGTGACGAATGCTTCGCAGTCTTTCAGCGTAAAATAAAATGGGGCCGCTGGTTTTAAGCGGCCCGGCCGACATTAAGCCTTCGGATATCGCTAAGTCGATTTGGCGAAACGACGCAAACCGGGCAGGTAAATCCATCCTCAAGCAAGCCCTCGTCAATCAGTATCAAAAACGCGTCATCACGCCCGTCGTCAACCGCACGCTCCACACCTACCACAACACCCTGCGCATCCTCTGCGCGGCCTTTCAAATCGAGTTTAACGGCCACGACCATCACTGCGAACGGCTCCTCGCGCAGGAGGCCTTCCGCGTACACCGCGCCGGCAAAATGCTCGTCCCGATCATCGACGACGCTCATCTGATGTCGCCCGAATGCCTGCGCAAACTGCGGCTCTTGTTCGAAGATTTTCCTCGCTCGCACAACCTCGTCCTCATCGCCCAGCCACCGCTGTTGCAAACCCTCGCCCTGGCTCAAAACGAAGAAATCAAATCTCGTGTCACCCACTCAGTGGTTTTGCCCCGCCTCGCGCCCGAAACCATCGAAGCGTGTATCCTAGGCGAACTCGACCGCGCCGGCCTGGGCCACAACACCTTCAGCGCCGATGCACTCGCCCTCATCGTGCGCTCTGGCGAAGGACTGTTGCGCAGAACCAAAAACCTCTGCGTGTCGTCGCTGATCGAAGCCGTCCGCGACCAAACCCGCATCGTCGATTTGAAACAGGTCAACCGCGTCCTGGTGCAACCCCATTGGCGCAAAGACTGTGACCAACCCATCGCATAGTACTAAATCTGCGCGACTCCCGCCCTGGTCCCGCGAACAAATCCGCGACGCCAGGAAAGCTCAACTCGCCCCGCTCATCGCAAAGCGAGACCTCGCGCTGGTCGAGTTACCTGCCGACAACTTTGGCGTGACCGCCTTTCCCGGTCTCATCGTCAAAGACTGCTACTGGCGCTGGCCCAAACGCGACCAATCCGGCAACACCATCGACTTCTTTGTGCAGGTGCTCGGTCTGTCTTTCCACGACGCCATGAAGGCAATCGCCGCGTCGTAACCGTATCTATCGTTTAGCGACAAACCAGCCGCTGTCGTAGACATACGATGGCAGCGCGGCTCAAAACCGTACGACCACCTTGGACAAAACGCTTACGACGAAAGCACGGTCCGACCAAATTGCCACGCTCTCATCGTAAAGCAGGGCTTGAAAACGCACCTACGACCAGAGATCGGTGCAAAATCATACGACCGCTCCGGTCAGAATGCGTACGATCGAAAATCGGCTGCGCACAAAATCCACGCTCTCATCGTACGCGATTACATCCTGATCTCAGCGCGTCCGTCCACTCCCGTCACAACTACGACCACAGCGCGGCAATTTGGTCGCAAAATACGACCGCATCTCGGCTAACTGGCAAAAACCTCTACGACGCCAATTTGGCAGTTTATACGATCAGAAAAAAGTCGGTAACACCGAACTCTGATCGTAAAGCAGGACATGAAAACGCACGTACGACCACAGTTCGGTGCAAAATCGTACGACCGTTCCGGTCAGAACGCGTACGATCACAAATCGGCTACACAAAAAAATCCACGCTCTCATCGTAGGCGGAGCGCCCTCATGTCCGCCTAACCGCTCGCTCCCGTCACAAATGCGACCACAGCACGGCAATTTGGCAGATCTTGTGATCAGAAAAAAGTCGGTAACATCTTCTGACTGGCCCATCACTCCGGATTAAGTGTTACCTATCTCGCCGGATCATACCGATTGGCTTTCTGATCGGCTCATTACTCTCAGCCGATTATTGAGACGCACCTTCCTGTATGCCAATTACATAGCTAGTGGCAATTAACTGATTCTTATTGTTATCAAAATGCATAATTATAAGCATATATTTATCGTCGTATTTTCCTGACCAGACCGCAAATGAAACACTATTTCCAACACTACTACTCAACGGCTGACTTATTTTGATCTTACTCTGCATCGCATATTTTTTAATATGCAATTCCACCTCTGCTCTATCACTTCCCAT
>Ga0302322_100001839_pt1 | contig 17692 bp, 12 predicted proteins | sample Fen_T0_2_FD_203757 | JGI IMG/M metagenome (GOLD analysis project Ga0302322, IMG submission 203757) | Peat permafrost microbial communities from Stordalen Mire near Abisko, Sweden - Fen_T0_2 | ecosystem: Environmental > Terrestrial > Soil > Wetlands > Permafrost | place: Sweden: Abisko... | reverse complement strand
GCGGCGCGCGATCTTAAGCAGCGCGTGTATGGCAATCGCATTGTGCTGTTCGCGCCGCTCTATCTCGGCAACCTGTGCGTGAACAACTGCGCCTACTGCGGTTTTCAGAACAAGAACAAGGATGTGGTGCGCCGAACGCTGGACATGGAAGAGATCCGACAGCAGGTCGTGGCCATGGAGAAGCAGGGGCACAAGCGCCTCATCGTCGTGTTCGGCGAGCACCCGCGCTACGACGCCGACTTCATCGCCACCTGCATCCGCGATATCTACGATGTGCGCAGCGGCCACGGCGAGATCCGGCGCGTGAACGTAAACGCCGCCCCGCTCGATCACGCCGGTTTCAAAACCGTCAAGGCCGCCGGCATCGGCACCTACCAGATTTTTATGGAAACCTACCACCACAAGACCTACGCGCGTGTGCACCCGCACGGTACGCCCAAGGGCGATTACTTGTGGCGGCTGGATGCCCTGAGCCGCGCCTTTGAGGTGGGCCAGGATGACCTGGGGATTGGCGCTCTTTTCGGCCTTTCGAATTGGCGCTTCGACGTGCTGGGTTTGGTCAGCCACGCGGTCTTCCTGAAAGAGCGCTACGGCTGTGGACCCCACACCATCAGTTTCCCGCGCCTACGCCCCGCCTCGGGCGTGGATTTGGGAGACGAGAACCTGGTTGGCGACGAAGATTTCAAGTTCTTGATCGCCGTGCTGCGCCTGGCGGTGCCCTACACCGGGCTGATCCTCACCGCGCGCGAGACCGCCGAGTTGCGCCGGTCTGCCATGGAGTTCGGTGTGTCGCAGATCGATGCCGGTTCGTGTATCGAGCTGGGCGGCTATACGGAACAGACCTGCGGCCAGCGCATGGAGCGTGAACAGTTCACGCTCGGCGATACGCGCGGACTGGACACGGTTATTCGCGAACTCTCCCAGCAAGGCCACGTGCCCAGCTTCTGCACCGCCTGCTATCGCCTGGGGCGCACGGGTGAACATTTCATGGAGTTCGCCATCCCCGGCTTCATCAAGCGCTTCTGCACGCCCAACGCCCTGACCACGTTCATGGAGTACCTGGTCGACTACGCAACGCCGGAGACCGCGAAGTCCGGGCTGGCGCAGATTCAGGTCGAGCTCGATAAGCTTGAAGACTCGCCCATGAAGAAGACGCTGGTCGAGCGCTTGGCGAAGGTGCGCGAGACGAACGAGCGCGACATGGTCTTCTAGTGCCTTCTGTCAACCCGCTGTCCGGCCCGCAGCCTTGGGATCTGGTGGCCGAAGGTTATGTGGACGTCGCCATGCCGCTGCTTGGCCTTTTCGGTGAGGTTGCCATCGAACGGGCGGGGATTGGCGCAGGCATGCAGGTGGTGGACGTGGCGACCGGTCCGGGAACAGTGGCGTGCCGGGTGGCGAGGATGGCGGCCAGCGTGGATGCCATCGACTTTTCCGCCGAGATGGTGGCGCGTTGCCGGGAGCGCGCGGCGGTGCTTGGCTTGCGCAATGTCACCGTGCTCCAAGGCGATGGGCAGGCGTTGCCATATCCAGATGAAGCTTTTGACCTAGGCTTCTCCATGTTCGGTTTGATGTTCTTTCCCGATCGGCCGCGCGGCTTTCGCGAGCTCTACCGCGTTTTGCGGCCAGGCAGTCGGGCCTTCGTGACCAGCTGGGCGTCGGTGGAAGAATCACCGCTCATGCTGGCCCGGATTGCGGCCTGGAAGGCCGCCGATCCAAACGCACCGTCGCCGCAGAAGAATGTCATGACCTTGGAGAATCCCGAGCTCTTTGCCAGCGAAATGGTGGCCGCTGGTTTCGTGGATGTCGCTGTCGAGCCGGTCTATCGCGAGCGCGAATTTCGCAATCTGGACGAGCTGTGCGAGGGCGCCACACGCGGCAACGCGCCCTTTGAAATCGTCCGCCGGGAAATTGGCGAACAGGAATGGCGCCGCCGGGTGGACATCATGCGGGACTACCTTGGCGATCACTACGGCCCCTTTCCGCTACGCTTGGGCTCCACGGCCAACCTCGGTCAGGGGCGAAGACCGGGGTAGCATGCTAGAGGGTAGCCATGAGACCCTCGCCGGTTATCGACATTGAACAGAGCGCGGTCGCCTTCTTCCAGACCCTGCAGGACCAGATCGTCGCCGGGTTGCAGACCCTAGACGGCGAGCGTTTTCATGAGGATGCGTGGCAGCGGCCGGGCGGCGGGGGAGGGCGGTCACGGGTGCTGACCGACGGTGGCTTGTTCGAGAAGGCGGGCGTGAATTTTTCGGATGTATTCGGCAGCCTGCGGCCCGAAGCGGCGCGAGGCATGCCCGGCGATGGCAGCGAATTCCGCGCGACCGGTATCTCGCTGGTGCTGCACCCGCGTAGCCCGCGCGTGCCAACGGTGCACGCCAACCTGCGCTTCATCCGGCGCGGGAATACGACGTGGTTCGGCGGCGGCACGGATCTCACTCCTTACTACGTCGTGGGTGAGGACGCGATCCAGTTTCACAGGGGACTGAAGTCCATTTGTGATCGTCATCAGCCAACGCTCTATCCCCGTTTCAAGCGCTGGTGCGACCGCTATTTTTTCCTTCCCCACCGCAATGAGCCGCGCGGGGTAGGGGGGATCTTCTTCGACTACCTTGGCACCGGTGCCGAGGCTGCGGCTGGCGAGCCATCGGCGCCGCCTGCCACCGACTGGGAAAAGGATCCCGCAACGGTCTTCTCCTTCGTGCGCGACTTCGGCGAGCACCTGATGGACGCCTATGCCGCCATCGTGACCCGCCGCCGTGACGAAAGCTGGGGCGAGCGCGAACGGGAGTGGCAACTCCTCCGCCGCGGTCGCTACGTCGAATTCAACTTGGTCTACGACCGCGGAACGCTATTCGGGCTGCGCACAGATGGCCGCACGGAATCCATCTTGATGTCGTTGCCACCCGAGGTGAAGTGGCGCTACGGCGCCGCGCCCGAGCCAGGTTCAGCCGAGGCGCTCTCGCTGGCAGCCATCTGTGCGCAACGCGATTGGGCTGAAGAATCCACATGATTTGCCATCCGACGCATTCTGCGACTTGACGTGCGGCGATTCCTATCGCACCCTAGAAATGTCCATGCGATTCCTGTCTCAGCGTCTAGCTCTCTCGGTGCTGCTTCTTAGCGGCGCGAGAGAGGTCTGAGCGTTATCGCTTCTACCAAACCCTCTCTCGCGGAATCTCCGGAGAGGGTTTTGGTGTATTTGGACCCAAGGCTGTCTCCGGCAAACCCACAGCACAAGGAGACGCCCGATGTTCGATGCTCGCAAGTACCGCCCAATCCCAGCGCCGAAGTTCCCGCAAAGAACCTGGCCCGAGCGCACCCTCGCCAAGCCACCCATCTGGTGCAGCGTGGATCTGCGCGACGGCAACCAGGCACTGGTCGAACCCATGGGCCAGGAGCGCAAACTGCGCATGTTCGAGAAGCTGGTGGCCGTCTGTTTCAAGGAAATCGAAGTCGGGTTTCCGGCCGCATCCCAGACCGATTTCGATTTCGTGCGTTTGCTCGTCGACGAACGGCGTATTCCTGCTGACGTTACCATCCAGGTGCTGACCCAGGCGCGCGAGGGGTTGATCAAGCGCACGTTGGAATCGCTGCGCGGCACCCGCCGGGCTATCGTCCACCTCTACAATTCTACCAATCCCGCGCAACGAAAGATCGTGTTCGGCATGAGCCGCAAACAAGTACGCGATCTGGCCGTGCAGGGAACGACCTGGGTTCACGAGGCAGCAGCAACCATGCCCGATACCGACATCGTGCTCGAATATTCGCCCGAGAGCTTCAGCATGACCGAGCTGGATTTTGCGGTGGAGGTGGTGGATGCGGTGGTGGAGACGTGGAACCCGGGTCAGCAGCGCAAGATGATCGTCAACCTCCCGTCCACGGTGGAGTCATCCACACCCAACGTGTACGCCGATCAGGTCGAATGGATGGGAACGCACATCGCGCGGCGGAGCGACGTGGTGTTGAGCGTTCACACGCACAACGATCGGGGGTGCGCGGTGGCTGCCGCCGAGTTGGCCATGCTGGCCGGTGCCGAGCGCGTGGAAGGAACCCTGTTCGGCAACGGCGAACGCACTGGCAATGCCGATGTGGTGACCGTGGCGCTCAATCTCTATGCCCAGGGGGTGGTGCCGGGGCTGGATTTCTCTGACTTGCCGTCGTTGGTCGAAACCTTCGAGACATGCAATCAGATGCCAGTGCCGGCCCGCCAACCCTATGCCGGCGAATTGGTGTTCACTGCTTTCTCGGGATCGCACCAGGACGCCATCGCCAAGGGACTGGCGGTTCGTGGTCGCGACAACGCGACCCTCTGGGAAGTGCCGTACCTGCCCGTTGATCCCGCGGATGTCGGCCGGACCTACGAACCGCTCATCCGCATCAACAGCCAGTCGGGGAAGAGCGGCGTGAGTTTCGTGCTGGAACACGTCCACGGCTACCGGGTGCCCAAGGAATTGGCCGTCGAACTGAGCCGCGCCGTGCAGGATGCTGCCGATGGCAGTGGCAAAGAGCTCGCCCCGGGTGCCATCTTGCAAATCTTCGAGCAAGCCTACTTGGAGAGCGACGGTCGGCGGGCGTTGATGGACTACGACGTTCAGCACCCATCACCCGATCACTGCCACCTGCGCGCGAGTATGCGCGACGGAGGCACCACCGTGACGGTGGAGGGCGTGGGCAAAGGCGCTCTCGAAGCTTTCATGCACGCGATGGAAGCGCAGATCGGTTCGGCGTTGAGTGTTGCCGACTACAGCGAGCATGCACTCGGCGTAGGCAACGACGCCGAAGCTGTGGCTTACGTCAAGCTGCAGACCTCGGACGGCAAGCACGCCTGGGGCGCCGGCCGCGATCGCGACATCGTGACCGCCTCGCTGCGTGCCGTGGTACGGGCGATCAATAGACTTGGCTAGTTTGCGAATTTCCGCGTCTGGTGTGTCTATCGTCTGGAAGGTTCGGGGATAGACATACCAGCGAACGGACGGTTACCCTGAACGAGGGCTTTACCTGCAACGAAGGGCACTCACATGCGAAAGCAAAACTGGAAAGTGGCGGGATTTGTGTTGCTGGGAACACTCGCTGCCTGCGGGGGCGACGGTGGGGCGGTGCCCCTGGCTGATCTGCCGCCCAAGCTGGCGGATTCGCTGTGCGAGGCCTACCAGAATTGCTACGGAGACATCTTCAACCTGTTTCTTGGCGGCACGGATTGTTCGGCGGTGACATTGCAACGGATTGACAATGGTTCCTTTCCGCTGCTTCAGGGCAAGATCGCCCAGGGCACAGTTCGCTACGACGAGACCAAGGCGCAGGCCTGTCTCGATAGCCTGAGCGCGCGCTCCTGCGCTCAGATGCTCGAGCGCGATTCGCCCGAGTGCCTGGCCGCGCTCGATGGCACCGTGGCCATCGGGAGCGCCTGCGATCTCGACGAGGAATGCAAGGGCGAAGCCCTATGCAAATCATCGAACGCCACGTGCCCAGGCCAGTGCGCGGCGTTGCTGGTGGCAGGCCAGGGTTGCGCCAAGGACTCGGACTGCCAGAGCGGTTTGCAGTGTTCGAAGGAAACCCAACTGTGCGTCGAGCCCGCCGGCGCGGACCAAACCTGCGAATACGGTGCTCCACCCTGTGGACCGGGGCTGCTCTGCCTCGGCAAGGACGACAGCAAGAAGACGCCCGGGACGTGCAGGACCACCGCACAGGCGTTCTCGGGCGTGGAAAATGGCTCCTGCGATCCGACGGCCGGGCAGTTGTGCCAGACCGGTCTTGCCTGCGTGGCTGATAGCTTGACGCTCGTGCCGCTGGCCATCTCTTGGAAGTGCGTGAAGGCCGGCAGCTATGCCGCGAACGACGTGTGCAAGCCGGGATTCCCGGAAGCCTGTGCGAGCGGCAATTACTGCAAGACAGGGACGGGGCTTCAGGCCATCAGCGGCACTTGCACCAGTATTCCGGTCGCGGGCCAGGCGTGCGGCAGCGGTCTGTCGCAGTGTCAACCGAACGCGGCCTGCGTGTCGGGAACCTGCCAGAACCTCGCGCAGAACGGCGTGAGCTGCACCGGCGATGCCATGTGCTACAGCGAAAAATGCGGATCGAGTGGAGGCTGCGAGGCAAACCTGCCCTGCAAGTGATCCGGTGTCTACGCTCGGCTCACGGCTCGCTGGTGCAAGGCCATGTGGCCGCGCTGGATGCCTTCTCCGGCCAGGGCTTTGAGCGCGGCGAGGTTTTGTCCCAGGCCCACGCTTCCGATGATCTCGGCCAGCTCGCGCGCCGAGGTAACGCCCAGGATGCGCAGGGCGAGGCGCGCACCGGGATGGACTTGCAGGGTGCCGCCGACCGTAGCAACGGCCATGGGCATGGCCAGTTGGCCGACCAAGCCGCCGCTCTCTACACGCCACGTGGAGAGCGGCCGGTAGCGGCCATCGCGGGCGGCGTAGGCGTGGGCGCCGGCTTCGATGCCGCGCCAGTCGTTGCCGGTGGCGATGACCACGGGATCGACACCGTTCATGATGCCCTTGTTGTGGGTGGCGGCGCGGTAGATGTCGTCCTCGGCGAAGCGCGAGGCGGCCTCGATGGCGTGCGCCAAGGCGGCGCCTTCTTCTACTGATTTTTCTCCCGCAAGTGCGGCGAAGGGCACGCGGCCCGAAACGCGTACCACGCGTCGGTCCGCCAGGTTACTGAGGATGCGCAGTCCGATGCGCGCATGGGCCAGCTCGGCCAAGCGTGGCGCGAGGGCTTCGGCTACCGTGTTGACCGTGTTGGCGCCCATGGCGTCACGGCAGTCGATGTAGAGGTGGACCACCAGTCGGCGATCGGACAGTGCTCGGATCTCCATGTCCCGGCAGCCGCCGCCGAACTCGACCAACTGGGGAATGGCCGCGTCGGCCTTGGCCATGATTTCTTTGTGCGCAGCCGCGATGGCCGCGGTCGCCGCAACCGCGTCGGCCACCTCGCGCAACTCAATCTGCGCCGCCATGATGGATTCGTCGGCCTTGGCCACAAACCCGCCACCCTCGCGCACCATGCGGGCGGCGTTCGAAGCCGCCGCGATGACCGACGGCTCTTCGACGGCCATGGGGATCAGTCGATCCACGCCGTTGATGTGAAAATTCAAACCGAGTCCAACGGGCAGGGCGTAGACGCCGACGACATTTTCGACGATGCGGTCGGCGCCTGCCGGCGTGATCCCGCCCGAGGTGAAGAGGGCGAGCTCGTCCGGCGAAAGCCCGGTCTGGCGGGCCAACTCGGCTTGGCGTTCATCGAGAGGCGCACGGTAGAAACCGGGCAGGCGTGAGTTCGGGTGGTTGTCAGACATGAAAGAGTCCGGAGTTTTCGGTGGTTGCTTCATCGGGCAAGCGGCGGCGCACCCCGAGGCGGTCGAGATCTACGTTTAGGGGTGACAGGGGCTTGGGCAAGGCGCGTGCGAACAAGCGCGCTGTCTCGGGGGTGGCGAACATGGCGATACCGATGTCGCCGCCGCCCGCGCCCGAGGGCTTGGCGATGCCGCCCAGCTCTTTGGCCAGCTCGGAGGCTTTGGTGAAAGCGTCGGTCACGATGGGGACCGATGCGGCGGCGCCCAGCACGGCCAAGCGCCTGCCATAGCGCCCAGCCGCAGCCACGGCACCCGTCGCGCTGCCGGCACGCAGCTCGGCCACGAATCTCTCCGCCGTCTCGCGCAGGTTATCGATCATCTGGCGATAGGCGGTGGGATCCTTCTTGGCGAACTTCTGCACGCCCTCGATCATGTTCGTGGTGGAGACAGCTTGTCCGGTCCAAAACACGACCAGGTGCAGTCCGGCCGGAGGGGGCAGGGCTTCTACGGCGGGGCCGCCGACGGCCCGGCGCTCGAACTTGATGATTCCACCGTGAACCGCGGTGGCCACGTCGGCGCCCGAGCCCGCTCCGCCCTGCGCGGCCCGATGGGCGGCCAGCGCGACGGCGAAGATGCGATCGCGGTTCTTCTCGACGGAAATCCCAGCCGATTCGAAAAGCGCGCCCACCGTGGCGACGGCGGTTGCCGAGCTGGAGCCGAGTCCAATCTTCTGGTCGCCCTGCTGGAAATCGTCGGTGTTGACCAGCACCGACCCGGGGGGCAATGCGGATGCTGCTTCGCCGATTTCCGTTCTGGCTTGCTGAACCGCTTCGCGCACCACGCTCGACATGGGGTCCATGCCGGGTATGTATTGGGCGACGGCGTGGCGGCTGACCGCTGCGAGGACTGCGGGGCCCTCTTCGAGCACGGCATATTCGCCCACCAGGAAGATCTTTCCTGGCGCGATGACCACGGGAGTGCCTACGAGGGTACTGCGTTCGCCGCCCATCTAGTTCTCGTTCAGGATATGCGCCCCTTGGCCAGGGGCAAGGACCAAGACTCTCATGACGCCGGGGGTGGCGGCCAGGGCAGCTTGGACGACGGGCGCGTCGGCGGATCGGCACAAGACCTTGACGTGCGGTCCCGCGTCGATGGTGAAGAAGGCGAGGGTGCCGTTGGCGCGTAGAGTTTTCACCGTCGACATGGCGGCGATAGTGGCCGGGTTCCAGTACAGGATGTGTGGATCCGCGGCCAGGGCGCAGGCGTGCATGCGCAGGGCGCTCCGCTCGGCGATGGGGCCAAGCACCGCCAGATCGCGTGCCAATACGGCGGCGCCTGCCTCTTCGAGATCCACGGGCACTGAGGCCAGCCAGCCTTGGTAATAGGGCGAAGTCAGCGCGGTTCGCTCCATGGCGGCGGTCGAGCCGATGGCCTTCTCCCCCTCGGCCGTGATGGCCACGCACAGGCGGACGTCCCAGGCCTTCTCGTCGAGCAGACCGCGCGCCACCGCATCGGCGCCGTCGGCTCGCGTTCCCGCCGACATCTCAGCGAAGCCACCAAAGATGGATCGAGCCGCAGAGCCAGAGCCTCGTCGCGCCAGCTCCGAGAGCTCGGCGGGCAGTAGGTGCAGTCCCGCGGCGCGCGACGCTGCCAGGGCCAGGGCCGCGAATCCAGCCGCCGAGGAGGCCAGGCCAGCGGCGGTGGGCACGGTGTTGTTGGTCGCGACCTCGGCGGGCAGCTGGATGCCTGCGCGGGTTCGCACCAGATCGAGAAAGCGTTGCACGCGGGTCGCAAATTTGGCTTCGGCGGGCGCCCCGGCGAAGAGCACGCGATCGCGGCCATCGCTGCCACCCGCATCGGATGCGAAGCGGACGGTGGTTTCGCTGCCTAGATTTGCGAGGGTGAGCGACAGGCTACCGGCCGCGGGCAGGTTCAGGGCGGCGTCGCGCTTGCCCCAGTACTTGACCAGAGCGATGTTGGTGCCCGCGCGCGCGGTCACTGATTTGGGGAGGGATGGTTCAGTCATGGCCGATGGTGGTGGTGAACCCGTAGTAACCCTTGGCGCGCCACTTGCGCAAGACCTCGTCGCTGTGTTCGGCCGCGATGGCGATGACCGCGCCGCCGCCGCCCGCACCGGTTAACTTGGCGCCCAGGGCGCCGGCTGCGCGCGCGATGTGAACCAGATCGTCGAGCGCGGGAGTGGAGACGCCCACGCCTGACAGCAGTCCTTGCGCCATGTTGAACAGGCGCGCCAGCGCGGCCATGTCCCCCGCGGCCAGGGCGTCCATGCCTGCGCGCGCGACGTCGCCCATGGTGTCGATCAGTCGCCGCGCGACGGGGGTGCTGGCGCAAAGGTCTGCCACGCCAGCGACCAGGGCGCCGGTGTCGTGCGCCTGTCCGGAGAGCCCGATGCACAACTCGAGCGGTGCCTTGAGCGGGAGATCTTGCCAGCCGCTCTGCTTGTCGAATTGCCCCAGCCTGCCGCGACAGGCCGCCGCCGCGTCGATGCCCGAGGGCGTGCGGTGAAACACCGATTCGGCGGCAGCCGCGGCGGCAAGCACGTCCGCGTCGCTGGCCCCGGTGCGCACGGCGACGGCGCGGGCGATGGCCACGGCCATGGCGGCGGAGCTGCCCAGGCCAGCCCGGGCCGGAATTTCCGATTCCAGCCAGAAATCCAGACCCGCACCCTCGGTGTGCAGTCGATCGAGCAATTGGCGAAGGGCCTGTCCGGGCAATGAGTCGTCGCCGACTTGCGCCTCCAGTCCCCAGGCTGGCGCGGAAAGCGCGCCGTTGCCCGGGCTGACATGGGCACGTACGCCGGCGCGAATGCCGGCGGCCACCGCGGGCTGGCCGAACACGACCGAGTGCTCACCTAGCAAGATGACCTTGCCGTGGCCGAATCCGGTGGTGCTATCAGGGCTGGCGGACATCACCGGCTTTGCGTCGGACATTGTGCAAGCCAATCGCGCAGCTCGCCCGTGATGACCTTCGGTGCCTTGGCAAGATCCGTGGCGCGCGCCACGCCCGCCAGCATGCACGCCGTGCGCAGGCCATCGATGACCGAGTCGAGAAAGCGGGTGGCACCAGTCGAGCCATCTTTGCTGGCGGCGGCCAAAACCGGCTGGGCCAAGCCGACCACGCGGGCGCCCAGGGCCATAGCCCGGGCGACATCAAGTCCGCTGCGAATGCCACCCGAGGCAATGACTTCGGCACGCACCTTGGACTTTGCAAGCCAGCCCACGCAGGCCGCCGTGGGGACGCCCCACTCGTGGAAAAGTTCGCCGCGCGCCGCTTGCTGGCCCTGGGCACGCAAGGCTTCGATGGCGATCCACGAGGTTCCGCCCGCTCCGGAAACGTCGACGGCGGCGACGCCGGCCTGGTCCAGGCTGCGCGCGACCGCTGGCGAGATACCACAGCCGGTTTCCTTGACCACCACGGGTTTGCCCAGCTCCTTGGCCACGCGGCGGATGGTGGCCAGGCTTTGCCGGAAATCGCTGTCGCCGCCGGGCTGGGCCAACTCTTGGCCGACGTTCAGGTGAATGGCCAGGGCATCGGCGCCCACACGCTCGACCGCGGCTGCGACCGCGCTGGTCTTCATGCCAGCCAGTTGCACGACGCCAAAATTGGCGAGCAGAAGCACGTCTGGCGCCACGTCGCGGACCTCGTAGGTCGCCGCCAACTCGGGTCGGTCGAGCATGGGGCGCTGGCTGCCAAGTCCGAAGGCGATACCCAGCGATTGGGCCGCGCTGGCCAGAGCGCGGTTGATGGCTCGCCCCTCACGGGTACCGCCCGTCATGCCCGTGATGAGGATGGGCGCGGCCAGCTTGTGACCGAGGAGCGTGGTGCCGAGATCGACATCGGCGAAGGCCAGCTCAGGCAGGGCGCAGTGAACCAGGTGCACGTGCTCTAGCAGCGTCGAGCGCTGGTACGCGCCCGCGCCAGAACGCGCGATTTGGATGTGATCGGCTTTGCGCTGGGCGATGTCGGTCGATGGTTTGCGCGGCATGCAGGAGTTGGACATTTGAGCATGCGGGCGGCGCCTCGTCGAGGGGGAGGCTAGGGGATTCATGGCGACCCTTCGAATCGTGTTTCCGGGTCAGTACACGTCTCGCCTGCGCCTGGCAAAGGCCAAGGCCATGACAGCAAGCCACAAGCTTCCTGCCGTCTCGGTTCGATCATGTTTCCCGCCAACGGCGCAAGAGCAGCCGTTGGTAAACGCAACCTTCGTTCCTGCGTCGGAAGGGCCACCAGCGCCGCCTGTGCCGGTGGCGCCTCCGGTTCCGGCGCTTGGCGTCCCTTCAATGACGTCAGAGATGGCGCCGATGTTTCCGTACTTGTCCACGGCTGCGACGCCAACGGAATACGGGATCCCATTCTCCAATCCGGTGATCCTGTGGCTGGTTGTGGTAGCCGGAACCAAAAGCGAACACAGGTATCTAGGATCGAAATCGGAGAATGGACCGCCGGTCGCCGGCGCGGTCGCCGTGGCCGGGCAGAGGGTTGGGGCGGTCATGTAGGCCGGGGCGAACGAACCTAGTTTGAAGACCTGATTATCGGCGCCGCGCTGGCAGAAAAGCTGGACGCCGAGGAAATTTGGGTCGGCGGCTGGGTTGACGCCGGCAGGCCAACTCCAGCTCACGTTGAGTGCTTCGTTGCCCCCATCGGTGGTCACATTCGACGGAACCACCGGAACATGGCCCACCAGGTTCACAGCAGCCGGTGGGCCTGGGTCGAGGTCAGGGGCGATGCCGGAGTTGGTTTGCGCCCAGAATTGGATCGTCGTCTGCACACTCGTCGAACTGCACATGCTGGCCGAGTCGCAGGTGCCCTGGAAGCCACAGGTGGGGTTGCTTAGGGAATTGAAAAGGTAAGCAACGGGAATCGGAGGACTTTCCCAGAAATTCACGGTCTCGAAAACCGCTATTCCGAACGAGACCCCGGGGTAGTTGCCCGGGTCGAGGAGATTCGTACAGACGGCTCCAAGTCCGACACCACCGACAAGGGAGTTGGGGGCAAGGCAGTCGTAGCCCGGGGCACCCACGAACAAGCGCCCCACACCCTGGCCGCCGGTCAGGTTGGCGGCTAGCAGTGCTTGGATTTTCTGCCCGGCGACTGGGGATGGCTGGATGGCGATCTTGAACTCGGCACTCGGATCATGGCCGCATTGGCAGCGCGCCCGGTTGAAGAAGTACTGCTGGTCGACCGAGCTCATCTGTATCCACTGTTTGCCGTCGTAGCGCTCGAAGGACATGGCGAAGTCGGACGGGGTCAAGGCGCCCTCCTGGGCGGACGCGCGCCCGGCCGCAAGAAGAGCTGCAAACGCGATGACACAGGCCAGGCTCGATCTTGAAGGGGTGGATGACATGTTGGGAAAGAGTCGAGTGCAATACAGGTGCCGGTTCGCTTCGCTAGGAGAAATGTCTCCTTTGCCGACAACAATACCGTGGACGGAGGCCAAGCGTCCGCATCCCTGATCGGATGGCGCGAATGTGCTTTACCCCTGGCCAAAGTGGCAAGACGAGCTCATCGGTTATCGAAGGACGGCGTTTTGGGTACTGACTGCCAGGTGAAGAAATTCCTGCCACCCCACCAAATGGTTGATTTCGGCGAGGATGCGGCCGTCGGGCGTGGCGATGCGAACGGCGGGCAGGGTTTCGACGTGGTACTTGGCTTTGATGGGCGCCAGCGAGTCGTCTTCGTTTTCGCGGCTAAGATCGATGCGAAGCAGGACGAAATCGGCAAGCGTGGGGGCCACGTCGGGGCGGCCGAAGACCTTCACGTCCATTTCCTGGCAGGGCAGGCACCAGTCGGCCATGAAGTCCACCAACAGGGGCTTGCCTTGGGCGCGCGCCGCGGCCACGGCGGCGGGCTCGGAGCGCAGCCATTCGACGTGGATTTGAGGCGTGAGCAGGTAGTTGATGAAGCCGAAAATGCCGGCGATGGTGAGCGCGATGCCGACGGCTTTGCGCGCGGCCTGGCGAGCGCCCGCGGAAAACGACAGGTGCACGGCGCCGAACATCAGCCCGGCTGCCACTGCGACAAACGTGGCAACCAAGAAAAGGTCGTGGCGTGCGGTGAGATGGGCGAGGCCTGGGATGATGGGGCGCAGGTAGTAGAGGCCGGCGACCACCAGCGCGATGCCGAACACGCTCTTGACGGCATTCATCCACGGCCCGGATTTGGGGAGCTGCATGGAGAACCCGGCAATCGCCCAGAAGGGCACGCCGATGCCAGCAGCGTAAGTGGCGAGGAGGAGGAATCCGTGGCCTGCGTCGCGGGTGGTGGCGACGTAGGCAAGAATTCCAGCCAGCGGTGGCCCCGTGCACGGCGCGGCGATAAGACCGCCTACCAGTCCCATCAGGAACGCGCCCGCGAGGCCTCGGCCACCGACGCGCGACAGGCGTTCATGCAGAGAGGCGGGCAGGGTCAGGTCGAAGGCGCCGAACATGGAGGCTGCCATGGCGAAAAAGAAGATGGCCAGCGGGACGACGACGAAGGGGTTGGACAGAAAGGTACCGAAAGCCCTGCCAAGTAGAGCAAAGGTGGTGCCCAGGGTGCCGAACATGACGGCGATACCGGCCACATAGGCCGTGGCCAGCAGGAAGGCCCGTCCGCGCGAAGATGCCCCCCGCGCGCCGAAGACGCTGATGGTGATGGGAATCATCGGGTACACGCACGGTGTGAGCGAGGTCAGGAATCCCGCCGTGAACGCGAACGCGAAGGCATGCAAGGTTCCGCGGCTGGCCGCGGCGGCGAAATCGCCGGCGTGCGCTAGCGTGGGGAGCAAGAGCGCCGCGAGGATCGTCGCGAAAACTGCCCAAGTTTGCGAAATGGAGCTGCTTCTGAAGGACACCACGTGTTCGATCTAGCACGACCGCGCGCTTGTGACAGCGACCACAGGATGCGGCAGGCGGTGACGGCTGCCACTCGGTTGCTCCGGCGCTGGTGTTACGATGGTGCCTCGCTTTCGTCAGGACCAGAACAAAGGAGTCACACATGCGTCTCGTGCTCGTTGGTGCTGATTACGAGGAGAACCTTGGGATGTGCATGATCGCCGCTGGGGCGGAATCCGCGGGACACGCGGCCTTGGTGGTTCCGTTCCAAAGTGCCGAAGAGCGCGTTCGCGTGGTGGGGAAGGTTCTGGCCGCGCGGCCCCACGTGGTCGGACTGGCGGCCCAATTCCAGCACCGTGGCATGGACTACCTCGCGCTGGCGTGCGATCTGCGCCGGTCGGGTTTCCGCGGCCACATCACGGCTGGCGGCCAGTTCGCCACCATGGCTCACGCATCGATCTTGTCGGGCCGATACGGCGTAGATAGCGTGGTGCTCTACGAGGGCGAGCGCACCATCGCCGAGCTGCTCGATGCCGTCGCCAGTGGAAGAGCGCTGGACAGTGTCGCCGGGATGGCCTTGCCCGATGGAAATGGCGGGGCGTATCGAACCGCGCCGCGCGCTCCGGCCGCCAACTTGGATTGCTTGCCGCTGGCCCATCGCTACCGGCAGCACTCGCGCCAGCTCGGCATTCCCTTCATTCCGGTGAGCGGCAGCCGCGGTTGCTGGGCCGAGTGCAGCTTCTGTTCGATCACGACCGTGCTGCGCGACGGGCGCGAGCACGGCGCCGGTGGCCGCCGGCTGCGCTTACGTTCGCCCGAGGACGTAGGGCTTGAGATGGCCATGCTGGCGCAGGCGGTGGGTGGCAGCGCCATCTTCTGTTTCCACGACGAGAACCTCCTGTTGCCACGACCGTCGGACAGCCTTCTGCGTGTGGCGGCCATGCGCAAGACCCTCGACGAGCAGGGCGTGGGCCAGTCCGCGCTGGTGGGCAAGTGCCGGCCCGACACAGTGACCAAGGAACTTGCCCGCGAGCTGGCACGTCTGGGCGTCATCCGCATGTACGTCGGCATCGAGAACGCGTCGCCCAATGGGGCCGTGCACTTGAATCGCCGCACCGACGTCTCGACCATGGGCGCGGCGCTGGACGCCTTCAGCGAGGCTGGCATCTTTGCCTGCTACAACCTGCTGGTCTTCGAGCCCGAGTCCACCCTGGATGACGTGGCCCAGAACATCGCCTTCATGCGCGGGCACGCGTCCACGCCCGTGAACTTCTGCCGGGCCGAGCCCTACTTGGGCACGCCCATGTACCGGCGCCTGCGCGAGGCGGGCAAGCTGCAAGGGGGCTTCCTGGGAACGGACTATCGTATCGAGGACGACCGCGCCGAGCTGCTATTTCGCATCTCGGCCTCGGCCTTCCGCGAGCACAACTTCGACAGCCACGGCATTGCCAACCGCTATATGAGCGTCGGCTATTCGGCGAAGCTCCTGCAGACCTTCTACAAGGACGCCACCGGGCAGGTAGCCAACTTGATGGAGCGGGCGCAAGAGATCACCCGGTCCATCACCCTCGATACCGCCGACTTGCTGGAGCACGCGCTGGACATCGCCGCGCGCGCGGATTTGTCGGACCACGATCGGATCGCGCGCAAGACCGCGCTACTTGGCCTGCGCGTCGCTGCCTCGGATCGCATCTGGCACGCCGCCCTGGACGCGCTGGAGCGGGACATGGCCCATTTCGCTCGCGGCGAGGTTCCAGCCACACGCAAGACCGTTAGCCGGACAACGAAGGTCGCGCAAGGTGCGGCCGTGGCGGGGTGGCTGGCCTTGTGGGCGACGGGGGGAAGCGGATGTGGCCGAACCACCACCACTGTCTATGATCCGCTGCCCAAAGACGCGGGCGCGCGCGACGTGAAGAAGGACGGTCCTCTGGTGGTCGATGCTCTGCCGCCGGATAGCGGGGCTCGCACTGACCTGCCCATGTACGATCCCTTGCCGCCCGATGCAAGTCCGCTGGCCGATAGCGCCGATGGGATTCGCACCGCCGACACCGCACCCCTCGATGGTGGGGCAGGGGACACAAGAGACGCGATCAGCGAGAAGCCCATCGTGGTGGACCCGCCACCATTGCCTTCGGATGCCCGCGATGTTTCCGCCGACATTCGAACCTACGAAGCCATGGATCCGCTGCCGCCACCTGCGGATGCACGCGATCTGGGGCGGGACTACCCGATTCGCGAGGTTGATCCGCTGCCGCCGCCGACGGATGCCCGCGACGCCGGTCCGGGTATCCGGGATGCCGGAGGCAATGAACCGCCATTCGTCGTGGATCCGGTGGTCGATGCAAGACTGGGATTGCAAGTGCTGCCTGAGAGCGCTGACCCGAGGGGCTTTGCCACGCGGGAACATTGGGCCAACACATCACCGTTGCGGTTGAAGCGATCCCAGGACTTGCCGATGTGTCTGTGTCCCGAAGTGCGCCTCACCGGCGATTGGCAGGACGGCAAGATTCTCGCCCGGCTCTCTGGCGTCCCTGGCAACTTCAGCGTGCGCTGGCAGGCCCAAGGCCAAGTCCACGGCGACGGTGGCGAGGCGATTTGGACGCCCAGCTCCGATGAGGATCAGCTCGACGTGGCGGTGCGCACCCACGATGGCGTCGCCGTCACGTCGCTACGCCTCGGCCAGGCGCGCGGGAAGAAGGAAGCGTAGAGCGAGAGCATTGTCATGGACAGGTCTGGCCGCGCGGGCGATCCTGGCGCGGCCGTGTACCTTGCTGAACCGAAGAGTAATACCGAGACACCGACAGCTATCGCCTGCACCGGGACTTTTTCGACAGCCTCAAGCCGCCGGCTACTTCTGGTTGACTGCGGCCGTGGCGGGCGTGGGCCGCAGGATCTGGCCCTTCTTGGGCTCACCGTCGCCGGCTTGCCACACACCCTGGCTGACCATCACCTGGTAGTTGGTGAAGCGCATGGGGCGCGTGGCGATGGGTTGGTACGAGCCGAGAAAGCCGAAGTGCAAGTGCGGGGTCACGGCGTTGCCGGAATTTCCACAGCGACCGATGACCTGCCCGGCGCGGACTACATCGCCTTCCTTCACGGTAATGGAACCGCGTTGCAGGTGGCGGAATTCGCTGAGCTCGTCGGGCGTGTGTTCCACAATGACGAAATTCCCCGCCTCGTGTTTGCGCGATTCCCGAAACGGTGGCCATTCGCGCGCGCCGTCCCTGGCCCACACCACGTGGCCGTCGGCTGGGGCAAGAATGGGTTTGCCGTAGCAAGGGTGGTCGGCCAGGCGCTTGCGCTTGCGGAAGACGCTCTCGCTGACGGGTTCGGCGGGCACGAAGTCGAGCGCGAAAGCAGCATAGCCGCTGTGGGTGCCGCCACTGTCCATGCCTTGCACCACGCCCCAGGTGCCCTCGAAGGGCAGTGACAAGGATGTCTTCTGTCCGGGGGCCGATGTCAGTGCGACGGCGCCTGCCGGTGGCTCGCGGGGGGGGACCAACTTCGCGGCGCGTGTGGCCTGCGGCGCGAACCCGGACAGCGCGAAGAGCAAAACAAGCGG
>Ga0302322_100001838_pt1 | contig 17692 bp, 17 predicted proteins | sample Fen_T0_2_FD_203757 | JGI IMG/M metagenome (GOLD analysis project Ga0302322, IMG submission 203757) | Peat permafrost microbial communities from Stordalen Mire near Abisko, Sweden - Fen_T0_2 | ecosystem: Environmental > Terrestrial > Soil > Wetlands > Permafrost | place: Sweden: Abisko... | reverse complement strand
CGACGTGCAAGAGGCCATTGACGAGGCGTTTTACGTGGCCGGCGAGGGACGGCGGCTCTTTGGGCAGACCACACCGTCCGAACTTCAGAACAAATTTGCCATGAGCGTTCGCATGCCGGTGGGCGTCGTCGGCCTCATTACGCCTTGGAACTTCCCCATGGCCATTCCGTCGTGGAAGCTCTTTCCGGCGCTGGTCTCGGGCAATACGTGCGTGATCAAGCCGGCCACCGACACGCCTCTGTCGACCTATAACCTGGTGGCTGCGCTGGTCGATGCCGGCCTGCCGCCTGGAGTGGTGAATATCGTCACCGGCGCGGGTTCGGCCGTGGGCTCGGCTCTGGTCGAGCATCCAGACGTGCGCGCTATCAGCTTTACTGGATCGAGCGCGGTCGGTTCTTCAGTGGCCCAGCGTGCCGCCGCCACGTTCAAGCCGGTTTCGCTGGAGATGGGCGGCAAGAACGCACAGATCGTGATGGACGACGCAAATCTGGAGCTGGCGCTGGATGGCGCACTTTGGGGGGCATTCGGTACCACAGGTCAGCGCTGCACGGCCACCAGCCGCATCCTGCTGCAACGCGGGGTCGCCGCGAAGTTTACCGCGGAGTTTGTAGAGCGTGCAAAGAAGCTCAAGATCGGCAACGGGCTCGATGAGACTGTTGAGGTTGGTCCGCAGGTGAATCCCAGCCAGATTGAGACTTCGGCAAAGTATGTTGAGATCGCACTCGGCGAAGGGGCGAAGTTACTTACTGGCGGTCATGTATTGACCGAAGGAAGTTATGCTCACGGAACATTCTTCGAGCCGACGGTGCTGGGTGGGATCACTCCCACGATGCGTATTGCCCGCGAAGAGGTCTTTGGGCCGGTGGTAAGTCTGATCGAGTTTGAGAGCTTTGAGGAGGCTATCGAGATTGCCAACTCCATCGACTACGGCCTCTCGACCGCACTCTATACAAAGGATGTGAACCGCGCCTTCACGGCAATGCGCGATCTAGAGTCGGGCATCACGTATATCAACGCTCCCACCATCGGTGCGGAGGTTCATTTGCCTTTTGGCGGCGTGAAACACACCGGCAACGGCCACCGCGAAGGCAACGGAGCGATCGATTTCTTCACTACGTGGAAGGCGGTTTATGTTGATTACTCCGACAAGCTGCAACGGGCGCAGATCGACAACGCGGAGTAGATTGCGAACGAACTCGATTAGCAAGGGCGGGCGCGAAGTTAGCGCCTGCCTTTTTTATTTCAGGACGCCGATTACTTCAAGCTCCCTGACAGTGTCAGGTCGATGTCGACCTCTTTGGCGACCTTCAAGATGAAGATGCTTGGGTCTTTCAGGCCCCACTTCACATAGGGAACCGTGAAGCGGGTCTTGGCCGTGAGAGCCCCACTTTCGATGTGGATCTGCATGGGTACCGTAAGATCGTGCGGAGTGCCGTGAAGAGTGAAGACGCCGGTTACTTGAATGCTGGAATCGCCGCTTGACGCGATGGTTCCCTGATACGTCTTTGGGACAAATGAAACATCGGCATAGTGCGCCACATCCAGAACGTCGGCGTTCATCTTCTTATCGCGACCCGAATCGCCGCTGTTGCCGCTTCCGGCTGCGACAACAATCGAGCCTGAGATGGTCTGCGCTGTGCGGTCAAAGTCGATGGTGCCGCTCTGGACGTGAAAGCTGCCATCGACGTGGTGCGTGTTTCCGCCGAGTGAAAATGCAACTTTGCTTGCATCGGGATTCACGGTGAAGGTCTGATGCTGCGCGAACGCGAGGGAGGCAAAGGCCAACGGGAGTGCGAAAAAGAGAGATTTGGCGATAGTTTTCATGGATCGTCTCCTAATTGCGTGGTGATGTTATGGGTTCTGGCCCGGCTGTCTCATGGTTCGCGACAGCCAAAGTGCGATTGATGATGTTTCGTTGTCGGGTAGATATTCGTGCCCAGGCATGTCGGTGCCGGGGATTCCAAATTTGACGATGCGCGCGAGGCGATCTCTTCGCTGCGCGTCGTTCTCCGCGGGCGGTAGATGCAAGTAAGGTCCAGCGGCAAGATCGGGAGGAAGGCGCTTGAAACGAGCCTCCCAGCGTGTGTTTCCGCCAGCTTCGTGGCAGGTGGCGCAGAAGTGCTTGAAGGCGCGCTCACCTTCGCCGGCATTAGCCGATGCAACAGCAGAAGCGGTGGGATGCCAGTTTGTTTCTGTTATTAAATGCTGTTGAGTGCCGCTTCCATGCAGGGTTTCAAGATAACTCACCAGATCGTCGCCGCGCTCATCGCGAAAGAGAAACCCGTAGGATGGCATGATGGAAGATCCACTCACTTCAGGCGGATTGAAGAAATGCGCCTTGAGCCACGCTGCGGAGCGGCGGCCGCCAACCTCGGAGAGATCCGGTCCCTGACGCCGGTTGCCGATCAGCGGCGGACGTTCCTGGCGAAGTTCTTCGATACTCTTGACGGGGCCCCACATTAAGACATCCGCGGTGTTGGGACGAACGTATTGCGAGTGACAGTTGATGCATCCTTCGGAGATATAGACCTGGCGGCCTCGCTCAATCTGAGTGAGTTGGGAAATAGGATGCGCGGCGACGAGGATGCGGTCGAGAGAGAATGCCGCGAGAAGTATTGCCACCGTCAGAGTGATCTCGCGCTTGTGTTGCGCGAAGAACTTGAGTGGCCAGGGCAGCAGGAAAAGAAGGATCACTGCGCCCGAGCCTAGTACGAATAAAGGCGGAACAGAGCCGAGGTGCTGGCCCATACCGATTCCGAGGGCGGAGCCGCACCATCCGGCGATGGCGTAGAGCCATCCTGCCTGGCGGCTGCGCTCTGCAACGGAACTTGCAGGGCTGAGCAGCGAAGGATAGGCGACAAGAGCTACCGAGTAGAGCGAGACGCCGATGGGATAGAAGATCGACGCAAGCACAATGCGATGCGGATCAAGCAGGAGTAGACAAGCGAGGCCGAGCGCTAGAAACGAAGCGCAGAGAACGAACGACAGGCCGCGGCGGCGAAGGAGCCAAACGCAAGTTAGGGCCGCAGCGAGATGAAGCAGGCCGTTGGCGTATAAGTGGAGCGAGCCTTGCCAGGTGCCTGTCTTCAACGCTGGTGTGTTTTGAATGATGAAGAACGCGGCGGAGTCCAGCCAGACGAGCGCGGCAAAGCTAGCTAGCACGCGTGGGAATGAAAAAGATAGTCGCGATGCTGTCTTTGGTCCTTCCAGAGTTATAAGTGTTGGAGTTAGAGTGATGCAGATTCCGGCGAGGCATAATAACCCGGTAGCGATCGCTTGCGTCTCCGCAGAGGCGGTAAAGAGCGGAGGAAGATTGCTGATGAGATAGCCAATGCCGGTGCCCAGGCCAACGAGCAAAAGCGGGTGGCGATTGCCTGTCCATTGGCGCAGGTGCGTTACGAGTGTGACCGTGAGCAGGCCGAGCGCCGCGCCGATTAGAAACGATACGGCGATGCTGGCGGCGAGGCCGAGCGGAAGGAGCGAAAGGAACGCCGCAACGGCTGAAGCTGCAAGTCCCGCTCGCAGCCGTGAGTTAGGCGAGGGCCATAACTTCACGCGAGGAGTGAGCAGACTAAGTAGTATTCCGCCGGCAGCCATCGCGGCCATTACAGCAGTCAAGTGAGCGCCGGCCACTCCTAGAGTCGCGAGCCGCTTGAGAAAAGCAAACTGCGCGAAGATCAGAAAGTAGACATAGGTGATCGCGACAAGGCTCGCGCCTTGCCATCCGGATTTGAGACCGCTATAGCGCGACATGGGCCAGCCAGCCTTTGCGAAGACCGATTGCCTGCACGAGAACGCATGAGCCATCAAAGAACGCAACACCGATCCAGCCCGCATCAAGTGCGTGCGCCAGAATCTGTACGATGACAAAGATAGCCACGCTGGCACGCGTGATGGCCGTGAGCAGCCAGACAACTTCAAGCTTGCATGGGTTTCCACGGCAAATCATCACCTTCGCGCCATAGAGGCATGCGAGGCCTACGGAGAGCACAAACGCGCCGATGAACGAAAGATATGGAAGAGACTCAGAGCCGGCATGCAGGCCCATCAACTGGAGCGTGAATACGGGCGCGATGATGAGCAACAAGCCGGTCATGGTGTCGGAGATGCCAATGAGTAATTGATAGCCGATGAGGACTGTGCGGTTCATGCTGCGACCTCCTCGATGAGGGGCTCGGGAAGAGAAACGAGTGCGGGCGCGTGAAACAGCGTTGTGGCGTCGATGAGCCAATCTACAGATGAAGCGAGCATGACGACTCCGACGACAAGACGAAGAACGTAGAGGGCGTTGCGTACGGCTCCAGGAACGATGGTGAAGGTTGGGTCAAAGCCTTCGCGCCAGCCTGCGGCGGTCATCAGCACAACGTACCCAAGAACGCCGGCGTTCCATCCATAAAACGACCGCGCACGGTTGAAGATCCACCCATCGTCGCCGAGCAGTTGGATAAGAACGAAGATGAGCAGGCTCGATGCGAAGCCGGCCATGGCGAGCAGCGAGTGACCCACAAGGCCGTCGGTAAATTTGAAGTGGTCGAGCACGCCGGGAAGAAAGAGAAGCCAGCCGGTGAGCACAAGGGCAGACCACCAGGCGAAGAATGCAATGCGCCAGCGGCGTGTGTTTGCATTCCACGCAAAGGCCGCGTAATAAGCGGGGATGAGCGGAATCCAGAGGAGCAGGCTGGCTAGCGAAAGAAACTGCGCGGGGAGATGATGGCTTATGTCTCCGCGGCCAAGCGCAAAGCAGAGCAGGAACTCGGCAGCCAGTATCACCCAAGTTGACGGGATGATCAGGGAGCGCATTGCTTTGCGTTGCGTGAGGCCGAAGGGAAGCAGCAGCAGAATTGCAACGACCATCAGCGAAGATTCAAGCTGGCTCGCTCCGGTTGGTCCGCCGCTGTCGGGGTTGATCGCGGGGTAGAAATCGGGGCTCGACGCTAGATACATGACGACAGGAACTACCAATAGAATCGCAAGCCCAAGTAGTTTGGCGCCGCGTGTGGCGAGTGTTTTGTTCGGTGTACTCTTCCATTGATGAGTGAGAGACACGGCAAGCAAGACCCAGAGAGCAATCATTGCCAGAGGAAACAGAATGCGTGCATATCCGCTCCAGTCCAGGAAGAGCTTTCCACTGGAATGACCTGAGAGCCAGGAGTATGCGCCGACAGCGAGAGCCGTGGACCACACCCAGAGGATCGGCCTCGACCATTGCACCATTGGTTCGCGCTCCGCGCCGTAGATCCTGAAGAGAAAAGCGACGAGGGGGAGGCTCGCCCAGCCGTAGAGTTCCAGATTCATGTGCACCATGATCCAGCGGCCATAGGTCCACTCGCCAAGCAAGACATTCAGAGATGGAAAGAGGAGGAGAATCGCGATCAGCACACCGATGGCGTTGGCTGCGACGAGCCAGAATAGAGCGTGCCATGCAGCGCCGGCAATCGACCGCGGAGCAATGAGATGAGTGTCAGGCAGTGGCTGGCTCATGGATTCTCCCGTCGTGCATCTCCAAGAGGCGGTTGCAACGCGCGGCCAGGGCGCGATCATGCGTGGCCATCACCAGGGTCACGCCTTCGGTGGCGGCCAGTTCAAGCAGCAATGTAAAGACGGCGCTGCTTGAGCGTTCATCGAGAGAACCGGTGGGTTCGTCGGCAAGCAGGATTTTCGGCTGGTTCATCAGCGCGCGGCAGAGCGCGGTGCGCTGGCGCTCTCCGCCAGAGAGCTTTTGGATGCGCTGGCCGAGGCGATGCGTGAGGCCCGTGCGCTCGGCAAGTTGATGCAGACGCGCTTGTGCGGTGCGATGGTCGATGCCCGCTGCGACTGTCGGAATCAGGCAGTTCTCTTCCAGCGTGAGATCGGGAATGAGATTGTGGAGTTGGAAAACGAAGCCCACCTCATGGCGCAGAAGGCGCAGCAGATTGCGATGGCGATTGACTTCTGTTCCGTTGACGGTTACGCGACCGCGGTCAGGCGAATCGAGTCCGCCAAAGAGATGCAGCAGCGTGCTTTTGCCGCAGCCTGACGGGCCGCAGAGAGCGACCGTCTGGCCTTCCGCGACTTCAAAGCTCACGCCTTTGAGCACTGCGATTGCCCCATCGTCGTAGCTCTTCCACACGTCTTCGGCTTGAAGAACGATGCGCGCCGGATTGCCAGCTTGAGAATGAAGAATTGTCATTCGAAGCGAAGCGCCTCCACCGCACGGATACGCATGGCATAGGCCGCAGGATAGAGCGCGCCAGCGATTCCGGTGAGCAAGGCAAGCACAATCACGATCAGCATGATGACAGGCTGAAGGCTTGCATCGATATATCCGTGAAGAGCGGGGACCAGCTTGAGTGCGACGAGAAGACAGCTTCCGGTGAACAGGCCCAGTACCGCGCCGAGCAGGGAGACAACAGCAGACTCGCCGAAGATCATTGCGGCAATCTGCGGGTGAGAGAAGCCGCAGACGCGCAGGATGGCGATCTCGCGAATGCGCGTGAAGACCGACATGATCATGGTATTGGCAACGCCCAGGCCGCCGAGCAAGAGGCCGCATCCGCCCACAGCCCAGGCCGTGGCCTTGAGGATTCTGAACTGCGAATAGGAGCGCGTGAACTCGGCATCTTCCAGAGCGATGAGATTGGCGAACTTCGTCTTGACCATCGTCTTGAACGCGGCCGCATCGTCCTTGTTGCGCAGCTTGATGGTGATCACAGAGGAAACACCTTCCTTGTGAAAGAAGCTCTGCGCGGAGTTGAGTGGCATGAAGACACCGCCATCTTCAAAGCCGTTGGCGGTCTTGAGAATTCCGATGACGTGGAAGACGCCGTGGCCGATGGGCACGTGGTCATCGAGTTTTGCTGAGAGAAATTCCGCGGCCCGCTCACCGAGAACGACATCGTCGGAGTGTTGCGCGAAGGCGAGACGATCGCCAGTGAGCCATGTGGCCTTGCGGATGCGCGCGTCCTCGGCAGTTACGCCAAAGCAGGTGATGATGGGGTGATCGGTGCTGGAGACAACACCAAACAGCACGGGATCGGCATGAGCGACCATGGGCCAGTTGGCGATTTCATCCATCGCAGCCGAAGGGACATTGCTGAAGAAGAGATCGGAGACATTGCGCTCAAAGACAATGATTTCGCTATCGTTTGAAAGGATGCCGGAGAACATGCCGATGGCGCCCTGCAAGATCGTCACGACGGTCAGCATGGCTGCGACGCTGAAGGCGATGCCAGCGATGCTGATAAAGGAACGGATGCGATGGCGGCGAAGATTGGTGACGATCAACTTGAAAAAGATCACGGCCGCGCTCCTGCCGACAACGCACGTGCGCTTCCTGTGACTCGTGCAAGTTCCTCTTCAAGATCGCTGCGCAGCTTTTCGAGAAATGACAGGCTCAATCTCGATTGCAGAAGGCGGTGAAGTGTTTTGTCTCCCAGATCAATGAAGCGCGTGAGGCGCGCGACGGCGCCGGGGATGCCCATCGCGGATGCCGCGTTGGGGCGGTCAAGCAGCAGATCGCGGGCAACGGTTTTTCCCGCGCCGGCCGTGCTTTCGAGCACATCTTTCAAATCATCAACCATTTGGTAGCCGAGGCCCCAGTAGAGAGCGATTCGCTCCAGCAGTTGAATCTCGCGCGGGGAGGCTTCGCCGAGCAAGGCGGGCAGCACAAGTGTGAGCCGGATCAGCGAAACCGTCTTGCCGCGCGCGACTCTCTCGGTGGTCTCGCGGTCATGCGGCAGGGTTGCGTAGTGGAGATCGAGGCTTTGCCCGTTGAGCAGTCCGTCCAGGCCGAGGCACTGTTCAATATAGGCCAGCGCGTGCGTCTGCACTTGCGGAGTAGCCGCCGATGCTGCCCGCCAGATGAGCGCATAGGCGCGATTGATGAGGGCCAGCGCGGTGAGAATCGCTCCCGCCTCGCCGTATGCCAGGTGCACGCAGGGAACGCCGCGCCGCTCGGAGGCATTGTCCATGCACGGCAGATCGTCGAAGAGCAGCGAGGCGGTGTGGAAGTATTCAAGCGCGATGGCCAGGTCTCTTGCGTGCGCTGGGTCGAGGCCGTATGCGGTTGCTACCTGAAAGACCATGCGCGGCCGGACGAGGCTGCCGGGATTGTCGAGCACATGACGGATCGCCTCCTCAAGGTGCGAATCGAGGGTGGCGGGCAGCGGGAGGCCGGTTCTAAAGGCGTCCGCGAAGGGCGTTGGATGTAGAGTGTTCATACGTTGTGCCGCCGGCACTCTTGTCCTCATCTTTCTGGGGCTCGAGCAGAAGTCAGGTTTCTGGAAGTTACGGCGCATGGACGAACACTGCAGCTCAAGCATCTCCGCCTATAGATGAGACGAGAGAGCTGAGCCATAGGAAGCATTAAATTTCCCTTGCCTCGATGACGATTTATTCATCTTCGGGCTGGCGAGGCGCAATGAATGTTGCATCAAATGCTCTAATATCTCTGCATGAGGCTGTTGCTCGTCGAAGACGAAGCTGAAATATCCGACTTCCTGAGGACTTCGCTTGCAGAGGCGGGGTATCTGGTGGATGTGGCGGCGGACGGCAAGACGGCCGAATGGCTTGCGACGGAGGAGGAGTTCGACATCCTGATCGTCGACCTGGGGCTGCCCGATCAGGACGGCATCAGCCTGATCCTCAGGCTGCGTCAGATGGGCGTGCGGGCGCCGGTGCTGATCTTGTCGGCGCGGCGAAGCGTGGACGACAGGGTGCGCGGGCTGGAGCAGGGCGGGGACGATTACCTGACCAAACCTTTTGCATTGGCTGAGTTGCTGGCGCGGCTGCGGAACCTGCTCAAGCGCAACAACCCTGCGGGCGGCGAGGCAACCCGGCTGCAGATTCTCGATCTTGAGCTGGACCTGCTGCGGCGCGAGGCAAAGCGGTCCGGCCAACTGCTGCAACTGACAACCCAGGAATTTGTATTGCTTGAGTTTCTCTGCCGCAATGCTGGCCGCGTGGTGACGCGCTCGATGATTCTGGAAAAGGTCTGGGGCATGCGTATATTGCCGGAGACCAACGTGGTCGATGTTCACATCTACCGCCTACGCGGGAAGGTCGATGGACCGGGACAGCAGCCGATGATTCGAACGATTCGAGGAGTGGGCTATGTCCTCAGGGAGCGTTAAACCATCTGTGCGCAGCGCCGCGTGGCGCATCTCGCTGTGGTCAACGCTCGTCTTTGCCTGTGGAACGCTGCTGGTTTTTATCTTTCTTCATCGGTTTGTGGCCGGCGATATTCAGCGCCGGAGCGACGCGTGGCTCTCAGGAGAGGTCGAGGTGCTGGGCGACGTTGCTGAGCGGACTCCCAAGGACGCTCTTTACAGCCGAGTCGTGGGAGAGATCGCGGAGCTCGCCGCAAAGGAAGCTCCCAAGGTACAATCCGACAGCAGTGCAAGCGACTCGGTCTTCTTTCTGCAAACTGGAAGCGATGGCTCGCTTCAATTGTGGGTGGGCGCGGGCGATGGCCTGGCGCAACTGCGATCGATCCGCGATAGCGGTGTTTCTTCAGGCCAGCCGGCGGATCTGCATGTCAACGGGATTGCCATTCCGTTTCGCGTGGCATCGATTCGCGTGAAGGATGGCACTCATATCTATCTCGGACTCTCGGAGCGGGACCAACTGCGCGTGCTCGGGGAGCTTCGCTTGCGGTTCATCCTGATATGGCTGTTGGTTGTTTCATTTGGCTTTGCGATCGTATTTTTCGCGACCCGGCGCATGCTGAGCCATGTGCGAAGGATGACCGAAGCTGCGTCGGTCATCGGCAGTTCAGATCTGAAGGCGAGGGTTCCCACAACCGAGCGTAACGATGAGGTGAGCCTTCTGGCGCTGACGCTCAACCGCATGCTCGACCGCATCGAGACATCGGTTGACCAGTTGCACACCATCACCGGTTCGCTGGCGCACGATCTGCGCAGTCCGCTCACGGCGATTCGCGGAAGGCTGGAGATGTCTCTGTCGGCTTCGACCCAGGGCGAGCAGGCGGAGCCGATCATCTCTGCTATCGAGGAAGTGGACCGGCTGACGGATTTTCTCAACAAGTCGCTGGATGTTGCAGAGGCCAAGGCGGATGCGCTGCGGCTCAACCGCGTGCCCTTCGATCTGGACCAATTGCTGGAGGTCATGATCGATCTCTACGAGCCGTCGATGGCAGAGAAGGGCGTGAAGATCGAGCTGCACGGCGGCGAGCCGCTCTTCATCGAGGCGGATCAGGCGCTGATCCATCGCATGATTGCCAATTTGTTCGATAACGAAATGAAACACCTTCCCTCGGCCTGCACAGTCGACCTGCGGCTGATGGCCCAGGACGGGATGGCCTTGTTCGTACTGGAAGACGATGGGCCGGGCTTCGACGCGGAGGTATTGCCTCATCTGTTCGGGCGCAGGGTCAAGGGAAAAGGCTCGACCGGCCACGGGCTTGGCCTGGCGTTTGTCGATGCGGTGGCGCGCGCCCACGGCGGAACGGCGACTGCCAGCAATTGCGAGAATGGCGGAGCGCGGATCGCGATCACGCTGCCGCTGGCGTCCCAGAATCCCTCCTGATCCGTCCCCTGGTTCGCGTAAATCCGGAGCCTGTTCCTCTTCCGATCCGTGACGTGACTATTTTCTAAAAAGTGCTGAAACGATTTTGTGGGTTCCGCCACTATACCCTGTGCGGCGGCTCAGAGACTCGGCAATCCGCTCCATGAAAAGCCATGCAATCCAGCGCGAACGAAGGTTTGCGGCGCCAGCCAGACAAGCAGATTCGGGCATTGGTAGTCCGCGTGAACTCATCCGGTTTCACCACTCAAGAGGCTTTCTGATGGTTTCCCCAGAGTACAAGAACGCGGCGAACGACGGCACCTGCCTGCGAGAGAAGCTCCCGCCGCTCCACGTGCTCTTCCCGTGGAAGCCGCGGACGGGCGATCTGGACAAAGCTGAAGTCAAGTTCATCGACAAGTTCAAGCTGGCGATCAAGCCTGCGGCAGCTGTGCCGAGGATACTGAGTACCGCCGAACTTCGCCAGCTCTATATCGGCACATCGGTTCCGGAACATCGTTATCTGGCTCCCGCGCTGACCAGGGCAGCCAGCTCCCGCGCAGTGGCGCCGCACCCGGCGAAATGGATTCCAGGTCTCTCTGAAGCGGACCTTTCGATCGTGGTGAAGGCCTGGCTGAACACCAACCGCTCGACCGAGTACGAGAAGTTGTCTTGCATCGGGCTGGACCCGGAGAGCGGGCAACTGACTGCCGTGCTCAATCTGAAACAGGGCAGAGGATACTCCGGCGGGCCGGAGACGGCCGGAAGCCGGGAGTACGTTGCCTTTTGGATGGACCGGGGCTTGGGATTCGAATACCGGGGGACGGCATCGGTTGGGGTGCACGACTTTGGATGCCTTCCGCAGGCCGGCCTTGAGTACGCTGTCTCGCTGCCGGCAGATCTTCTCACTCAGTTGCGCACTCGCGGCGAAGGCGCATCGACGGTGAAGGTGCGAGCCGTGCTCAGTTGGAATACGCCGCCCTCCACCACAGACCCCTACGCGCCGGTTGTCTGGGGCGACGTTGTGCAGTGCCGCATCCCGATTCCACCCCGCCGGATTGGCAGGAGCTTCGCAATCGGTACCAGGGAGATCGAGGAAGGCGACCGCACCTTCATTCTGTATCTCTCGGATCGCAGCAACGCGAACCATGAAGATCGCGCAGCATCGACTGGCTTCCCCCAAGCAGACGGAGTCCGCTATTCAAGGCGGGCTCCGTCTGCAGCCACAGAAGAGAGGGGAGGATCTGAATGATAAAAAGTGCCATTTTCCGGAGTTTTGCTCAGTGTGCACTCGCCGTCCGGCGCGCCGTCTCTCTCTTGTCCAGGGCGACGCCAAGGCTGCGCAGGCAGATCCGCATCACTCCGGTTTCAACTTCCTATATTGAAAAAGTCATTGGTGGGGTGTAAGGCGATGGAGCAAAAGATACGGGCATCCGAGGGGAGCTTCGAGGGGATTGGCGGCGAGTGTGAGCGGCGGGAGGCTCTCAGCCCAAGGGAGCAGGCTGGGCAAGGCTCCCCGCTGCTGGAGGGCGTGCTCAGGCTGGTCTGGCTCGGGCTCAAGCTGTTGAACACCATCTTCCATCGCTGGTTCAACTTGTGCGAGGTGGGCATGGAAGAAGTTTTCTATGCCTTGATGGTGCCGCGCTTCTTCGCGGAATTGGAGACGGTTCCAGTGGCCGCTCGGCAGCAATCGGCCGCCCTTTATTCCCATCACCTTATGGAAGAGAACGACTTTGTGCGGCCGGCAGATTCCCAGGATAGGTCAGGGTATCGGCCGGAGCCCACGATCTCATGGAGAACACCCTGGTTGTACCTGGTACTTATTTTGCTGGTCTGGTTGCTTTTGTTCTGACACGGCTGCGAGCCCTCTCGGGGGCTCGCGACTGGGAGTGTTCGGGGGAGGAGGCGTCATGTGGCTTGGCCGAAAGCAAAGCGAATTGAGAGCCAGTGAAAGCCCTCGGAGTACCGCTCTGCACCTTCATTACACTGGGCAGCCGCTGGTGACCGTGCGCGGCCCCGTCACGGGAAGCGCCTACAGGTTCTCTTCCGTGCAACCGGTGCAGCCTGTCGATTCGAGAGATGCAAAATTCCTCCTCGGCAGCCCTCTGTTCAGGCTCTCCCGATGAGTCCCGCGGCTCTCCATGCGGCTCCTCAACGCGGCCCCGCCCCGCGGCGGCCGGTGCGGCCTACTGCGCGAGCGCACGGGGTTCATGTGCCTGCAACCTCGAAAATGCTATACTTGGGACCATTCGCTTCGGCGGGGTCGGTATTGCAATTTCATTCATTTGATGCAGGTTACGTTGATAACCTCTGTGCTGGTGACCACCAGACGCAGGAGCACTTCGTTGCCTATTTTTCGGGGTTACTTCATCTCAAGCTGCGTTCGCGGCTCGACTCCCCTCAGGCCATTGAAGATGTGCGTCAGGAGACCTTTGCCCGCGTCTTCTCGGTCCTGCGCAAGGAGGGCGGCCTGCGCCAGCCGGAGAGCCTGGGTGCGTTTGTGAATAAAGTCTGCAGCAACGTGCTTCTGGAACACTATCGCGCTTCGAGCGGTGGCGAGTCGCTCGATGTGGAGGGGCGGCCCGAGCTGCCCGACAAAAGCGCCAATGCACTGGACATCGTCGCCGCCAAGCAGATCAAAGACAAAGTCCGCGAGATCCTGCTCGAACTGGAGCCGCGCGACCGCTCGCTGCTGAAGGCCGTCTTTCTCGACGAGCGCGACCGCGACGAAGTGTGCCGGGAGTTTGGCGTGGATCGCGACTATCTGCGGGTGCTGCTCCACCGCGCCAAGCAGGAGTTCAAGACCGTGTATATAAAGCGCATTGGGAGCCAGATAGCTCTGGGCGCGAATGCCTGAGTGGCGCACATCGGCGGGAGTTTTGAAACGATTTGCCGCTAGCTGCCACTATCAAGAGTTGCACCAAGTTGGGGATTGAGTCTATGGATCATAGCGAAGCTTTAGAACAGATGGCCGCCGAGCGCTATCTCCTGAACGAGTTGACGCCGGATGTGCGCGAAGCCTTCGAAGCGCACTTTTTCGAGTGTCCGGACTGTGCTCTGGATCTTCGCGCCGGAGCCGCATTTGTCGAAGAGGCCAAGGCCCAGTTGCCCAAGCTGGCTGGCGCCTCGACTGCTGCCGAGCCGGCTCGGCAGCGCGAATCCAGACGTTCGTGGTGGCTTGGATGGCTTCAGCCAGCATTCGCCGCTCCGGTCTTTGCCACATTGCTGCTGGTTGTTGGTTACCAGAATCTGGTCACCCTTCCGGCGCTTCGGGCTTCAGCAGACCAGCCTCGGCTTCTTCCCTGGACTCCTCTGCACGGTGCCACGCGCGGCGGTGCAGCCCTGAACGTCACCGCCGATCGTCGTCACGGAGTTGCGCTTCCTGTGGATCTGCCTCAGCAGCCCAGCATGGGCGCTTACGCCAGCTACTCCTTTGATCTGTATGATCCGCAGGGAAAGCTTGCCTGGACCGGCACAGCCGCCGCAGGCAATACCAATGAGGACCAGCGGCTCTCGGTGATGATTCCCGGCGCAATGCTCAAGAACGGCGCGTATACGATCGCGATCTCCGGCGTCGCGGCTCATGGCGAACGCACTGAAATCGACAGATATGTCTTCGAGCTTCAACTATCTGATTGACGCATCCGGACGAAGACCATAGAATTCTCTCGAATATAAAAAGGATGGTTCAATACGCCTATGTCTGAACGTGTGCACAAATACCATGCCGAAGCGTCTGCCCTGAAAGGCCATCTGATCCTTCCGATCTCGCAGGAGATCGAGCCGCAGGTTCATGCGAAACTTCCGGAGAAGGGTGGATATCTCACGCAGCGCGCCGAGATCTTCCGGCTTGAGTCGATCATCAGCTTCCGCTCGGCGTACACCCATGTCGGCGGCAACCTCAGCGACAAGACGGGTGGCGGCCACACTACTCTGACCACCACGGTCGTCGAAGGCCTCAATGTGATGGAGGTTGTGACGGCCGACCGCATCGTTGGGCAGATGATCACCGAGCATCCTCTGGAGGGATTTATTCCGTCGATCTCCTTCCTCGGCACGCGCATTGAGAATCTGCGCATCGCCGGCCAGCCGGTCGAGTTGCACTTTGATCGCGACATCTTTGGCCCCGAGCCGATCGACGACCTGCCCTATACCCATGATCCGGGCTTTGTGAGCCGCGTCAATCGGCAGTATGAACGCATTCTCAAGAACAAGAACCTGCCAACGTCGGTGCAGGAACGGTACAATCGACTTTCCTCTACTCTTCGCGCCTCGGAGGAGGTCGAATGTTCACTGATCGACCAGGTAGCTGGATTTGTCCCTGGAACAATCTCTGGAAACGTGATCACGATTCCCGGCTTTGGCACCATCACGCTGGCCAAGCTGAGAGTGAAGCACGAGGAGCCGCACGAACAGACGAAGGTTCCCAAAAAGACCACCTTCCATCTGACCATGGTGGACCTCAAGCTGGGCTGCGCAGCCTCTGGCGACGTGCCGATCGGAAATGGCACATCCAACGGCGGTGGGACCGGAGGATAGCTCGTGCGATCCTCCAACAGGCTGGCGAGGCCATAAATGCAGCATCGAATCTGAAGGAAATCAAGGCGTGTTTTGGACACGTTGGTCGGAGTTTTCCGCCTTGGTTTCCACATGTCGTTTCGGTACTATTGCTGTTACTGCTTATTCCTATCAAAGATACGCACCCTGGTAGCGCCGAGGCGGCGTACGATCGAACTCGGCAGTTCTTTTTGCGTGGCGAACTCGCCATTAGCCAGCAAGAAGCTGAACAAGGATACCAGCGGTTCAATGGTTCCGATCCCGAATGGGCATCAAAATTCCAATTGCTGGAAGCCGAGGCGATGGTGTGGCGCGGAATGAACGAGGATGCGCTCCGGCTTCTCTCACAGCAGTCGTCAATTCGGGTTAATCCAGGAGCCACCGTTCAGAGGCTTACGCTTGAAGCTGCTGGCTTGGCCCGTCTTCGACAATTCTCCGCGGCGAATCAAAAGCTGACGGAGGCCAAAAGCATCTGCGAAGTCGGAGGTTATGCAGCCTGCGGAGCCTTGCCACGGGTGCACGGTATCTTGGAGATGATGCGCGGACACTACCCAGAGGCGCAACAGTGCTTTCTCGAAGCTCTCTCTTTTGCCCGGACGCACCATGATCGGTGGTTGGAGGCAACAGCGCTCGTAAACTTGGGCTGGGCCTCGCTTCAAAACGAGCACTATGACGAAGCCGTGGGCTGGTCATGGTCCGCGCACAGAAATGCAATGGCACTGAGCGCGGAGGGCTTGGCTCAAATCGCCTCAGGCAATCTTGGATGGGCGTACTACCAGTTGGGGGATAACGAAAGAGCCCTGGAACACTTCTTAGAAGCCGAGAAGGCGGCCGCAAGTCTTGGAGACATACACTACGAGATCAAATGGATAAGTAACGCCGGGTATATCTATCACGATACCGGCGATTTGAACCGTGCCACGCAATCCTACATCCGGGCTCTCTATCTGGCAAAGCAGATCAACAGCAAAGAAGATATCGTAAATACGCTGGAGGATCTGGCCCAGGTTTCGGTGGAGACTGGAAAGCTGGATGATGCGAATAGCTATCTGACCCAGTTGGTTCCGATGGAGAGCCCATACAGCAAGCGGCTGAATGCGCAAATCATGTTGACTCAGGGAATGTTGGCTGCCGCCCAAAACCAGAACCAACGAGCTGAGGTGCTTATTCGCGCAGTCCAAAACAACCCAGTAAGTCCAACCATGACGCGGCTGGACGCGGGGGAAGAGTTGGCCAAGCTATTTGAGAGGCAAGGGAAGAAGGGAGATGCTGAACGGACCTACAGGTCCACTCTGGACAGTTTCGAGTCGGCGCGGGCGCAACTTCGGAACGAAGACTCCAGGCTTCCCTTTGCCGCCAACGCCACCAGTATCTACGATCACTACATCCATCTGCTGGTTGAGGAAGGGAAAAGTGACCAAGCTCTAGCTGCGGCCGATCAGAGTCGCGCACGGACGCTGGCGCAAGGCCTTGGAGTGGTCGAGAGCAAGGCTTCTTTCCGGCCTGCGACGCTGAATCCCCGCGAGATCGCCCGAGAGACTGGCGCAACGCTGCTCTTCTACTGGCTGGGTGACAAGGGGTCCTACCTTTGGGCGATCACGCCGGCGAAGACTACACTTATCGAACTTCCTCCGCAGAAAGAGATCATCGCGCGGGTCGAGCGTTATCGCAAGGTGCTGCTTGACGTAGAAGATCCTCTGCAAGCCCGCAATGAGGATGGAAAGGCACTCTATCAACTGCTCGTGGCTCCGGCTGCGAAGTTGATCCGCCGCGATGCTCCGGTGATGATTCTGGCAGATGGTGCGCTGAGCAAATTGAACTTTGAAACTCTACTGGTTCCTGGCCCGAGTTCCGTGGCCGGCCAGCCTTCACAAGGGGGCCTGGAGTTTCATTACTTGCTCGACGATGCGACGCTGCTCTCGGCTCCATCGCTGGCTATGCTCGCGGCTGCCAAGCCTGCGCGGAATACTGATCGCAGGTTGCTCCTGCTCGGCGATGCAGTTTCTCCCAGCCAGGACTATCCCAACCTGCCTCTCTTTGGCGTCGAGATGAGCCAGATCAAGAAGCACTTCCCGGCACAGCATCTATCCGCCTTCGCAGGCCAGCAAGCGACTCCGGCAAACTATCTCGCCAGCAATCCGGCGCAGTACTCCTATATTCATTTTGTCGCTCATGCGGTTGCCAGCCGCACGGACCCGCTGGACTCCGCCATCATACTCTCGGGCTCCGCGCTTTCCCGTAGCAAAGCCAGTGAGGATTCCTTCAAACTCTACGCGCGCGACATCATGCAGCATCCCATCGATGCGCGGCTGGTTACGATCTCAGCCTGTTATGGCAGCGGCACGCGCTCTTATGCGGGAGAAGGATTGGTCGGGCTTTCGTGGGCGTTCCTGCGCGCCGGCGCGCATAGCGTCATCGGTGCACTGTGGGAGGTCAGCGACGATTCTACGCCGCAGCTGATGGACACTCTCTATCAGGGCATCGAACACGGCCAGACCGCGGCGGTCGCTCTTCGCAACGCCAAACTCGCGTTGCTGCATTCGCAGAGCAAGTTTCATCGGCCGTTTTATTGGGCGCCATTTCAGATCTATACGCGGCGGTAAGATGCCGGGGCGCAGTTCTCGATCGCCTTTCG
>Ga0302322_100001836_pt1 | contig 17702 bp, 14 predicted proteins | sample Fen_T0_2_FD_203757 | JGI IMG/M metagenome (GOLD analysis project Ga0302322, IMG submission 203757) | Peat permafrost microbial communities from Stordalen Mire near Abisko, Sweden - Fen_T0_2 | ecosystem: Environmental > Terrestrial > Soil > Wetlands > Permafrost | place: Sweden: Abisko... | reverse complement strand
CGCCATACCAAGCAGTCCACCCTCGGAGTTGGTGTTCACCGTGAGCGACAGAAACGTGGTGGCGGTGGGAGTGGTGGTGTTCGGGAACACGCGCGCGGCCCCAGTCTTCTGCAGCACGAACCAACGTGTGTTGTCGCCCGGTGCCTGCAGCATCGCGAGTGGCTGATCTAGCGACACCCCCGCGAACACCTGCTGCAACGCGATGGTGTTACCAGTATTGCTCGGCGTCTTCGAAGGCGCCACGCACGTCGTGTTCGACGGCCGCACATCGAGACCGACGACCGGAGCGGCTGCCTGCGTGGTAGCACTGCCCGTGTTGGAGAACGGCCCAGCGTTGCCCGCCGCATCCACCGCCCGCACTCGATAGCTGTACGACGTTGACGCCAACAGGCTCGTATCGCTGTAGTTCATCCCACTCGGCGTGGCGATCTGCGTAAAGCTCGTGCAGCCCGCCGCTTGGCACCGCTCGAGCCGATAGCCCGTCACGCCCACGTTGTCGGTCGCCGCTGTCCAGCTCAAATTGATCACGATGTTCGATGCGGCCGTCGCGCTCAAACCGCTCGGCGCCGTGGGCGACTGTGTATCCGCTGCCGCCGGCGTCGTCGCACTGCCCGTGTTGGAGAACGGTCCAACGTTGCCCGCTGCATCCACCGCGTGTACTCGGTAGGTGTACGACGTTGACGCCGATGCGGTCGTGTCGCTGTAGCCCGTCCCGCTCGGCGTGGCGATCTGCGTAAAGGTCGTGCACCCCGCCGCTTGGCACCGCTCCAGCCGATAACCCGTCACACCAACGTCGTCGGTCGCCGCGCCCCAGCTCACATCGATCTGGCTCGAGGACACCACGTTCGCCGTCAGCATACCCGGCGTGCCCGGCAGCGTCGTATCCAGCGGCGGGGTGTTGTTCGACGAGTCGCCGCCGCTGTGGCAACCGGCCAGCAACGCAACCACACAGACGAGCAGAGAGTGGTGGGGCAAACGCATCGGCAGTTCATCCTTGATCTAAAGTCATGCTGCGTATTCGCGAGGCCAAAGGCAAGGCACTCTAACGTCGGTATCCGCCGACACTGTGCGGTTTCCCACACTCCCCCGCGGCTTGACCCACCGCAGCGGCTCTGCAAAGGTTCGCGCAATGAACGGCACCCGCTGTCCCAATGTCGCATTCGGCAACGCCGTAGTCGGCGCGGCGCTCGCACTCGTCACGGCTTGCACGATCAATCCGGTAACCGGCAATCGCGAACTCGCGTTGATCTCCGCCGATCAAGAAATCGAGATCGGCCAGGAGCAATACGCGCCATCGCAGCAGATGCAAGGCGGTGACTACGCGTTCGACCCGGCGCTCACGACTTACGTGCGCGGAGTCGGCGCGAAGCTCGCGGCAGTCAGCGACCGGGCCCTGCCGTATGAATTCGTGGTGTTGAATAACTCGGTGCCAAACGCCTGGGCCTTACCCGGCGGCAAGATCGCAGTGAACCGCGGGCTGCTCACCGAGCTGCATTCCGAAGCCGAACTCGCCGCCGTGCTCGGTCACGAGATCGTGCATGCTGCCGCGCGCCATGGCGCCATCGCGATGCAACGCGGGCTGTTGCTCGGCGCGGTCGTGTCGGGGATGCAAGCCGCGGCGCGAGGCGGCAACTTCGCGGGCCTTGCGGTCGGCGCGGCGGGCGTCGGCGCGCAGTTGATCACTCAACACAACGGCCGCGAGAACGAGCTCGAGGCGGATCAATACGGCATGCAGTACATGTCCCGTGCCGGATACGATCCAACCGCCGCCGTCACGTTGCAGGAAACGTTCGTGCGCCTCTCGCAGCAGGCTGGCGACCAGGGCCGACTGGCCGCTTTGTTCGCGAGCCATCCACCCTCGACAGAACGCGTGGAAAAGAACCGGGCGACCGCCGCAAGTCTGCCAAGAAGCGGCGACATGGGCCGCGAGCGTTATCAGGCCGCGACGGCTGCGCTGCGACAGCGTCAACCGGCCTACGACGCCTACGACAAAGGCCGCGCGGCACTCGTCGAGAACAAAGTCGCCGACGCCGAGCGATTCGCACGAGAATCGATGCGGTTGTTGCCGGGCGAAGCGCAAGTTCACGCATTGCTCGGCGACATTGCGCTGCAGGAGAAACGCTACGACGAGGCAGCGCGCTACTTCGGCGATGCCGTCGGCCGCAACGATCGGTTCTTCTACTACCACCTGCAAAAAGGCATTGCGCTTCGACAGCTGCGCCAGTGGGACCCGGCACGCGCCGAGCTAGAACTTAGCGTCAAGTTACTGCCGACTGCGGACGCGTACTTCGCGCTCGGCGGGGTCGCGGAGCAGCGCGGCGACCGCGCGGCCGCGCTGGAAAACTACGGGCGCGCGGCGCAATCCGAAGGTGCCGCGGGCAAGTCTGCGCAGGATGCGACCGTGCGGCTGGATCTGCCGACGAATCCCGGCAAGTACCTTACCGCGCGCGGCACACTCGATGGCAACGGTGAGCTGATCGTCGAGGTAGCGAATCCAACCCGTGTTCCAGTCGCCGACGTACTAGTGGCCGTGCGGTACACCGATGCCCAGGGCGCCGCTCGCGAGCAGAGTCGGCAACTCACGGGGCAGCTGCCGCCCGGTCAAGCGTTGCGTCAGCCGATGGGCTTGGGGCCGTTCGCATCGACGGCCACGTTCGAAGTCTCAGTAGCGGCCGCGCGCGTGCCACCGCCGCCGTAGCGCAGCGCGGTTAGTCCTCTACCGCGAGGTTCACGATCTGGTCGAGCTTGAACGTGTAAGTTCGGCAGCCGGGGCGCAGCGTGGCGGTGTCTTCCCAGCCTTTGTAACGCGACCGCTCCAGAGCAGATAGCACCGGGTCACGAAAAATCTCGTCGGAAAGCTCAATCAGCTCGGGCTGCTGAATCACGCCCTGCGAGTCGACGAAGAAGCACGTCACGGCGTGCCCTTGCTTCGCCAATCGAACCGCCTGAACGGGGTAGTAAGGAATCGCCGTGCGCACGGGCACGAGCGGCGGAAGCGGCTGACGCTGCGGCGCCATCTGCTGCGGCGTCTCAGCCGAGTCGAGCGCGGAGCACCACCAGCCACCGACGTTCGCGAACGTGCGCCAGCTGCCGCCGAGCGTCGTGCGCCGCAAGTCGGCGTTGAACTGCCGACCCGTTTGCGGATCGCTGAACTCGAACTGGGCGCCGTCGAGGAACCAGCCCGTCAACGCGCTCCACGGGCCTGTTTTCTCGTCGTCGACGCGTGCGATGCGCGCCGCCCCGCCCGCAGCGAAGTGAAACAGCATGCGTTGATCGCCCAAATCGGGGTGCCCGTACACCACACAACCCCACGTGCCGATCGGGTCGATTCGCGCGGCACGAGCAGTACCGCCGCACAACGCGGCAAGCACCGCGATGAACGCAAGCAAAGGCGAGATGCGAGCTCGGCGAGCTATTGGTGTTCCTCCAAGATCACACTCGGTTGGAGCGTGCGCTCGTTGATCATGCCGCGAATCGTCGCCATCTGCCGCGCGTTTGGATTGATCGCAATCGCTTTCTTCAGATCCGCGTCGGCCTGGCGGTAACGGCCCTTCAGGTAGTACGCGTACGAACGATTGTTATAAGCGCGCCAGTTCTCGTCGTTGATCACCAGCGATTCGGTGCACCGCTTGATCGCGAGATCCCACTGGCCCTTCGCTGCGTAAGCTGCACAGAGGTTCGACAGGGCGCCAGCCCGATCGCGCGGCGAGGCGGGCCGTTCGAGCCCAAGCGTGGTCAAGCGAATACCCTCGTCGTATTGTTTCGCGCGGATGGCCTCGGCGCCCGCGGCCAGATACTCGTTAGCGACGCCTAGCACCGAGCGACTATCGGCCGTGGGCTTGGTTGGATCAGAGAATTGCGCAGGCTGACCCCACGTAGCGGTCGCTACGGAAAACACGGCAAGACTATGGATGACCCACCGCGCCACGTTCAGCCTCCTAACCGTTAGTATAGTACGGTGACTGAAGTTGCCGAAGCAGAACTGTTGATCCTCGCGCATATGCCGCGGTTTGCGGCGCGCGAGGAGCCGCTGGCCGCCTGCGTAGACCGCGTGCTGGCCGAGGACGTGGCCGCCGAGCGTGACCAACCCCCGTTCGACCGGGTCACGATGGACGGCATCGCGGTGATGTTTCGTGAGTGGCAGCAAGGGCGCCGGACATTCACGGTCGTCGGCACGCAACCGGCAGGCGCCCCGCCGCTCCTCGTCTCCGCGCCCGACCAGTGCGTGGAGGTTATGACAGGCACCGTATTGCCGATCGGCACGGATACCGTCATTCCCGTGGAGCGCATTACACGCACGGGCGCGGCCGCCGGCATCGCCGCCGACGCAACCGTCAAGGCGAATCAATTCGTGCACCGGCGTGCCAGCGATCGGACCGCGGGGAGCCTGGTTTTGCGTGCTGGAACTCGGCTCGGACCTCCCGAGATTGCGGTGTTGGCCGGTGCCGGGCGTGCGAGCGTACGCGTGACCGAGCTCCCGCGAGTGGCCGTGATTTCCACCGGCGACGAGCTCGTGGACGCGGGCAAGCCCATTGCCGCCCACCAGATCCGCTCGACGAACGACCGTGCGATCGAGGCGAGCCTGGCGCGGCATCGGCTGGGCGTCGTCACGCGCGCCCGGCTGCGCGACGACGCGAACGCACTGGCCGTCGCCATCGACCGGCTCGACACCGAGCTCGACGCGCTCGTGCTGAGCGGCGGCGTATCAATGGGCCAATTCGACTTCGTGCCGTCGGTGCTCGAGGAGCTCGGCGCAAGGCTTGTTCTGCACCGGATCGAACAGCGGCCGGGGCGGCCGATGTGGTTCGGCGTCAGCGCGCGGGGCAAACCGATTTTCGCACTGCCCGGCAACCCTGTGTCGACGCTCGTGTGCGTTACGCGGTATCTGCTGCCCGCGCTGCGCACGGCCATGGGGTTCGCGCCGACATCACCGGAGCTCGTCGAGCTTGCGGCACCGGTCGATGGCTCGCCGACTCTGACGTATTTCGTGCCAGTAACTCTGTCTTCGTCCGACCGGGGAACGGTGCTCGCGCAGCCGCACTTGACCAACACGTCCGGCGACTTCGTGGCGCTGGCCGGCACCGACGGCTTCGTCGAGCTAGCAGCGAAGCGCGGTACCTACCCCGCCGGCACTGTCGCCCGCCTCTTCCGTTGGTAACGCTCCACCTTCCAAGAAGAAATCAAGAAAGATCTCTCGCCAAGGGCGCCAAGAACGCCAAGGAAGAAGAGATCCGGATTGTCAGGTTATCGGCGTCTTGCCGATCGGCCACGATTTTCTTCCTTGGCGCTCTTGGCGCTCTTGGCGAGAAAATCTTTCTTCTCTTCGCCGCGCTAGAACCAGAAGGAGGCGAAGAACTCGAAAACGTCCGCGTCGAAGTTGTAGAGCGGCTCCGTGCCGGGCGTCGCCGCAATGCTGCGAAGGTCGCGGAAGTCCTGGTAGTCGAACATGAAGTGGTCGAACACGATGTTCAGCGAGCCTTTCTCGATGAACTTCCAGCCGCCCTTCATGATGTCGTACGTGGCGCCTATGCTTATGGACTGGCTCGAGAACGTGCTGAGCTCTTTGTCGCGCGCGATGAAGTTCTGATAGTGCGAGCGCGGAAACAGGTCGGCGTAGAAGTTGCCCTTGGTCTGCGAGTACGATCGAATCTTGCCGTCGAACGTCCAGCGGTCGACCGGATGCGTATAGCCGATCTCGAAGGTGCCGCCCTTCACGCCCCACGTGTCGTGGTAATCCCTGTACTCGGCCGATAGCGCAGCGCGCCACGGCAAGTAGTAGCGCATTCGCAGGGCAGCGGCGTCACTCGTGTGCGTGCGCGGGTAAATCTCACGTTCGTAGCTGTAACCGATGGGGCTGCCGGAATCGACGTACCGCACCTGACGGTACGGGTTGTTCAGGAAGCCCTCGTCCGTGATCGTCTCAAACGATAGCCCGACCAACAGGTTCTTCGTGAGGATCTGCGAAACACCGAGCCGATAGCTCTGCATCTTCACCGTGTCGCGAAACGTGGCATCGCCGCGCCGGCGCACTTCGTTGTTACCCAACGAGTAACCGAGCGAAATCGTGGTGAGATCGCCGAAAACATCCTGACTGACGCCAAACGTGTACGTTTTGGCACTGTAGTCGTTCTCTTCGCTGCTGATGACGCCGAGATTCATTGTCCAGCGATCGTGCAGATAGTCGAACCCAATTGACTTCTGGGTGCGCTGTTCCTTGTACGGGCTTGCGGTGGTGATGACGTCGATCGACGCACTGCTGACTCTGTCGACGTAATAGTTCGCTGACACCGAGAACTTCTGGGCGAACTGTTTGCGGACGAGCAGCGAAGGCCCCTGAATCGTAACGCCACCACCGTCGTACGAGTGCAGCAGCACGTCGGCGCGATCTTCCGGCAACACGCCGGCTACGCCGCTGCGCCCGAGCATCAATAGCAACAGACCGACTACGATTCCGCGCGTCACAAATACCTCAGTTGCAGCCGCAGCCGCCGCCCGCTCCACCCGTCGCACCACGCGCGCCCTCGCGCGCGTCATGCACGTGATCGATATAGGCACTCGAAACCGGATTGGGATCGAGCGACATGATCTTGTCCGCCATGTGATCGCGCTCGTAGGGCTTGACCCACGGCTCGATGCTACAGCCGCCCAAAACGCAAGCTGCGAGCGTCGCAAACGCGGCGCTCGTCACTGCACGACGAATACGGATGTTTGCCATAGCTTCACTCGCGCAGCAGCGTGCGCACCTCGGTCTGGTAGTCGTTTTCGTAGCCGGCCTGGTAACCATGATGGAGGTACCGCATGGTGCCGTCCTTCGCGACGATCACGGTGGTTGGCATCGTCTCCACCTTGTACAGCTTGCTGACTTCGCTCTTCGTGTCGAACAGCACCGGGAACGACACGGGAGTCTCGGCGAGCCACTTCTTGACGCCGTCCGGGTTGTTCTCGACGTTCACAGCCAGCAGCTTGAATCCGAGCTTGTTGTAGCGCTGAGAGAGCGCTTCGAGCTTCGGCATCTCCGCGCGACAGGGAACACACCATGTGGCCCAGAAGTTGATCATCACCACTTCGCCCTTGAACTCCGCGAGTGAGACCTTTGAGCCGTCGCGCGATTGCAGCGCGAAACCGGGTGCAGGACCTTTCACTGCGTCGGCCGCCCAAGCCAGGGACGCCAGGAGAGCACTCAAGACGATAACTGAAAACGCGCGCAACATTGGCTACCTCCGTGTCTGCCGAGCCCTAGAAGAAGAACGTCACGCCCACATGAGCACCGAGGTTGTGGGCCGTCTTCGCTTTACCCAACAAATCGATGTCGAAGATCTGATCGCCGACGTCGGCGTGAATGGCAAGCCAGTTCAGTGGCATCACGCGGATACCCGCTCCCAGATTCAAAGTGAACCGGTCGTCGCCTGCAAATTTGGTCTTGCCTACGCCGCCGATCAGATACGTCGCAGTATTCCACGCGCGCTTTTTACCGAAGAAGCCTTCGCCTGGAAGGATGTCGTATCCCACCTGAACGTTATAGTACGAGTAGTCACGCTCGGCATCTGTGAGCAACTGCGCAGCGCCACTGAGGCGCTCGAAGCTAGTGAGCCCGACCTTCGTCTGCCCGGCATCGAGCTGCAAGAAGAACTTGTCGGTCAAGTGATACGCAAGCGTAAGACCAGTAACGGTGTTGACGCCGAAGTCCTCGACGCTGAGATCGCCCGCAAAGATACCCACCTCGAAATCCGACTTCCTGATCTTCGGAACGGTGATCTCGCGCCGTTCGACATCGGGCTCGATAACAGGCGGCTGGCCGCTGTCGTCACTGCGCACGAGCCGGTCGCGGCCACAGCCGCTCAAAACGGTGACGGCAAGCGCCAGCGTCAAAAGAAGAACGACACTCCTGCCTTCCATTCTCGTATGTCCTCGTTATCGTTGCGGCTCGTGAACACGACATGCGCCTTGTACTCGGCGCGGAACACGAACCGGCGCGAGAGGTACATGCGCATGCCTGCACCTGCCAGCGCGAGCGAATCCGTGCGATCGACCGTGGCGACCAACGTCGCCTTCGGATGAGTAGTGATGGCGCCCGCACCGAGCGTGAAGTACGGCGAGATGCGCTTGTCGGGATACATGAGGTGCACGATGTTCATGCTCCACAGCGTGCTGTCGGAGAATTGCCCGATCGACTGGGAGAACCACACCTCGCCCGAAAGATTCGGCGAGAAGCTGTGTGCGGCGTAGGTCGCGATGACGTTCGCGCCACCAAAGTCGCCATACAACGCGCCGAACTCCCAACGTCGGGCCGCGTAATCCTCGAGACCGGGCTCGGGCAGGTTGAACTCCTCGCCGTTGGGGTCCAGCGTGGTCTTCAGCTGATCGCGGTGTACCCAACCTTCCTTGCCGCGCGGCACTCGGACCTTGAACCAGTCCGTGCGCCGGAACAAAAGCTCTATCTGCTCGCCTCGTTCGGCCACGAAGAAGATCGGATAGCCCACACCAGGGCCCGTGTGAAGATCGATGTAGGGATCCGCGATCGCGACCTCCCGATAGTGCCGTTCCGCGCCTGCTGCTGTAGCTGCGACGAAAAGCTGGCAAAGCGACAGAACGAGCCACCATCGACGCATCACATCACCGGAGCCTTGAACGGGTCGTTGTAATACTGCGCGCCGATGTCGAGCCATTCGGCGATCAAGCGCAACTCGTCCTTGGAAAGATAGTTGGCGTGCGACTGCCCCGGGCAGCCCGTGCCACCGGCGTCGAAGCAGCTAAAGAACGGCGACACCCGCGCACCGCCGGCGCTCATCGGAGAGCCGATCGACACGGGCGCCGTGATCGGATTGCCCATCGCGTCCGTGCCGATCACCACCTGCTGATCGACGAGGGCGCCGTTCATGAGCACTTGAGCGTTGTCACCGAATAGGAGCTCACGGTACGAGTTGAACTGATCTGGTTCGTCGGCCGATAAGCCATCCGAGAGGTCGAGCTGGCCCGCGGGCACCATCGCCTGGTTCATCGCATTGACCGGCGCGTGGCAACCGCCCTGCGAGCAGGTGTGATCCTCGAGCACCGTCATCGTCATCGGATCGATAACTTGGCGGGGCGTGTTCCAAAGCGGATGGATGTGCGTCTCGTAGTTGATTTCGATGCGGCACGACGGCGCCCATTTGGCAATGCAGTTCGTGCTCACCGGAGCCGGCGTAGTCAGGTTCGTGTAGAGATACGAGAACGATGCAGCAGGTGTGGCCGCGACCGAATCGGTCCACACGTCATCGAATTTTACGTCGACGCTCGGGATGAGCGCGGCGCAATTCGTTTGGCAGCTCACGCGCGTGCGCGTCTCGGCCATCGTTTCACCGGCGTCCGGCGAGAACGTCGAGACCGAGTTCTTGAACGACACGCCGGTGCTCGGCGCGCCCGCGTATACGGCGTTGAACGCATCGCTACGGCCGTGTGACAGAGTGACCGCCGGCGCCACCGCGGGCGCGTGGCAGCCATTGCACTTCAGCTCCTGGCCCGGGATGACCTGCAGCCAGTTCTGATGCCGCGCCGTAATGCGTCGGCCGTTCGCATCGAGCACACTGATGGCGATCGCCACGTTGGCCGGCACCTTCACGCGCACCGAACCATCCGGCTCGATCGGCGCATAACCCAAAATCTCGCGCATACCCTGCTGGATGTTCGGGCCGAACGCAGTGTTCTTGATATTTACATCCTTGGGATCCGGAATCGCCACGGCTTTCTCGACGCGCAGGAAACGCGCCGGCCGGTTGGCAACCGGTGTCACGACGGGATCGGCGACGTTGCCGATGTTCACCGATGCGGCTCCGTCCATGTCGTAGACGCTGCGAATGTTCAGAACGCCAACGCCCTCGTTGACGAGCTTCGCGTCGAAATCGACGCCCGCGATCTTGTCCGCGATCGACTGCGGATTCGTGCGCGGCTGCGCAGCCACGACATCGCCGATCAGCACGCCCTCTTCACCGGTCACGATCGGCAGCTGCGTCTGCGACTTCGGGTCGTACATCCAAATGCCGTACAGCGGCGGCGCCACGACGGGAGCCGGAGTCGTTACCGCGAGCTTGTCGTCCGTGCAGGGTACGAAAATCGTCTTGGTCGCGTCGGCCGGATCGGGTTCCGCGAGCCGGCAGATTTCCCAGCTCACGAGCACTCGGCCCGTGCCATCCCACAGCGGGAACGCCGAGCTGAACCGCCCGCCCTTCGACGGCGGGAGATCCGTAGTCACTTGATTCGGTGTGGCAGGCGTCTGTGCCGGCCCCGCCATGCCGGGGAACGCGGCCACGGGCTGCGTGTTCTCGACGTACGTCTTCGTGTCGATGACCGTCACGGCGCCGCCGAGCTCCGGATGGTCGAATTGCCGCACGATCGCCATGATCTTGCCGTCCGACATCTCGCGCGGATCCATGAACTGCACCGCTGTGTTGTTCGTGCCGGTCAGGTGACTGCGCGCTCCGTATACGAGCTCGAGCTGCGTGCCGTCCGGATTCATCTGATAGAGATTGATGCCATTGACGCTGCCAGCGTGATCCCAGCGGCTGAACAGCACTTTGCCGTTCGCGAGCACGATCGGATCGTAGTCACTGCTTTGGTTGAAGGAAACCTGGTGCACGTTGCTGCCATCGTTGCCCATGACGTGCAGTACGAACGCGGGCCTCTTCCGATTCTCGTCACGTGCGTCGAATTGCGGCTTGCCTTCGTCGAGCAGGACAGCCTTGGCCTGTCGTTGACGAGTCGAGACGAACAAGATGCGGCCGTCCGGCAAGTAGTGCGGCGAGATGTCCTGGCCCGCTTCCGCCGTGATGTCCGACGCGATGACGCGATGCAGCGTGTCCGTCGCGAAGGTGTACTCCCAGATCTTCCACGTGGGCTGCTCGTCGTCGTTCTTGTTTGGATCGAACGGGCCACGCATGGCGAACAGCACTTTCTTGCCATCGGTCGATATCTCGACGCCCATGACGTCGCCTTGCCCTTGCGTCTCGCTGATCGTGACATTGCGCTCCACCGCCGTCGGCGACGCGCGATCGCGCACATAGAGATCGGTGCCGACGTTGAAGCGCAGGATCTCCCGCACGTCTGTCGGCGTTTGCAGCTTCATGTCCTTATCGAACAGCGGGCCTTTCGTATAGGCGATCGCAAAGTCCGGCGCGACCGGGTCGGGCTGCTGACCGCTGCCGACGCCGACGCTGCCGTCGCTCGAGCCGCACGCGGCGAGAAACACCGCCGCGACTCCAACGAGCGCGAGTTGTGCGCAGACGCGCAGCTGCTCAATCACGACGATCCTTGTGTGCTGGCTCATGGAAAGTCCCTCTCCATTCGTGAATCCGAGGCGAGGGTCTACCCTTAAGCTCTGTACGTACATCAACGGCTAACTCCGCACATGCGCGAAACGCGCGTCCAGCGCGTGTCGTGCGTTTGCATAATCCTGTGGGCCGCCGGCCCACCATGCGACTTAATGTCGGCGCCCCGTCATCATGGGCATCGACACCAACTCCTACCGTTAACGTAGTCACAGAACCATTCCGGATCGAACCTCTAAAAAAATGTGACCCACCTCTCCGAACGATCGAACTACGACGCAGAACATGCCGAACGACTTCACTAAACATCCGTGTGTTGTCGCATCACACACTCCTCGCGTGCACTCGATCACCGCGCGGAGCTTACACGCGGGGTAGGGTTCACTTGAAACCGTCGCCAATTCGAGACGTCTGTGATTTCCCACATTACGCGTCGGTTTTTTTTGTGTTTTTATTCGCCCCGCATTGCGAGGCAAGTGGCATCAACCAACGGGACGGTCGTGATGATTAGCAGGATGCATTGGATGTCGATGCTCGACATGTTCGGCAGCCACCGTTCGACGTGGCGACTGTTCGTCGCGGTAGCTTTACTGCTCTGCGGAATCTCGGTCGCACTGGCCGGGCCGCGTGAGCAAGCGGCGCGAATTCATGACCGCCTTGCGGGTGTGCCTGCGAGCGATGCCGTCATCACCTCGATGGCGGCGGTGCTCCCCGGCAATCCGACGGCCGCGGCCAACATCGCGATGCAGAATCCGAACTTCTACTCCGTGACGCTGAAGAACTTCGCAGCGCCTTGGACCAACCGAAACCACGATCCGTTCGTGCCACTGAATGACTACGTCACTCTCGTGATGGGGATGGTGCGCGACGACGTGCCGTTCGATCAGATCCTGTCCGGCGACATTCTATATATGGCGCCCGGAGTTTCGCCGGGCCCTGCCGCGAGCACGAACGACCACTATGTGGCGCTCGAGACGCGAATGCGCAACCCGGCATTCAACCAGAGCGAGCTCTCGCGCACGACACAGTCGGCCACTTACGGCCTCCCGCCCGCGGCAACCGCGGGTGCGATGACGACGCGCGCGGCTTCCGAAGCGTTCTTCATCGCCGGCACGAACCGCGCGATGTTCCGTTTCACGTTGGTCAACCACCTGTGCATGGACATGGAACAGGTGCACGACACGAGCATCACACCGGACAACATTCGTTAGGACGTTTCGCGCAGCCCGGGTGGTGACAGCCGCGTGTTCCTGAACGGCTGCATCGGCTGCCATTCGGGCATGGATCCGCTGGCGCGCGCGTTCGCGTACTACAACTACGACGAGACCAGCACGCGTCTCGTCTATACGCCGGGCGTCGTCCAGCCGAAGTACTTCAATAACAACAAGACGTTTCCGGACGGTTTCATCACGCCTGATGACTCCTGGAACAACCATTGGCGCCAGGGACAGAACGCGCTGATCGGTTGGAGCTCGGGTCTGCCGGGCCAGGGTCAGGGCGCCAAGTCGCTCGGCCAAGAGCTCGCCGGCACGACTGCGTTCGCGCAATGCCAGGTCCAGAAGGTCTTCAAGACGGTCTGCTTCCACGATGCGGTCAACCAGGCCGATCGAGACCAGGTCGCCACAATGACCACCACGTTCCGTAACAACAACTTCAACCTGCGGCAAGTGTTTGCCGACTCCGCAGGGTATTGCATGGGCAACTAAGCCGGGGCCAGGGAGTCAGGACAAATGCAGTACGTAACTTCTTTCAGCGGCACGTCGCTCGTGGACGTGACGAATCGTCTCCTCGCGCCCCGCGCGCGTCTGCTCGCAGCTGGCGTGGCGCTCGTCGCAACCCTGCTCGCAGGTTGCAGCGGTGGCAGCGGCGCGCCCGTCGAGGTCGTTCCCGGTGCTGGCAGCGGCCCCGCCGCGCAGGCTTACACGGGTCCCGCGCCCTCCACGGCTGACGTGCAGGCGTTCAAGATCAATCTGTGGGACAACATCCACGCGGACAACCGTTGCGGTACGTGTCATAGCGTGTCGGGCGGTCAAACGCCGATGTTCGCCCGCAGCGACGACGTGAACCTCGCGTATGCGGCGGCCAATCTGGTCGTCGATCTCGCTTCACCGAAAGACTCCATGATGGTGGTGAAGGTCGGCGGCGGCCACAATTGCTGGCTCGCCAGCAACGCGGCGTGCGCCAGCATTCTGACGACGTGGATCACGAACTGGGCCGGTTCCACTGCCGCCGGCGGCGACAAGAAGATTCAGCTCGAGCCGCCTGTGATTCGCGATCCGGGAACGAGCAAGAACTTCCCGAATGACCAGGGCCTGCTGTATTCGACGACGGTGTACCCGATCGTGTCGCAGTTCTGCTCGCGCTGCCACAGCTCTAGTTCGTCGGTGAAGCAGCAGCCGTTCTTCGCCGAGGGGCCTGGCACCAACGCAATGGCGGTGCTGGCCGCATATGAGGCGGCCAAGCCGAAGATGGATCTCGACGACCCCGCGAACTCGCGGTTCGTGCTGCGCTTGCGCAACGAGTCCCACAACTGCTGGACGGCGAGCTGCACGAACGACGCGAACGCGATGCAAACCGCGATCACGAACTTCGCAGCCGGTATTTCGCCGACGCAGGTCGATCCGAACCTCGTCACGAGCAAGGCCACGACTTTGTATGAAGGCACTATCGCGTCCGGCGGTCATCGGGATGATTCGACCGTGATCGCGATGTACGAGTTCAAGACGGGCCAGACCTGCGGTCAGTCGATCACCGGCGCGTGCGCGACGGCGTACGACACGAGCGGCGTGGATCCGGCCATGGACCTCACACTATCGGGCGGCGTGCAGTGGTTCGGCGGCTGGGGCTTGAATTTCACGGCCGGCAAGGCGCAGGCCTCCACCGCTGCCAGCAAGAAACTGAAGACCCTGATCAACGCTACCGGCGAATACTCGATCGAAGCGTGGGTCACACCGGGCAACGTGGTGCAGGAAGACATGCGCATCGTCAGCTACTCGGCTGGCCTCACATCGCGCAACTTCAACCTCGGCCAGACGATGTACAACTACGACTTCTTCAACCGCTCGGACAAGACGGACGGCAACGGCAACCCGCAGTTGTCGACGCCTAACGCCGCCGAGGTGTTGCAGGCCTCGCTACAGCATGTCGTCGCCACGTTCGATCCTGCGACGGGTCGCAAGATCTACGTGAACGGTGTGCTCGTCGCGTCCAACGACCCGGCGCCGGGCGGCTTGCTGAACGACTGGGATGACACCTTCGCGTTCGTGCTTGGCAACGAAGTGTCCGGCAACCGCAACTGGGCAGGTGTGATTCGCCTGGTCGCGATCCACAACCGCGCGCTGTCGCTCAGTCAGATTCAGCAGAACTTCCAGGCCGGCGTCGGCGAGAAGTACTTCCTGATGTTCAGCGTCGAGCACCTGACGAACATCCCGGAGAGCTTCGTCGTGTTCGAAGGCTCGCAGTTCGATAGCTACAGCTACCTCTTCCGCAAACCGTTCTTCATCAGCCTGGACGCCACGCAGCACCCGGACATGATCGATGTTCGCGGCCTGCGCATCGGTGAGAACGGTGGTGAAGCGCCTGTGGGCCAGGCGTACGCGAATCTGAACACTCAGATCACGACGGCGCTGTACAGCTCCGACACGGGCCAGACACTGCTCGACCTCGGCACGATCGTGCCACTCGAGAAGGGTCCGGACTCCGATGAGTTCTTCCTGACCTTCGACAAGCTCGCCACGCACACCTTCAACCGGCCGGCGCCGGTCACACCGCCGCCCCCGACAGCGGTGGACTTGCCGCCGGCATCGGCGATCGGCGTGCACACGTTCGACGAGATCAGCGCCTCACTGGCCGCGCTCACGGGCGTCAGCCAGCTCGACTCGTCCGTCGCGAACACGGTGGCCACGGTGCGCCAGTCGCTGCCGGCGGATTCGGACATCAAGGCGGTGCTGGCGTCGCACCAGGTGGCGATTGCGCAGCTCGCGATCGGTTACTGCGATGCTTTGATGGAGAACCGCAACACGACGATCCCGCGTGACACGATGTTCGTGGGCTTCAACTTCGGCGCGGCTCCGGCTACAGCGTTCGCGAGCGAAAACCTGCTGTTCGATCCGCTGCTGAACCGCGTGCTCGGCAACACCCAGCTCGCGAGCCAGCCGGACAAGAACGCCGTGCGCACCGAATTGCATCAGCTAGTGAATGGCATTCCGGGTGACGGCACCCGCGTTGTCAACGATGCGGCGCGCACGCGCAACATCGCCAAAGCCGTGTGCTCGGCGGTGATCGGCAGCGCCGCGATGCTTGTTAACTAGCGCCTTGAGCTTGAGATAGAGGTACACCCATGTTGATCCGAGTAAAGAACAAGCCGCGTAACCCGAACCACCCTCTGCATGGCGGGTTGCTGACTCGCCGTCAGCTGATCGGTCAGGGTCTGTTGGCCGGCGGCGCTACGCTGCTGACGGGCGGGTTCCTGAGCCTCTTCTCGAATCCGCGAGCCGCCTACGCCGCGCTCGCGAATGACTTGAGCCCGCTTACCAATGCGTGCGGTATCAGCAATGGCGCGGGCAAGATCCCGTTCATCTGCTTCGACCTCGCGGGCGGCGGCAACATCGCCGGCTCCAACGTGCTGGTCGGCAAAGCCGGCGGTCAGATGGATCTGCTCGGCACGGCGGGCTACAGCAAACTCGGCATTCCGGGCGATCAGGTGCCGGGCGTCGTGGAAGCTACGCGCACGACCACGAGCAACGGCGACCATACGGACACGTCGCTCGGCCTCGCGTTCCACAGCGACAGCGCCTATCTGCGCGGCATGTTGACCCGCATGAGCATCGCCACGCGCGCGAACGTCAACGGCGTCGTGATTCCGGCGCGGTCAGAGAACGACACTAGCAACAATCCGCATAACCCTCTGTACGGCATCCAGAAGGCGGGCGCGGACGGCTCTATCCTGACGCTGGCCGGCTCGCAGAACTCGGTGTCGGGCGGCAACTCGATGGCGCCGCTGGCGATGATCAATCCGGCGTTCCAGCCGACGAAGGTCGATCGTCCGAGCGACGTAGCAGGCCTCGTCGACACCGGCCAGCTCGTCGGCCTCCTGAGTGCAGAGGACGCCACGGCGGTGCTCGAATCGATCTACCGCATCAGTCGCGAGCGAATGAACAACGCGGTCAGCACCGGGCTACCGATGGCGCCGATCAACCAGGATGCGGTGGTCAAAGACCTCGTGAAGTGCGGCTACCTGAAGGCGGCGGACGTCGCCGACCGCTTCGGTCACACGATCATCGACCCCAGCAAGGACCCGCTCATTGTCGGGGCCTCCGGAATCTTCAGCCAGGCGGAATTCGACACGGGGCCCGACAGCGCGGAGTTCCGCAAAACCGCTTCCATCATGAAGCTCGTGGTCGAAGGCTTCGCCGGCGCTGGTTGCATCACGATGGGTGGCTACGACTACCACAACGGTAACCGCATGGACGGCGAGGTGCGCGATGAGCGCGCCGGCAAGTGCATGGGTGCGGTGCTCGAGTTTGCCGCGCGCAAGGGCGTGCCGCTGATGATGTATGTGTTCAGCGACGGCGCCATCTCGAGCAACGGCATGGTCGACAACTCGGTCAACGGTCGCGGCAAAGGCCAGTGGACCAGCGACAACCAGGACACGGCTTCGCCGTTCTTCCTGGTGTACAAGCCCGGCGGCCGCCCGACGATCTTCACGGGCGATGGTGGCGCCCCGGCGATTCACCAGCAACTCGGCGCGTTCGCGGCCAGCGGCGATGTCGTGCGCTCGGGTACGCCCGGCGCCAACAACGTGAACCTGCTCGTCGAGCAGATCCTGCTGAACTATATGGCGCTGCACGGACAGCAGGGCCAGTTCGCGAACGTGTTCCCGAACAACGGTCTCGGCTCGAACATCGATCGTTTGATCGGGCTCGCGCCGATCGTGAACAACGTGATCACGAATCCGATCTAGCGCAGCGGTTTCCGGAAACGGAGTTTCGGTTCCTCTAAGCGTGCGACAACGGTTACCCGGCCAAGGACGGTCGGGTAACCGTTTTTTTTCGCCCTCGAACAAAGCGATCAGTTTGATCGGTCGCGCGCACAGCCCGCGATCAGCGCGAATGCAGGGTGGACTGGAGCTCGGCGAGGATGGAGAGCGCGATCGACTCGGGCGAATCCGCGCCGATGTCGAGGCCGACCGGGCCCTTGAGACGCCCGTGAAGCCGTGCCGCGCCATCGCCGAGGTCGGCAAGCAAACGTTCGCGGCGCGCGCGTGGACCCAGCACGCCGACGTAGCGATGAGCGAACGACGCGAGTTCGGCGAGGTATTTGCGATCCGTCGGCAAGTGATGGCTCATGACGATGACCGCGTCGAATTCCGTGAGCGACAGCGCCCGCCCAAGCTGCCCCGGT
>Ga0302322_100001835_pt1 | contig 17702 bp, 11 predicted proteins | sample Fen_T0_2_FD_203757 | JGI IMG/M metagenome (GOLD analysis project Ga0302322, IMG submission 203757) | Peat permafrost microbial communities from Stordalen Mire near Abisko, Sweden - Fen_T0_2 | ecosystem: Environmental > Terrestrial > Soil > Wetlands > Permafrost | place: Sweden: Abisko... | reverse complement strand
ACCCGGCAGAAAAAATGTTGACTATCAACGATCCGGTAATACAGGAATGGATCGATTTCCGTTGCTGGACATTTACTTCACGTCTGGCTGAATGTGCCCGCTTTGTGCGTACATTAAACAAAGAAATTGTCATTGAGGCCAATCCACATGGATTAGTGGGTAGTAACAGGGCATGGGAAGCCGGCATCAATCATCCCGATCTGATGCAGTATACCAATGTGATATGGACAGAGGATGACAATAACCCCCGGTGGGAAAATGGTGTCGCAATTGGTAAATTCCGTCATTTCAAACTAGGACGCACAACCCGGAATTTTATTATGACTTATTGTGAAAAATCTCAGGATTATGCTGAAAACCTGGCACTTAACAGGACTATTGGCTTTTTGGGGACTGAGATACCAGTGGGAGTGGCTAAAAAATACCTCGATTTCTGGCAGAATAATAAAGAATTGTATATAAATGTGACAGGTGCAGAAAAAGTAGCCGTTTTGCGTAGCTATCCTTCCATGGCCTATAATAACCTTGAGACACAGATCGCGGTGAACATGGCTGAACAGGCTCTGCAACAAAGGCAGATCCCCTTTGATATCATTTTCGACCAGCAACTTGGACAACTCAGTAAATACTATGTGATTGTTCTTGCAGATCAGGAAAGTCTGACCGATGAAACCATGGCGGCACTGAAAAAGTTTGTAAAAGAGGGCGGAGGTATAGTAATGACTGGAAATACCGGAACGTTCGATGGATGGAGAAGACTAAGAAAGGTTAGCTTCCTATTGGAAATGTTACAGGAAAGTGATGCGGCTGCAACCAGTAAAACAATCGGTGACAGGAAACTGATATCATTTAAATATGCAAAAGGAAAAGTTATATACATTCCCGAATTGATTCCTCCAAAAGGAGAAATCAAACTTGGATTTGAATCTGTCTGGATGATGCCCGAAAATGCAAATGAACTGGATTCGGCAATAAACAGGGTTTCGGGAAAATTGCTCCCCGTAATGGTATCAGCCCCTGGATGGATAGGTGTTTCGCATGATACCCAACAAAACAGGGAAATTATTCATCTTGTAAATTATAAAACAGAGCAAAAGGCCGGAAGCATAACGATTCAGTATCAGGGGAGAGTTAAAAAGGCCTGGGCTGTCTCGCCTGACTTTGAAGGAAGAAAAACTATACCTTTGATTGATAAAGGAGTTCTGACGGTATTGAATATTAGTGATCTGGACGTATATGAAATTATTGTACTGGAGAAATAGGAGGTCTTTCAGGTTACTACAAATTCTTCAGTTCTAATATCCGGTTGATAACCTGATTTCTCAGAGATTGAAAGCGTTCGGGTGTCCATTTCCCGAAATCATTCATAATATCATGGTCATCAAAGTCGCACATATCCCTGATTGAGTCGAGAAATTTCTGTGCACCGGATGTTTCAGCCGGATGTTTTGCAGCCTTTTCAGAGCAGAGTTTTTCCAGTTGATAAATATACCGGATATCATCTATGCCCTCTCTCAGAGCTTCCCAGTTGGGCGTAGCCAGCGGGCCTCCAAAGTGTGGATAAGTAATTGCATAATCGCTGAATTCGTGGTCAAGATCTTCATAAGGATTTCCACGTGAATTTTCTGTGGTACAAGGTCCCCAGCTGCTCATTCCGTCCAGGTCCTGTCGCCATGTATAATAACCATAGATATAGCGACTGTATCCAGGATTCATGCAATCGACAACTGCATTGTTGTACTCCCAAACCTTACGGTCCGACTTCCTGCTTTTTTCTCCCGGCATCAGGGTTATTCTGTCCACCTGACTGTCGTTCTCTATATCAAGCAGCTTACCGCCAATATTGGTGGTACACATTGTAATTGCGCCGGGTACTTTTTTAATTTCTTTCAGGAAATCAAGTGTGATCTTTTGCCGGAGTGCGATCCTCGGTTCATCGATAGGCATAAAACCAAGTGGAGGACCGTCCAGAGTTTTGTCTATTTTTAAAGCCGTTTCCACCAGGTATCTGGCTCTTACAGGATGAATTTTGGGATCATATAATCGTATGTTTCCGGGATGCTGACCCTTTGCAGCCTGTAAATATTGCCCGAAATACCAGAATACAGGTCGTTTAAATCCTGTTTCTTTCGCAGCTCTGATCATGGCATCCAGGTGTTCCAACCGGGGCGAACCATCTTTGTTCCATTGAAAATAATAGGGACTGGCCACAACCACAGTGCTCATTCCATGATTTATATAATCCCTGAAAGAACTCACACCATCCTGATAGATTTTCTCCTTCTGAGCTGATGACCAGTCTTTGCTTTCGAGTTCAAAAAATTCATAACTCAATAGCATATTATAATCAATTCCCGGAACGGGTTCAAGGGTAACCGGAAGGATCTCAATTGTTAAAGGAACTTTCTTTTCAGCTTCTTTTTCCGGCTTAATCCGTATCATGCCCTGATATTTACCTGGTACGGTCAGACTGTCAGCGTGCAAAGTGAGCCAGAAACGCGTTGTGTATGAAATTGGAATATTTGCATGATCTGTCCTGTCAAGCAAACGGGGGATTAACCGGAATGAGTTGCCATCTCCCGTACGTATTTTCATCAGCTTTACCACCTGAATCAGAATATTACCCGATGGAATTGTTTTCCCGGCAGGTCCTGACAAATCGCTGACCGAGACTTTTACATTGCCAAGATCGCGGATCGGATAAATACAAAAAGTAAGCGGATCAAAATCATTTTGACTCATCCGGATCCCCAGCTCACTGATGCGTTCCTTTTCTGCCGGAATGTTCCATGGATAGACATAACGAAGGAAATCCCTGTTAAATATAACATAACCCTGCCCGACATCCTCCTTTTTAAGAGTGAGATCACTTTTATCAACATCAGGTAATATCTGACTGAAGCTCTTTGGAACAGGAATACTGAATTTACTTGTAACATATTCACCATCCACACCCCACACAGGAATAATGAACACCTCTTTTTCAGATGGAGTTGTACCGTTGATTGAAAGTGTCATGGGTATTTCAGGTCCGGTTTCCGGATTAGTACTATTTTTATGTGAATAAATCCGCAATCCCATACCTTCATAACCTGGTTCATGATTAATTAAAAAAGCTAACTGATTTTCACCTTGCCTGATCGAAGGTCCCTTTAAAAAATCAGTATTTTCAAATAAAGCATTGACAATTGATTTTTCATCGCTACCTGTTGGCAAGGTAAATTTACCAAGGCTGGTTCCGTTCAATAATACTTCAACCGGTGCCGGTAAATTATTATCTGAATTCATCCGGGCGGAAATCTCAACTTTTTTAACTCCGGTTATGACTTTATTGCTGTTAAAATGGTATGTAATAATTCCGTAACCTGAACACTCAAGATGGGCGTAAGGTGTTGTAAAATCCCAGAATTGTACCTCACGGTTGAAATAAGGCTTGAGATCAGCACGATCATATTCAGTTGTAAAAGTGTCCAGAATATTTCCTGATGGAGTCATTATTTTGATTTCAAGCTTATAAATCCCGTCAGGAATTTCAAACGGCAGGTTAAATCCCAGGTTTCCTGCTGCTTCATCAAAAAGCCATGTTGTATCGCGTGACATTATGGTTCCCTGATGGCTCAATACACCAGCTACTGCACATTTTCTGACTTCTGAAAGCGGACGACCGGTTTTGAAGGCAACATACATGGTTTTTCGCATTACCAGACTATCGACGATCACAGCACGATCGCGGAGAAGATAAGAAACAACCGAAATGCCCGTCTTAGCTTGCTTATTCTGACAATACAACTGACCGTTAAATCCGCAAAACGCAATCAGAAGAATGAAATGGTACCAATATCTTTTCATAGAAATAATTATGAGTGTTTTATTTTTAAGGCTTTATTGACATTTTGGGATATATAAGAAAAGATGGGAACGACGCTCACTTTCACCAATGTACAACGTTCCGTCATTCCCTGTAGTCATAGCATCAAATTGCTGACCTCGCCAATAATAATAAGGGCTGCGGTCCACGATGAGCAAACCGAGATCATTATAACTTCCTGTGCGAGGATCATAGCTGTAGAATTGACAAGGCCTTGACGAGGACCGTTCACCAGCCATAAGATATACCCTGCCGTCTTGTCCCATTGACAAACACCTTAATCTTCGGGACGACCTCATTTTCCCAAGGTTTAAAAGCTTCATGGAAACCGGATCAAAAGAGAAGAGATAACCATCGGAAGTACCACCATAAATTATACCACCGGGATCCTTCGTAAAATATTCCACAACTGCATAATCTTCAAAAAACTGCAAATAGTAGTAATCTCCGGGTATTTTTAAATCAGTCGATTCAATTTTTCCGGTACCCGGGTCATAATACTTTATCATACCTCCTGTGCCTGAAAAGAAGACCTTTCCGGAATTATCACAAATCAGGGCTCTGGATAAACTTCTCCAAAATCTTTCAGGTCCATGAAAAACGATCTTTTCATCAATGGTGCCCAGGTCTGTAAATTTCTTTGTTTCAATACCATATATAAAGAAATGCCCGTCGGGATATGTTAAACCATATATTTCATCCCTGGCCGAGTTAATAGTAAGCGCATAGACAGAGTTATGAGAAACCGGTATTCCTAAATCTTCAAGTTCACAGGACATGTTTGCCAGTTTGACTTTCTGGTTACTTAGTTTTGGAACATATCTGTATAGGTGCCCTCCCGGATAATCGTGAAAATGATTTTTTATATCGTCCCATAAAGTTTTGTCAATAAGTTCCTTTTCTCCAATACCGCCTTTGGACAGAGGGAATTCGTCAAACATATTTCTGCCGGTACCAACATAGATGGATCTGTTTTTATCCTCAACCATGGAATGATGAACACCTTCCTGTCCGGGTATTTTTCCAAGATGTCTTACTTTGTTGATTGAAGGGTCGAAAAGAAATAAATAGGATTCCTCACCTGAAGTTCCTCCGTAAATAAGACCATCATGAGCAGTTAATAAGGAGGTGATTGCACTGGAATTTTCAGGGATTTCATTCACCATAGGATATCCAAGGTCGCGCAGATCGACACGCTGGAGTTCGCTGATATTGCTTTTAGCCCAGTCCTGAGATTTAAGAGGTCCGGTACCGCATTGAAGGAGAAATAAGACAAGAACGGTATGCTGCAACATTATTTTTGGAAAGCATGTAAGTTTCATTTTTTTTATAAGATCATTCAGGTTTATAAATAATCAGCTGCAGTGAAACAGGTATGTTGCCTATTCTCCCGGTAGCTTTATCAGCATCTTTTAACTCAGCCTGACCGCAAATGTACAGTGTACCATCCTCAGCAACTGAAGCTGCTTCACAGCCAAACACTCTCCTTCCGTCCTTTGTTCTCAATTCACCCAGATCCACCCTGCTGTTTGTTTTTATATCGTACATTATCAGGTGATGAGTTCTGTTACTTCCAAATGTTTCAGCATATTCATCAGTGGAATACTCTCTCGCAGAAGGCACAAAATAAATCTTCTTATTCCTGCTGTCGAGGGCAAAGGCAAGAGTCGAATATGGTATATCTTTCCGTCCAGATTCAAGAAACCTGAAGTCGCACATTTTTGCAAGAGTTGTAAAGTTACCTTCTTTTCCACTATGCGGATCAAAGCGGAAGAGTAGTGAACCACTCCCGCAGGTTACTCCATAGGCGACTTTTTCTATAGGATCCCATTCTATTGCTCTCCAATCGCAACTGCGGTCGATCATAGGATTGCTGAGTTGAGTGGGGAAGATAGTCGGGTCATATGGAACCCTGACTGACAGGTCGATAACTTTCTCTTTTAAAGCGTCATATTTCCAAACCCTTCCTACCGGGAAGCATCCGTAGACATTTCCCTCATCATCGCAGAAAATGCTGCGACAGATATCCCAATTGGCTACCCGTCCGAAATTTATTGTGCTTCCCTGCTTAAGATCGAACCGATAGAAATAGCCTGTGAATCCAACACCAAAAAGATATTTTCTCCGTGTATCAATCGCTAAAGGATAACATCCTATTCCTTCATCAACAAGTCCAAGATTCTCCAGTTTACCGGAAGATGGAATATATTTCATCCAATGCCCCCCAATCCAGCTGGTATAGTCAATGGTCCGGGGTCCGGCGCCATTGTTCATAGGAACAAAATAAATATTTCCTTCATCGTCTTCGACCGGTTTATTGTGAATTTTACCGGATGTACGGATGCCTTTTCCCCTTTCTCCCAGAAAATCAGCAATATCAGCAATCAGTAGATTACTGTCCCGGGAGGGAAAGAAGGAGTAGAAATGAGCACTTCCTCCTTCCGTGATAAGTCCTGTATAGACAATTCCGTTTTTTGCTGCGTATAATGCATCCCACATCGCATTGTCTTTCCCTGGATATTCTCTGGATTCCACTATGCAGGGACGATTGTTTTCCTGCCCGAACGCGGTGGAATAAGTCTGGGCGTCAGCAAGTAATGAGAATGCGATAAATAAGGTTAGTACAGGAAGTGACCTTTTCATAAAAGATATTTTAAATAAGTTCTCATTTTTACTTCAAATTACTGATAAATACTTAAATAATGCTCTTTTGTTCTAAAGGATCATTCAGGTTTTTATTACGTGGAAGCAATGAAACGGTTATTATGCCTATGATACCAAGAATCATCAATGCAGCAAATCCATTTGTATAGCTTCCTCCCCTGTCCCTTAACCAACCAACCAGCATGGGACAAAATGCCTCGGCTAAGCCATCAAAGGTCAGAATTAGCCCCATGATGCGTCCCATTACTTTTACACCAAATAACTCAGCGGCCATTAGAGGAATAATCATATAATCGCCACCAAGTCCAATTCCAAAAATAAAAGCGAAAAGATATATTATACCTGGTGATGCCGCCAGATACAGCAGAGGTATTGACCCTGCAACAAGGAAATATATCAGAATCATCACAAATTTTTTCGGGATACGGTCGGCCAGCCAACCCATAAGAAGGCGACCGATAATGCTTGCAGCAAGTATGAGTGAGATAATATTAGCCGAATGTTCCTGCGAATATTTTAAATCAATGCTGAAGAATAGCTTAAGATTTTGACTTGTACCGCTCACCGCTCCTATCGAACATACACTCCCGATGAGCAATAGATAAAACGGCAGGCCTTTCAGAATATAATTGAAAGAGATTTTAGGAGTTTTAATTTTAGCTTCCTTCACATTACTTTCCGGATTATCTTTTACAAACCAGACCATTGGAAAGGCAATCAGAATCATGATGATACCCAGTAGCATCATAGCGTCGTGCCATCCAAATGCTATGTTTAACCTTTTCGCGATTTGTGGTACAAGCATCCCACCAATACCAATACCCAGATATGCAATACCCATTGCTTTACCACGTGTACTGCTAAACCACCTCGAAATGAGGACCTGATTTGGTAAGGGACCTCCGCACATATAACCCATTGCATTGAACAAATAAAAGAAGTAATATTGCCAGAGTGAAGTCACTCTGCTTAATCCAATCAACGCTATACCTCCCATCATTACTCCCGCAAGCATCACCCTTCGCGGACCAAAACGGTCAATGACCCAACCTGCAAAAAATGCGAAGAGCCCAATAATGATCTTACCAAATGCATTTCCAGAGGTCACCGTGGCACGTGTCCACCCAAAGTCTCTCACCCAGAAATCATAAAAAAACGGGAGTCCGTAAAATGAAATACCCACCAACGAGAAAAGACTGAGAAACCCTGTAGCCGTTACTTTTATTTGTCCAAAGGATGGTTTTTCGATTTTCATTTTGTAATAATAACATCAATTTCTCCTGGAGACAAGTTACATTTTCGCTGATGGATAATCCCGGATATATACTGGATATCGTTGAATCCGGATCGGGTAATCATATATACTGTGTATCTTCGTAAAACAATTCACTTTCGTTTCGTTTCTAAAACAAATATAAAATTAATTATAACTTATTATATCATTGAAATAGGTTATTTTTATTGATTCTTCAATTGAAGCTCTTCGCAGCAAGCTACGAAGAATCTTCGATCCCCTAATGTAAATTCTTAATGCTCGCTGACTCCGCAGCAAGCAACGGAGAACCGATCCGCCATTTGGCGGAGAGCTCGGCGAAGCCAATGCGCTCGCGGGGATTCAATCAATATCTGAATTAAAGATCCATACAGCGAAGGCTGAGATCAGGTAAGATTAATCTATGCATTTTTCTGATTATGGAATATGGAGTATTGACATTCAAACCTGTAAATAAATATATTACAAGGGTTTTGTTGTTTAATTACCGGGTTGAAAAATGATTTCTTGTGTTCTAAGCTTTATTTGACACTGCAAGATCTGTTGCAGGAACTTTTCCTGTGTAATGATCAGCATAGGCACGGGTAAACTCTGCGCCATAAAAAAATATCATGGAAGAATAGCTTACCCATAAAAGAATTAAAACGATTGAACCGGCTGCACCATATAGGGAGCCGGGATTTGTTTTACTTAAATAGAATCCAATGGCAGTTTTCCCCAGGATAAAAAGGAATGCTGTAAGAATTGAACCCAACCATATATGTTTCCATTGAATTTTTGCGTCAGGCAATATTTTATACAAGAGTGCAAACAGGAACATTACGACTCCAAACGAAATAATAAAATTAATCACATAAAATATTATGAGCACAATGTTTGGCCAGTGACTTATTACCCAGTGGCTCATAATCGCAATGATTGTAGTGATGGTGAGCGAGATCAACAGCAAAAAACCAATGGACAAAATCATACCGAATGAAAATAGTCTTGTGCGTATCATCGCAAAAATAGCTTTGCGTGGTTTGGCTTTTACTTCCCATATTACATTTAATGCTTTCTGTAATTCGACAAATACACCAGTTGCGCCAACAAGAACAGTGATTATACCGACGATTGTTGCAAGCACTGATTTATCGGTTTTGTTGACACTGATGATCATATCCTGAATCTGCCGTGCAGTTTCTACTCCCATTATTGAAGATATCTGTGTAGTCAGATTCTCAGTTATGACATCGCTCTTGAAAAAGAGTGAGCCAATAAAAATTACCATTACCAGTAAACCAGGTATACTGAAAATGGCATAATAAGCAATAACTGCACTTTGCATAAAGGGATCTTTAGACCACCACCTTTTAGATGCAGAGGCTGCAATTTTAAACAAAGGTTTTATTGATCTTTTATAAACCATCAGATTAGACAATTTTTGGTTCAGGCATTAAATGCTCCCAAACTCCATACATCTTCTGCGGTGATACGCAAATGATAATTAGGAAATGATAAAACAGGAATAAATGCCTTGTTTATCATTTGGTGAGCAAAATTACCTAACAGCAAATTGGAAGCGCTCTTTTCCTGTTCGGTCATTATTGAGATCAGGTCAGCATCAACAGATTGTGAATAATCAATTGTTAAGTCAGTCAGGTTGCTTCCATGAAGATGTTCGACCGTATAAAGAATTTTATGTGAGTCAAGGTATGAAGCCACCTGATCTGCATATTGATGAAGCTTTTTTTCAATACTCTTTAAATTTGATAACCGTATTGTAAGAAGATGTATTTTTGAACCAAATACTTCAGCCAGTTTAACAGTATATGGTACTTTTTCCCTTGTCTGAAAAGTAATATCCAGTGGTAATACTATATTATCAATATTTGAAGGTATTTTACTTCTTCTGACAGTGATTACAGGATTCCTCGAATGAGAGGTTATTTTATAAGCATTACCTCCAATGAACAAATCCTCAAAACCAGATGCACCGTGGGTGGAAAGAACAGTAATTGGATCCTCAAATTCTTCTGCCAGACCTGCTATTTCCTTAAATATCTGACCTTCTTTGATATTGTATTTCAGGTTACAATTTATATTGCCTTTCTCATTGCATTTTTGAATGATATCTTCAAATTTTATTTTTACAAGCTGGTTCTCCGTTTCCAGCAATTCCTTATTGGCACTGATATTCTTTCCAATGACATGAATTAATTGGATGTTGGCTCCGGTTTTTTTTGCCAGCATCAATGCCAGATTCAAACCATTTAATGACTCATCAGAGAAATCCAGGGGAACAATAATTGTTTTCATAATTTACTAGTTTAATTATCAATGATGTGAAAATCCCGGGTATTCTGTCGGATTTCAGGTTGTAAGAGCTCACAGGGTATTAATCTGACATTATTCAAAAATTTATTTCATTACTCTTGTATTTAACAAAACACGGGTGGTTTTGTTAAATCTTCTTTTTCATTTAAAAGTGCTATAATTGCCATATATAAAATAATGATTTTCAAGAAAATAAAATTAGACATCAGACCCTTAAAAGTGTTATATAACTTTAAGAAAAAGTTACATCATTTACACATTTACAAATAAGCTCAGACAGGTAAAAACTCTTCAACACAAGAAGTCACTTGCGGAAATCTGATTTGCAATAACGCCATTTCCGGATATGATTTGTTTAATATAGAAATCAAGTCTGACATAGAATTTCCAAAATTAACTCAGTATTAATAATGATTTATTTAAAAACTGAAACATTATGAAAAAATACTTTCTGATCGGCGGTGGTATCACATTTGTTATCATTTTTAACCTTGGTTATGTATTCCATGAGATTATCATGGGAAATTTCTTTAAAGAATATATCGGCGATATCCAACGCGATAGTTATATCATCCCACTCATTGCTCTGGCCTTTATTCTTTATATTGCTTTTCAAGCCTATTTTCTGCCTATTTATTATGATTACGCTTCGAAAAGATATGACTGGAGTTTGAATAAAACGGCAATTATTTTTGGTGCTGTGGTTGGTTTTTTCTGGGATGGCCTGCAGGGAGGGCTTATTGAAGTTGCTACTTTTAAGATGCCAATGATTGTATTTTGGTATGACTCAGGTTATCATACTTTTGAAGGTGTTTTAACAGCATTAATCCTTGCTTTCTTCTACAGAAGATTCATCCGGTCCTGATTGAAATCACATATGGAAACAAACCAAAATATAATTCTGGTAACAGGTGCTAATGGATTAACTGGCAGAGAAATTGTACGTCGGTTATCAGCTAAAGGAAGTCGTGTAAGAGTATTAGTGAGGGATGTTGAAAAGGCTAAAGCTCTCTCCTTCAATTCACTTCCGAATGTAAGGATCTTTGAAGGGGACATGTCGAAAAGCGAAACTCTTCTACCGGCATTGAGAGGGGCCGATAAGGCCATACTTATCTCATCATCAGATCCCTATATGACGGCTGTTCAATCTAATTTTATAGAATCTGCTAAAAATACCAGTATTAAACACATTGTTAAGCTTTCAGGAATCATTGCAGATATCAATTCACCTTTTCGATTTGCAAGAATGCATGCAGAAATAGAACAAAAATTAGAAACCTCAGGAATTTCTTTCACCCATCTGAGGGCTGGCGAATTTATGCAATCTTACTTCAGGCAGGTGCCTTTTATTCTTAAAAAGGATAGCCTGTTTCTTCCAATGGAGGATCAACGAATTGCTTCAATTGATATTGAAGATGTTGCAGAAGTTGCTGTAAGAGTACTGACCGGTTTTGGTCACAAAGGCAACATTTATCCTATTACTGGTTCCGAAGCACTCACCATGCATGAGGTGGCGGAAAAATTTACCACTGTCTTAGGCAGAAAAATAAATTATGTAAACATCTCTCCCCAGGATGCAAAAAAAGCCCAGATTGAAGCCGGAGTACCTCAATATACTGCTGATGCATTGGAAGAGCTATTTTCCGAAAGACGAAAAGGGAAAGAGTCTCACGTATATAATACAATGCAGACTGTATTTGGATTACATCCTACAAGCTTTGAAGAGTTTATAATACGGAATCTGCCAATTTTCAGAGGAGAACTTCCGGCACAGAAAATTTAACATTATTGTTAAAGGCTTTGAGCTTCTGGTGTAATTCTTCAAAATTATGGTAACCTTTTATAATGTTTATACTATAGAGATGACTATTTTTATTCTTTATTATTCCAGTAATATAGCCGTAGTCAATCCACTTTTCACTGAGAACAGTATGAAAAAATTATTTTCCTTCTTCCTTATAATTTTCTGTTTACCCGTATTTGCCAAGAAAATCGAGGCTCCATTGCAGAAAAAGAATTATTCCGCTTACACATCATACGATGAGCTGACAAAATATGTACATCAACTCGACAAGAGTTCCGGCTTATTAAGAGTGGAGACTTTCGGTCAATCGGTCCAGGGCCGTAAACTTTATGCTATGAAGTTCTCTTCTTCAGAATTCGGTAAGGATACTTCGAAGATAAAGATCCTCTTATTTGCACAGCAACACGGAAATGAACAATCGGGAAAAGAAGGAGCTTTACTACTCGCACAGGCGCTCTCAAAACCTGAAAATCAATACCTTTTCGATAGAATTGATCTTATAATTGTGCCACAGATGAATCCTGACGGTTCAGAAGGGAAAAAACGATTAAACGGACACGATGAGGATCTTAACCGTAATCACCTGATCCTTACCGAGCCTGAAACAATTTCTTTACATCACTTATTCGATAAATATCTGTTTGAGGTTACTATGGATGTGCACGAGTATTATCCGTATGGTGATACATGGAAGAAATCCGGATACTATGTCAATACAGACGAACTGATAGGACCTGCAAACAATCCAAATGTTTCAAATAATATAAAAAGCCTGTCAAATCTTAGTTTTCTTCCATTCATGAAAAAATATCTTGCAGACAGACATTTTACAAATTTCATATATAGTCCCGGAGGACCACCGGGGATAAATTATATTCGTCATAGTACATTTGATATTAATGACGGACGGCAGAGTTTTGGAATTCTGAATTCTTTTTCATTTATACAGGAAGGGATTAACGGGAAAGAATATTCTACCGAAAACCTTAAGCATCGTGCTGAAGGCCAGATGACAGGTATGCGATGCTTGCTTGAATTTGCTTACCTGAACAAAGAAAAAATAAAAACAATGGTTGCCGTTGACCGGCAAAAAATAATTCACAGCACATCAGGTAATGTAATATCGATTCAATGTGAGCATGTCAGGAACGGCGAAAAGCCTGATCTTCCTGTTCATTCATATTTTTCCGATAAAGATTCTATCCTTACCATCAATGATTTTCGTCCGGTTGTTAAATCGATATATGATGTTACAAAACCGGAAGGTTACCTTATTCCAAAAAGCTTAAAGGAGCTAACCGGGTGGGTCGAACGGCAGGCACTTACTCACTCATCATTCACCTATACCGCTGCTGATAAAATTGAACAGTATGAAATAGGGGCAATAGATTCTATTGACTTTGAAGGAGACAATATTGTAAATCCAACAGTTACAGAAAAAGATATTAATTCAGATATTTCTCCTGGTGATTATATTTTTCTAACTACTTCCCAATTGAAAGGAAATATGATTGTTATTGCCCTTGAACCTAAATCAATGTTGGGACTGGTGACATATAAGCAGTTTGCTCATTTGCTGATTACCGGGGAGAAATACCCTATTCTCAGGGTAGTAAAAAAATAGTAAAATTTCATAAAATAATAATATCACTCTAAAACAAACATTATGCTAATTGATAGGATCGAACTCATACATATAAAGATGGACCTTGTAAGTCCTTTTGTGACATCCATGGGCACAGAGTATGATGAAGAACATATAATTGTCAGGATAGATGGAGATGGAGTAACCGGCTGGGGAGAGAGTGTCGCCGAGGGCACTCCCTATTATTCATATGAAACAGTGGCCACTGCCTGGCATATCCTGAAAGAGTTTTTAATACCATCCATTCTGGGAAAAGAGTTATCTGGCATAGATGAGGCAATTAAACTTTATGCACGTGTAAGGGGACATATGATGGCAAAAGCCGGTCTGGAAGCCGCATTATGGGATGCTTTTGCCAAAGCGAAGAAAATATCACTTTCCAAAATGCTGGGGGGAACAAGGAACAAAGTGGATGTTGGGGTGAGCATAGGAATTCAGCCCTCTGAAAAGGCGCTAATAAAGAAGGTTGAAACTCATCTTGGAGAAGGATATAAAAGAATTAAAATTAAAATTGCTCCGGGAAATGATATTCAATTTGTTGCAGCTCTCCGGAAAGAATTTCCCGGACTTCTTTTGCAGGTTGACGCAAATTCAGCATATACTCTCGATGATATCAGACTGTTTAAAAAGATGGATGAATATGAACTTATACTTATTGAACAACCCCTTGGATATGAAGATATCTTCGATCATTCAAAACTTCAGCGTGAATTAAAAACACCGATTTGTCTGGATGAAAGTATTCATTCACTTGATGATACGCGGGCAGCTATTGAATTAGACAGTTGCAGGATTATCAATATAAAACCCGGGCGGGTTGGAGGATTCACCGAATCAAAATTAATTCATGATTACTGTGCATCTATGAACATTCCTGTCTGGCACGGGGGTATGTTGGAATCAGGAATCGGAAGGGCTGGTAATGTCGCACTGGCATCTCTGTCAAACTTTACACTTCCGGGAGATATTTCAGCAAGCAAAAGATATTATAAGGAAGATATAGTTGAACCGGAGTTTGTCGTAAACCCCGATGGGACAATGGATGTTCCAATAAAACCAGGCATTGGTGTTGAAGTAAATATTAAAATACTCGAGAAGGTAACCGTAAGAAGTGAGGTTTTCACCAGAAAATAGCATAGATTTGTCTTAGCTCCACAAATCAGAATAAATCAGGCCAGGTGCAAAGATTCAAAAGGTCGGCAATTAAAATAATTGTTGCAGGATTAATTTTTCTCTCATTCATTCGACCGGTAGTTTCTCAAACTACCAATCAGGGAAGTTATCTGTCAATTGACCAGTTAACAGATCAACTGGAGCACAAATATCATGTGCAATTCTTCTATGATCCGGGCTGGTTTGAAATGATGACATTTAATTCATCGATTCTAAGATTGTCATTTGGGGAGGTCCTAGACAGAATAAAATCAGAAGTAGATTTATCCATATTTACCATTGACTCGGTATTATATATATTTGTTCCTCTTAAACCTGAACTCCGGCTTACATCTGCTCCGGAAGTTTCTGATGTACAAATTATTGGCAATCCGGACGATTACGGAAAGTACGCAAAAGCAACTATCCAGGGAAATATTCTGGATGGAATGAATGGAAATCCTTTAGCCGGTGCATCAATCCACATTGATAAATTAAAACTGGGTGCAATTGCAGATAAGAATGGGAAATACATTCTTAAGGCACCGGTTGGAGAATACAATGTAAGGCTCTCTTTTATAGGATATGATGATAATACGCAAAAAATTAAACTGGTAAGCAACGGAACATTAAATATGAAATTGTTTGAAAAATCAATACATCTTGGTGAAGTTGTAGTTTCTTCTGAAAGGTCCGAATCAAATGTTTCCGGAACTCAAATGAGTTATGCAAAATTCAATGCGAAGTCAATCAGGGAACTTCCTGTTTCTATGGGAGTTACTGATATCATTAAAAGTATTATCCTGATGCCGGGAGTTCAAACTATTGGAGAGTTTGGAACAGGTTTTAATGTACGGGGAGGAAGTGCGGACCAAAATCTGATTTTGCTGGAAGATGTACCATTATTTAATTCATCACACTTATTTGGTCTTATCTCCGTGGTTAATTCAGACGGCATCTCAAATGTGACCTTGTTAAAAGCAGGAATTCCTGCAAAGTACGGAGAACGCGCTTCATCGGTAATGGACATACAACTGGCCGCCGCCAATCCGGATAAAACAACTGTGAAGGGTGGAATAGGGATTATCAACAGCACGCTATACGTTGAGACTCCGCTTATCAATAAAAAAATTAACCTTTTGATCGGCGCCAGAAGTTCTTATTCAAACTGGCTTCTCCACTCAATCCCCGACATTGATTTAATGAACAGTTCTGCCCATTTTTACGACGCAGACGCTTTATTATCGTTTAATGTAAACTCCAGAAATAAAATCAACGTTTTTGCTTATATCAGCAATGACCGGTTTGGATTCGCTAAAACCACTGATTATCAGTACAGCAATCTGCTTGGGTCCGTTAGGTGGAAACACAGCTTTAGGAATAATTTATATTCCAATCTGGTAGCCGGATTGAGCAATTATCAATATAACCTGTCTGAATCTGATACATTAAGTCCATTAGAAGCTTATAAGATTAAATCGTCACTGCATTATAGAAATGTGAAATGGAATTTATCATGGTTCTCAACAGATAAGCATTCAATTGATTTTGGTATAAATGCTGCTCTTTATAACATCCAGCCTGGCAAATTAAGTGCTCTCAATGATACAACAATAATTAAACCCATCGAAATGCAACCTGAGAAGGCCATAGAAAGCGCATTCTATATAACCGATAACATTACTATATCTCCAAGATTTGCCCTTGATTTAGGTGTACGATATTCATTGTATTCTTACCTGGGGCCTAACAAAATCTATATTTATCAGCCAAATTCACCAAGGACTTCAGGAAGTGTAATTGACTCATTAACATATGGTAATAATAAACCTATCTGTTGGTATTCAGGACTGGAACCAAGGCTTTCCCTGCGTTTCATTATTTCAAACAGCAGCTCGGTGAAGCTGAGTTATAACAGGATACATCAGTATGTTAACCTTGTTTCAAACACTGCTGTAATGGCGCCTACAGATGTTTGGAAACTCAGCTCGCCTAATCTTAAACCATTGACATGTGATCATTTTGCAGTTGGATATTTTAAAAATTTAAAAAATAATACTTACGAAACTTCTATAGAAATCTATTATAAAAGCCTTACAAATGCTATTGAGTATAAAAATGGAGCGAACCTTCTTCTTAATCCATATCTTGAAGCAGATCTGACAAATGTGAGGGGGTATAATTATGGTGTCGAGCTGTATCTAAAGAAGAATAGCGGAAGACTGACAGGCTGGGCCAGTTACACTTTTTCGCGGTCATTGCAAAAGACAAACGGGATATTCACGGGGGATAAGATTAATGAGAATCAGCTTTTCCCATCAAACTTTGACAGACCACACGACCTGATCATTAATTTAAATTACCATATTTCAAGACGATGGCGCTTCGGCAGCACATTTATATACAGTACGGGCCGCCCGGTTACCTTGCCGGAATATAAATTCTATTACCAGAATTACCAACTTCTTTATTATTCCGACCGTAATAAATACAGGCTGCCCGACTATCACAGGCTCGATGTTTCACTTACATTTGATGAATCAATAAGAATCAAAAAAAAATGGAAAGGAAGCTGGACATTTTCCATTGTAAACCTTTATGGCAGGAAAAATGCATATTCGGTTTTCTACAAAGAAGAAGGACACATGGTATCATCCGAATATAAACTATATGATACTTATATGTTATATATTATAGGAATTCCATTTCCAACATTGACTTACAATTTTACATTTTAAAATGAAATCAACCATCCTGATAGTTATAATATCTTACGGCATGCTGGTTTCATGTTACAAACCCTATGATGCCAATATTGATAATGGGGAAAAAATATTGGTGATAAATGGTCTGATAACAAATGAAAATGCTTCCTATCGTATCCATCTCAGCTATGCCTTACCATTTGATTCAAGTGGCACCGGTCAGCCTGCGTATGCTTCCAATGTGCATATTACCGATGAAGAAGGTAAATATTATG